>Ga0183260_10003826_pt1 | contig 12098 bp, 12 predicted proteins | sample AntDrymUQ4972206_2_FD_129768 | JGI IMG/M metagenome (GOLD analysis project Ga0183260, IMG submission 129768) | Polar desert sand microbial communities from Dry Valleys, Antarctica - metaG UQ497 (22.06) (version 2) (version 2) | ecosystem: Environmental > Terrestrial > Soil > Desert | place...
CCTGGTCCGTGGAAGGTTACGTCACCGCCCCGCTCGACCTCGAACAGTTCGATTCCCCGCTGTGCCAGAACATCCCGCGCGGCAACGAGGTTGGCGGCTTGCGATGATCGTCCAAGGGTAATGACTGGATCGTGCTCTACAAGCAGGAGGATGTCCTGCTCGATGGCGCCCGCGATTCTGTCGCGTGCCACCGACCGCTGAAGCTCCAGCGCGTCCGCATAGGCCATCCGTCCAAGCTGAACGAGCCACAGTTCGCGCGCGGTGGCGTTTTCGCCGCTTCGCGTCGCGTGGAGGCCAACAGCGTTTTTCAACGCGGAGGACGCGGAGGACGTGGAGGAGAATAGGGGGTGGATCGGTCGGCAACGACACAACGCCTAATTAACCTAGCCACGTACCGAGTGATGATGTTCATCAAACGGTGGTGCATAGTCCCGAAAAGTTTGGGACAGGGCGAAGGTGCGCTTGATGAACGCGAGAGTGCCGATCTTCACCCCCTTTTTCCGCTCCGTGTTCTCCGCGTTCTCCGCGTTGAAGAACCTCTCAGCGACCATCACGCGTGGATCACCCTGCCCAGCGAATCGAGGCAGGCTTCCGCAACTGCCTCGGCCAGTGTCGGGTGCGCGTGGATCGCAAGGTCTATCTCGTCGACGGTGAACTCGTTTTCTCGCGCAACGACGAGCTCGTGCAGCAGCTCGGTGGCGTGTGATCCGATGATATGCGCGCCGAGTATTTCTCCGTATTTCGCGTCGCGGATAATTTTCACGAAGCCCTCCGTCTCTCCAGACGTCCGCGCACGGCCGTTTGCCGAGAACTGGAACCTGCCCACCTTGTATTCGAGTTTCTTGTCCTTGCACTGTTGTTCGGTCATTCCGACCGAAGCAACCTCAGGGTGACAGTAAGTCGCGTTGGGGACGTTGCCGTAGTTGACCAGATGGACATGGTCACTTCCGGCAAGAATCTCGGCGAGAACGGCGCCCTCACGCGAACCCTTGTGGGCGAGCATTGGCGGACCAGCGACGTCGCCGATCGCGTATATCCCCTTGACCGAAGTCTCCATCCGCTCGTTGATCCTTACGAAACCCTGCTCGGTAAGCTGCACCCCCGCTTCCTTGATTCCTGTCTCTTCGATGTTCGGCGCTCGTCCTGCGGCCACCAGCACCTGCTCGACTTCCAGCGTCTGAGCTTTACCACCTGCATCGATACTCATCGTCACAGAGGATTTCGCAATCTTCACGTTGCCGATCTTCGCGCCCGTGATAATCTGGATACCGCGCTTCTTGAACGCCTTGGAGAGCTCAGCCGAACAATCGCTGTCCTCGAGGGGAAGAATCGTCGGCGCAACGTCGATGAGCGTGACCGCGGTACCAAACGCATTGAACACATCAGCGAACTCGCACCCCACCGCGCCGGCGCCGACTACGGCCATCGTTTTCGGGGCCTTTTCCAGAATCAGAACGTCGTCCGATGACAGCACTGTCGTCCCGTTCAGGTCGAGTCCAGCCCGGGGAAGACCTTTGACGCGCGAGCCAGTCGCGATAACAACTCCCTTCTTCGCGTCGTGCTGCTCGTCTTTTCCGTCGGCCGTTTTCACGGAAACCGAATTCTTTCCAGCAAGCCTGGCAGTGCCCTTGATGTGGGCGATCTTGTTCTTCTTGAACAGAAACTCGACCCCCTTGGAGTTCTGCGCGCTTACCGCCCGCGACCGCTTCATCGCAACTCCGTAGTCGAACGAGGTCTCTCCCACGGTCACGCCAAACTCGGGCGCTTTGCGCACCTTGTTGGCGAGCGATGCGGATTCGAGGAGTGCTTTGGCGGGAATGCAGCCCCACAACACACAGGTCCCTCCAAGGGCCTCGCGCTCGATCACCGCAACCGACATTCCGAGCTGGGCGGCGCGAATCGCGCCTACATAGCCGGCGGGGCCGCCGCCGATGAATATCACATCAAACGATGCCATTGGATTCCGGTGAGAGGTTAAAGCACGAGCAACAGTGGATTCTCAACCAGTCTTCGCACGGCCTGGAGGAATTTCGCGCCAGTCGCACCGTCGATTACGCGGTGGTCGCAGCTCATCGTTACGCGCATGCGCTGGCGGGCGGTGACGCGGCCGTCGACAACGACTGCCTTCGCTTCAACGGCACCGATGGCAAGGATGCCCGCCTCAGGCGGATTGATAATCGCCGTAAAGTGATCGATTCCGAACATCCCAAGATTGGAAACGGAGAATGTCGATCCGGAATACTGTTCCGGAGTAAGTCTACGCTGGCGCGCCAGCTCGGCCAGCTGCTTCGCTTCGCTGGAGATCTCGCTCAGGGTTTTGCGATCGGCGTCGAAAACGACGGGAGTAATGAGTCCTTCAGGAATTGCGACCGCCATCGCGACGTGCACTCGATTGAAGTGCCGCACGTGGTCACCCATCCAGTGCGCGTTCACCTCCGGATGTTCAGCGAGTGCGGTCGCCACGGCCTTTATGACAATGTCGTTGAAGCTGACCTTGTATTCATCACCGAGCTCCTTGAGTTGTATGCGCAGTTCGGCAGCGCGTTCGGCGTCGAACTCGGCGGTGAGGTAGAAGGTGGGAACCGGGCCGATGGATTCGGTAAGACGCCTCGCGATCGTCTTGCGGATCTGTGTGAGCGGAATGTCCTGATAGTCGCCCTCGAGCGAGATGAAACGCGGCGGGGGGGGAGAGGGAGGGGAGGGGAGAGGCGGAGCGGGGGGCGCAGCGTCGCGGCCATCGGGATCAACACCACCTGGCGATGTGTCGCCGCGGGCGGCCGGGGGTGGCGCGGCGGCTGCGCTCTCTATGTCGCGCTTGATGATCCTGCCGCCGGGCCCCGAGCCCTGAATTCTGCCGAGCTCCACTCCTCGTTCCGATGCCAGTCGCCGCGCAAGCGGCGATGTGCGTTGCCTGCCGCCAGTCGCGACAACGGCAGCGGGCGATGCTGGTCCACTGGCAGGATCGTCCGTGGATTCAGACGGCAGTTCGCGTGCGGGCGGCGGGGAACCACGCTTCGCCTGCGGCGATTCGCGTGATGGTGCCTCCCCGGCGGAGGCGGCGGTCGCAGGGGGATTCGTCTCCTGGAGTGGTACGGATGCGTCGCCCTGCGACTCCGACGGAACGGCTGGCACCGGAGTGGCGTCATCGCCTGCTTTGGTCTCGCCGGAAGGAGCGGCGGGGGCAGACGCAACCGGCTTTGCGCCCTTGTCCCCGCCAGCGCCAGCCACGAGCGCGTCGATGTTTTCTTCGGCCCCCGCAATTACGGCCAGCAGCGTTCCGACGGGCGATGCATCTCCCTCATTCCCGAGACGCTTTCTCAGTATCCCATCGCCACGGGCAACCAGCTCCATTATCGCCTTGTCGGTTTCGACCTCGGCGAGCGTATCACCCGTTTTGACGGCGTCGCCCTCGTTCTTCAGCCACTTGACGAGCGTGCCCTCCTCCATCGTCGGAGAGAGCGCTTCCATAACAACCTTGGTGGCCACGGTCTAGTCGAGGTACATGACTTTGCGGATCGCGGCCACCGCTTTCGTAGCGTCAGGCTTGGCGGCCTTCTCCAGGTTCTTGGCGTAAGGCATCGGTACGTCGGCCTGATGCACGCGGATCACTGGCGCGTCGAGATCGTCGAAGCATTCACGCTGAATGAAGTCCACCACCTGCGCACCGATGCCGCAGATCTCCCAGCCTTCCTCCAGCACAACGGCGCGATTCGTTTTCCGAACCGAGGCACTGATCGCCTCGACGTCCATCGGCCGCACCGTGCGCAAGTCCACCACATCGACTGCGATGTTCTCCTTCGCCAACGCATCGGCGACCTGCATCGCGACCAGAATCATCTTGCCGTGTGCTATTATCGAGCAGTCGCCGCCTTCACGCTTCAGTTCGGCTTTCCCGATGGGAATAGTATATTCGCCGTCGGGCACTTCGCCTTTGGTGTTATACAGCATCTCACCTTCGAGAAACACCACCGGGTTGTCGTCGCGGATTGCCGACTTGAGCAACCCCTTGGCGTCGGCCGGCGTGCCGGGTGTCAGCACCTTTAGTCCCGGAATGTGCGCCAGCCAGCTCTCCCAGGCCTGTGAGTGCTGCGCGGAAAGCTGCAGCGCGGAGCCGTTGGGCCCGCGAAAGACCATCGGCATGGGAAACTGGCCGCCAGACATGTAGAGCATTTTCGCCGCCGCGTTGACGACCTGGTCGAGCGCGAGGAGCGCAAAATTCCACGTCATGAACTCGATGATGGGCCGAAGTCCCACCATCGCCGATCCCACGCCGATGCCCGCAAATCCGAGCTCGGTGATCGGTGTGTCGACGACCCGCATCGGGCCGAACTCGTCGAGCAGTCCCTTGGATACCTTGTACGCTCCGTTGTATTGCGCCACTTCCTCGCCCATCAGGAAGACGCGTTCGTCGCGCGCGAGTTCTTCGCGGAGCGCCTGAGTGAGCGCGTCGCGGTAGGAGGTAACGGCCACAGTCAGCTCGTGGTGTCGACGAGAACGTCGGTGAAGAGTTCTTCCGGCGCGGGCTCCGGGCTCGCATCGGCGAAATCCCACGCATCCTGGCATATGGACTTCTGCTCGTCGTCAAGACGCGAGAACTCGCCATCGCTAAGCTGATCGTCGCCGCGCATGCGGTCGTGCAGCACGACGATCGGATCGCGCTTCATGTTCTCCTCGAGCTCCGCTCTGGAGCGGTACGTGCCGCTGGCAGCGTCCGACATCGAGTGCCCCATGAATCGGTATGTGCGCATCTCCAAGAGTGTCGGCTTCTGCTCGCGACGCGCGAGCTCCACCGCGCGACCGACGACGTCGCGCACTGCGAAAACATCCTGAGCGTCAACCGATTCGCCCGTCATGTTGTATGCAGCAGCGCGTACCATCACGTTTTCGTTGGCCGTAGCGCGGGAGATCTCCGTTCCCATGCCGTACCGGTTGTTCTCTATGATGAAGATCGCCGGGAGTTTCCATAATGACGCCATGTTGAGCGCTTCGTGGAAGGAGCCGATGTTGACCGCTGCTTCCCCGAAGAAGCAGACACATACCTGGTCACCCTTGCGATACTTGATTGCCCAGCCCACCCCCGCGGCAAGCGGAATGTGGGCGCCCACTATGCCATGCCCGCCGAGGAAATTGAGGCTCTTGTCGAAGAGATGCATAGAGCCGCCCTTTCCTCCGGAGCTCCCATCGCGGCGGCCGAACAGCTCGGCCATGACCGTGCGCGGCGACATGCCGCGCGCGAGTGCCTGACCATGATCGCGGTAGGCGGTGACGACGTAATCGTCGGGGCGAAGCACAGACATTGTTCCTGTCGATATGGCTTCCTGGCCGATGTACAGATGGCAGAACCCGCCGATCTTTCCGAGCGCATAGGCTTCCGCGCACCGCTCTTCGAATCGGCGCTGCAGCAACATCGAGCGAAGCAGCTCCCTGCGGAATGCGGCACCCTCGGTCGACGCCGCGGGACCGCTGTCGGCTCCCGCGGACGCGTTGCCCCCGTTCGACGCTGCATTGTCTGCAATCGCAGACGCTTCATCAGCGTGCGCGGCTGCGGTGTCGGAAATGGGGGCCGCCTGCGAGTCTGATGTGCGAGTCTCACCGCGCGCGAGAGTGTCCCTCAAACGCCCGCCGCCTGCACCTGTTCCCACGCGTGATAGCTCGAGCGTACCAGAGGCCCGGATTCAACGTGGCGGAATCCCATCTCCATCCCCGTGTCGTATAGAAACCGGAACTCCTCAGGCCGGTAGTAGCGGTCGAGCGGAATATGGTCCGCGGATGGCCTCAGGTACTGGCCCAGCGTCAGGATGTCCACGTCGACGGACCTGAGGTCGCGCATGACGACGAGCACCTCCTCAATCGTCTCTCCCATGCCGAGAATGAGGCCGCTCTTGGTGGGTATTTGCGGGGCGATTCGTTTTGCTGTGCGAAAGATCTCGAGAACACGAGGATACCGCCCGCCGGGCCGCGCTTTCTTGTAGAGCCGCGGTACTGTCTCCGTATTGTGATTGTAGATATCGGGTTCCGCGTCAAGGACCGCCTGAATGCTGTCTGCGCTTCCCTGAAAATCGGGAACGAGAACTTCTACTGAGCAGCCGGGCACGCGGGCGTGGATCTGTCGTATCGTTTCAGCGAAAACCCAGGCACCGAAATCGGGCAGGTCGTCACGGTCGACCGAAGTGATTACTGCGTGTTGAAGCGCCATCTGTGAAATGGCTTCGGCGACGCGTTGGGGCTCGGTGATGTCATACTTCGGCGGCCGGCCGTGCGCAACGGCGCAGTACGCGCAGTTGCGGGTGCACACATCACCCAGAATCATGAATGTGGCGGTGCCGTGCTCCCAGCACTCGCCGACGTTAGGGCAATGCGCTTCCTCACAGACCGAGCGGAGGTCAAGCTCACGCATCAAATGCTTGAGCCGCATGTAGTTGGGGCCGCCCGGCGCTTTCACCTTGAGCCACGAAGGCTTCCTCTCAGGAAGCGGCTCGGCGCGATGGCGTCCCATGATCTGGTATAGCGCTTCGCTCATGTGTGGATGGGAATCTATCTCAAAACCGGTCCGGGCGAAATTGAGATAAGTCGTGGCCCGCGGGCTCTCCCGCGACGAGCGAAGCGATTACTTCTCCGGTCAGTGGACCAAGCAGAATTCCGTTTCTGGAATGGCCGCACGCGTAAAGCAAACCAGGGTTCGCCGGGTCAGGCCCAAGCAACGGGAGCATGTCGGGCGTCACTGGACGCAGGCCGGCCCAGGCAGAGGAGACTCGGGCAGCAGATATGGCTGGACAGATTTCTTCCGCCGCTGAGTTGACCTTTGCTACGCCGTCGGGCGTCGTAGCGGCATCGAAACCGACGCTTTCCATTGTGCTGCCGGCGATGGTCGCGCCTCCGCGAGGAACGAGATACCCGCGCGGTCCGTACGCTACGTGCCTGAGGCCGATCGATTCGTACGCCACGAGCTGGCCCCGGGATGGCGTCACGAACCGGAGCCAGGCCGCGCCATCGATAGAGGATCCCCACGCGCCTGGCGCAAGCACGACGCGCGCCGCGTAAAGAGCTTCTCCCGAGCCGAGCAACACGCGCTGATCGTTGCCGTGCCGCGAGACTTTCGTCACCCAGCCTTCGACTCGTGGTACCCTGTCCGATGAAGCCACGAGCCGCTCGAGCGCGGCGAGCATTGCGATGTTATCGACGCACCCATCATTCGGGTTGAGTACCGCCCCCAGCGCGTGCGAGAGCACAGGCTCGAGGCGCGTCAATTCGTTCCGGTCGAGCCATTCAGTCGAGGGAAGGGCGGCCTTTCTCAGTCCCTTTACGCCACTCTCTGTGACTGCCACCTGAAGAACGCCACGTCGGTTCAGGGATACCGCAACGCCCGTCTCCGTCTCCAACAGCTCGAGGTACTCCGGGAAAAGATCGCGTGCGGCAATGGCAAAGTCGTGGGCCGGTCCCGATGCCCGCTCGACCGATGGAGCCAGCATCCCCGCCGCTGCCGGCGACGCCTCCCCCAGGCGCCGGTCGCCTACGAGAATCACCGATATGCCACGCCTGGCGATTTCCGTTGCGGCGCACAGGCCGATGACACCGGCTCCGACTACGACCGCATCCGCACTCAGCGACAGAACTGAAACCCCGGAAATGTGTTTGTCGTATTATTCCCATCTACCGTATTGGAGAGCTTCATGCTTCGAACAATTCTGATGACTGGCATAATGGTCATGGCCGGCATCTTTGCGCTGGGGTTTGTCTTCAAGATTTTCGGTGGTTTGATCGGGTTGACCTTCTGGCTTCTCGGATTCGCGATCAAGGCGCTGATACTCGGCGGAATTGTCTATCTGATAATTCGCATCGTGAGTCCAGACACCGCACGCCGACTCCGCGAGCGTTGCTCGGGCAATAGAATCAACGGATACTGATCGGCGCTAGCGTGGGGTAGCGGTCTCCAGGGCGTCGATGATCGCCCAGGCCAGCAAGGGCACCATGATCTCATGGTGCCCTGTTATTTCGTACCCCGACCCGCCGGCGCTGGTTGGCCGGATGACGACGTTCATGCGGGGTCGGTAGTGCCGCTGCATGTCGAGGTCACAGGTGGTGAAGTTGACCGGCTTCCTGTCGTTAAGGTTCCGCGCGATGGTTAATGCCTTGAGGAAAACCTCGGGCATTATCACCGCGCTTCCCAGATTCAGGACCACCCCGCCATCCTGAAGGCCCGGAAGGGCCGCGGCGAGCTGGCGGAAATCGCGATGGCTTGTCTCCCCAATTGCAGCACCACTTGCCGCCGGATGTTGATGAATGATTTCGGCGCCGAGCGCCGCGTGAATCGTGCAGGGGATTCCGCTCCGGTATGCGCAAAGCAGCAACGACATCTCGGGATGCGCGAGCGATTCGCGTTCGAGCGCCCGCGCCAGAGACTCTCCCATTCCCCAGCCATACTGCATGCCGGCGATGAACGCTTCATTCATCCCACGGCCCGTTTCCTCCGCCATCCCGAACGTGCCGTCCACCAATCCGCGCTGAACGTCTTCGGACGTGGCTCCGAATCTGGCGATCTCATAGTCATGAATCGCTCCGGAGCCGTTCATCGCGACGTGAGTTATCACGCCACGCTGGATGAGGTCAATGAGCAGGGGGGCGACTCCCGTCTTCACGATATGGCCACCCAGCATCACGACCACGGCGCGGCGGGCGCGCGCGGCGCCGGCGACCGCTGTTACCACTGAACGAAAGTCGGCGGCGACAAGAACGTCGGGAAGCGCGTCGATGAACGCGGAAAATGAGCGGTCGCCCGCAGGCGGTGTCGCGAATTCCTCCGTGCGAACTTTGTTCGGGCGCTGCAATACCGGAACAGTCCGCACCAGCGACAGATCCGCTTCGGGAGCGGGGGCGCGCTGTGGCGCCCCTCGCGGATCCCGGCCTACTGCTGAGCTGTCGCCGCCTGGCTCGCCGACCGAGTGTGGGATGTCAGATACAGGTTGAGGGAGCCAAAAGAGAGACGCGTCTTCAGCTGGAGAATCATGCGCGCCGAGTCATCGGATAGCCAGAGTTCCGCTCTGCCGTCCTCTGAAAAAATCCCTTTGGTCTTTATGATCGGCTGGATGACAATCGCGTTGAACGTACCTGCAGGCACCGTCACCCGCTCGCGCCTCAGCACCCGGATTATCACCGGATTGCGGTCGGGAATGAAATAGCGATTCAACGCATACGTTTCGCCGGGCTTCAACGGCAGAGTGCGTGCGAAGTAGAGAAACGAACCGTCGTCGAGGGGCTGCTGTACGCTCCGCTGCTCCTTCTGCCCGCGCTCACTCCGCTCGACGTACATCGCGCGCTCAGGAAAGATCTCATAGTACCTGGTGCGCTCCTTTGTCCCCTCCTCCTGCTGCTTGACGAACCGCAGCGACGAGAAAGTCCGGGTGTCTATCCAGCTTTCGAAAACATCGTTCACCTTGTAAAAGAACGTCCCCCCGCGGATCCATAGCGCGGTGTGCCACGCCTCCCGGCCACGCACCATCTCTACTCCGCGAACCTCCATCTGACTCGTTCCGACCTTGAGATTACCGAAGCGAACGTCGAACGAAAAACGCTCTCCGGTTCCGAATGGTACCTTGGTCGGGACCGGCACTGTGGCAACAATGCCTGTCTCTTGCGCGGCCGTCGTGGTGTGGCTGGCACCAGCAATGACTTCGCCGAAGGCGGTGGCGTAACCCGGCGCCGAGGCGGCGAAGACGAGTGCCCACACACGCGCAGCCAAGCTGATCACGAGGTGAGCCTCTCCCGCGGCGAATTCTGCGCGCGCGCTACCGCCCCAGTCGCGGCGGTAGCGGGGATCCTTGGGCTGAATGAGGGCGCCACGATGCTGCGGCCGCGAACGCCGCGCCCGAACCGATAGATGGCCATTGCGTCCGCGAACGGGCGGATCCGGCTTTCGCGAACGCGAACATCGTAACGCTGGGCAAGAGTCATTCGCTCCACTCGTCTGGCCACCGGCATCGCGTTCATCAGCAGTTCTACATTCGCCGCCCATCCATCAGCTGTAACGAGCGGCTTCTCACCGAGCGATTTGAAGAGCTCGCGCAGCAGTGAAATGCGATACAGGCGGTACGACGCAAATGGGTCGGTGACGCCGCTTATCGGCAGGAAGAATCGGAGCGCCCACGGCGCCAACTGCCGAAGCCGATGTACGCCGGGAGGGCAATTGTCGCGCTCCCCCTCCCCCTCCCCCCCCCGCTCTCCGATGACGATGTCGGCGCCGCCCTCGAATCTCTTGATGATGTCGGGAAGATGTTCAGGCTGATCAGTGAAATCCGCCTGCATGATGATCATCGCGTCGCGGCGGGGATACCGGGTTCGGCGCGACGCTTCTCTGGCAAGTTTTTCCAGCGCGTGACCGTAACCCCGGCGCGTCTCGCCGCGGAGCACGGTCAAAGGGGTGACGTCGGAGTAGGGTTTCAGCGTCTCCAGCGTGTCGTCCGAGCTCCCATCGTCGTAAACCACGATTTCGTACTCGCGCGAATAGCTCTGGAACACCTTGCGGATGCGCCAGAGGAGTACGCCGATAGTCGCGCTTTCGTTGTATGTTGGGATGCAGATGTAAAGCAATTTGCCTCGATGATCTGTTTCCGGCTGCCGTTGCGCCGCGGGACTGGCGATTACGGAACCTAATGGCTACCCGCCAGCACACGGTAATACACCGACTCAGTGCGTTCGGTCATGACAGCAGCGCCAAAGGAACCGGCGCGATTACGCGCCCCCTCTGCGAGTCGTGCGCGGAGCGAGGCGTCGTCGACGAGTCGGCCGGCTGCTGCTGCGAACGACGCCATGTCGCCTGCCGGAACCAGCAGGCCACTTACATCACCCTCGATTACTTCGGGCAACCCGCCGACGGCAAATGCCACTGGTGGCACGCCTAGCGCCATCGCGTCGATTACGGATGTGCCGAGTCCCTCGGCGCGGGACGGATGCCAGAGAACGTCAAACCCGGCGATTGCGGCCAGGATCCCGGTAACGAATCCGGCTGAGTGCGCAGCTACAGGGCCGATCATCATCGGGCCGCAGGACGTTCCCCCGGCGAGAACCACGCGCGTGCGCCGGACAACTTCCGGGCGAAGCAGGCGCGCAATCGCGGCGAGCGAATCGACTCCCTTCTCCACTGTCATGGCGCCGACAACCCCGCATACCACGGTCTCCCTGGGCCAGCCAAGCTCTGACCGCCAGTCGCGGGCCTCGGTGTGGTCGCCGCCAAGATCGACGCCCGAATGAACAACCTCGATTCGACGCCCCGGAATGCCACTCGCTACCATGGCGTCGCGCACAGCATTGGATATGGCGATAAAGCAACTCACTCGCTCGCCGTATTTCATGCGAACTGATTTCGGCGCGAAGGGAACTCTGCGCGTCACCACAAGCGGCTTGTCGCGAGTCCCAAGCAGCGCAATCAGCGCTACCGCATGCGCGCGTGCGTCGTGCGCGTGCACGACATCGGCACTCCAGGCGCGCATTCGAGAGCGGATCCTCCGTGCCGCTGCGACATCCCAGTCACCCCGCATGCGCACGGTGGCAACGGCAAGACCTGCGGCGCGGGCGCGAACCACCAGCGGCGAATCAGGGGGACCGATTAGCAGTGGCTCGTGTCCGCGCTCGCGAAGGCCGAGGGCGAGAAGAAGAACCTGCCTTTGTCCCCCCCTCCAGCTCGTTCCGGAGTCGATGTGCAGGACTCTGAGCCGTTTCACGCCCCGGCGAGCTGGGTTGCAAATGCTCGAAAAAGCCCTCGATCCCATGGCTCCGGCGAGTCGTTCATTTCCTCGGGGTGCCACTGTACGGCCATCACCCACCAACCGGCCGACCTGGACTCGACGCCTTCGATTACTCCGTCGGGTGCGACAGCCGTTACCCTGAGCCCGGGTGCAACTTCCCCCACGCTCTGGTGATGGAGCGAATTGACAGTGAGCAGGGTTTCCCCCATAGCGCGCGCGATGATCGATCCTGGCACGACCCTCACCTCATGGACCCTCGCAGCGCGGTCACGGCGGGCGTTGTGCTCGAGTGCGCCGGGAACCTGTGACGGGATATCCTGTATGAGAGTGCCGCCAAGGGCGACGTTGAGAATCTGTGGC
>Ga0183260_10003827_pt1 | contig 12096 bp, 10 predicted proteins | sample AntDrymUQ4972206_2_FD_129768 | JGI IMG/M metagenome (GOLD analysis project Ga0183260, IMG submission 129768) | Polar desert sand microbial communities from Dry Valleys, Antarctica - metaG UQ497 (22.06) (version 2) (version 2) | ecosystem: Environmental > Terrestrial > Soil > Desert | place...
AGCACGAGCGATCGGGCGCGATGCCAGTCCTCGAGCATGGCGTGGTCGCGGAGCGGCAGCGGTCGCGGGCCGACGAGGCTCATCTCACCGCGGAGGACGTTCGCGAGCTGCGGCAACTCGTCGAGCGAGAGGCGCCGCAGCACTCGGCCGACACGCGTGACCCGGGGGTCGTCGCGAATCTTGAAGAGCGCGCCCGACGCCTCGTTGTCCTTCTCGAGCTGCGGCTTGAGCTCGGCCGCCCCGGCGACCATCGTCCGGAACTTGAGCATCCCGAACTCCCGCTCGCCGACGCCGACCCGGCGATCGACGTAGAGCACCGGCCCGCGGGAGTCGAGCTTGATCGCTGTCGCGACGAGCAGCCAGAGCGGGAGGCCGAGGACGATGAAGAGCGTCGCGACGACGAGGTCGAATGTGCGTTTGGCCGCGAACGCCACGCCGGTCAACATCGGCGGCCGCAGCTCGAAGAGGGGGACGCCCTCGCCGGGGACGTAATGACCCTCGTGCACGAGGAGCTCGGTCGTCGTCGGCGCGAGCTTCACCTTCACGCCCGTGCGATGGGCGAGCTTGACGACTTCGAGCACCGATTGCTCGTCGAGATCGGCCTCGGCCAGGACGAGCTCGTCCGGTCGCTCGCGCTCGAGGAGCGCGGCGAGGCGATCGAGCGAGGCAGTCAGCCCGGTACGGCCCGGGGAGGCCGCGAAGCTCCCGACGACCTCGACCCCGAGCCCGCCGCGCGAAGCATGGAGCTGGCGCTCGAGGTCGGCGAGCGTCTCGCCCTCGCCGACGAGCAGGAGACGACGCCGCATGCCAGCGAGCCGCATCACCTCGAGCGAGATCGAGTCGTACGCGGCGCGCAGCCCGCCGATCGCGAGCGCGCTCGTGACCACCGCGGTCGGAATGAGCCCGGTCGTCGTGAAGTCGTAGTCCGTGCCGACCCCGAAGGCGAGGACGATCAGCGCGACGAGGACGAGCGCGGCGAGCACGCGGCCGACACCGGCGCGTCGCTCGCGCGGCGCGTAGAGACCCGCCTGCAGGAACACGAGCACCGTGATCGGGGCGAGGAACGGCAGCCACTCGCCGGGGCCGGCGTCCCAGAGGAGCCGCCAGTACACGGTGTCGCCGTAGAGGAGGGCGCGGAGAACCAGGGCGGCGTAGAGACCGAGCGCGAGACCGAGGACGTCGGCGCCGGCAAGGACTGCGATGCTGACCGTCCGCCGCGCCGCTCCCGTCAGCGAGCCGCGCGAGAGCGCGTGGGATCGCGAACGTCGGATGTCGCCAGGGTTGGTCGGCGACCCCGTGGCCGGCACCACCTTCGTGGGCGCCTCGCTCGGCACGCCCGGATTCTACGCTGGGCCGGCGGCGGCCTCTCCGCGCGCGACGCGCCCCCAGGCGACGGGTGGCGCGTGCTCGCGCACCGCGGCGGCGACCGCGTCGAGATCGGTGGACGGTCGACGCCGACCGAGAAGCTGGAGACCGAGGACGATGAGCGCCCGACGCCGGCGATCGACGAGGTCGGTGTCGTGGAAGTACGCGTGGACACGCGCCGGGAGTCCCGGACGGACGAGCGCCCGCGCGAGATCGCCCGCACCATGGGTCGTCGGCACGGCAGCGAGCCGAGCTCGTGACTGGTCGTCACTTGCGCCTTCGAGCTCGACGATTGCGGGGGTCGCAAGCTCTGCCCACGCTGCGCCTTCGGGCAGATAATGGGGTCGGGTCACCCTCGGCGTGCAGTCCACGTAGCCGAGCTCGGCGCACGCCTCGGCGACCGAGCGGTCGGTGTACCAGCCGCCACCGCAGAAGAGAGTCGGCTCGAGTCCGTGCTCGCGAAGCCAGGCGCCCTCTTCTCTCACCCGCGCGCCGGTGCCGCCGCCCGCCGGCCGCGCATGGCTCGGACTCGTGAAGTGCGTGTGGTGCCCGAGCGGCCCCCGCCGGGACGCCCCACGCGCCCGCTCCAGCCAGAGCGTCTCGTCGAGCTCACCCGCCGCGCGATCCGGTGGGCGAATCAGGGCCGCGATCGCGAGACCGCCCGGCCGGCGCCGCTGCAGATCGGCAAAGGCGCGCCAGACGCGATCGTCGAGCGGTCGCTCGACGTGACACGAGACCACTGCGTACCGTTCGCTCGACGTGGGAGGCATTGGGGTTAGCGGCATCCGGCAACGCATACCACGCGCCGCGCTGCTCGTCGTCGCGGCGGCCGCCCTCCCCCGTCTCGCGGCGCTCGCGCTCGAGCGGGACCAGATACTCGAGGAGTATGTCGAGAAGAGCGACACGTTCGCGACGACACTCGTCGCGAGCGGCACGTTCGGCTTCCTGCCCGAGGTGCCCTCCGCCTACACGCAGCCGCTCTACGCGTGGTTCCTGGCCGCGCTCTACTGGCCACTCGAGCGCTCGTGGGTCGTGGTCGGGCTCGCACAGGTGCTGCTCGCGGTCGCGACCGCTCTCGTCGTCTTTCTGATCGGACGCCGGCTCGCCTCGACGCGGATCGGCGTGCTCGCCGCCCTCGTGACGACGTTGCATCCGTACGTCGTCTGGCACGACGTGCACGTAAACCGCGAGATTCTCGACGGTCTGCTCGCCGCCCTCGTCGTGCTGCTCGCCCTGGCCGCTCGAGAGCGCCTCCAGATTACGAGGTGCAACTTGCGCGATCCGCGCACCACGACGCTCGCTCTCGGGCTGGGAGCGGTGAGCGGGCTCGCGATTCTCTCGAACACGCGTCTCGTGCTCTTGCCCCTCGTGCTTGCGGCGTACGTCGCCTGGCGTGTCGGGTCCGGAGGACGGTCAGTGGCTGCCGTCGCCCTCGTTGTCCTGGCCGCAGCGGCCGTGATCGCGCCGTGGATCGTCCGCAACGACATCGTGATCGGGTGCCCGACGATCACGACCGACACACGCGCGCTCTGGAAGGCGAACAACCCCGAGACGTACGACGTACTCGCCCGGGGCGGCTGGATCGACGACGTCCCCGACCTCCCGGGCGTCCCGCCCTGGCCCGAGCGAGCTGCGGCCATCTCCATCGAGGCTGCGATTGCAGTCGACGAGTGCGAGCAGGCGGCGTTCTACCGCGACGAGGTGGTCGACTTCTGGCAGGACGAGCCGGGCGAGAAGGCACGCCTCGCCGTCCAGGCGGCGGGGATGCTGTGGACGCCCGTCCTCTCCGTCGAGGCCGACGAGTCGGGTCAGCAGGGCCTGGCGGGGCTCGCGCAGCGGACGGTCGAGCCTGCCTACGTCGTCGTCCTCTACGCGCTCGCGCTCTGGGGCGCCTTCCTCGCGCCGCGCCGCTTCGTCGCGCTCGCAGCCGTGCTCCTCGGTCTCTCGACGCTCCTTGCGATGATCTTCGCCGGGACGGTGCGCTACCGGGTGCCGTGGGACTTCCTGCTCGCGGTGCTCGCTGCGTTCGCACTCGAGCGCGCCTGGCGCCTTGTCCGCGAGCGCCGGCCTCCCGCAGCAACCAGCGCCTCGCGATAGAGCGCCTCGATCCTCTCGGTGCAGCGCTCCTGCGAGAACTCCGTGAGTGCGCGGGCACGTCCGGCGGCTCCCAGCAGCGCCGCCCGGGCGCGGTCCTGCGCGAGCTCGACGATCGCACGGCCGAGCGCGGCGGCGTCGCCGGGCGGCACGAGGAGGCCGGTTCGCCCCTCCTCGACGATCTCGGGCAAGCCGCCGACGGTGCTCGCGATCACCGCCCGGCCGCGCTCCATCGCCTCGAGGGCAACCATCCCGAAGCCTTCGCCGAAGGACGGCACGACGACGATCTCAGCGCGCTCGAAGACCGGTGCCGCCGGCGCGACCCTGCCGAGGAAAGCGACCGACCCGCGGAGGTCGAGACGGTCGACGCTCGCCTCGAGCGAGGCGCGGAGCGGCCCGTCGCCCGCGACCTCGAGCGTCAGCTCCGGCACCGAGGCGCGCGCCGCCGCCACCGCCTCGAGCAAGACCTCGTGACCCTTGATGGGGATCAGGCGCCCGACGATCGCGAGTCGCGGAGCGCCGGGGAGCGGCGCGGGCGCAGGACCGGGCTCGATCCCGTAGTGGACGATCTCGAAGCGCTCCTCCGGCAGACCCTCTTCCGCGGCGAGGTAGCGGGCGAGGCCACCCGAGATGGCGATGTGGAGATCGGCGAGGCCGGTGATCGTCCGGTCGGCCGCGGCGAAGACCCGGCTCGAGCGGAATGCGTTGAACCCGTGCTTCGTGCTTGCACGCACCGGCACCCGCGCGAGCGTCCCTGCGGTGAGCCCGAGGAAGTCCGCGTGGACGAGGTGGGTGTGGAGAATCGCGGGACGCACGCGGCGCACGATCCGGACGAGCCGGGCGAGCGCCCGTGGGTCGCCGGGCGTGGGAAGGCGGAGCTCGTCGACGGGTACGTCGGCCTGACGCAACCGCCCGGCCATCTCGGCTGCACCAGGCTCGCCCTCGTGGAGCATCACGAAGCGGACGTCGTGCCCCCGCTGACGGAGCGCCGGCAGAAGGAGCAGCAGGTGGTTCTCCGAGCCCGAGATCCCGGCGACCTTTGCGACGTGGAGGATCGGGCCTTTCATCGAGCGAGCGCGACGACCCGGTCTGCCCAGGTCTCGACCGAGTGCTCGGCGAGGACGGTCGTGCGGAGCGCACGACCGACGGCGTTCCGGTCGATCTCACGAAGGCGCCGGATCGCCGTCGCGCAAGCGGCGACGTCGCCGTGCACGAAGCGGAGTTCGTCCGGGAGCAGCGTGTCGAACGCGGGGTTCGAGGCGACCACGGGCAGACAGCTCGCGGCCGCCTCGTAGACGACCTTGTCCGTTGCACCCTCGCGCATGTCGTTCACGAGCGCGTCCACCGTGGCGTAGAGGCCGGGGACGCCACGGCGCGGCACGGGACCACGGATGTCGACCCGGTCGAGCATGCCCTCGTCGATCACGAGCCGCTCGAGCGCGATCCTGTGCGTCCGTTCCTCGTCGGTGAGCGACGGCCCGTGGACGAGGAGCCGCACGTCGGGCACCTGCTCCACCGCCCTGATGATGGTCACGAGCCCTTTTGCCGGCGAGGTCCGCCCGAGTGCCAGCAGCGTGAGCGGCTCCCGTGGGGGGCGCTCGACGCACGGGAGCTCCGACACGTCGATTCCGTGGCCGATCGCGACGAGCTTGCGCGTCCGGAGCGGGAACGTCCGCTCTTCGACGCTCAGCACCTTGGACGAGACGCGGGTCGCGCTCGCGAGGAGGCCGCTTCGGCGCCAGTGCGTGAACCAGAGGAAGACGCCGACGCCGAGCGGCCGCGCGAGCGGCGCCGCGAGCACCGCGTAGATCGGGCACATGTGCGCGAGCACGGCCGCCGGCCGCCCGCGCGCGAGCTCCGCCGCGAGAGCCTTCTCGAACCGTAAGCCCCGCCCGGCGCGGCGACGCGAGCGGAACAGCCGGACGCGACAGTTCGTTGGCAGCGCGCCCTCGACGGCCGAGTCGGCGAGAACGACGAGCTCCTCGACCCTCGCCGCGAGCGCTCGGAGCTTGGACACGGTCGCCCCGAGGACGGGGCTCGCCGGGTCGACCTGCTGGGTGACGACGACGAGCTTCACGAGCGCGCCGCGACCGCCCGCTCGACGAGCTCGACGACCCGGTCGGCGTACTCCTCAGGGGTGTACGTCCAGTCCGCTGCCCGCCTCTCAGCCTCTGCCCCGAGCCGCTTGGCAAGCGCGCGGTCGGACAGGACGCGGACGAGCCCGTCGGCGATGTCTGCGGGGCTCTCGGGATCGACGAGGACTCCGGTCTCGTCGTCCCAGACGACGTCGGGGATTCCACCGGCACGAGCCCCCACGACCGCGCGACCGCGGCAGAGCGCCTCGAGCACGACGCGCGGCGTGCCCTCCGACCGCGAGGCGAGGAGCAGCAGCCAGGAGTCGTCGAAGGCCTTCACCACGTCGGGTGTCTCGAGCCACCGGTCCCAAGTCACGCGCCCCGGCAGGTCGCGGACGAGCGCCTCGACGACCTCGCGCTCACGACCGTCGCTGACGACCCGCAGGGTCGCCTCCGGCACCTGCGGCGCGGCGAGTCGCCAGGCATCCGCGATCGCATGGATGTTCTTGTAGCGCTCGAGCACACCGACGTACAACGCAACGGGTCGCTGAGGCAGTGGCGTCACGGGCGACCCGGAGAAGGCCGACAGGTCGGTGTACGTCGTGAAGGTGCCGCCCGGCTCGACACCGGCCCTTCGGACGATCCCGGTCGTGAACGGCGAGAGGGTGCGAACCGCATCCGCGCGGCGGATGGCGACGAGTGCGGCACGATCTGCGAGCGGCGCCACGAGCGCGCGCGCCGGCGAGCCGTAGAGGCGCGCCCACGTCCGCCAGTCGCCGTGGATCTCGACGACGACTGCGGCGTCGCTCCGCGCGAGCCCGCGCCCCGCGAAGGCGGCGAGCGCCTCGTAGGGGCTCTGGGCGATGATCGCGTCCGCCGGGTCGCGCCTGAGCTCGCGAGCGATCCGCAGCGGGAGCGCGCCGTAGAACGCCGGCGCGTCGAGTGCCCTGACCGGCGTGCCACGCTGAAGGGCGAACGTCCGGTCACCCGAGGCACCGCCGCGCGGAGCTGCCCCGATGACGCGGAGGCGGAGCCGGTCCTCGAGCGCGTCGAACTTCCGTCGCAGCGACGGGTCGAGCGGGAGCCGATACCGAGTCCGGCCCACCATTAGGACACGTCGCGTCATACCGCCCGCTCGATCTCGCCCACGATCCGGCTGAGGATACGCGGCTCCGCGAGCGCCTCGACCGAGCGTGGGGCCGCCTCGGCGAGGGTCGCGCGGAAGCGTTCGTCGCGGACGAGGCGCTCGATCGCCGCCGCGATCGCGCCGACGTCGCCGGGCGGCACGAGCAGCCCGTTCTTGCCGTCGAGAACGACCTCGGGCACGCCTCCCACAGCGGTCGCGACCACGGGTGTCCCCGCGGCGAGTGCCTCGAGCACGGTGTGCGGCAGGTTCTCCCACGCCGAGGTGAGGAGCGCGACATCGACGGCGCGGAAGAGCGTCATGACGTCCGCGCGCGTCCCGGCGCCCAGGAACCGCACACGATCCGTGACCCTGAGCTCGGCCGCACGCTGCTCGAGCGCGCCTCGCAGGGGCCCGTCGCCGAGGACGAGGAGCTCGACACCGGGCACGCGCGCCAGCGCGGCGAGCGCGTCCCCGAGCGCTTTCTGCGCGGTCAGCCGTCCGGCCGTTCCGATCGCCGGGCCGCCGATTCGGAGTCTCGCGCGCGCCTCCTCGCGCGAGACGAGCCCGTGGAGCTCGGGCGCCGGGTTCGGGACGACGACGAGGCGCTCGGGCCGGAGTCCCCAGCCGAGCGCGATCTCGCAGAGGTAGGCGCTCGGTACGACAATCCTCCGGGCGCGTCGCAGGGCAAGGTTCCGCGTCCCGCGCAACAGGCGGACGCGCGCACCGCCACGAACGCGCTGGAACTCCGCGAGCGTCCCCGCGTACCGGCCCGAGCGGCGCTCGCGCTCGAAGGCCTCGTCAGCAACGAGCTTGACGACGAGCGGCCGGCGAGCGAGAAGTGCGCCGAGGGCCGACCGCCGCACCATAGTTGTCGCGTAGACGAGCTCGGCGCGGCGGGCGGCGCGCACGACCTCCCGCACGACGATGAGGTGTCGCGCCGCCGCGGGAAGGCTGCGAGAGACGAAGCGGACGGGGTACGGAGTCGGCACTGGCGTCCCGGCTGCGGTCGTCACCACCTCGACCTCGTGACCGCGGGCGACGAGCGCCTCGGCGAGCGCGGGTGCGTGGCTCGCAGGCCCGCCGACGTCCGGCGGCCAGATCCCGGAGACGAGAACGATTCTCATGATTCCGCAGCCGGGGCGCCCTGCGCTCGTGTAGTGCGCAGCTCGCCTCGGAGCCGGACGAGGATGACCGCCCAGGCGGCCGCGAAGACGCAGGTGGCGACGAGGAGCGCGACCGCCGCGCCCGTGACCTCCGAGCGGGCGCCGAGGACCGCGACGAGCGGGAGCAGCACGACGGCCTCGAGGCCGTGGGTCACGATCCGCAGCCGCGGCCGACCGATCGTGACGGGGAGCGACTTCGACCAGCCGAGGACGAGGAGGATCGCTGCGGCGACGAGGACGATGCGCGCGGCGTCGACGGCCGGGAGGAACTCGGAACCGAAGACGACGCGGACGAGCCACGGCATCGCGAGCAGGAAGATAGGAAGCGACACGAGCGCGATCGCCGCGGCGGCGAGTGAGTAGCGACGGATCCCGCGGAGCACGGTGTCCTCGCGCCCGTGCTCCCAGTCGCGGGTCTGCTCGGTGAGGAGCACGAGCCGCACCGGCGCGCTCGCTGCCGAGAACCCGCTCTGCGGCGCGAGCGCCACGCGGTAGTAGCCCACCTGGGTCGTCCCGGCGACGACGCCGAGCAGCACCGGTGTCAGCGCGGCGCGCAGCGAGATGACCCCGGTCGCGATGCTCGACTGAGCGACGAACGAGACGATCTTGCGGCGGTCGCTCTCGAGCGGGACGGGCGCAGCCTGCGGAAACCGGCGGAGGGCCGCCGCGCCCACCATGCCGGCGATCAGCGTGGCGAGCAGCTGACCCGCAGCGAGGGCCACGAGCGTCTCGGTGACTCCAAGCGACGCCCCCACGAGGATCGCGACGAGCCGGATGCCCATCGTCACCGAGAGCAGCGCTCCGCGCAGGTCGTAGCGCCCCCGGAGGAGCAGGGCGCTCGCGCTGACGTTCTCGGGCGCGGCGAGCAGGGGGATCGCGGCACCAGCTGCCATCGGCGCCGCAAGGCCTTCGGCGCCGAAGACCGAGCCTGCGAAGGGCGCGAAGCCGAGCAGTAGGAGGCTCGCGAGCCCGCCACCGAGGAGCTTCAGCTCGAGCGCGCGGTGAAAGAGCCGCCGGAGCTTCCCCCACTCTTCCCGCGCCACGTAGCGGAAGCCGAACTTCGTCAGGCTCTCCTCCACCGTCAGATCGAGCAGCGTCTGGGCGAGACCGACGACGGCGAGTACCGTCGCGAACCGGCCGAAGTCGGCGAGACCGAGGAGGCGCGCCGCGGCGATCGTGCCGACGATGCCGAGGGCGACCGAGAGATAGAGCCCGGCGGCGGTCGCGAATCGGCGCCGGAAGACGGTCCTTGCCATCATGGGATCGTAGGGGCCGGACCTGTCCGGCCATGTTCAGCCCTCGACCATCGCGAACCGCCCGTCGCACCGGGCCGGACAGGTCCGGCCCCTACACTCCAGACCGTGACGGCCGAGCCGCTGCCGCGCGCGCAGGCGCCCGTCGAGACGATGACCAGACTGAGAGCGCTCGCCGGGAACGCGCCGTGGCCGTCCCACGTGCTCGCCGCGGCCGTCCCGTTCCTCTTCCTCCACGCCACCTATCAGCCGAGCCTCTCCCTGGGTCTCGGCTCGACGTCGGTCGACGCTACGCTCGCGGATGCCGCGATCGCCTGCGTCGTCGCCGCGGCGCTCGTGCGAGCCCGGCGTGACGGCGCAGGCCCGCTCGCCGACGCGCGGTGGCTCCTCGTCCTGACAACCTCGTTCGTGCTCCTCGGCGCGCTGTCGCTCGCGACACCATCGCTCCTCGGCGAGGACTACGACCTCGCCCCGCACGCGGTGAGCGTCGCGAAGTTCGCCTGGTACGCGCTCCTGCTCCCGGCGACCGCGTTGCTCGTCCGGTCGACCGCCGAGGCGATGCCTCTCGCGCGCGCCGTGACGGCGTGGAGCGTCGCCGCCACGGGCTTCGGGCTCCTCCAGTTCCTCGGCCTCGTCGCGGAGTTCGAGGGCAAGCGACCGGGCCAGCGCGAGCCGTCGTTCGTCGGCATCCACGACTTCGCGGCGCTCTCGGGCGCGGCGCTGGCGGTCGGTGCGATCGGGTTCGCGCTCGCTGGCGATGGTCGACCGGCAGGTCGCCGCCTCTCGCTCGTCGCCCTCGCGAGCGGCTCACTCGGCGTGATCCTCTCGGGAGCGATGACGGCCGTGCTCGGCGTCTGGCTCGCGGTCGCGGCGATCCTGCTCGGTGTCCGTGCGGCGCGGAGGCTCCGTCTCGACCGTGCGCTCGCGCTCGCCGGCGTCGTCGTGCTCGTCGCGGCCGGAACCGCCGTGATGCGGGCCGAGACGATCGGGCGCTTCGCCGAGTTCCTGGGCATCCGCGACCGCGTGGAGGAGACGGGCATCGAGAGCTACGCCCATCGCACCCTGCTCGCCTACATCGGCGGGCGGATCTGGCTCGACAACCCGGTCACCGGTGTCGGCTGGCAGGCCTCGAGCGAGGAATGGGCCTACGCGCCGTATCTCGACGACGCGCGCGACCGCTTCCCGGACGAGCCCGCCCAGGCGTTCCCGGCGCCCGAGCGGCCGTGGGGGATCCAGCTCCTCTATCTGCAGGCAGCGGCGGATCTCGGTGTCGCCGGGGTCGCGCTCCTCCTCGGTCTCGCCGCTGCGGCCGTGACGGCGGGCATCCGCGGCGTCCGCCGCTCGCCGGTCGCATTGCTCGGGCTCGGATGGCTCTCCGTGGCGGCGGGCGTGTGGTCCGGCATCGGACTCGTCTCAGGGCTGCCGCTGGGCGCTCTCACCTGGATCGCGCTCGGACTGGTGAGCGTCCGTGACTGACGAGCGGCTCGACCCGCCGCTCTCCGCGACCGGGTACGCGGTACGGGCGCCGCTCGCCCGCTGGCTCGCCTTCGAGGCGAAGCGGGCGGCGGACGACCTCGGGCCGTACCGGCTTCTCGACGTCGGGTGCGGCGAGATGCCGTACCGGCCGATCTTCGAGCCCCACGCGAGCGAGATCGTCGGCCTCGACGCGGTCGAGAACCCGAGGGCCACGCTGACCGGTCCGATCGAGGCGATCCCGGCACCGGACGAGAGCTTCGACCTCGTGCTCTGCGCGCAGGTGCTCGAGCACGTCGAGGATCCTGACAAGGGCGTCTCGGAGCTCCATCGCGTCGTCCGGCCCGGCGGTCGCGTGCTCCTCTCGACGCACGGCACGATGGTCTACCACCCGAACCCCGTCGATCTCTGGCGCTGGACGGGCGCCGGGCTCGAGCGGCTCTTCGCGAGGAACGGGGCGTGGGCATCGGTTAGCGTGTCCGCCGGTGCCGGGACTGCCTCCTCACTCGCGATGCTGAACGCATTGTACCTCGACCACGTGCTGCGGCGCGGGCCGCTGCGACCGCTGCGCCCGCGCGTGGTCGCGGCGGTGAATCGCGTCGGCCGGGCGATCGACGGGAGGGTCAGCGCCCTACGCGACGAGCGACCCGGGACGCTCACCGCGAACTACCACGTCGTGGCGGAGCGCGCCGCATGACGCGCGACCTCTACCGGGGACTGGCCCCCTCAGGGGCCTGTCCCCCGTACGACCGTCGGGGCGCGAGCCAGCAGCACAGGGGTCAGTCCCCTGTGGGGACAGACCCCGGACGATGAGTCGCGTCCTCGTCACGGGCGGCGCGGGGTTCATCGGCTCGAACCTCGTGGAGGCGCTGCTCGAGCGCGGAGACGACGTTCGCGTGCTCGACAACTTCTCGACGGGGAACCGTGCGAACCTGGCATCGCTCGGACGCGACGTCGAGGTGGTCGAGGGCGATCTCCGCTCGTACGAGCGTGTCCACACGGCGGTGCGCGGTACCGAGCTCGTGTTCCACCAGGGCGCGCTCGGCTCCGTGCCGCGCTCCGTGCAGGATCCACTCTCGTCGACGGCGGTCAACGTCGAGGGGACGCTCAACGTGCTGCTCGCGGCCCGCGACGAGGGCGTCCGCCGCGTCGTCGCGGCGTCGTCCTCGTCGGTCTACGGGGACGGTGGGGAGTTTCCGCGGGTCGAGACGGCGGCACCGAATCCGATCTCCCCGTACGCCGTCGCGAAGCTCGCCGCCGAGCGGTTCTGCGTCAGCTTCACGCGCGTCTACGAGCTCGAGACCGTCGCCCTGCGCTACTTCAACGTCTTCGGGCCGCGCCAGGATCCGGCCTCGCAGTACGCAGCGGTGGTGCCGCTCTTCATCGAGGCGATCGCGGCGGGGCGCCCGGTCACGATCCATGGCGACGGCGAGCAGTCGCGTGACTTCACCTACGTGGCGAACGTCGTCGAGGCAAACCTGCTCGCGGCCGAGGCTGACGGCGCCGCCGGTCGGGTGCTGAACGTCGCGGCCGGTGGCTCCGAGACG
>Ga0183260_10003828_pt1 | contig 12093 bp, 8 predicted proteins | sample AntDrymUQ4972206_2_FD_129768 | JGI IMG/M metagenome (GOLD analysis project Ga0183260, IMG submission 129768) | Polar desert sand microbial communities from Dry Valleys, Antarctica - metaG UQ497 (22.06) (version 2) (version 2) | ecosystem: Environmental > Terrestrial > Soil > Desert | place...
CCGTCGACGTAGGCGCCGTCCTGCCCCCCGCCGCCGCGAACAGTGACGAAATCGCAGTAGCCGCAGCGGTGGGCGCAGAACGGAACGTGGACGGAGACGCCGAAAGGACTGCGCAAGAGCTCCTCGACGGAGGACGCGGGCAGCGAACCGTCGATCGGGGCCGGGTCGCCCGGCGGCGGCGCGGACGGCATCAGGCCCCGTCGGTGCGCCGCAGCCGCGTCAGCGGCCGCCGCCCTCGGTCGACAAAGCCGCGATGAAGGCCTCCTGCGGAACCTCGACGCGACCGATGGTCTTCATCCGCTTCTTGCCCTCCTTCTGCTTCTCGAGCAGCTTGCGCTTGCGGGAGATGTCACCGCCGTAGCACTTCGCCAGGACGTCCTTGCGGATGGCGCGGATGTTCTCGCGGGCGATGACCCGCGAGCCGATGGCCGCCTGGATAGGCACCTCGAACTGCTGCCGTGGGATCAGCTCACGCAGCTTGGTGGCCATCGCGTTGCCGTAGCCGTAGGCCTTGTCCTTGTGCACGATCGCGCTGAACGCGTCGACCGCCTCGCCCTGCAGCAGGATGTCGACCTTCACCAGATCGGCGACCTGCTCGCCGGCCGGCTCGTAGTCGAGCGACGCGTAGCCGCGCGTGCGCGACTTCAGCGAGTCGAAGAAGTCGAAGATGATCTCGCCGAGCGGCAGCGTGTAGCGCAGCTCAACCCGATCCTCGGAGAGGTACTCCATCCCGAGCAGAGTGCCGCGCCTCCCCTGGCAGAGCTCCATGATCGTGCCGACGAACTCGGTGGGCGCCAGCACCATCGACTTCACGACCGGCTCGTAGACCTCGGCGACTTTGCCGTCCGGCATCTCGCTCGGGTTGGTGACGATGAGGTCGTCGCCGTTCTCCATCACCACGCGGTAGACGACGTTGGGCGCGGTGGAGATCAGCGACAGGTCGAACTCGCGCTCCAGCCGCTCGCGCACGATCTCCATGTGCAGCAGCCCGAGGAAGCCGCAGCGGAAGCCGAAGCCGAGCGCAACGGACGTCTCGGGCTCGTAGACGAGCGCGGCGTCGTTGAGCTGCAGCTTGTCCAGGGCGTCGCGCAGCAGCGGGTAGTCGCTGCCGTCCATCGGGTAGAGCCCGGAGAACACCATGGGCTTGGGGTCGCGGTAGCCGTGCAGTGGCACGTGCGCCTGCCGGCTGGAGGCGGTGATGGTGTCGCCGACCCGGGCCTGCCGCACGTTCTTCACGCCGGGGATCACGTAGCCGACCTCGCCGACCGAGAGCACGTCGGTCTTGGTCGGCTCGGGCGAGATGACGCCGACCTCGAGCGTCTCGTGCGACGCGCCGGTCGACATCATCAGGCACCGCTCGCGCGTGGTGAGCTGGCCGTCGACGACCCGGACGTAGGTGATGACGCCGCGGTACGCGTCGTACACGCTGTCGAAGATCATCGCCCGCAGCGGCCCGTCCGGGTTGCCCTTCGGCGCCGGGACCAGCCGGACGATCTCGTCGAGCAGGTGCGGCACACCCTCCCCCGTCTTCGCGCTGATGCGCAGCACGTCGTCGGGGGCACAGCCGATGATCTTCGCCAGCTCGGCGGCGTACTTGTCCGGCTGCGCGGCCGGCAGGTCGATCTTGTTGAGCACCGGAATGATCGTGAGGTCGTTCTCGATCGCGAGGTAGAGGTTGGCCAGCGTCTGCGCCTCGATGCCCTGCGCCGCGTCGACGATGAGCACCGCGCCCTCGCAGGCGGCGAGCGAGCGGGACACCTCGTAGGTGAAGTCGACGTGGCCCGGCGTGTCGATGAGATCGAGCACGTACGCCGACCCGTCGACGGTCCACGGCAGCCGGACGTTCTGCGCCTTGATGGTGATGCCGCGCTCGCGCTCGATGTCCATCCGGTCGAGGTACTGCGCGCGCATGTTGCGCTGCTCGACGACGCCGGTCATCTCCAGCATGCGGTCGGCCAGCGTCGACTTGCCGTGGTCGATGTGGGCGATGATGCAGAAGTTCCGGATGATGCTCGGGTCGGTCGCGGGCACGCCGGCTGGCCTCGATCTGCTAGAGGGACTCGCCGCCGATCATCCCACGGCGGCCGTGCCTCCCAGGTTGGTCCGGGGTGCTCTCCCCTCGCCGCTGCCTCACAGTGTCCCCGTTTTCGCGCGGGCGTCATGGCCGTTCGGCGAAATGCACGCGCTGTGAGGGACCGACCCCTCGTCTCGCGCGTGGACGGCGTACGCCGGTCGCTGGTAGTCTCTGCCGGTTGCCTGGCTGCACTGCCGGAGCACGCACCCGTCCCCGACACCTGACAGAGGGCACCTTCGCGTGGCGAATATCAAGTCGCAGATCAAGCGGATCAAGACCAACGAGAAGGCTCGGCTGCGCAACAAGGCGGTCAAGTCCTCGCTGAAGACGTCCGTACGTCGTTTCCGTGAGGCAGCCGCCGCCGGTGACACCGCCACTGCGGCCACCGCGATGCGCGATGCGTCGAAGGCGCTCGACAAGGCCGCGAGCAAGGGAATGATCCACCCCAACCAGGCCGCCAACCGCAAGTCCGCCATGGCCAAGGCCGTCAGCAAGGCCTCCTAGCCGGTCCCGCTCGGTCGACCTGCTCTAGTCCCGTTCGGCGCCGACGCGCGTCGGCGCGAAGAACCTCCGGCGTACGCCGCTGCGCCGTCCGCTGATCCGCGTCCGCTCGGTGAGCACGATCGCCGGGCCCTCTCCGGTGTGGCGGTAGACCACCACCACCGACTCGGGCTCGCCGTCGACGTGCTCGAGCTCCATGCGGACCGCGTCGACCGGCGCCCGGCCGGGCAGCGCGACGTCCTGGCAGACCACGACCGCGCGCAGCCCGGGCTGGCCGGGCAGGTCGAGCACCTCCCCGTGGGGCACCAGCTCCGGTACACCGCCGACGTCGAGCCGCATGACGAACGGCTCCAGCCCACCGCGGCGGGACAGCTCCTCGGCGGCACGGGACAGCGCGGCGTCGGCCAGTGCGTCCAGCTCGGCGCGGGTCCGCAGCGCGGACGCGAGCATCGGCCCTGGGGCCGGCCGGTCGACGACGTCGGGGGGCGACTCCGCCACCTCGACCACCGACTCGACGGCGGTCGCGTCGCCCACTGACCGCCCGCTCGGGTCGTGGTCGGGCTCCGGCGCGCGTGGAGTGGGCACGACCGGCTCGTCGGACGTAGCCGACCCGGGGCGCAGCACGACGACGTGCGGCGCCGCCATCACCTGCACCGCCTCGGTCGACCCGTACGGCTGCACCGCCGGCGCGGGCCGGATCAAGCCGGTGAGGACGTCGTGGAACTTCACCACGACGGCGACGGCGACCGGCATCACGACCGGTGTCCAGGCACTGACCTGGTCGGTGAGGGCGGCGACCGCGCCGACGGCGATCGAGCCCTCGAAGTACGCCGCTCGCTGCCACGCCGACGGGTGCAGGTGCCGCAGCCGGAGCACGCGCGGGTAGAGCGGGGTCGAGTGGCGTCGGCCGGCGCGCGCGCCGGCGGTCTGGGTCACCGGGCCGCCCCGCACTCGGCCACGAGGCGCACGGCGCGCTCGACGGCGAAGACCGGGTCGGTGCCGCCGCCCTTGACCTCCGCGTCGGCGATCGCGACCACGCCGTAGGCACGGGTCAACGACTCCGGTGTCCAGCCGCGCATCTGCTTCTGGGTCTTCTTCACGGCGAACGGGTGCATGCCGAGGTGGCGAGCGATGTCGTCCGGTGAGCCGCGACCGGCCGAGGCGACCCGTGCGACCGCGCGCAGCTGGCGGCCCAGCGCGGACACGACCAATACCGGGTCGAGGCCGCCGTGCAGGGCGGTGCGCAGAGCCGCGAGGGCGGCGGAGACGTTGCCCTCCATCGCCCGGTCAGCGAGGTCGAAGCCGGTGACCTCGGCGTGCCCGCTGAAGTAGCGGCGTACGGCGGCCTCGTCGACGGCCCCACCGGTGTCGGCGGCGAGCTGGGAGCAGGCCGCGGCCAGCTCGCGCAGGTCGCTGCCCACCGCGTCGATGAGCGCCTCGGCGGCCTCGCGCGGCAGCCGGTAGCCGAGCGCCTCCATCTCGGCGGCGACGAAGGACTGCAGGTACTCGGCGAGCCTCATGCCCTTGAGACCGGCCGGTCCGGTGCAGCTGACCGTGGCGGCCTGCGCGTCCTTGCAGGCCTCCACGACGCGCTTCCCGGTCGTTCCACCGGGGTGCACCACCACCAGGCTGTACCCGTCGCCCGCGGTCGCGACCAGCGCGAGAATCGCGTCGCGGACGACGTCCTCGACGCTCGACGTCAGCCGCACGACCGCCAGCCTGGACTCGCCGAACAGCGACGGCGACGACAGGTCGAGCAGGGCGGCCGGGTCGAGCGACTCGGTCGCGTACTCACGGACGTCGACGTCGGGGTCGGCCGCCCGGGCGGCTGCGGTGGCGCGGCGCAGCGCGCGGCTCACCAGCAGCTCCTCGTCGCCGGTGATCAGGGTCAGCGGCGGCAGGGCGGGGGCGGTCGGCACGCGGACAGGATCGCACGCCAGGGGCTTCCCGCTGCCCCGAGAACCATGACCGATCCTGTTCGGTTCACCCGCTCAGCAGCGTCACAGTTCCGGGGAGGCGACATACTCGCCTCTGCCGCATCGCCTACTGAGCGACAAGGACCTCTGATGAGCGAGCGCGCCAGCGACGTCTACTTCGCCGAGATCGCCGACCGGGGGCCCGGCGCCGAACTATGACCGATCCTGTTCGGTCCACCTGCTCAGCGGCGTCACAGTTCCGGGGAGGCGACAGAAGAGCTTGGGAGCGGCGAGCGCCCGGCGCAGCTGCCGCGGCGGGAGCGCAGCTGCCGGGGGGCCGCGCCGCGCGAGCGTGAAGACGCCGCCCTCCCGCCGTACGCCGACGGCCACGTCACCGTCGCGGTCGGTGCGCAGCGACGTGAGCCCCAGCCCGCGCAGCATCGTCATCGTCGACGGCGCCGGGTGTCCGTAGGGGTTGTCCGCGCCGACCGACGTCACCGCGACGGAGGCGCCGACCCGTTCCGCGAACGCGGAGAGGTTCTTCGCACTCCCGTGGTGCGCGACCTTGAGGACGTCCGCGCGAAGCGTCTGGCGCGGGAGCGCGTCGAGCACCGCCTGCTGCGCCGGCGCCTCGATGTCACCGGTGAGCAGCAGCCGTAGCTGCCCGACGACGACGGACAGCACGAGCGAGGAGTTGTTCGGGTCCGACTCGGTGCCGCGGAAGGCCCGCTCGGGCGCGAGAACCTCGACCGCGACGTCACCGACAGCCCACCGCTCCCCCGCCGACGCCTGGCGCACCGGGACGCCCCGCCGCGCGGCCCAGCCCTGCACGCGCGCCCACTCCTCGGCCGGCTCGTCGAGCGGCCCGGTGACCACCTCCGCGACCGACCGGCCGCCGAGCACCCCGGGCAGCCCTTCGACGTGGTCGGCGTGCAGGTGCGTCAGGACGACCGCGTTGACCCGTCGTACGCCGAGGTCGTCGAGGCAGTCGCGCATCAGGTCCGGGTCGGGGCCGGTGTCCACGACGAGGGTCGCGGATGCGCCGCGCACGACCAGCCCGTCGCCCTGGCCGACGTCACAGGCGACCAGCACCCAGCCGGCCGGCGGCCAGCCCGGGAGGACCGCTCGCGCGCCGACCGCGGCCAGCCAGACGACGGGCACCACGGTGATCGCGACCCTGCGCACGATGTCGGCCCGCGCCGCGACCGGTGCGGCCACGAGCAGCGCGACCATGACCACCGCGCCGACCGCCCCGCGCGGCCAGGGCAGGCCGGCGCCGGGCAGCCCGGCGAACGTCCGGGCGACCAGCCCGAGCCACAGCGCCGGTACGCCGGCCGCCCACGCGACGACCCGCGCGACCGGAAGGGCGACCGGCGCGAGCAGGGCGGTCACGACGCCGGCCACCGTCGCGAAGGCGACCGCGGGCATGGCGAGGACGTTGGCCGGCACGGCGGTGAGGCTGACCCGGCCGAACAGGCCCACGAGGACCGGCAGGCAGGCCACCTGAGCGGCCAGCGGCACGGCGACCGCGTCCGCCAGCGGGCGCGGCAGCCGGGTGGCCAGCCGCTTCCGCCACGGCGGGGCGAGCACGACCAGGCCGGCGGTCGCCGCGACCGACAGGGCGAACCCGGCGGAGTCGGCGAGGCCAGGGTCGAGCAACAGCAGCAGCAGCGCACTGCCGCAGAGCAGCGGCAGGCCGGCCCGGTCGCGACCGGTGAGCATCGCGAGCAGCGCGAGCCCACCCATGACCGCGGCGCGCAGCACCGAAGGCGTCGGCCGCGCGACGAGGACGAAACCGGCCAGCGCGACCGCGCCGGCGCCGGCGGTCGCCCACCGGGGGGCCCGGCACCAGCGCGCGAGCAGCAGCGCGGCGGCGAGGAAGATCGCGCAGTTGGATCCGGACACCGCGACGAGATGCGTCATGCCGGTCGCGCGGAAGTCCTCGGCCAGGTCGTCCTCGAGCCGCGACGTGTCGCCGATGACGAGGCCCGGCACCAGCCCGCGCGCGTCGGCCGGCAGCCCCGCCGTCGCGTCGCGCAGTCCCTGCCGCAGGCGTCCGGCGGCGCGCTGCGCGAGACCCGGCGCGCGGAGGCGGACCGGGCCGCCGTGCGCGCGGGCGACCGCGGCGACCGGGTCGCGCTCTCGGGGCAGCCCGAGTCGCGCCTGCACGCGGACCCGCTCGCCCGGCAGTAGTGCGGACCACCCGGAGCCGTGGCCGAGGACCGTGACGGGCAGCCGGGTGCGCAACCCGTCGACGCCGATCGTCACCAGCTCGGCGCGCGCGGGTACGACGACGGCGCCGGCCAACCGCCGCGCCCCGACCACCGCGCCGTCGAGCCGCACCGGGTCGCCGGTGACGACGACCTCGAGCGTGACCTCGGCTCGCCGCTCCGCCAGCCGGCGCAGCGGTCCGTCGTCGACCGCATCCGCGCGGGCCGCGGCGGCGACGGCCCCGGCGAGGAGGCAGACCAGCCCGGCCAGCATCGCCCGACGCGGGACTCCAACCCGGCGGACGTACGACGCGACGACGGCCGCGGCCAGCAGCGGGACGGCCGCCGCCAGCGCCGGCGACCGCAACCCGGCGAGACAGCCGAGCCACGCACCGGCCAGCGGCACGACGAGCCGCAGGTCGGTCATACCGCGACGAGCTCGCGCAGCGCGTCGAACCGCTTGTCGCCGATCCCGTCGACCTCGCGCAGCTGGTCCACCGAGCGGAACCGGCCGTGCTCGCTGCGCCACGCGAGGATCCGCTGCGCGGTCACCGGCCCGATGCCGGGCAGCGCGTCGAGCTGCTCCAGCGTCGCCAGGTTGAGGTCGAGCCGACCTCCGGCCTGCCCATCAGCGCCGGGCGCGGCAGCCGCGGCCGGCGGCGGCGTCGCGCCAGGCGGCAGCACCAGCACCTGCTCGCCGTCGCCGAGCCGCCGGGCCAGGTTGAGCCCCGCGGTCGTCGCGCCCGGGCGCAGGCCGCCGGCCGCGGCGATCGCGTCGGCGACCCGCGACCCGGCGACCAGCCGCACGAGTCCCGGCCGCCGTACGGCGCCCTGGACGTCGACGACGACCTCGGCGGCGTCGTCGGCATCCGCGGACGCCCGGACCACAGGTGCGGCCACCGTCACCGGCTGCGGCCGCGACCGCCAGACGAGACCCGCGGTCACCACCACGGACAGGACGCAGAAGCCCGCGAGAGCAGCCAGCCCGCGGCGTGCCGGGTCGATCCGCGGCAGCGCCAGGACCGCGGGCTCCACCGGCTCGTCCGGCGCCCGGCCCGGCACGACCACCGCGTCCGGCCCGACCACCGCGTCCGGCCCGACCACCGCGTCCGGCCCGAGCGCCACATCCGACGCAGCGTCGACCACCGGCGCGCGGAGGCCGAGCGCACGCTCGAGCCGCGCGCGCACGGTGCCGTCGTCGGCCGGGGCCGACCGGGTCCAGGGCATCGACCGACGGTAGGCAGTGCGTGGCGTCGACCGGACGCGCCGACCGCGATCTGTGGAGCCAGTCGACCTATGAGGAGCGGGCGCGCCGCGCCTCGAGCCAGCGGACGACGTTGGCCCGGTGGCGCAGCGCGACGACCGCGCCGATCCCGGCCGCCCACGCGACGTCCGCCGCCCCACCGCCCATCGCGCCGGCGACGACCGGCAGGCTCAGCGCCGCTGTGATCGAGGCGAGCGCGACCCAACGGGTCACGAGCGCGACCGACGCCCAGACCCCGATGACCAGCAGCGCCCAGGCCGGGTGCGACCCGAGGATCGCTCCGCCCGCCGTCGCGGCGCCCTTGCCGCCGCGGCCACGCAGCCACGGCGAGGTGATGTGCCCGACGACCGAGGCGGCGCCGGCGACCAGCCCGGCCTCGTGCGACACGGCCGCGCCGGCCACGGCGGCGGGCACCGCCCCCTTCGCGACGTCGAGGACCGCGACCAGGACCCCGGCCTTGCGGCCGAGCAGCCGGCCGACGTTGGTCGCTCCCGGGTTGCCGGACCCGGACGCCCGGAGGTCGACGCCCCGGGCCCGGGCCAGCAGCGCCGCGGGTGACGCCGAGCCGACGGCGTACGCGACGACGGCGGCGAGCAGCAGCTCGGGGGTCATCGGTGGTGCACGACGACTGCGAGCATGCCGGGCCCGACGTGCGCACCGACGACGGCGCCGACCTCGCTCTCCAGCAGGGTCTGGATGCCCGGTACGGCGACGCGCAGCCGCTCGGCGAGCACGGCGGCGCGGTCTGCAGCGGCGAGGTGATGGACGGCGAGGTCGACGGGGCCGGACCCGGCCTCGGCCGCGACGACCTCCTCCAGCCGCGCAATCGCCCGGCTCGCGGTGCGGACCTTCTCCAGCACCTCGATCCGGCCGCCGCGCATGTGCAGCAGCGGCTTGACCGACAGCGCCGTGCCGACGAGCGCGGCGGCGGCGCCGATCCGGCCGCCGCGCCGGAGGTGGTCCAGCGTGTCGACGTAGAAGAAGGTGCGGGTGCGTGCGACTGCGCTCTCGGCCGCCGCGGCGACCTCGTCGACCGGTGCCCCCGACTCTGCCGCCCGCGCGGCGGCCAGGACCGGGAAGCCGAGCCCCATCGCGGTGGACATGCTGTCGACGACCCGTACGTCGCCGTCGTACAGCCCGGCGCCCACGGCGGCCGCCGACGCAGTGCCGGACAGTCCGGACGACAGGTGCACCGAGACGACCGCGTCCGCATCCGCGGCCCGCCAGCACTCGTGGAAAGCCCCTGGGGACGGCTGGCTCGTCGCGGCCACCCGCCCGGGCGCGGCGATCCACGCGGCGAACTCTCCCGGCGTCAGGTCCACGCCGTCGAGCAGCGTCCGGTCGCCGAGCTGCACGTGCAGCGGCACCACGCCGATGCCGCGCTCGACGGCGAGCCCGGCCGGCAGATACGCCGTCGAGTCGGTCACGACGGCGACCACACGGCGGCTGGGCATGCCGCGCAGGCTACCGGGCGACCAGACCGGCAGGAATCGGACACCATCAACACGAAAGCGGTGCCATACACGCCCGCGCCTAACCCTGAGGTGGCGACCCTTGACCAGCCGGCTGCTCTCCCGACGTACCCTCGCCTCCGCGAGTCTCCTGCTGCTCCCGGTCGCGCTGGCCACCGTCCCGCTTCCGAAGGTGTCGCCGCAACGGGTCGCCGTGGCGACGCCGGTTGCCGACAGTGACGCCCTCTACGCGGTGTGCGGCCGGGTGTTCCCCGACCCCCAGGCCTTCGCGCCGTCCCCCATCGCGCTGGCCGGCGAGTCGCCGTACGCCAAAGGCAACGCCGCCTGCCGGGCCACGCAGTTCATCCAGTACGCCGAGGCGATCAGCGGCCTGAACTACTTGGAGAGCCGCTACCCCGACTTCGTGGAGGTCTACGACCTGTCGACCGACTTCCCCGACACTCTGAACACCGCCGAGGGCGAAGGCATGACGGCCGGCGTCCCGCTGAGCACCCTCGGCCGGTCCAAGACCCCACTCACCCTCATCCGCATCACCGACGAGAAGTCCGCCGTGCCGGAGAAGTCCAAAGAGCACTTCGTCTTCCCGCTGTCGATCCACGGCATCGAGCGCGCCGGGGTCGAAGGGGGTCTTCGCGCCGCTGAGGACCTAGCCACCTGGGGGGCGACGACTCCTGAGCAGCCGGTCATGGAAACCGACGACACCAGCGTGCCGACCGGCGAGGTGCTGAAGAAGTCGAGCATCTACTTCGTGCTGGCCAACCCGGACGGCTGGCGTCGAGGAGACCTCACCAGCGCCGGCCCGTCGTTCCAGCGGTATAACGGTAACGGTGTCGACATGAACCGGGACTGGCCGGCGATCGGTTGGACGAGGAAGGCATACACGCCGTGGTCGGAGCCGGAGACCCGCAGCTTCGGCAAGGTGCTGCAGGCCATCGGGCCCAAGGTCAACGGCAAGGCGAAGTGGACTGGCGGCATCGACCTGCACGGCCAGCTGATCGACCGGGCCTTCTCCTTCACCCTGCTCGGCGGCAGCCAGCGTCCCTACGGCAAGGACCGCCGGGTGCTGCAGTTCACCAAGGGCGCCTGGGCCGACGCTGAGACCAGGCTGGCCTGGAACCCGATCATCAAGCCGAACAGCGAGCCGCCGTCCTGCGTCTTCGTCGGAGACCCGGCCACCGATGAATGCGACAAGACCGGCCGCATCTACGGCGTCCAGTGGGGCACTATCTGGGACACGATCGACTACACCGTCACGGGCGCGTTCGGTGACTGGATCGACTCGCCGATGGGCCTCGACGCCGACGGCATCGACAACGAGATGTCGCTGTCCCACCTGTCCAACTGCGGCACCGGCAACTGCTACATCCAGACTGCCGAGCAGCTGCACGTCGACGGCAACAAGTCGCTCATCTACTCGATGCTCAACTTCTCGCTGCTGCCGGAGGACCAGACCTTCCGGTTCAAGGGCCGCGCGGCCTACCTCACCAACCCCAAGCGGGTGGTCCAGGCGGCGAAGCCGTCCCCGGTGGCGCCCGCCGGTCTGTCCGCCCAAGAGGACCTCACCACCACGCTGGTCCACAACGGCAACACGACGACGTACGAGTTCGCGGTCAAGGGGCCGGCCGACGGCGTCTACAACGGCGGCATCTCGGCGCAGACGACGTACGCCAGTGCCCAGGGGGTGGGCGGCGGCGCCACCCTGTCTGTCTTCATCGACAAGATGGACGACGGCGAGTGGGTCGAGCAGGTCCGCGACTTCAACCAGTCGCCCATCTACCTCCAGTCCGGCATGAAGGTGGACCTCAACTTCCCCACCGCGGGCGACTACCGGGTACGCATCACCGGCGCAGCTGTGACCCCCGTCGACCTGACCGTCGACTTCACCCGGTCGCCGGCCTGGCCCGACCCGGGACAGAAGGCGGTGGACGCGTCCAACATCGACTTCTTCACCGAGCTCAAGCCCTTCGTCGCGAGCCCGGACCAGCTGACCGCGGTCTCACCGGAGCAGGTCCGGTCCGGGGCGGTCGACCTGGCGAAGTTCGACACCCTGGTGGCCGCTGACAAGACCGCGATCCAGACCGACCGGACGATCGCGGCCAAGGCCAAGGCCTTCGTCGCGCAGGGCGGCAACCTGGTCCTGACCGACGGCGCCCTCACCAGCCTCGAGATGATGGGGGTCGTGCCCAGCGGCTCCGTCAGCGAGGACCGGGTCTACGCCGGCCACGTCGAGTTCGAGCGGCTCTTCGAGGGCGAGCTGGAGGTTACCTACGAAGACCCGCTGGCCGCGAACGTCAACCAGCCGGGCGCGGCCGAGGGTGCCAACCACCGGCACCAGGTCACCGAGCCCGTTCCAACCGGTTTCTCACTGCCCGGCGAGGCCGCCGACGGCGAGACGATCCCGCAGTGGAGCGTTGCCGCCGACGCCTTCGAGGCCGCCGGCGGCCGGGTGGTCGGCCGGCTCAGCCAGGACGTCGTGACCTACGGCGAGATCCCCGTGGGTGACGGCCAGATCCGAGTGCTCGGCTCGCTGCTGCCGGTGCCGACGCTGGCCAACGACCACCGGTTCGGCGTCGCTGACTACGCGCTGACCTACACCGGCTACGAGCTGGCGCGGAACATGCTCGACCACGTCAACCCGCGCGGCACGACCAAGGCC
>Ga0183260_10003829_pt1 | contig 12092 bp, 10 predicted proteins | sample AntDrymUQ4972206_2_FD_129768 | JGI IMG/M metagenome (GOLD analysis project Ga0183260, IMG submission 129768) | Polar desert sand microbial communities from Dry Valleys, Antarctica - metaG UQ497 (22.06) (version 2) (version 2) | ecosystem: Environmental > Terrestrial > Soil > Desert | place...
AAATTAATGAAGAATAGTACCCATCCACTTCCTAAGATAGTTGATAAATTAATTATGGATGGGTATAACGCCAGCCCAACCATTTTTTCTTCGACAGGGTTTAAGACAGACGCGAATCTACGAGAAATCAAGTCTAGTCTTTCCAATCTTTAAAAAAAATTGTCTTTTTTAGGTTGATTAATGACAACAATGTGATGTTGAGAAATACAAACATCCTCAATTCCGTTATTTACTCGAATGTTCAGACACTAACCAATGTAATTTCCGAATTTGGAATTATGATGGATTTTGAATATTTACCGTTCTTCTCAATTATCAAATCTAATCCATCCTTTATTCTTTGCAGCGATTTCAATCCCAATTTGTCGGAATAGATTCGAGGGAGACTTGAAATTAAAAAGATCTCATATTTTTCTCTTAAAATGTTGAGAAAATTTATGTGTTCCAAATCTTTTGTATATTGATATTTATCAAGTCCATTTAAATCCAGTCTGTTTTCAATTAGTTTAAGTAGTGCTCCATTACCTACTCCACCTCTATTTTCAGATAATAATATTATTATTCCATTGTCTCTCACTGCGTGGTAATTATTCCATAAGAGGTTTAAACTATTTCCAAGCGTCATTTGGCAGGAATAATTAGTGTTACCGGAAATGAATGCGGATTTTGAAGATTCAGCGGTTGGTTGAGTTATTGACTTAAATCTTTGAATGGCTTCGTTAAATGAATATGTAAGGTCTCCGATAAAGATCGAGTCTATTCCTTCGTTATTAGAAATTACATGTATTGACTGAAAATTAAATTTAGATGTAACTTCAATTGCCAATTTAAGAGGTTCATTATACTTACCAGGCTGAGGTAACGAATCAAAGATGGTAGAATACACTTGGTTCATTCCATCGGGATAGCATTCCCTCAGTAGTCTGACTGGGGATCCAGTGTAACCGAATACCGGATCATATTCGATCCTATCTATTATTATGATGTTGTTAAATTTACTTACTTTATCCAATACTTCTTCGCTGGCTAGTCTACTGAGGCTAATGCCATTTTCACCAAGCTGTTGTCTTACTCTTTGAGGAATAGATTTTGAAAGTATACAGTACTCAATATTTTCAATATTCAATTCTTTGGACTTGTTTTGGATAAATGTTAGCATTGGTAACATAAAGAAAAACGGGCTTGTAATCAGAATCAGCGTTGATTCTTGAATCACTATTTTGTTTTCTATTTCAATTTTCAATTTCTCTAAATCCAGTTGATTCATTGAGGGTCTCGGTATCTGGGAAATATTCTCATATTTGATGTCCAATATAATTTCTGAATCACCATACCCTAACCATATTTCCGGCATAATAGATTGTGTAAGTATGAGTAACATATAAAATCAAAGATCATCTAATTAGGAGAAGTTGAACGAAAATGATAGAACCCAGCTAGAGGAAGATCTTGTGCTCTTTTTATTCGATAGAAATGCTATTAAGGTTGGAAATTTTACACTTTCGAGTGGTAGGAAGAGCCGTTTCTATTTGGATTTGCGAATATTGCAAAGTTATCCTGTCTATTTTAGAAAGGCTGTTTCTTTACTGACATACCTTATTCATTCGCAAATTGGCTTCGGGAATTTTGATTATATATGCTCTGTACCAACTTCAGGGACCATTTTTGGCTCAGCTCTTTCATACGAACTCTTTAAACCTCATATATACGTCAGGAAAGATCTTAAGATCTATGGAACGCAGAAAAAAATAGAAGGAGAATTAGAGCCAAATTCAAAAATATTATTTGTGGATGATGTAATTACAACTGGACATTCAATATTATCAGGAATCGAATCGTTGCCCAATCATTCAATCATAAGTGGAGTAGTTGTGTTGGTCGATAGACAGCAAGGGTCTAAAGATCTGTTTGATCAGTTCGCAATAAAGATAAAAAGTGCAATTCCAATCCTTAACATTATCAAAATATTGAATGACAAAGATAGGATTGATAAGAATGAATACGAGGCAATAAAAAAAGAGATAGAAGAAAATTAGCTTTCGTATATCATTAAATTCTTCTCTTCCAGAAGAACGTGCAAACTGGTAACTGCCCTGTATACTTCAGTTTCTTTTTTTGCACCGGTGCAAACAAGCTTACCACTGGCAAACAACAAAATTACCGTTTTTGGATCTAACATCCTATGAATTAATCCTGGAAACTGCTCGGGTTCGTACATACTTCTTGGCAATATTCTGGCTGCTAACTCTAAATGGATTTTGCCTCCTAAGCTTGCTGAGGCAACAATGTTCTGAATCTCAATGATCGGTTCATTTTCTACAGGAATTCCACCTTTTCGTAACTTTTGAACTACACTTCTTACTGCCTTGATAGCTTGTTCTTCTGATTTTGCCCCGGTACAAACCATCTTCCCTGAACTAAAAATTAAGGTAGCGGTTTTGGGGACTTTTAATCTAAATACTAACCCTGGAAATTGATCTGGATGATATTCTACATCGGGAAATATCTGTGTAATCAAGTTTAAATTTATTTTTTGATTGACCGTCGCAGATGCCACAACGTTTTCTATACTTACCATTGGCTTTGTTTGGGGCATTATTCGTTTCCTTGGGTATATAAATACTCGATATAAATATACCTTTATGTGATATTGTCAAATTAGATCAATACCCATCTTTTTATTTTCTTCTAACAAATATTTCATTCATTTCGTTATTAATTAAAATAAATATAAATATCTATTAATTTACTTTAATAATTCTACAAAAATAATTATAACATGTAATTATTATATATAAATAAACAACTTAGATTTTTATCCTCGTATTATTCAAAAAGAAATCAAGAGCATGCTCTATCTCAAGATGGTTAATCGAAATTTTCGTGGCTTACATTATACATTTTAAATATCCCTCTTAAAAATGAAAACTATGTCTCAAAAAACTAGAATTGATAAAGATTCATTAGGCGAGGTAGAAGTCCCAGAAAATGTCTATTATGGTCCATTCACAGCACGAGCAAAGGAACAATATCAAATAACAAAACTCCCTCCACATAGGAACTTTATCAAATCCTTCATAATGATTAAGAAAGCAGCTGCGTTGACAAACCGAGACCTTGGCGTGTTATCTCCACAAATTGCCAACGCAATAATTAGGAGTTGTGATGAAATTTTGGAAGGAAAATTGTCTGAACAATTTGTAATCGAGACGCTGAATTCGGGAGCAAGTACAGCTTTTAATATGAATTGTAATGAAGTTATTGCGAACCGGGCGCTAGAGATACTTGGCAAACCAAAGGGATCTTACGAATTCATCAGCCCAAATGACCATGTGAATATGTCTCAGTCTAGTAACGATACCTCCCCGACAGCCATTCATATTTCTATCAGCATGAATTGCTTAGAGTTAATAAAATCATTGGACCTATTAATTCGTTCAATCGAAAAAAAAGCCATTGATTTTAAGGATGATATAAAAATTGGTAGAACACACCTAATGGATGCAATCCCTGTTACTATGGGGGACGAATTTAGTTCGTACATGTTTGCATTAACAAAATCAAAGGAATATATTATTAAATCTGTGGAACAACTCTACTTTGTCGCCCTTGGAGGCACCGCAGTTGGAACAGGCGCAAATACCCCAAAAGGTTATCAACATCTTGTGGTTGAAAATCTAGCAAATATTTCTGGACTGCCATTGAGTCCATCTCCTAACTTATTCTACTCGCTACAAAGTAAGCTCGAGGTAGCGAATTGCTCCTCTGCAATAAAAAATTTGGCCATTGAATTGACCAAGATGTCAAACGATTTTAGGTTGATGGCTTCAGGGCCCACGGCCGGATTTGCAGAAATCACTATCCCAGCTGTTCATGCAGGGTCCTCAATAATGCCAGGAAAAGTCAATCCTTCTCTTTCTGAGACCCTAAATATGATTTGTTTCATAGTAATCGGTAATGATCTTTCGGTCACCCTGGCATCTCAGGCAGGACAGTTTGAATTAAACGTCATGCTCGGAGGTATGGTTAAATCAGTGTTAGATTCCACAGATATGCTCACTAATTTTCTGCCTATATTTTCCAAGAATATGGTTGATGGAATACAAACAAACAAACAAAAACTTCAATTAAGCGTACAGAAGAGTCCTGTGTTGGTCACCTTGTTGAATCCCATTATAGGTTATCTAAAAGCAGCTGAAGTTTACAAGGAAGCATTGTCAAGCAATAAAACCATTAAAGATGTTGTAATTGAGAAAAATTTAATGAGTGAGGAAGAATTCGATAACGCATTATCCAAGGAAAAACTCCTATCATGATCGTTATCCAAGTCTTATTTCTTAATTGTTGAATTGTGTCCACAGGTATCACAAAACTTGAATTGTTCTCCATCTAGGTGGTTGAAATGTACCCCGCAGGTTTTACAAGTATGATGAGAATCCTCATACCCATCAGAAGCTACAAAATCGTTACTAGTTAAATTTGGACTTTTGCAATTTATACATCTGCAATTGCATTCCACAAGTGTATTCATCTATCTCATTATAAAAAATGTATTGTTTAAATTATGTAATCTACATGTACATCGATACAATTGAAGAAAATTATTTCTCCATGGTTTCCCTGCTTAGTTTTTTTCTTAATAATGTTATTCTCAATAGTCTATAATGAATTTGGAAGCGTCCTAGCGCAACAACAAGAACAAAATCAAACAGCTTCGGTGTCGGTGGGAGGGGTGAATTTACTTGCCAGCCTGTCAACGACTCCTGAATCTCAGGCTAAAGGATTAGCTACTAAAGGTTCACTAGAGGAAACTGAAGGAATGCTATTCATTTTTGAATCCCCACAAAAATACTCATTTTGGATGAAGGACATGAAATTTCCGATAGACATAATTTGGATTAATTCAGCTGGAAAGATCGTTCACATTGAAAGCAAGCTTCCGCCCTGCATTTTCTTGCTCCCATGTCCTTCCTATACACCAAAAGATGACTCTTTGTATGTATTAGAAGTTGTTTCAAATTTTACAGACAAATTTAATATAAATGTCGGCGACGACGTTGACTCTCAAGTCATAAAACACACTCAGCGTTAGATATTGTATGTTAGGACTTGAAACTATCAACTAGCTTCTTATGATAACTGCTGAGACATTGTAATCCTGATTCTTGGCTTTTTGAGATTACTTGAATTTTTTTTAATTGCTTCACAGTATAAACTGATTTTAGAAAATTAAAGCAAGTTTCACAGACGTACATACCTTAATAAGATAGAAATAGGCAATTAATTTGTTATTTTTAATCTAATGCAGTCATAAAATGCGCGAAAGAATTTTTTTGTTATCTTTATATCTTTCATTAGAATTATAGCCGGAATCAATTACAAGGGATAAATCAGTTCTACTAAGAATTCTTTATAGAGTATATGATTATCATCAATATTAGGTCATCTAACGATCGTTATTCTTTAGTATTCGAGATTTTATATAATCAGCATTTTACTTCGACTATCGGTGTAATGAATTTCGTTATCCGAAGAATTTAGTAATTAAATTCAACTTTATGAATCGCAACGATAAAGATTTTTTTCTATGCTCGCCGCAGGTAGGTAAGAACTTATTAAATCTTATTAGTTTAGAGGTTCAACAATTTATTATGAGCTTGAAATATTTCGCATAACGATCTTTATCGTATGTTAACACTTAAAAATAGGTAGTATTGTAAAAGAAGATATCATGGCTGCCCGCAAAAGTACTACCAGAAAAATAAGACTATTGAAGAAAATTAAGCAAAATAGACCGGTGCCAGCCTGGATTATTATTCGGACACACCGACATGTTAGAACAAATCCAAAAAGAAGGTCATGGCGTAGATCAGATGTGAATATAGGATAAAAAAGGAGATAATATAAAATGTCAAATGTTGAGGATACACTCGCAAGAATTTATACAATAAATTTCAGTAAAGCATGGTTAACACCAAAGCATAAGAGAACTGATAGAGTAGTTAACATGATTAAAGAATTCGCCATAAAACATATGAAAAGCTCTCAAATTAAGATTGATCAAGAGCTGAATCGATACATTTGGGAAAGAGGCAAGACTAATCCCCCAAGAAAGGTAAGGGTTAGAATTGTGAAAGATGAAGATGATCAGGTTATAGTTTCTCTATATGAGGATATTGTCATCGAATCAGATTCTCAAACGAAAACCGAAAAGTCAGAAAAGATCGAAGCAGAAGATGATAGTGTTCCAGTTGAAGAGAGTAGAGCGAAAGAAAAGAAATAGCAATGACCTAAATCAATAATTATTTTTATCAGAACAGTTTTTTTATACTTAGAATTGTCCATAATTTTAGAGTCAAAAAAATCCCTGACAGTGAATTTGCAGATGGATTTTATTACTTTTTCAAGTACTAAAATCCATTACTGGACTTTCTGTTACCCAAAGCAAATATCGATTCAATATCTTTGAAATAAGGTAATTGAATATTATCCATTGCTATCTCTGGCTCAAAATCTAAAATATTATTCTTCGGTATCAAAAAGTTCAGCGGATCGTATCCTGATACAATATCTTTATTTGTTTTCACCAAAATATGACATTTTGTAATTTCATTTCCTTCTTCTATTATGTTTACTTCCTGTTCAGCTTCCGAAAGTAAATTATTGGCTGTTTCTATCACATTTTTCATTATTGAGATTTTTTCAGTAGGCTGATACAAATAAAGCGAACATTTTTGGATACTATTAATATCAATTTTTTGTGTCAATTGAGCCATTGTTTCTATAAATGCGTCTTTCGTGCCTACTGTAGATTTATTAGAAGTAACAAAATTAAATTTTTCTGGAAAACCCTTGTTCAATGATTGAACTATTATATCGACTATCGCTGTATTGGTAATCTCGTAGCATTGTGCAATGGAAATATCATTCCCATTTCTTATTATTGAATTGTTATCAATTACAATAACGCTGTTAACGAATTTACATAAAAAAGAAAGAGATACTCCGCAACGGAATAACTTTTCTTTCTCGAATCCAAAAGGGAGTATAGTTAAGCATATTACCTCTCGCTTCATGTTATTTTTAAGTATTTGAGATAAAACTGGCAGGACTGCTGATCCAAACTTGGAAGCTAAGTTTCCAACTATGATAATAGATTGATATTCATTAACCTTTGATAGAATTTCGTCCTTTGCTTCCAATAATGCTTTTCTTATCTGGTCTAATGATGGATTAATTCTATATGGAATGGTTATTTCAATTTTTTTATCAAAATCAAAACCAGTCGAGGAATGATTCTCCAAAAAAAGATAATCTAAGTTCACTTTTTCCAATACTTTAGTTGTTATCTTTATCCCTGCATTCCCAACACCGATAATACATGTATTTAAAGTAGTAGCATTCTTCAATGGTCATTAACAAACCTAGATCGATAGATAAAAGTGTTGTGAGATCACTTCTGACTTGTAGAGTCTATATTGGAACTGCGTTTAGTACATGATTAGAATAAGATACCACTCTTGCTCTGATTCTCTTGCCTAAGTAAGGATTTTCAAGATATAGTGTGCTATTCTTATATGGGCCAGTATCAATAACCATATTTTCTTCCTTTTGATCCGTGTATTTATGATAGAGCTTTGAATCTGGCCTTTGTGGCGGATTTTTAGTCTGGGTCGTACTTTTCAAAAATGACTCATCAGGATCACGATCAAGAATTATTGATTTGTAAAAATCATTCCTACCCTTCAGTTTTCCATTTTCAATTTCGTTAATGAGTATCTCCCCTTCCCAATTTATCCACTTGGAATTTCTCCTTTTTGCTATCGCTTTAATTAATTTATGTAGCCTTTCTGATCTGGATGAAATTATGTCGTCATTGACCTTAATTAATTTTGAGGCCGCAGTTCCGGGCCTAGAACTGAACTTCGATGAATTAACTATGTCAGGATCAATAAAAGATATTAAATCTAGAGTCTGTTCAAAATCCTCATTTGTTTCTGTAGGGAAGCCTGTAATTATGTCAGTTGCTATTGTTATTTCAGGAATTTTGTCTTTTAATCTCGTGACAAGATCTTTGACGGTATTGACCGTGTGTCCTCTTTTCATTTTTCTTAAGACTCTTTCACTCCCGCTCTGGATGGGTATATGGATGAATTTAAAAAGCTTATTGCTTTCTGAATATAACATCGATAGATCGTTTAGCATTCTATTTAGATACATGGGGTTCATCATTCCGAGTCTGATCCTAAATTCTTGTTCAATTTTTTCGCAACTTTTTAATAAATTTATCAAGTTAGTCCCAATGTCCAATCCATAACATCCATTATCCGTTGATGTAAGCCAAATCTCTTTACTCCCTTGTATTAAATCTTGTCTTATTTGTTTAACTATTTCACCAATTCTATAACTCCTTAGGTCGCCCTTTGCAAGCTTTGTTTGGCAAAAGGTGCATTCACTTAAACACCCACTTGAGATTTCAACGATACTGATTATTGGACTTATCCTAAGCTTGGGAATATTTATTTTTTCAATTTGTGAATTCTCTAAAACCGATACGATTTGCCCACCCATAGTTGCATGAGCGACCTCGACTACCTTATCAATAGAATTGGGTCCAATAATGCTTGCGTGGGAATTGGCTGATCTTACTAGCCCTTCATCAGCCGCCGGCAAGCAACCGGCTATAATCAACGGTTTATTAGTATTGGTCAAATACTTGATTCGATTGATCATTTTATGTTCTGTCGAATTTTTTACTGAGCAGGTAACTATCAAATTAATACAGGCGTTTTCGGGATTCTCAGCCAATCTAAATCCTCGTTGTTTAAGCTGTCCTGCCATCATTTCTAAATCAGCAAAATTAGCAGAACAGCCATACCCTTCAATCCAAAAACTGGGTATTTGTTGATAATTATAGTTTTTGAGTTCTTCACCAGATCCAACAACATTTATTTTTCTATTGATTTTTTCAGAAGGAATTTCTGTTCTATTTAAAAGTTTAATGTGGTCAATTAATTGTGGCTTCAATGAAATGAAATTTGACGTGCCATCTATTGTTCTGTTGGTTATAATAGAATTCAATATCACTCCTTGGTTGAATCGAATTGAGCAATATACCTTTTCCTTAACTACATGACTAGTAGCTTTTCAGTTGTCATTAGTTAATATATATCTCCCCAGACCGAAAACGTACTTTAGTCATGAATATTCTCTATAATTCCTATGTAGTGACCAAACAGATCTTTATCATTGCATATATGACAGGATTCCTTTGGTTAAGAAGAAATCCGCTGTCATTAATATTTACAGCCATTTCTCCATTTTCTTTGTTGTTTATCTTATTTGTAGTAAGTAGTGGCGAGTATGTACAGTTTGCCGTCGCTGGGAGTCTGGTTATGGCACTAGTAGGTTATGGATTGGCTTTAGGTCAAGATATATCATTTTACAAAATTGAATACAAAATGCAAGATGTATTTGTGGCTTCTCCAGTTTCTCCAATAACCTATATGCTGGGATTGGCTCTGTCACAATTACTTTACGGGCTGCCAGCACTACTAGTCTTACTATCACTTGCCGTATTTTTTTCAGTTTCTATGAATTTCCTCCCTTTGTTACTATTAAATGTCTTTCTCATTTGGGGGACTATGTCTTCCATAGGATTTTTTTTGTCTTCTCACATGTTACATATGCGAAATGCCACTCAGCTAATTTCTTTCGTAAATGTTATAATTGCGGTTATACCTCCAGTCTTTTATTCAATAGAAAAGCTACCGGTAGAATTGCAATTCATCTCCTATTTTGTTCCCACTACCCACGCATCATTAATGTTGCAATATTCAATGGGTTTCCCAATTCCTGAGGGTTGGTCTATCTCTTTAGGATTAATTGTCCAATCCGTTTATTTTGTCTTTTTTATCTTGGTGGCAAAGAAAAAGGCGTTATGGAGAGAAAATTAATATTAAGAATAGAAGATTTTTATGATGAAGCTCCTGCTCTAGTTTGGTTATTGTTTATTTTGTTCAAAGATTCTTCTAGTCGCTTCGACCAATCTAGTTACATCTTTCTTGTCATTAGCGTTTGAAAAAGCTCCCATCTTTCCTGGCAAGAAAAATATGTCATGTTTAGCCATTAGGGCCAGATCATAATTAATCAATAGCTCTTTGTCACCGAGTGCTGCGTCAACAGCATTCTCGATCCTCTCTGTCCTTCCGCTTAGGAAATGAACCATGAACAAAGAACCCATTCCAGTCACTTGGACTCTTATTCCAAGCTCAACGAATAATTTTGACAATTCTTTTCTTGCTATCTCTCCAAGAATATTGATTTTCTCATATATTTCTGGATTTTTTCTTAATTCTTTTAAAGTATGATATCCAGCTTTCATAGTCAATGGGTTTCCTGAGAATGTCCCTCCACCAATTGAACAATATGAAGATTTATTATTGTCCACAGTTGAATCTGCCATTTTCATTATCTCTTTCTTTCCACAAACTGCTCCAATGGGGAGTCCTCCACCAATAATCTTGCCTAAAGTAAAAAGGTCAGGGTCTAACTTGAATAAATTCATAGCACCATCAAAGGCGAACCTGAATCCAGTAACTATTTCGTCTAGGATGAAGAGACTTCCATTCCTTTTTGCAAACTCTTGTAATCCGAGTAGATATCCGTCTTGCGGCGTGATGCATCCAGCTCCTCCCAAAACAGGTTCAACAATAACCGCTGCCAGGTCGTCTTTAATAGACTCCAATACTTTGATGGATCTTTCTAAATCGTTAAATTGTAATGATTCAATAAAATGTCCCTCATCTTCAATTAGACCCATACCTTCATCTGCTTCATAAGGATAGTTCACTGATTGCAAGAGGTTCGTATTGAAACCATGCCATCCTCCCTCTACTTTGGCAATTACCCTCTTGCCAGTTGAAGCCCTCGCCAAACGAATTGCATACATAGTCGCTTCTGAACCTGTGCTACAGAATCTTAAATTCTCTGCTAGAGGTATGGCCTTATTAATTTCATTGCCTAGTTTCCAACTTGCTTTATTTGCGGTCCCATAGAGAGTACCTTTGCCAATTTGTTTCTCTAACTTCGATGTCACAATTTCTGGAGAATGGCCAAGGATAAGAGCCCAATGGCCATTCCAAAAATCCAAATACCTGTTTCCATCAATGTCAAATAAATATTTACCACGTGACTTGATGGTAAAAAAAGGATAAGGTTTAAAATATCTAATATTATGATTTATTCCTCCGGGAAAAATATCTCTAGATTTGAAATACAAATTCATAGATTCAAATGTTTTACTCTTGTACAAATCAGCATAATCTTCATATTTCATATCTATTTTATTGTACATTTGCAGAATCTTTTATTTGTTTTTAAATCGTGTTTTGAGATAATAAATAATTCAAAGATTGCTTAGTTTGGATTATTTTAATCAGTGATCTATTTGACATTCGTTTTTAATTCTAAGATATCTGAGAATATCAAGGACATTTGCCATGTCCCGATTATATAGACCTATTAGTGGATTAGATATCATTTTTATGATTAACCTAAGAACAAGATTTATATTAATATTTTTTTGATTGTAAGTAGAACGTATCCAAGACAAAAGGCGGCGTCGGTAATGAAGTTGGCTAATGCCACAATGTGATTTACAGACCTCCAGATGCGCTCATAACATTGTAAAGCTACAAAATATAACAAATAGGGGGATTCGATCAAAAAATCAGTGCTGACCTGATAGATTGAATCTGACATGGGAATGATCAGATAGACTAGAATTCTAGATTACGATATTAATCAAAGTATTTAATATATTTTAGTAAAGATTTATATCATTTGTTAAAATATAGATTTCCAAAATTATTGCCTTGAATCAAAAGCACAGAAGACGTTTTGTCAAGTTGATGTTATCTAACTTTGAAAATTCTTACGTTAGGTAATAATAACCGCATGACTCTTTTATAAAAAAAACAACATACAAATCTAGTTTTTCGATCGTACTCTTTCTCTTTTTTGTTAATCTCTGAAATAGAGCAATAACAATAAAGAAACTCAATAAACGTCCTTTCGATCTTATTCCTTGT
>Ga0183260_10003830_pt1 | contig 12091 bp, 17 predicted proteins | sample AntDrymUQ4972206_2_FD_129768 | JGI IMG/M metagenome (GOLD analysis project Ga0183260, IMG submission 129768) | Polar desert sand microbial communities from Dry Valleys, Antarctica - metaG UQ497 (22.06) (version 2) (version 2) | ecosystem: Environmental > Terrestrial > Soil > Desert | place...
GCTCCTCTTCAGGCGTCGGCTCGGGAGTCGGTTCGGGAGTCGGCGATGGTTCGGCTGTAAACATTTCCCGGACACGCGCCGCAAGGCTGCTGTTTTCGGCAATCGCCGCTTCAAGTTCCGTCGTATTGATATTGCGCGAAGCGATAGCGGCTTGAATTTCCGCCGACTCTTCCTGCAATGCCCTGGTAATACCGGACGTGTTTGATTTAACGTCGGCTGTCAATTTATCAATGTCTGCTTGTGTTTTCATGATTTTTGCTCCTATTGAATTTAATAATTCTTCGATTTGTATAAGACGTTTGTTAATCGCCTTAGATGGTTTGAAAATCTGAGCGAGAAGCTCTAACTGCCCGCTTTCAATTTCTACTTTGTGAACGACTTTTATGTTCATATTATCACCCGCTTTTTTCGCGTTTCATCAGGTTTTTAACCTGAGTTTCTAAATCCCCTACCCTTGCTCGCAAGTCTTTAATCTCGTTTTCCAGCAGAACCTTTTCCGCCAGTAATTTATCGTTTTCTTCTTCAATCTCTTGTTTTTCCCGTGTCAGTGCCATATTAACAAATTTCAATTCCCTGACCTCCGCTCTGAAATCAACAATATTACCTTTTAAGTCGCTAATTTCATCTCTCAAATTGCCGACTACCACGACGACTGCATCGTATCGCGCCTGTTCTTCCTTTAACCGGACGCTTTGCTCTTTTCGGATTGACGAGCCGTCGGCTAGAATCTCCGTCGTTAATTCGGTTGCGTCCTCTTTATCCTCTGCCGCTTTCTTCTCTCGGCTGGTGCGAAAATTCAGATAGAGAGGCATCGCCACCGAAAAGGCGAGTGCTACAAAAGGGAGTAGTTTTTCTGGCGTCCAGTCCATTAGTGAGGTACGATTCTATACCAGGATTGAAAACTTTGAACCGACAAATATAAACATAAGACGCATACAATCGAGCGGTAATCTCCGAAAAGAAAAAGTACGCTCACTGCAAACCATAAAACCATCCCGACGAGTGCTGCCGTTTGACGAATTAACACACGGTCATAAATAGTCGCGTAGTATTTGAAAAGACCAACGGTGAAAAACATCGCGCCCCAGAGGTAGGGCGGTGCGATATTCAAATATCTATAGGTTTGTGAAGCCTCTCGTAAATCAAAAAACCAGAACCAAGCCGCTACGACCAGCAAAAGGGACGGCATCGAAAGCTCGATTAAATTAAACTTGTTTTCCGCCATTATTTTTCTTGTCCGTTTGCAATTTCACTAATAGCGTCTTTTATTTCCTTATTACCTTTAGTTACGTCCGTCCGCGTGGCGACTTCCTGCTTTTTAATCACTTCTTCAAGCAAAGACGCTTGTTGGGTTAGGTGCAAGTCGGTTTCGTCTTGCTGGCGATGCAGAGCGTCCTCGACTTTGAGCGCAATCTCTTCGCGGTCTTCTTTAGCGACTTTGACTGCTTCGGCAAGTTCCGTTTTGATTAACGCCGCTTGCTTCTCACGCTCCGACGCGTCAAAGGCGCGGTTGCGCTTATCTCTGGCGAGATTAACGAGGAAACTAATGATGGCGATAGCAATAAATATCACCACCACCCAGATTGTTGTATTTGGTAGCTCTAAAAAGTTTTGCATATCGATTGCCTTTTAGGTCTCAATTATCCCACCGCATCTCAAGCCCGTAACATTATCGTCGCTGTCAATTCCGACGATGAACACCTTTTTAGTCGCGGCTTTGGACTTTGACGGCACGACGAAAACGTGAATGTCCGTCAAATTAGCTTCCATCAAAGATTTAAGTTTCCCTACCCTTTCACCTTCCGGCGCGTCCGTGTCATCGACAATGTTTTCAAACAACCGGTTGAAATCTCTTTCCTCAATCGGCGTATTAGCGGCGCGTGAAATCTGGGCAAGCATCTCCTCTTTCGTTAGACCGCTTTTTGAAACTTCGCTGCCTTTGAAAACCTTGAGCGGCGAATCGTCCGGTGATTCGCTCCGATAAGCTAATCCGCGAATGGCGCGGGTTAATCGGTTATAAAGTCTGCCCGAATCCGAAAGCGGGCGACGGCGTTCGCGCTGCGTGTTGTTCGGTTCTGCCAATGCTTCGGCTTTGGACTCAAATTCTCCGCTTGTCTCGTCGCGTTGATTGTATGATTTTTTCTTTGCCATATTATTTTTCCTCCGTTTGTGGGTTTAAATCGATCCCATCCGCAAACGCTAATTCGCCTTCCGTTTGCGGGTTAAAATCAGGGTCGTCTTTGTAAGACGCCGCGATTGCTTTGAACAGTTTTAGCAATGCTAATTTCCAAGCCTTTTTAGAAGAAGCGTCTTTCGGAATCTTCTTTTGAATCAGCGATAACAGAACCGTTAAAGCCATATCTATTAAAAAACCGGTTTCTTCAAAAATTTTCTTTACTGCCGACATTTTATTTATTCTCCTATTGATTTACTTTGAAAGCAGCACACAAAAGGGTCTACCTTTGTTTATTTTTCCATCCTTCAAGTCAATCGTTATTGCCTTGACTGTTTGTGGTTTCGGTTCGGTGTCGCTCCAACTCCTGACATTCCTCTGAACGCCGTCTCCGAGAATCGGATGAAAGCTCATAGCGGTGTGAAACTTCGTCGCTTCGTAGCGTTCGCGGTCAACGTGAAAAAGCGCGAGATGTTCGCCCTCATATCTGACAATGGTTGGCATTGTCGCCGCGTCGTCAACTACCAAAATTGAGTAATCATCGGCGACGGTCATCCCCGCCGCACACAGAGCAACCTTGCCCCGCTCAGTGTTTTTATCCCACTCACTTCCGTCGTAAGAACCACCGTCCGTTTCAATTAAAAAAGCCGGATTCTCGCAACGTGGCGAGCGCGGAAATAGATAAACTTTATAGGCGGACGGCGGCGCGAGATTTGAATAGTTATTCGGCGCGGCTGATGCGATTTGGTTTAACCTTTCGATGCCGGCGTCAACGAGCGGCAATAATTCCGTGTTTATCGCCCGTTGCGCGAACACGCTCGCGCCCTGCGGCGTTTTCAATTGGTTGTCCGTATAGAGCCGTCCTTTGAAGATGCCGCCAGCATCGCTGTCTGACTTGTTGCATTTGAAAGCAAAAGTCAGACAGCAACCTATAATGATAAAAATTGTTAAGTATCTTTTTCCCATATATGTTTCCGGTCAACAATTAATTCCGGACGTTGCCGAAGATATAATTAAATCGGTTGCCCCGTCTGCTGTTCTAATATGAAGACCGTTGACCGTAATCGAAGAACCGGTTTTAATTTGTTCATTAATTACAATAGTTGTGCCGTCTTCAAAAACAGCCGATTGATTGGGGGCGCCGGTAATAGCAAAACTACTGCCGTTGACAAGTAAATTGCCGAACAGCCCGCCTTCCGTGCTTGCTGTATTACCCTCGCAGGTTGCCTGACAACTAACGGCAACAACTTCTGAAGTAAATTCATTACTGCCTGCGGCAACTCTTAAACCATAAACAATAGACTGTGAACGACTTTGGTTGAATGCGCCCTGAGTATTCGCGTTTTGCTCACCGGTAGTTAACGGAGTATCCATTGATGCCACTGTTTTTGTTAAATATCCGCCATTTCCCGGTAAAATACCGGAATCATTACTATAGATAGCAACTCCGTTTAATGTCCCCTTTATAGAAACGGCTTGCCCGCTAAATTTATCCGATGTCGGCGTAGGCTGAGGCTCAGGCGTCGGCGTCGGCGTCGGAGTCGGAGGCGGGTCATGCGTTGGCTCAGGCGTCGGCGTCGGCGGTATTGGCGCAGGAGGCTGCGGCGACGGGGATGGCTGTGGTATCTTCTCGACACCCATCATCTTCATAAGTTCCGCGAGGGCGGGGTCGGCAAGTTTTTTGATGTATCCAAAAAGTGTTGCGGCGGTTGGTTTCTTTGAAATATATGGCATAAAATCTCCTTTTTTGTTAAATTATTAAGTTTTTCATGTTAAATTTAATTTGAGTCAGGCGACCGTTGCAGCCAACGGCAAGTGGTTAAATATAACCATCAGTTGTTTGCCATAAGTCAAGTATCGTCTCATCATCTAAAAGAACACACCTAACTCAAAACTTTTTCACTTGCATCGCACGAAAATGAAAATCGAATTGTGAAAACTTGCCGCCCGCAGAACAAAGTTCACTGCCGTATCCGGGTCGGTTCGCTCAAAAGTCACGGTCACCGGGTCATAAGTTCCGGGCGCGAAATCCGGTATATTCACAACCTGATTTCCATTGGACGAAACAAGCGTCAATGACTGCAAACCGCTTCCGGTGTTAATGTGGTCAATCGAAACCGAATTGCTGCCGGGTAAGACACCAAAGGCGACAATGCCGCCCGGCTCAAGGTCGCCCTCAGAAACCGTCGCTGACGGAGTGCAGGGGTCATTCGTCTGTCCGTTGGCAACAACTGTAAAAATAAAACACAGTGTTAATAATAAAATTAATTTTTTCATTTATTTTCTCCTGTCAAATTTCTGTAAACCCGGATTCCGCCGGGCGCGGCAGTGGTGGAATAATTACCAAGTGAAAACAATCGGCGGTTGGCTGGAACGCTTCGGTGCACGAAGTGTGCGCGGTTTGCGTTTCAAATGTTTTCGCTTTCGCCAGACGGTCGGGGTCACGTATCGTTTTAGTGAAAACAGCCCCACTTTATTTGTCCGTGCCTGTTCAAATGCCGCTAAATAATTCGCTCTCAATGGTTCTGTAATGCCGTTTGGATAGTAGCTCCAAGCGCAACCGGCATTAAGCAAAAACAAACCGACATCAATTTGCCCGTAAATCACTCTGCCTAAATTCCGCCCATAGGAGTCGCGCCGCTCCGTTTCAACAAATACTTGTTTGCCCGCGATGAGAAGTTTGAGCGTGTCGCGGCATTTCTCGCCGAACGGTTGGGAAATCTCTTTCGAGTTGTGAGCGACTTCCGGTGCGTCCACTCCGAGCAACCGCACCTTATCAACATTCCCGTCCGCGTGAATGACCGACAAGGTGTCGCCGTCCCCGACGGATTTGACCGTTGCCTTAAATGACTGGGCAAAACAGGCACCGCATAGAATTAAAATTGTGAATATGGTTTTCATTTTAATTTAATTTATACGTTTTCCTTTACCGCCAATCATTTTCCCGAACACGAATGGTGCGAAACGACCAAGACCGATGCCGAAGAACTCACTGCAATTCCAGATAATTGTGAATATGGTTTTCATTCTATTTCATCGTCCCAAACATCTAACGCGGGGTCATCCGCGCTTGAAAATTTGTCGTTATGGATTACAATATTACCGCACCGGGTACACTGCGACTCAATCATTATGCCGTCCAATTCGGCGTTCATTTGTTTGGCGATTTTAGAGGCTTCCGCCATTGATGAAGCGTAGATGTGTGCGCTAAACGCCGACGTTCCCTCATTAGTCTGAAATCTCTGCGTAACCGCATACATCAGGATTGTGCTTACATTTATCATTTTATTTAGGTCTCCACTTTCCAAGTTTTAATAACTAGAAGACTCCCGCTCAAATCGCGGGCGAAAATATAAACGTCAATTTCGGTTTTGCCGATAAGGTAAACTCTCCGCCGACGGGTATTTGCTTCAATTATTCCTTTAATCTTTCTGAACTTGTCGGCGACCGCTTTTTCTTCATCGGACATCCATTTATGTTTCTTAATTAACGGCGCGAAAAATTCGTTGAATTTTACTTCGCGGACGGTATCGCTTTCACCTGTTTCAACCGTGAAAGGCGCGTCGGTTTCTGAAATATAAGTCAGTCCTTGAAAGGATTTCGCAAGTAGTTTTCTTAATTCTTTGTTCATCAAAAGGTTACTCCCGCGCCTAGCCGCACATTATGTTGATAGGTGCTAAATAATTGTGTTTGCAGATAATCAACCTGAAACAATCTGAGAGCGGTATTTTTACCCGCTTTAATATCCAATCCGCCGCCGACCGAAAATGCCATACCGGTATCAGCCCGGTTAAGATTCAGAGTGATAAATTGGTCACGTAGACGAAGTGTTCCCATTCCGCCAACCGCCTTAATAAATGGCTGAACTCGACCGCCGCGACGTTTCAAAGTCATACCCGACATATAGGTTGCGAGAACGTGGTCGTCTTTGGCGAAATTGACGCCGACTTCGGTAGTTAAGCCCATCGGCTGCGTTTTTTTACCCATATAGTAAGTGTAGGCGACATTAATTCCGTGCGAGTCGGTGTTGTCATTAAACCTAAAATTATTTTGATTGATATTTCGTAAATCTATATCTACGTTTTGTCGGACAAATTGATAGCCGACATAAAAATCAGACCTCTCGTTAAACGTCTGTTGACCGTGAACGAATTGTGCGGTAAGTGAAAACACGACCGCGAATAATATGATTGATATTGAGTTTTTCATAATTTTATTTGATACAAATTTTACAGGCTCTAAACTTCTCCAGATTAAAAATCGGTTTGCCGTGCCTTTTTTCATAATGACTGGCAAGATGATAAATTTTTGATTTGCCGAAACTATAATAAACCGGTTGCGTCGGAAAAAAATCTGTTCGCTGAATCCCAATCACGCCGCGAACTTGCGCGGGCGTGATATTCTCGCCCTTAACCTCAAAAGACTCAACGCTGCCGAACGGAATATCCGAATAACCTCTGCAAAATAAGAACATAAAACACTCGCCTGCAAGGGTAAAATACTCCGCCGAATAATCCGAGACTTCCCACCACGTATTCGCGTTCGGTTGACCGTTGTTGAGCAGTCGAATAAACGTATCGCGCTGCGTGTCGGTCAGCGGCAGGAAATAATCGACGGCGTGAGCGATTTCCGCCGCTATTGTCGCTTTCGCCGCTGCGGGGTATGCCACGAGCGCGTTGTCAATATAAATCGTCGCCGAGCGGGTATAAAAAACTCCGAGCGTGTAGCGTCGTCCCTCAAATTCACCTTCAATTAAATGCGGTTCGTCGCCGTTGTCGTGCGCTCCCGGCGGATGCGGTAAATGGAATTCGCCTTGTTTGAAAAGAAACGCGTCGGGTCCGCTGTTCAAATTACGCCAGCCGAGTTCGGGAATGCCGGGCAGTGTGAGCCGCTCGAACGGAAATTTAATTTCGTCGAGAGCTTCGCTTACAATTCTTATCTGCTCCGGACTACCGGTAATGTTCCAGCTACCCATATCAATCTCCTCTAACTCAAAACTTTTTCTTGATTAAAAATATATTATGCGTGCCGCTCGTCACCTTCGTTTCGACAAAGAAAAAGTGCGTCATTACCTTGCCGTTTGCGTCAACCTGCGTTGCGGCTCGCGCCGACCAGTTTATCGGCGTATCAGGAATAGGCAAAGTTTTTTTGTCTTTTGGCGTCATTTAATTCTCCATGCTGGGCGGAGTTCGTTTTGCCACCATCCTATCAACTTCCGCCATTGACGTATTCGGCGGCGCGGCTTTAGCGTAGTAAGCGCGATAAACCGACGTGCGCTTAACGAGTATCGTCCAGCCTTCAATTATCAGGGCGACGACAATCGGAACGATAATATAAATTGCCGTTGTCGTGAATTCGCCGTAAGTGTCCGAGTCAATCCCGACGGCTAAAGCGAAGCCCGCGCCGTAGCGGAACATATTGCGGAACATCAGCATCAAAACTTTGTAAAAAATCTCTGTGTTTACGTTTTCCATAATTTTATCTCCTGAAATAACTTTCAAGCGGCTGCACTTTCTCGAGGTAATCATATCACAGGTGCAGACTTTGGTGATAGGTTTTTGGCTAGCTTCCACTTAGCAGATTGAAGAGGATGCAGACCGCTCAAAATCTTTTGTGAATTTTCAAATAATGCTAATTGCCGAATAGTATTTCTTGGCGTATTCTGCCACTAAAATATTTTTATCGGTTCCGTTAATTATTGCCCGCTTTGAATAATTGTCCATATCCGTTGATGATACTTGCAAACACTCAATCTTTGGTTTATAATTTATATTATGAATAACCAAGATACGTTTTTCAAAATCTGTTGTGTGTGTGATTTGTCGCAACCACTTTCCAACTTTGATAAGCAAACACGCGGTAAAGATGGCTACCGCGCCCGTTGTAAATCCTGCAAAAAAGTTACGGCATATAAAGACGATTCGCTTCCAAATGAAACTTGGAAAATAATTAAAAATTTTCCCGATTACGAGGTTAGTAATTTTGCGCGAGTTAGACGTGCAGTCACCAGCAATGGCGGTATGAAAAACCGCATTCTTCAGCAATGTCTTAACAAAGGCGGATATTTTACAGTAGCTATGAAAAGCAATGGCAAACTTTTTAGGAAAACTGTTCATTCTTTGGTTGCAGCAGCGTTCATCGGAACACGCCCGAAAAATCTTACCGTCAACCACAAGGACGGTAAAAAAATAAATAATCTTCCTGAAAATTTGGAATATCTGACTGTTTTGCAAAACATCAGACACGCCAACAGAATCGGACTCATTCGCAAAGGTAAAAACCATCCTTCTTTTTTGCACCCTGAAAGATTGCCGCGAGGCGATAATCATCACGCTAGAAAACATCCTGAAAAAATGGCGAGAGGCGAAAAGCACGGGCGAGCGCGGCTTAGTAGCGAACAGGTGTTTGAAATAAAAAAAGAACTGTTTCACGGTGGCATAGCGTTGCAAATAGCCAGACGTTATGGCGTTAGTGAAGGAATGGTTCAAGGTATAAAACATAATCGAACTTGGAAACATATTATTTATCAAACTATGATAGATATTGCCGAGTAATACTTCTTAGCTATGTCAGCTATAATTTCAGACTTATCAGTTCCATTTATAATTTTCCTTGCGCCGCGCCAATCTTCTTTTTTACCGCTAAAATAGTCCGACAATTTCTTTCCTGTAAAACTTCCGCCAATCATTCCATAAAACATAATCTTGACGGACAAATCAAGATTGAGCGCAAGTTCGGGGTTTGCAACTAAGTTCACGCCGAAGATTTTACTCATTTTCTCGTAATTGTATTTGTGGGTAAGCTGCACGAGTCCGCGCCCGTAATACGGATAATACCTAAGACTTTTTTGATGCCGCTTTGCGCTTGCCGTGCCTAAATAATAACCTTCTTCGACTCCCTGAAATGTTCGATTCGTCTCTAGGTGGGCAGTCCCCAACGCATAAGCGAGCCAGCGCAAATCACAGGATTTATAATTGGTTTGCCAGTAACCCAAGATTGCATTAAGACCATCAACTTGCGGAGCCGATAGTTTGCCCTCGAATAATCGAGCGCGAACCGTTTCATAAAAAAACTTTTCGTTGAACATAAATTTCAACCCTCGTCTCCCGTGCCTTCCCAAGTTCGAACAATTCTGCCCGTGTTCGTCGGCGTATTGACTGTAACCGTCGCCGTCGCCTGCGACGAACCGCCCGCGTTGCTCGCCGTGTAAGTAATTGTGTAAGTTCCCGCAACCGTGTAATTATGCGCTGACGGATTCTGCGTGGTCGAGTTTGCCGTGCCGTCGCCCCAGTTCCAAACGTGCGCCGTTGCCGTGCCGCCCGTGCTTGTGTTCGTTACTGCCACCGATAAAGGCGCGGTGCCTGATGCGGGCGTTCTGGTGAATGCCGCGACGGGTGCGAGTGGCAATGTCGCCTGCGAGCTGCTGGCTGAATAAGCAGAATTATTCGGCACTGCGTCGTGAGCGCGAACTCGCCAAAAGTAAGTTGTGTTTGCAGTTAATCCGCTTGCGTCGTAAAGCAACACGTTACCTAAATTTACAGTCGTCGGAGAGGTAAATGCGGAATCGGCGGAACGTTGTAAATCATATCCGGTTACTCCTACGTTGTCGGTTGAGGCTGCCCAACTAACACGCATCGCCGTTTGCGCGACGTTTGAATAGCTAGGCACTCCCGGCACAGTCGGCGGCGTGGTGTCAGGCGGTGGTGATGTCGCTTGGGATGCTCCGCTTGAGTAGGCTGAATTATTCGGAACCGCATCGTGCGCTCTCACGCGCCAATAATAAGTCGTGCTGGCTGTTAAACCTGTTGCATCGTAAAACAAAACATTGCCTAAATTAACTGTTGTCGGCGAAGTGAAAGCAGCATCAGCCGAACGCTGCAAATCGTAACCTGTTACCCCCACCGCGTCGGTCGAAGCCGTCCACGAAACCCGCATCGCTGTTTGCGCGACATTTGAAAACGTCGGTACGCCCGGAACGGTCGGAGGCGTGGTATCGGGCGCGCCCTCCGAAACTTTCATTGCCATTAAAAGAGGCAAACCGCCGTTTCCCGTAAAATCAATTGTTATCTGTCCACTAGCCGGAGTTGCCGAAAAGTCTAACTGCGAGGCTTTATTAGTCGCGTTTCCTGCCGCAACATACGGATTGTAGGCAGTTTGCCGCAGCACTCCGTTAATAGAAATGTTAAATACTACGCCAGACGCGCTTCCCGACCAAAACCACATTCTAACCGTGTGTGCGGTCGTTATATTTGTCGGAACAACATAAGAAAACGTCCCCACGCTGGCTGCGTACCGATAACTTTGTAAATTACTGTTATCGAGCGTTTCGGTTAAACCGCTTTGGTCAACTGTAACAGCATCCGTTTGCAGGACTCCGCCGGTAGAATATACATCCTCGCTATATCCATTAATAACGCCGCCCGTCGCTCGCCCGCAGTCAATTTTTAGCGGGAAAACAAGAGTGGTCGTGGTAAAGGCAACCGTGTTATAGAGCGTTGCCGAAACATTTCGCCCCGTTGCCGCTTTAACTCTGACGCCAACCGCGCCGACTCCTAATGCTACGTTTCCAACCGGCTGAGGTTTTGCCGTGACGTTCGAGTAAGACGTACCGGAATTGATAGTGTACTCGTAATCGGCAATTGTCGTGATTCCGCTTGTATAAGTCCAGTTAAAATTATCCGCCACATCGTCTGTAACGAAAGCGGTGGGTGCCGCCGGCGTTGTATTACCGGTAGAGGGAAGAATTTTCAGCGCGATGTCAATTTGATAACTCGGCGCAGTCAAAACCGTGTTTGTATTTGCCGGAACCGCTACCGGTGAGCCGACCGCCGCTCCGGATGCGGGGTCAGTCCAAACCGCAGTTCCGGCAAACGGAATATTGACCGTAATCTGACTGGCTGTTTTGGCGTCTGAATGCGAACCTGTGCCGATTAGATACGCGCCGAATATATTCGTTGACAGCATCGCGTAACAATCCGCCGTCGCCGTTCCTGTTCCTGAAACCGTCGGACTGCTCAGTGTGCCTGACGGAAAGCCGTCCGTGTAGTCCCTGAACTTACCAATATATCCGCGCATTACTGCACCGATAAACAGATTCGCCGCGCCGGTGTTTGATGGAATATTAGGTTGGGTGGTGGAATTCCACCACATTACGCCTACCTTGTTAAAAAATAGCGTCCACGCCTGAATCCTCGCCCGTCGGTCAGAAGTCGGACCTGAATTAAAATCCGCGTTTCCTGTTTCGCCTAACATCGCCTGTTTGCCGATTGCTACTATCGCAGCGATTTTTGAAACTGTTGTCGAAGCCTGAACCAACGGGTCAACTGTGTAATAGGGATGGTCTAAATGATAGTCAAGTCCTGATACGTCGCGCACAGCAGGTTCAAACGAGTGCGAAATCGGATGTCCGTGCGGGTCGTTATCTCGGATAAACTGCTTCATCGAATTTACATATTCATCATTTATTCCGGTTGTTGTTGTTCCCGCTGCCTCGTTGCAGATTTCCCAAAAGTCAGCATACGCCCCCCACCGGTCAATGCAGTATTTTACGTATTTTTCTTGGTTTGCCCGATAAGCACTTCCCGGTGCGGTGTAGACGTTAGACGCACTGTGGAATAGTCCGAGCATCAGGCGCATACCACCTCCCCGAACGGCGGGCGGAACTTCATCATATTTCAGATTCATTGCCGTGTCGGGGACAAAAGCCGTCGCGTCCAGTTGCGAAAACTGCTGCATCGAGTGAAACGGACCCATACTCCAGCGGAAAATGTTCATTTTTCCGTTGCCGTAAAGCGACATATAATCAGTCATCGGAATATAAAGGTCGCCCGCATTGTTGTCGCCCGGTACTATCGCGCCTGTATCCGAGCCGAGCATAAACGGTTGGGTAATTAAACCGCCGGGTCGCGGGTAAACGGA
>Ga0183260_10003832_pt1 | contig 12088 bp, 9 predicted proteins | sample AntDrymUQ4972206_2_FD_129768 | JGI IMG/M metagenome (GOLD analysis project Ga0183260, IMG submission 129768) | Polar desert sand microbial communities from Dry Valleys, Antarctica - metaG UQ497 (22.06) (version 2) (version 2) | ecosystem: Environmental > Terrestrial > Soil > Desert | place...
AGCGCCTCGCCGCGCCGCATCCCGGTTGTGGCGAGCAGCACGTAAGCCGCAGCCAGCCGGTCGCCGCGCGCGCCGTCGAGGAAGGCCCGCAGCTCGCCGGTGCTCCACGTCACCATGTCAGGCGATGCCGATGACGTTGCCCGTGGCGGGTCGGCCGCGTCGGTTGGGTTGCGGACCAGTCGTCCCCACCGCACGGCATCCTTGAACGCCCGGTGCAGGATCGCATGCGTGTAGCGCACCGTTCTCGGGGACAGGCCGCCTTTGCCGTCCCGCCGCCCGTCCGTCAACAGCAAGGCGTAGAGGCCGTTCAAAGCCCCGGCGTCGACCGCGTCCAGTCGGGTCGAGCCGACGTGCGACACGACGTGCGCATGGAGGTTGCGCGCGTAGGAGAAGTGCGTACCGGGGCGCACGGTCGGCGCGATCGCGGCGAGCCACTCCTCGACGTACTCGGCGAGCGTCTGGCGTGATGCAGGCACGTAGGCGCCCCTGTTGACGCTGCTGACCAGCTCGGCTAGCGCGGCGGCTGCCTCTCGCTTGGTCCGGAAGCCGGAGTGCCACTTCTGTCGACGCTTGCCCGAGGAGTCCGTCCCGAGGTCGAGTACCACGCTGTAGGACTTGCCGCGCCTGACGATGCTTCCCCTCACGACTGCTCACCCGCCTTGCCCTTGAGTGCTGCCCCGAGGAATCCCCGCTGGCGCGCCTGCTGCACGTACAGCGCGGCCGTCCGGTGCTTGCGGCCGAAGTGTTCCGCCACGGACTCGGTCGGGTTGTTGCCCAGGTTCCGCCGGTAGACCTCGGCAACCTCCTGCAGGAACGCGTCGTCGGGTGTCCGGCGACCCTGCCGACGCATGGAGCGGACCTGCAGGACGGCCCGTTGTTTGTGCGTCTGGCCGTCGGGTGGAGCCTCCGGGGGCAGCGGTCTGCCGCTCTCGTCCACGCGCGAGGTCGGCATCGCCACCGCCGCGAATCCCTGTTCGAGCAGGTCGGGCACGCGTACCCGAGCGCAGTCGGCGCTGCGGACCTCGCGTCCGTCTGCTGTGCTGACGACGCGCAGCTCCCGGCATCGCGGCGCACCGTCACGGAGCACGAACTCAGCGACCACATCGGGGCCACCGTCGCGCTGCAGCGTCACCGTGAACCTTGTCGGGACGTTGGTTCCGTCGACCTCCGCGAGGTCGTTTATCTCGTACTGGACGATGAACTGCTCGGCCATGCGCTTTGCCTCTCCCTCGCACAAGGACCCGTGGCCCCGTTGCTAAGCAACACTAGCCCATGGCACGGCATAATGCTAGGCATGACCACAACCGACGCACCGGCACGACTGCCGGACCCGCACGTCCAGCCGACATTGAATCTCTGGCCCGAAACCGGGCGCCTGCTCGGCCTATCGCGGCAGGCGACGTACGACGCCGCGAACCGCGGCGACTTCGCCACGATTCGGATTGGCCGCCGCATCCTCGTGCCGACTGCCGCGCTGGCCCGTCTACTCTGCATCGACGACGACCCCCGCCCCCCGGCCGCATGAGCACAAGAGTGCGCCCCGGCGTGGAGAAACCGGGGCGCCGAGCAAGGCCGGGGCAGGCAACAGGCTCAGCCATAAGTATAGGCCAGGCTGCCGACACCGGGCACGGTCAGAGCGCCCCGGCGGGTTACCGCCGCACTAGCGACGTCGTGGAGCTGTCGGTCGAGCGGCTGGTGCGGCTGGACGAGCGCATCGACTCCCACGAGGGCGAGGCGCTGCGTGACCGCTGGGAGTTCGGCCATGAACTCCTCTCGGCCCGCGACGGGAAGGGCCGGCTACCGAACGGCTACCTGACGGACCTGACCCGGCGGACCGGGAAGAGCCGGGGGGAACTGTCTCGACGGGCGCGGTTCGCTGAGCGGTTTCCGACCGAGGACGAACTGTGTCACGCCGTGACACGTTTCGGCTCCTGGCACCAGGTAGTGAAGGTCGCGCTCGCAAACGAGCCCGAGCCGGTCGCCGCCGAACCGACCCCAGCCCCGGAGGGCACCTTTGGCACCATCGTCGCTGACCCTCCGTGGCGCTACGGGAACACCTCGACCCGCAACGCCGCCGCCAACCACTACCCGACCATGAGCATCGAGGAGCTGTGCGCCCTCGACGTGGCCCGCGAGAAGGCGGCCGCCCAGTCGCACCTCTACCTGTGGACCACGTCCAGCCACCTGCCCGACGCGTTCACCGTCATGGCCGCATGGGGCTTCACCTACAAGACGTACCTCGTTTGGGTGAAGGAACAGATCGGGATGGGCAACTACTTCCGCGTCTCGACTGAGCTGGTGCTGTTCGGCGTCAAGGGTGGGCTGCGGACCCGGAACCGCAGCCTCCGTAACCACTTCACCGCCCCCAGGTCGAAGCACTCCGCGAAGCCGCTCAAGTTCCACGAGGACACCGTGATGGCGGCGAGCCCCGGCCCGTACCTGGAGCTGTTCGCCCGCTGCCACGCGGACCCGGTGCTTGACGACGCCTGCACCTGCTCCAAGTGCCGGCTCGGGTGGACGACGTGGGGTGACCAGTCGTGAGCGCCTTCGCTGGACTCGCCGAGTACGTGGAGCATTTCCGCGGTCGCGTCGTTCAAGATGCGTTCGCCGAGGCAACAGCGGCGTATTGGACCCGTCGTGCGGAAGCCTTCGATGCGGCGATGCCGCGAGCCGGGGACTACACCGGCGCCGCAACAGTCGACCAGCTCGAGGAACGTCGTCTCCGGCTGGCTGGGGTAGCGACCGCCTGTCGTTGCCGTGCCGTGGTCTCGATCGTCGGCGGTGATGTGCCGTGACGACCTTCGACTTCGCCGAGGACTGGGCGAGCATCCTCGAAGAAGAAGCGCTTGCCGAGGAACGCGAAGACGGCGCCGAGGACGGCGACGCAACCGGCAGCGGAAACCACGACCCGCGAGCGCTGCAAGACGCCCACGTCGCCGAAACCGTCGCCAACCGTGCCCTGGCAGGCCGCTACTGCTGGGCGCGTGGCTTGGACTGGATGCACTACAGCCGCGGCCGGTGGACCGAAACCAGCGAAGCCCGCGTCTCCGAGCGGGTACGGCGCGACCTCATCGACCAGCATGCTCGCGAAGGCCGCGACGGCGCCGAAGCCGACCGGCTCAAAGCCCTATCGGCGTTGCTGTCGGCGCCGCGGATACGCGCCATCGTCAGCCTCACCAAAGGCATCCTCGAAGCCGACGCCGCCGACTTCGACCAGCGCCCAGACCTGCTGAACGTCGGAAACGGCGTCGTCGACCTCACTACCGGGGAACTGCTGCCCCACGACCCCGCACTGCTAATGACCAAGAAGTCACCCGTCGACTACAACTCCACCGCCACCTCCGCAGACTGGGCCGCCGCCCTGCTTGCGTTACCGGCGCCGGTAGCGGAGTGGATGCAGGTACGCGTCGGGCAAGCAGCCACCGGGCACCCCACGCCCGACGACATCATGCCAACCCTGCAAGGTGGCGGGTCCAACGGCAAGACCACCGTCATGAGCACCATCACCAAGGCGTTGGGAAGCCATGCCGTCACTGTTCCAGAACGGGTGCTGCTCGCTAATCCGTCAGACCACCCAACTGAACTGATGACGTTACGCGGCGCCCGGTTCGCCCTCATCGAGGAAACCCCCGAGGCCCGGCACCTGTCGGTGAAACGGCTCAAAGACACCGTTGGAACGCCGACGATGACCGCTCGCTACATCGGCCGCAACAACGTCACCTGGGAAGCAACACACTCGCTCTTCCTGACCACCAACTACGTGCCACGGGTTGACGAAACCGACCATGGCACCTGGCGGCGGCTCGCCCTCGTCCGGTTTCCCTTCACGTACGCGACACCTGGAGAGACGGTGGCCGGCGCGGGCGCCAGACCAGGCGTCACCGGGCTGCGAGAGCGACTCCGAGAAGGCAGACGCGGCCAACATGAAGCCGTCCTCGTCTGGATCGTCGAAGGCGCCCGCCGGTGGTACGCACACGACCGGGTGATGCCACCTGCACCCGCCACCGTCAAAGCTGACACTGCGGCCTGGCGGGCAGAAGCCGACCTCATCTGCGGCTACATCAGCGACCGGCTCGTCTTCGACCGACAGTTCCACATAATGACCGCCGAAGCGTACGCCGACTTCTGCGCCTGGCTGGTATCCCGCGGCCACAGGACATGGGCCGACCAGACCTTCACGTCCCGGTTCGCGGGACACGAAATGGTCGAAGCCGCAGGAGTGGAGAAGAAGCGCACCAGAGCCACCGCATCACTATCAAGGTTGGGTGCCGGCTGGAAGGCGCCACCCAACCAATACACCGCCTGGCACGGCGTCAGGTTTCGCACCGAGGCCGATGACGACCTACCAGCGGATGGAAAGCAGACCCTGCCTGACCTGCCCAAACAGGCTGCTGTGCAGGGTGTGCAGGGGTTGTCAGCCGTTCCTCATGAAGACACGAATATTGAAAAGACCAAACAACCCCTGCACAGCCTGCACACAGCCGCAGAAACCGGCGACCCGCTCGGCCTCGCACGCTTCCCGGGCCGCTGCCAGACCTGCGGGTTCCACGTCGAAACCCAGGGGCACGCGCCCAACTGCAGCCAGCGGGTCGCGCCGTGACCGCCCACCCGCAGCACTGCGGCACCGTCGTCCCCGCCGCCGTCCGGCTGGTCCTCGACGGTCAGCACCAGGACGCCGACCAGCTGCTAGGGGAACTCGACCTGCACGCCGCGCAACATGCGCTTTATGTCGCCGTCACGCTTGCCGCGGACATCGCTGGCTGCCTGAACGCAACCGACGGCGGGCACGGCGACCGGGACATCCAACGGTTCGCGCTGCGTCTCGCGGAGACGGGTCCGTCGTGATCGCCGCCGCCGTACGCCGCGACCCCGACGACCTCTGCACCGGCTGCAGCGCCGACTCGCTCGCGTGCGCCCGCAAAGCTGCGCTCGGGGGTCGCGTCTGCTGCTCCGTGTGCACTCACGTCAAGGTCCGGAAGGTGCCGCGATGAGCGCGCTCCGCCGACCGTGCCTGTCCTGCGGCCGGCTCGTGCGCGGCAGCTCGCGCTGTGCCGCGTGCGCCACCGCAACAGCAGCCCGGCGACCACCAAAGCCGACCCGAGCCGGCTACACCTGGGCCGAGCTACAGCGCCGGCGATCCGTCGTCGCAGCTTGGCGAGCCGAGCACGGCGAGGTCTGCCCCGGCTGGTGTCGGCCCGAGCATCCAGTGGTCCCGCCGAACCGGCTCACCGCTGACCACACCGTCGCGGTGGGGTCGGGCGGCGCGCAAGCGGGAGAGCTGCAGGTGCTCTGCCGGTCATGTAATTCAGCCAAGGGCGCCAAGCCATGAGCCCGATTTTTTTCTCGTCGCATCCCGCGCATGACCCCCGGGTAGGAGGGCAGCGCATTACACACCGCCGGGGCAGGCCGTCGTGAAGGCCGGGCCGAAGGCTGCGCCGTCTGGTGAGCCGCTGAACCTCGACTTTCTGCCCGATTCCGGCGGAGAGCGCGTGATTGCGTTCATCGAGGCGTTCTGTCGGCTGCCGAAGGGCGGAACCGGGAACCCGGCTGGCTCACCTATCCGTTTGCGTCCGTGGCAGCGCGAGATTTGCCACGCCATCTACAGTCGCGACCCCCGTCCCCGGCAAGGCGTGGTCAGTGTGGCCCGCAAGAACGGTAAGAGCCTGCTGGCGGCGTGCCTGGCTCTGTATCACCTGTTGGCCGATGGTGAGGCGTCTGCCGAGGTCGTGATCGTCAGCGTTGATGAGCGCACCGCCAAGGTGATCTTCAACCTGTGCCGCAGGATGGTCGAGCTCGACGAGCGCCTGTCCGGTGTGCTGCAGATCTACGCCGACAAGATCGTCGACCCTGCCACCGACAGTGTGCTCGAGGCGCTGCCTGGTGAGTGGGCGCGGCTGCAGGGCCGCAACCCGTCCTGCACAATCGCCGACGAGCTGCACGTCATGAGTGTGGACACGTGGGATGCGCTGGCGATGGCCGGCGGCACCCGCGCGAGCCCGTTGACGTTGGGGATCTCCACCGAGTGCGACGACGATCCCGACAACCTGATGGCACGGTTGGTGGAGCACGGCCGCGACGGGGAGGACGAGGGGTTCTTCCTCGCTGAATGGTCAGCGCCAGTGGGTTGCGAGGTGGACGACCGGGAGGCGTGGGCCGCGGCGAACCCGCAGCTCGGCGACACGCTCGACGTCGACCACCTGGCGGCGATGGTCCGCACCACGCGCGAGTCCCGGTTCCGCCGGTTCCACCTGAACCAGCGGGTCCGCATCGACGGGGCCTGGCTACCGCCTGCCGCGTGGGACGCCTGCGCCGACCCGGAGTCCGGCGTAGAGGACGGCGCCGAAGCGACGCTTGGACTGGACGGGTCCTTCTCACAGGACTGCACCGCGCTGACCGTCGCCTCGATCGGTTCTGTGCCCTACGTGGGGCTTGTGGAGCTGTGGGAGGCGCCGGAGGGCCGACCGGACTGGCGTGCGCCGATCGCGGACGTGGAGGCCGCTGTGAAGGCCGCGTGTGTGCGGTGGAGGGTGCGTGAGGTAGCCGCCGACCCGTTCCGCTGGCAGCGCAGCCTTCAAGCGCTCGAGGCGGACGGTGTGCCGGTCGTCGAGTATCCCCAATCGCCCCAGCGGATGAGTCCAGCCACGTCTCGCTTCTACACAGCGGTCATGAACGGTGGCCTCACGCACTCCGGCGACCCGCGACTGGCCCGTCACGTCCGCAACTGCGTGCTGAAGGAGGATGCGCGCGGTTCCCGATTGTCGAAACCGTCGAAAGACTCAACTCGCCGCATCGACGCCGCGGTGGCCGCGGTAATGGCGTTCGATCGCGCCACCCAACAGCAGCCCGACCCCGCTGACTATGACATTTTGCAAAGCGTCTGGTGACCACCAACAACACCGCCCAGATCGGGCACCAACGAAAGGAGCAACGAATGCAAGACCAACAAGTCCAGGAGGCATTGAGCGACGCGCGGAGCTGGGCCTTGACCCGGCCGCGTTTCGACGACTCACCGGCGGACTCGGATTCTGCGGCAATGGAGTCCATCCGCCAGCTCGAGCAGCTGGCGCCGTCCGCCGGCACCGCAGCCGCGCTGTTGAGCGCCGCCGCTGCCCGTCCGCAACCGGTTGACCGGGAAAGTCTGAAACCGACCGCCGATCCGCTGCCAACGCTGACAGCAATCGAGGAGCACTTACGCCGGAACCCCGCGGACGGGTGCGCGGTCGCTGCTGGGCCGCAACTCAACGGCTCGACGGTGTTCGCGCTGCGGGGACCGGTGGCGGGTTTGCGGGCCTGGCTCGGTGACGTCGGCTGCGACGATACGTACGACAAGTACGGTCGCGCCTCGAAGTCGTACAAGGCGACGACGCCGTACGTGGTCGTCAGGTGGTCGCCACCCGTGACACAGGCCCGGTCGGTGTCCTCGTTCGGCGCCGACATCGACAGCGCACACCGGCATCTTGTCGGCGACCGGGACCGACGAGCCGTCGCCGGTCGGCCGGTTCCCGCAGGGTGCGGGTCAGACCACGTTCCACCGCTTTGCGGGCGGCGCTTCTGTGGGTGTACCCGAGCCGCTCAGCGATCAGGTCGTAGGGGACGCCGGCGCGGCGTAGCTCCAACGCTTCGCGTTCCCGGCGGATGGTGTCGGTGATCGGTGGGCGGCCAAGCTCGAGGCCGGCGGTGCGCGCCGGGTTACCTGCCATCAGGCTGTCCCTCTCGATTCCGGCGCGGCCCGGAAGGTGGTGTGTTCGGTGGTCCGGGTCCCGTTCCCCATTCGCCGCTTTCTCCGAAGAGCCGACCAACGTAGCGAACGCCGCGGCGAGTGGGGAGTCTGGAGGCGTGGTTTACCTGCCGGGGCGGCTGGTTTGGGCGGCGTCCCACATCCCGAAGTGTTGAGGACGTCACGCGGCCACCACGACGGGCGAGGCTCAGCAAGGGTGAGGCTGCCCATGCGGGCCAGGTGGATCGCTTCGTCGGCGGTGACGATCACCCGTTGACCGGGCGCCACGCTGCGACCGTCGGCCAGGCGTACACCGCGCGATTGCGTAGCGGTATCAATCACCGCCCTTGCACGGGTCGTAGCGCAGAGTCCCCGGACGGTCTCCGGTCGGCTTGTAGACGCAGTGGTAGGCGTGCTCAAGCGCCGGGAGCAGGTCCTCGTACCCAAGATCCGTAGCGAGCGCGGCGTCGATCTTGTCGGTGATGTCGCGCATCTCACTGTGGACGAAGTTGCCCATCCACTTGCCCGCGTACTTCGTGAATTGCACGTGGTTGGGGAAGTCGTCGATGAGCTCCTGAGCGACGCGGGCCAGGGCTTCCTGTGCACCCTCCGACAGGGCGAGCGGGTTGATCGGCGTGCTCTTGAGCCCGTCCCCCGTCGTGTGGAAGTCGTCGCCGGTGCTGTACCACCACACGAAGGCGAACTTCGACGCTATGACCGCCAGCGCGAGCAGTACCTCGCGTTCGGTGCCGAAGCGAAGGTGGCCGATCTGGGTCTGCGCGGTCGGGCTGCAGTCGGGTTCGTAGGACGCCGGGTCATCGAGGAAGACGCTGAGCCAGTAGAGGTTCGTCATCTTGTGGCCGACGGTCGCCTTGCCCGCTGGACGGATGGCGCTGGCGAGGGTGCCTGGTGTGGTCAGCAGCCGGTTGAACAGGTCGACGATCTCGTGGCTGGTTGGCCGCAGCCAGCCCTTGCTGCGGGCAGCGCCGTCGAGCGGGATGTACTCCAACGTCTCGAACAGCGCGGGGCGGTACTCGTCGTACCAGCGGTGCGTCTTCGTCGTGCGCAGCCCGCCTGGGCTTCCCCCTGCTCCGACGATGATCGTGCTGCGCACGCCCAGGCCCGCGCTGAACAGCGCCGCTGGGTTCCGCGAGAACGCGCTGATCCAGAGGTTCGGGAAGCGCCCGTTTAGGTGGTCCCGCAGAGCGCGGAAGTCCTCTCCGAACTGGGCTGAGATCGGGACGATCAATGAGAACCGCCCGTCGTCGCGCGCGATCTGCCCTGCGCGCTCCGTGCACGGCGCGTAGATGTCAGGCAGGGCATCGGTCTTGAACCCCTTGTAGGAGTACCCCTGGACCTTCGTCCTGGCGACGTACGGCGGGTTGCCGATGACGACGTCGAACCCGCCGTTGACCATCACTTCGGGGTATTCGACGAACCAGTGGAACGGCTGGTGCGTCATGCGCCAGAGCTCCCGCGCGCCCCCGATGCCATGGACCGTGAAGTAGTGAGCATCGACGGTCGCCCGGACGTCGTCGAGGAGCTGAGTCAACGAAGCGCGATGTGCCGCGATGGCTTCTTCCTGGTTAGCCTCATGGGCGGCGCGGAAGGCGCGGTACTCGTCCTTGATCCCGCTCGCGGCGGCGACGACTTGTTCCACCGCGGTGGACGCGAACAGGTCGTCGCTCTGCTTCTCGATGTCAGACGGGTCACGCGCTCCGACGAGGACGTTCCCTGGCTTGATGTTGAAGTCGAGGTCAGGCAGCGGCTCCAGGTCTGACCGCTTCTCGATGCAGGCGACCAACTTGAGGAACAGGCGGAGGCGCGCGATCTCGACCGCTTCGTGCATGAGGTCTACGCGCGTAGAGGTTGGACAGGGTGGCGTGCTTGAGGGTGAAGTACTCGTGGTTGGGGTGCTTCTCGACCGCGTCGATGATGGCGTCGAGCCCCGCGTGCTTCGCGGTCCGCGAGTGGGCGGCGGCGGCGTCTAGGACCGTCGTGTAGAGGTTCTGCAGGATCTTGAGGGCCGCGAACAGGAAGGCTCCTGATCCGCAGGTGGGGTCGATGACCTTGAGGTCGCTGAGGATGCGCCAGGCGACGGCCACGTCCTCCGGGCTGTCGATTCCGTCGATGACGTCGACGGCGAGGGACTCCAGGTCCAGGTTCGCGCTGACAGCCTCGTTCACATCGGCGATCTTGCCCGCCGCGATCTTCGCGAGCAGGTTCTCCCGGACCGTCCGACGCCTCTCGAGTTCCCACCAAGTCTCGCCGGGCAGCCCGTGCGTGGCGGGCGCCTTCTCGCACCACGAAGGCCGCACTTCGCCATTCGCTTCCGCGGTGACTGCTTCCGGCACCGGCTGATCCAAGCCGAAGGCGAGGCTCTCCCAGATGTACCTGCCGGGCTCGGCCTGGACGCGCAGCCACGGGTTGATCTGGGTCTCCTTCTGGAGCCGCTCCAGGAACACCGGGACGAGCGTGGACGCCGTCATGAAGTGCGTGACGTCTTCGTGCGTGTAGTACGCGCCCTGCTCTTTCTGGTTGATGAACTGCTCGAAGATGTAGCCGAGGACGTCGGGGTTGATCTCGTTCGGGTTCGCGCTGGGCCGGTCGTCGAGGTGCCACTGGTAGGCGTCGAACAGGTCGAAGATCTTTCGGAACGTGTCGTCGCCGACGGAGATCTCGTTCTGCGCCTCGATCGGGTGGACGGCGAAGATGCCGCCGTTGATGTACGGGACGTCGCCGACGAGCGAGTGGATGACCTTGTTGTCGATCTTCTTGCCGGGGGTGCCGAGGCCGTGGTGGAACAGCGGGACGAGCAGGTCCCGGTAGAACTCGTAGAAGTGGCCCTTGCCGGCCAGTGCCTGGAGCCGGTCGAGCCGCGTCCGCAGGTAGTTGGGGTCGAGGTCCATGAACCCCTTCCGCTGCATGAAGTAGATGAACATGAGCCTGTTCATCAACAGCGCGCTATACCACTCCCGGTCACCCTTGTTGTCGATCCCTTTGAGCGCGTCGTTGACGAGCGTTTGGTGCTGCACCAGGAACTGCTTGTAGAAGGCGTTGGTGACCTTCTCGGCGTCGAAAGCGCGCCGCATCCGCTGGAGCAGGGCGACTACGGTCAGGTCCTCGGTGATGCCGAGGCTGATCATGCCGAGGCGTTGGTCGAGCGCCGGGTTCGGCGTGCCGACGTAGTGCTGGTGCGTGACGAGCCGAGGCTGGCCCTTGCCCTGAGTGTCGGACGACTGCGGCCAGCGCCATTCCTGGTGCACCGGGTCGTGGAAGATCAGGAGCCGCTCGTTGCTGACCTTCTTGACGGCGTGGTCGATGAGCCGCTGCGACCGGCGGTCGGGTACCTGTGGGCAGGACCAGACACGGACGCCTTTGTAGCCGGCGACCTGCGTGAGCTGATGGGTCGTCCCGTCGACGTCCACCTGGATCGGCGGGTGGTCGGGCTTGTTCCAGCCGAGGTCCTCGATGAACAGTTCGCGGAACTGCCCTGCGTCGATGCGGGCGAAGCGGTCGGCGGTCACCCGACAATCCCCATCATGCAGACGATGTGCAACGGGTCGCTGCCTGCGCTGTCCGGGATGACGAGGCGTCCGTCGCGGTGCAGCAGCGTCGCCAGGTCCGCGAGCGATTCGTCGTCGGCGCGGGTTGAGAGCGTGGTTCGTAGCCTCTGCTCGGCGTCGCGGGTCAGCGGGCGGCGGAACAGCGCGTCGAGCGCGTCCGCGACGTCGGCGTTGACCGACGTGAAGGTGCCGTTCAGGCGGTTCCAGATGCGCTTGCGGACGCCTCGCAGCCGTCCCTCGATGCTGGCTGGCTTGCTCAACGGGCCTTGGGCGAGTTGCGCTGTCAGGTCGAAGTGGTCGTCCCGGCGAGGCAGTGCGGGCGTCTCGGGGGTGGACGCGAACAGGCGCAGCGCTTCGTGGCCGGTGAGCAGTCGCGGGTTCTCGTACGGCTGCGCGAAGCCGAAGCCGTCCATCCCGCCCTGCGTGCGCACGTAGCAGGCGACGCCGTCGCCTTGCTCGGACGGGCCTGCGGGCCGCGTCGCGAACACCATGTCCGGCAGGCTGACGATCTTGGCGGCGAGGTCTGGGTCGTCCTGCTCGGCGCGGTTCCAGACCTCGAACGCGAGGCTGCTGGCGTCGACTTCCGAGTCGAGGTCGTCGTCCTCCAACTTGCCGTTGTAGAGGTCCTCGATGGCCTTGGTCTCCTCGGCGGTACCGAAGAACCTTTCGTCGGAGCCGAAGACCCGCAGCCGGACCTGAACCCACACGAAGGCCACGGAACAACATGCGTCCTCATCTGCCGCGGACCGCGCGACCGCGGGCGAAAGGAGCCGTTCAGAGAACACAAGTCGTCTCGCGGCTGCCC
>Ga0183260_10003833_pt1 | contig 12087 bp, 12 predicted proteins | sample AntDrymUQ4972206_2_FD_129768 | JGI IMG/M metagenome (GOLD analysis project Ga0183260, IMG submission 129768) | Polar desert sand microbial communities from Dry Valleys, Antarctica - metaG UQ497 (22.06) (version 2) (version 2) | ecosystem: Environmental > Terrestrial > Soil > Desert | place...
CTCGTCGCCGACCTCGGGCGCGATCGTCCGCGGGTCGTCTACTTCGGCCTCGAGGACGACACCCACGCCCTGCCCGAGCTCCAGCACGCCGCCGACTCGAAGGCATGCCGCAACTGCGGCGCCGCATACGTCTACGAGGCCGTCTACGTCGGGCACCTGGGCCGCTACCGCTGCACCACCTGCGGGCGCGAGCGCCCGCAGGCGCAGGTCGTCGGGGAGCGTGTCCGGCTCGACGGGATGCGGGGCTCGGAGCTCGACCTGCGGACGCCGTCGGGGCAGACCACGATCGCGCTGCCGCTGCCGGGCCTCTACAACGTCTACAACGCGATCGCGGCCGCCGCGGCGGCGCTCGAGCTCGGCGCCGGTCTCGACGACGTGCGCACTGCACTCGAGGCCTTCGGCGGGGCCTTCGGTCGCGTCGAGACGATCGCGGTCGCCGGGCGCGATGTCTCGATCCTGCTCGTCAAGAACCCGGCCGGCGCGAACGAGGTGCTGCGCACGCTGACGCTGGAGCAAGGACCGCACGATCTTTGGCTCGCGCTCAACGACGGCATCGCCGATGGCCGCGACGTCTCGTGGATCTGGGACGCCGACTTCGAGCTGCTCGCCGGCCATGTCCGCAGGGTCACGTGCTCGGGCACTCGCGCGGAGGAGATGGCGCTGCGGCTCAAGTACGCCGGGGTCGAGGCTCGCGCCCACGTGGAGCATGATCTCGGCGACTCGCTCGACAGCGCCGTCGCGGACGCGAACGAGGAGGGAAGGCCGCTGTACGCGCTGCCGACCTACACGGCTCTGCTGGAGTTGCGGGACCTGCTTTCGCGGCGCGGGCTCGCCCCGAGGTGGTCGGAGTGAGCGGGCGGCCCGCGCTCGCGCCGCCGGGGGCCGACGCTGCGATCTGGCACGACGTCGAGTGCAGCTCCTATGACGTCGACCTCTCGCTCTGGCGCGAGCTCGCGGACGAGTCCGCCGGGCCGGTACTGGAGCTCGGCTGCGGCACAGGCCGGGTGGCGCTCGACCTGGCCGCCCGCGGCCACGAGGTCACGGGACTCGACTCCGATGCGGAGCTTGTCACGGCGCTCGGGGAGCGCGCCTCCGAGCGCGGCCTGCCGGCGCGCGGAGTCGTAGGCGATGTCCGCTCGTTCGCGCTCGGGCGCCGCTTCGATTTGGCTGTATTGCCGATGCAGGTCGTCCAGCTGCTGCGTGGCCGCGGTCAGCGAGCCTCGATGCTCGCGGCGGCCTCGTCCCACCTCGAACCCGGTGCCGTACTGGCGATCGCGCTCGCAGATCCGCTGGAGGGCGTGCCCGCGGGACCCATCACTCCGCCGCTGCCCGACGTGCTCGAGCGCGACGGCTGGGTCTTCTCGAGCATCCCCGTCGCCGTACGCGAGGACGCCGGGGCCGTGGTCGTCGAACGGGTGCGCGAGGCGGTCTCGCCGGCGGGAGAGCTGTCTCGCGCCGAGGTCGCGATCAGCCTCGAGCGGGTCACGGCGGCGATGATGGAGCAAGAGGGCGCCAACGCCGGCTACACCGTGCGACCGTCACGACAGGTGACCGCGACCAGCGAGTACGTCGGGACCACGGTCGTGCTGCTCGAGGCGCCGTCATGAGCCCGCTACCGGTGCTGCGCGTCTGCGCGCTCTATCCCGAGCTGATGAACATCTACGCCGACCGCGGCAACATCGCGGTCCTGCGCGCGCGCTGTGAGTGGCGCGGCCTCGGCTTCGAGCTGGCGCGGTCGTCGCTCGGGGACCGCCTCGACGCAGGCGCCCACGACCTCTTCTACATCGGTGGCGGCCAGGACCGCGACCAGGTGGCGGTCGCCGGTGACATGGCGAACACCAAGCGCGACGGGCTGCATCGCGCGGCGGAGCGCGGCGCCGTCGTGTTGGCGGTCTGCGGTGGGTACCAGTTGCTCGGCGAGAGCTACGCGCTCGGCGACGTGCGGCTGCCGGGCATCGGGCTCGTGGATCTGAAGACCGTACGTGAGCCGGGTGAGCGTCTGATCGGCAACTGTGCGATCGAGTCCGATCTCGGTAACCATTCGGGCACAGGTGGCGAGAGGCGCATCATCGCGGGGTTCGAGAACCACGGCGGCCGTACCTACCTCGGCCCCGGGGAGCAGCCCCTGGGGCGCGTCCTGAGGGGCCACGGCAACAACGGCCACGATGGGCACGAGGGGGTCCGCCGCGAGAACGTCATCGGCACCTACCTCCACGGCCCGCTGCTGCCGAAGAACGTCTGGCTGGCCGACCGCCTGATCGAGCTCGCCCTCGGAGTCGAGCTCGAGCCGCTCGACGACGAGCTCGAGGACGCCGCACACGCCTCCGCCCTTCACGCGGCCGGCGTCTAAGGGCCCGACTCAGCGCCCGCTGGAGCCGAAGCCGCCCTCGCCGCGCGGCGACTCGCTCAGCTCGGGCAGCTGCTCGAGCTCGAGCTCCTCGGCGCGAACAAGGACTAGCTGGGCGATCCGGTCGCCGACGGCAACCTCGAACGGATGGTCGCGGTCGGTGTTCAGCAGCAGGACGCGCACCTCGCCGCGGTAGCCGGCGTCGATCAGCCCGGGGGCGTTTACGAGCGCGATCCCGTAGCGGGCGGCGAGCCCGGAGCGCGGCAGCACGAGACCGGCGCAGCCGTCGGGGATCTCGAGCGCGACGCCCGTCGCGACGCTCGCCCGCTCGCCGCGCTCGAGCGTCTTGGCCTCGCTCGCGTGCAGGTCATAGCCTGCGTCGCCGGGGTGGGCGCGTACCGGCGCGCTGGCCGCGTCGGTCAGGAGCGCGAAGCCGAGCCTCACTCGTCGGCGGGCGGGTCGTCCGTCGCGGGGGTGCCGTTGACGGCAAAGCGCTCGAAGCGGGCCGCCGCACCGGCCGGGACGCGTGCCCGGACGTGGACCCCGCCCTCGGTGTCCTCGCGCTCCATCTCGCCGGCGAGGTCGTGCAGCTCCGAGAGCCGGCTGCCCTCGGCGTAGGGCACGAGCAGCTCCATCGGCCGCAGGCTGCTCAGAAAGCGCGCCTCGATCGCCGCGCGCAGGTCCTCGAGCCCCTCCCCCGTCTCCCCCGAGACCTGGATCGCATCCGGACGGCGAAACCCGAGCGCGCGGCGCCGCTCGTCATCGAGCAGGTCCACCTTGTTCAGCGCCAGCAGCCGCGGCCGGTCGGCGGCCCCGATCTCCACCAGCACCTCGTCCACGGCACCAAGCATCTCGGCCAGCTCCTCCTCCGGCGCCGAGGCGTCGGCGACGTGGAGGATCAGGTCGGCCCCGAGCGCCTCCTCGAGCGTCGCGGCGAACGACTCGACCAGCTGGTGGGGCAGCTTGCGGATGAAGCCGACGGTGTCGGTCAGCAGGTAGCTGCGCCCGCTGATCTCGAAGGTGCGCGTGGCGGGGTCGAGCGTGTGGAAGAGCCGCTCGCGCACGCCCACCTCGGCGCCCGTGAGCGCGTTCAGCAGGGTCGACTTGCCGGCGTTGGTGTAGCCGGCAAGCGCGACTGTGGGAAGCGCGGCGCGCTCGCGCTCGCGCCGCATCGTGCGGCGGCTGCCCTCGGCGCGCCTCAGCTCGCGCCGCAGTGCGGCGATCCGGTCGCGCGCCAGCCGGCGGTCGGTCTCGATCTGGGTCTCGCCCGGGCCCCTCGTCGCGAGGCCGCCTCCCGTCGCGCCGCCGAGACGCTCGAGGTGCGTCCACAGGCCGCGCATCCGGGCGAGGTTGTACTCGAGCTGCGCCAGCTCGACCTGGAGCTTGCCCTCGGCCGAGTTCGCGTGATCGGCGAAGATGTCGAGGATGATCGCCGTCCGGTCCACGACCGGGAGGCCGAGCACCTCCTCGATGTTGCGCTCCTGTCGCGGCGCGAGCTCGTCGTCGCAGGCCACGACGTTGGCGTCCGCCTCCTTGACAGCCTGCTTCAGCTCGACCAGCTTCCCTTTGCCGAGGTAGCGGTCGGGGTCGGGCGTGGAGCGCCGCTGGACCAGCTCGCCGGCGACCGCGACCCCCGCCGTCCGCAGCAGCTCCCGCAGCTCGGTGAGGTTGGGCTCTTCGGGCCCGGCGGCAATGCAGAAGGCGCGCTGGCGGGCGCGTGGATTCTGGATTCCCTCGCCGTAGCGGCTGTCCGCCCTGCGGCCGTTGCGCCCCTTGGTCATCCGGGCCAAGTGTAAGCGCGCGGAACTCGTCCGGACGGTGCTCGACGAGGCAGCCCGGTCAGGGTCGGCCGCCCGGCAGGGGCGCGCGCAGCACCGGCGGCAGGACGCCCTCCGTGGAAAAGGTCTCCGGCAGCTGCGAGCCCGGCAGGACGATCACGCCCTCGGCGGGGTCGCCGGCCCAACAGGCGTGGCCGACGGCGTAGCGGTGGGCGCACAGGGCCGCAGCCGCGGCCTCGATCTCCTCGATCCGGCGGTTCCAGAGGTCGCCGCTCTCGTCGAGGACCTGGTCGTGGGCGAGCTCCTCGATCCGCACCTGTACTCCGAGCGGGTGACGCCGCGCCGGCACGCGCCGGCCCTGGAGCGCGCAGAAGACACCTTCCGAGTTGGTCTCGAAGACGGGGGTCGTCTGGAAGACGCCGGTGTCGATGTCCCCCTCGAGCCCCTGGTCCCCCGTCGCGGGCCCCTGCGCGCCCTCGGCGTCCGGCAGGCGCCCTCCCTTGAAGATCCCCAGGGGCCGCAGGCCCTCGCACAGCGCGCGCGCCCCGTCGGATGGCACGTTCGGCGTCACGCCCCGGCGCGCCAACTCCTCGTCGCAGACCCGGTGCGACTGCCCCCCGGCGGGGTCACTCAGCGGTCCGTCCACGGCCACCACCACCGGGGCGAGCGCCTGCAGCTGCGCGACGACCCGCTCGGCGCTACCCGGCTCGAAGAACGTCGCCGGCAGCTTGACCGGAGGCTCGTCGGTGCGGGCCTCCTCGATTGCGCACAGGTGATGGTGTTTGCGTCCGACGGCGATCCCGCAGTAGCGCATTGCGCCCCTAGCCTCCCAGGCTCGAGCGCAGGCGCTCGACCGCCTCCGCCAGGCGCTCGTCGGCGACGGTCAGGGAGATGCGGAAGAATCCCTCGCCGTTGGGGCCGTAGGCCGAGCCGGGCGAGACGACGACGCCGGACTCCTCGAGCACCAGCTCGCAGTAGCTGGCCGAGTCATGGCCGTCGGGGACGGGGGCCCAGACGTAGATCGTGCCCTTGGGCGGGCTGATATCCACCCCTATTTCCCGCAGCGCGTCACAGACCATGTCGCGCCGGCGCTGGTAGACGGCGCTCATCTCGCGCGCGGCCTCGGCGCCGTCGGCGAGCACGGCGGCCGCCGCAAGCTGGACGGCCTCGAACATCCCCGAGTCGATGTTCGACTTCAGGCGCCAGTAGTGGTCGAGCGCCTGGGCGTTGCCGACGATCGCGGCGGTGCGCCAGCCGGTCATGTTGTAGCCCTTGGACAGCGAGAAGACCTCGACGCCGACCTCCTTCGCGCCAGGTGTCGCCAGGAAGCTCGGCGCGACATAGCCGTCGAAGGTCGTTTCCGTGTACGACGCGTCGTGGACGATCAGCACGTCATGGGTGCGCCCGAACTCGACCGCCTGCTCGAACAGCCCGTCGGGGACGACCGCCCCGGTCGGGTTGTTCGGGTAGTTGAGGTAGAGCAGACGCGCCCGCTCCCGGTCCTCAGCGGAGATCGCCTCGAGCTCCGGGGCGAAGCCGCGTTCGGGCACGAGCGGCATCGGCACGGCTTCGGCGCCGGCGATCAGCGGCCCACCCGTGTACACGGGGTAGCCGGGATCGGCCGCGAGCGCCACGTCGCCGGAGTCGAGGAAGGCGAGGTTGAGGTTGAAGACGCATTCCTTGGCGCCCAGGGCGGGGACGATCTCGGTCTCGGCATCGAGCTCGACGCCGAAGCGACTGTCGTAGAACGAGGCGAAGGCCTCCCTCAGCTCGGCCCGGCCGCGGTTCGACGGGTACTGGTGGGTCCCCGGATCGGCGGCTGCCCGGGCCAGTGCCTCGACCACGAGCGACGGGGTCGGCATGTCCGGGTCGCCGATGCCGAGGCTGATGACGTCCACGCCCGCGGCCTTCTTGGCCGCGATCTTGCGCTCGAGCTCGGCGAACAGGTACGGGGGCAGGCGGTCCAGCCGCTTGCTGGCCTTCATGTGGAACGCAGCTCCTCGACGAACGACTCCGACAGCACGCCTGCATACACGGGGACCGCCCAGCCGGCCAGGTTCACGTGGAGGTCCTCGGCGACCTCGACTTCGAGCTCGCCGCCGTCGAGGCGTACCGTCACGGGGCTCTCGGCGCCCCGCAGGACGGCCGCGACCGCGGCGCCGGTCGCTCCGGTGCCCGAGGACAGCGTCTCACCGACTCCGCGCTCGAATATTCGCGCGCGTACGGAACCGTCCGTTTCGGAGCGCCAGAACGAGACGTTGGTGCGATTGGGAAACAGTTCGTGCGTCTCGATCGGCGGGCCGAGCGCCGCCAGGTCGAGCTCCTCGAGCCCGTCCCCGGTCTCGATCGCGCACTGCGGGTTCCCGATCGAGACGTGCTGAAAACGCAGCTCGCGGCCGGCCGCCTCGAGGGTGCCGGCGCCGTCTTCGTCGCCGGTCGGGAAGTCGGGTGAGCTGAGGCTCGCGCGGCCCATGTCCACCGTGCATGTCGTCGCGCCGGTTATGCGCGGGCGCACCTCCCCGGCCACCGTCTCGAGCGAGAAGACGTCGTCGTCGACCCAGCCGGTGCGCCGCAGGTAGAGGACCGCCTCGCGGACGCCGTTGCCTGACAGCTCGGCCTCCGAGCCGTCGGGGTTGAAGATCCGCAGGCTGGCGGCAAAGCCGCGCCGCTCGCTGGGCGCCAGCAGCAGGACGCCGTCGGAGCCGACGCCGGTGTGCGGCGAGCACAGCGCCTGGATCCGCTCGGGCGTCGGCTCGAACGCGAGCTCGTCCTGCTCGATGATCGCGTAGTCGTTGCCGAGCGCCTGCCATTTCTCGAACTTCACGCGGCAGGACTCTATGGAACGCCTGCCCTCAGCCGCGCACGCCGATCATCGGGCGACAACCTCACCCTCGCTTCGTTCCACAAGCGCGCCGACCTCAGCCGCGACCTCTTCCGACGCCCGGCCCGTGACGTCGATCGGCTCGAGCCCGCCGAGCTTGCGGATCCATGACAGCTGGCGCTTGGCGTAGTTGCGGGTGCGGCGCTTGAGCATCTCGACGTCGCCCACGAGCAGCTCCTCGAAGCCGAGCGCCGCGCGTGCCGTGCGCGAAGCCCCGGCCGCGGCGGCTCGGCGCGCCTCATCCGCCCCGCCGGCGGCGACGATCGCATCGACGCGACGGTCGATCCGCTCGTACAACGCATCGCGTTCCATCGTCAGCCCGGCGAGAACGGTCGGCCGCCGCATCTCCGCCGTCCACAGCTGGGAGTCGCCCCCGCGCGCCGGCGTCGCCCCGACCTCCAGCAGCTCGAGCGCGCGCAGTATGCGGCTGCGGTCCTTCGGGTTGACTGCGGCCCCCGTTTTCGGCGCCCGCTTCTCCAGGCGGGCGTGAAGCGCCTCGGGGCCGCGGGCGGCCAGCTCGGCCTCCAAGCGCTCCCGCACCTCGGGCGCAACGGTGGGCGCCAGGTCGAGGTCGCACAACGCCGCCCGCAGATAGAGGCCCGTTCCCCCGACCACGATCGGCCGCCGGCCGGCCGCGAGCGCGGCATCTACCTGAGCGTGGGCGAGCGGCATGAACTCGCCGACCGAGAACTCCTCGGTGACGGGGACGAAGCCCACCAGCCGGTGCTCCAGCAGGCGCTGCTCCTGGGCGCTCGCCACCCCGGTGAGCGCCCCGAGGCCCTCGTAGACCTGGAGCGCGTCGGCGGAGACGGCGATCGGGTCCGCTTCTCCCCGCGCCCGCAGGCGCTGCGCGAGCGCGGCCGCCACCGCGGTCTTGCCGACCCCGGTCGGGCCGAAGAGCGCGACGACCGTCGTCGGCTCGTCCATCGGGGCCAGGGTCAGTGGGAGCCCGCGAGCGCCCGCTCGGCGCCGACGAGGGTCATGCTGGTCGCCGAGGCGATCTCCACGTCGACGAGGTCGCCCGGGCCGGCGCTCTCGCCCGGCGCCGGTGCGAAATGGACCATCTTGTTGTGGCGGATACGCCCGCGCAGGGTCGTCTCGTCGCTGCGGGAGGGCCCCTCCACGAGCACCCCCATCGTGCGGCCGACGAAACGCTCGGCGCGCTCGGCAGCCCGCCGCTGGACGGCTTCCACCAGGCGTCCCATGCGCTCGCGCTTGACCGCGTGCGGCACCTGATCGCGGTACTCGGCGGCGGCGGTCTCGCGTCGCGGCGAGAAGACGAACGTGAACGCCGAGTCGTAGCCGACCTCCTCGACGATCGACAGCGTCTGCGCGAAGTCCTCCTCGGCCTCCCCCGGGAAGCCGACGATCACGTCTGTCGTCAGTGCGCAGTCGGGTACGAGATCGCGGATCATCGCCACGCGCTCGAGGTAGCGCTCGCGGTTGTAGGTGCGCTTCATCGCCTTCAGCACGCGGCTTGAGCCCGACTGCAGCGGCAGGTGGATGTGCTCGCACAGCGAGGGCAGCTCGGCGTGCGCCCGGACGACGTCCTCGCGCATGTCCTTCGGGTGGGGGCTCGTGTAGCGGACGCGCTCGATCCCGTCCACGGCGTCCACCCGGGCCAGCAGCTCTGCGAACGACGCCTTCTCACCGGCCGGCAGGTCACGGCCGTAGGAGTTGACGTTCTGGCCCAGCAGCGTCACCTCCCGCACGCCGTCCGCGGCCAGCCGCTCGATCTCCTCGACCAGCTCACCCGCCGGGCGGCTGACCTCGCGGCCGCGGGTGGAGGGGACGATGCAGTAGGCGCAGGCGCAGTTGCAGCCGACCGAGATCTGGACCCAGCCCTGGAACTCACGCGCCCGCTTCATAGGCAGGTGGCCCGAGAAGCCCTCGAACTCGAAGTAGCCCTGCGCGCTCAGGCTGTCGCTCGTCAGGAACTCGGCCAGCTTGGGGATCTGGCCGGGACCGAACGCGACATCCACGAACGGGAACTGCTCGAACACGCGCTCCTTCATCGACTGCGACCAGCAGCCGCCGATGCCGATCACCTTCGACGGGTCCTCGGTCTTCATCCGCTTCGCCTCGCCGAGATGCCCGAGCATCCGGTTGTCGGCCGACTCGCGGATCGAGCAGGTGTTGAACAGGATCAGGTCGGCGGTCTCGCGCTCGGCAACCTCGCGGTAGCCGAGCGAGTCGAGCATGCCCTTCATCCGCTCGGAGTCGTGCTCGTTCATCTGGCAACCGAACGTGGTCAGGTGGTAGGCCTTCATCTAGATGGTCGATTCCGGACCCGCGTGCCCGCGGGGCGTTATCCGTGGGTGCGGGGGTTCGGGATTGGCCATCTACCCCCCGTAGGGATACCACCATTCCTTTGCCGCGATCTCCGTCTGGAGGGCCTCGAACCCCGCGCGGCCAAGCAACGGGTAGTTCCAGGGCACGATCGCCCCGACGACCCCGAGCGGCTCCTTCAGCACCAGCGAGAGCTGCGCCGACTCGATCGAAGGGATCACGCGGCCGGCGCTGTCGCGCCCGATCTCGGCGTAATCCGCCTAGGCGGCCTCGTCGCGAGAGAACTGGCGCACGGCCTCGTAAGCGAGCTCCGACGGGTAGCCGCGGCGAATGAGCATGCTCCAGGCGCGGTTGCGCTCACGCTCGTCGCCCGGCGCGGTGCGGACCTTCTGCGTCAGCAGGTCGACCGCGCGGCGGAACTCGTCCTCGGGCCCGTCGGCGGCGAGCGCCCGCTCGATCAGCCCGGGCTCGACGCCGCGGCGGGCGAGGTCGCGAGCGATCCTTTCCTCGCCCCAGCTCTGGAGCGTGCGCTTGTCCTCCGCGAAGCGTTCCGCGTAGCCGGCGTCGTCGAGGTAGCCGGCCGCCGTCAGCTCCTCGACGGCCGCCTCGATCTCATGCGGCCCGACCCGTTTGCGCCCGAGCAGGGTCCGCATCTCTGCCACCGTGCGCTCGCGCTGCGACACGGCCCGATAGGCGAGCTCGACCGCTCGCTCTCCTTCAGAGCGCTGCAAAGCGGCGCCGTCCTGCGTCCTCGGGTCTCGGCTTGGCGACCCAAGCCTTCGACCCTGCGTCCTTGACTGGCTTGCTTTTCGCACCCTGTGCGCCCAGCTTGGGCGTCACTTACGCTGCGCGCTTCTCGGGTGGCTCGGCGGTTGGCGCAGCCTTTCCCTGACCGGCCTCCTGCGCCGCCCGCTTGGCCTCGTCGTCGGCCTCGGCGCCGGTCTTGATCTCGGCCACGTTGTCCTTCTTCTCGGCGGCGCCGATCGCGTCCCAGACCTTGCGCTCGATCTCCTTCGCCTTGTCGGGGTGCTCGCGCAGGTAGCCCTTGGCGTTGTTGCGCCCCTGGCCGAGCCGCTCGTCGCCGTAGGAGAAGAACGAGCCCGACTTCTGGACGATGCCGTGCTCGAGGCCGAGGTCGATCAGGCAGCCCTCGGTCGAGATCCCCTCGCCGTACTCGATGTCGAACTCGGCCTGGCGGAACGGCGCCGCGACCTTGTTCTTGACGACCTTGACGCGCACCCGGTTGCCGACCGCCTCGGTCCCTTCCTTGAGTGTCTCGATCCGCCTGATGTCGAGCCGCTGGGAGGAATAGAACTTCAGCGCGCGGCCGCCGGGCTGGGTCTCCGGCGAGCCGAACATGACGCCGATCTTCTCGCGGATCTGGTTGGTGAACACGCAGAGGGTGTTGGCGCGGTTCAGGTTGCCGGCCACCTTGCGCATCGCCTGGCTCATCATGCGCGCCTGAAGGCCGACGCTCTGGTCGCCCATCTGGCCCTCCAGCTCGGCCTTCGGCGTCAGCGCTGCGACCGAGTCCACCGCGACCACGTCCACGGCGCCGGACCGGATCAGGACGTCTGCGATCTCGAGCGCCTGCTCGCCGTGGTCTGGCTGCGAGACGAGCAGCTCGTCGATGTCCAGCCCGATCCGCTTGGCGTAGGCGGGGTCCATCGCGTGCTCGGCGTCGATGAACGCGCAGATGCCGCCGAGCTTCTGCGCCTCGGCAAGGATGTGGTAGACGAGCGTCGTCTTGCCCGAGGACTCGGGGCCGAAGATCTCGACGATCCGCCCGCGCGGGACTCCGCCCACACCGAGCGCGAGGTCGAGCGACAGCGCGCCGGTCGGGATCGCCTGCACCTTGACGGCGGCGGCCTCGTCGCCCATGCGCATGATCGAGCCCTGGCCGAACTCGCGCTCGATCTGCGTGACGGCGCTCTTGAGCGCGGATTCACGCGCCTTGGCGACCTTCTCCTGGTCCTTCGCGGCCTTTTCCTGTTCCTTGTCCATCGGCTTGCTCCTAAGTTCGTGGAAACGACAGGCTAGGAGCGGTATCGGACGCCTTTCAGCACCTGGCTGAAACGGTTTTGCTTTCGCTGCGCAACAGGGTTGTAGCGATACGGCGGCTAGCGCGGCCCGCCGGGCTTGACGCCTACGAGCAGGGCCACCTCGAGCCACTTCCAGTAGCAATCGACGTCGTCGAAGCCGAGCTCGCGCAGCCAACCGAGCTGCGTCTCGACGTCGAGCAGGCGGTCGGAGGGGTCTTCGTCCTCGAGCGGCTCGCCGATCGCCGCAAAGAACGCCACGTGCAGGCGATGCGTCGGCGACGCCACGTGCTCGAGGTTCGCGAACACCCCGCCGGCCTCGAGCAGCTCTAGGACCTCGGCATAGAGCGAGCGCTTGCGCTCGTGCTCGAGGTGATGGATCGCGAACGAGGAGACGATGGCGTCAAAGCGGCCGAGCGGGGGCAGCGGGTCGGCGAGGTCGTACTGGACGAGCTCGACGCTCTCTTCGAGCGCGAAACGCTCGTTCGCCCGCTCGAGCATCGGCTCGGAGGCGTCAAGCCCCACCCCGAGCGCCTCGGGCCGGTCTGCGCGGAGCAGGGCGAGCAGGCGCCCGTCGCCCGTCCCGAGGTCGAGGATGCGACGAGCATCGCGAGGCACCTGCTCGTCCAGGGCGCTCTCTCCCTCTGTGCGGCGTGGATAGCGCTCCGCCCGTGACAGGTAGCGGAGGGCGTGCTCGGAGGTCGCCCATTCTCCGGCCGGCATGTCTCCATGATCGCACCCGAGGGGACCGGC
>Ga0183260_10003834_pt1 | contig 12084 bp, 9 predicted proteins | sample AntDrymUQ4972206_2_FD_129768 | JGI IMG/M metagenome (GOLD analysis project Ga0183260, IMG submission 129768) | Polar desert sand microbial communities from Dry Valleys, Antarctica - metaG UQ497 (22.06) (version 2) (version 2) | ecosystem: Environmental > Terrestrial > Soil > Desert | place...
CATCTCGACCGACATCGCCGGTCCGGAGTGGGTGCTGCTGTTGTCGCTGCGGATTCTCACCACGTCGTCGAGGTGCTGGATGCCATCGAGAGTCTGGTCGCGGCGCACCCGGAGGTCGAGCTACTCAGCTGCCATCGTGCCATTCGACACACCAACGACGACTGACTTCGCGAGGCGCTTTGCGTACGTCGACTTGCCTGACCCCGACGGGCCGCACAGGAAGACCACCCTGCTCATGGAGCAGACGTTCACCTACGAAGCCGACCGATCCACTTGGATTCCGACTTTGGCTGCCCGTGCGGCACTTGGGGCAGGGCGTCGACTACGTTCGATGCTCGTGAGCGAGAACCACCGGCGACCCTCTGGCGAGCCCCCGTACTGGCCCGCTGGCGCCGAGATCATGTGGCGGGAGGGCAGCGGACCACTTGGAACTGGTGCCACGGTCGTCGACACCTCAGCGCCGCACTTCGCTCAGCCTGTGACCGTCGTGCGCGACGACGTCGACGCTTTGGTCGTGTGGCTGCCGGTTGGGACGCCGGTGCTGCGGGCAGCGCGGGCCGATGGGTTGGGCAAGCGTGATGACCTGAGTACGTTGTTCACTGCTGAGCTCGTGCAGGACCGTGGAGTACACGCCTACTTCGATCAGCTCCGGGTCGCGCTCACGGGGCGGCCCTGGTCGGTCTGGGTCTTCTTCGCCGAGGGCACGGGGGAGTTTGCGGGTTGGTACGTGAACCTGGAGAAGCCGCACGTCCGCGACGGGCGCTCCGTGTACACGAGTGACAATGTGCTCGACCTCGTGATCGAGCCGGACCGCACCATGGTTCGCAAGGACGAGAACGAGCTCGCGCTCGCCATGGCGCAAGGCGTCTTCGACGCGACCGCTGCGGCAGCGATCGAGGTCGATGGCGCCGCGGTGGAGTCCCTGGTCGCTGAGTGGGGTCCGCCGTTCTGTGATGGCTGGGAGCACTTCCGGCCCGACCCCGCCTGGCCTATTCCTCGACTGCCAGAACAACACCGTGTGAGTCGACGAGCACCGAAGCCACGTCGCCGGCACTCAGAAGGCGGCGGCTCTACGAGGTTGACGTAACGCAACAAAGTTCAACTTGTGAGCGAGAAGTTCAACTTCGCTGCATCTCGACAGGTAGAGGCGTCAATGAGCCATGTCGGTGAAGCGCGAATAGTGACCCTGAAACGACAGCAGTAAGTCGGCCGTGGGGCCGTTGCGGTGCTTGGCGACGATGATGTCAGCCTCACCGGCGCGAGGTGACTCCTTCTCGTACATGTCTTCTCGATGCAGCAGAATCACCATGTCGGCGTCTTGTTCGAGGCTGCCCGATTCGCGGAGGTCGGACAGCAGCGGACGCTTGGAGGTGCGTTGCTCAGACCCCCGGTTGAGCTGACAGATGGCCACGACAGGGACGTCGAGTTCCTTGGCCAGCAGCTTGATCTGACGGGAGAATTCGGACACCTCGAGCTGCCGTGACTCGACCTTCTTGCCGGAGGTCATCAGCTGCAGATAGTCGATGACGATCAGCCGGAGGTCGTGTCGCTGTTTGAGCCGCCGCGACTTCGCCCGAATCTCCATCATGGTCAGGTTTGGCGAGTCGTCGATGAAAAGCGGCGCAGAGGAGATCTCGCCGGTCTTGCGAGCCAGCTTGGTCCACTCGTCGTCGCTCATCTTGCCGTTACGCATGTGGTGAAGGGGTATGCGCCCTTCAGCAGACAGCAACCGCATCGTGATCTCCGTGCGACTCATCTCGAGGGAGAAGATGACACTGGGCAGCTGATGCCTGATCGCTGCGGAGCGAGCAAGGTCCAGCCCCAGAGTGGAATTGTGCGTGGGAACCATGGCCTTGCCGGCCAGGTAGAGGTGGTCGTCGCTGTCCACTTCGACGCAACGCACCGGTACGGGCTCGACTCGGTCAATCAATTCTATGTAGCGCCGGTGAGTTCGCAGGGGGTTATCGGGTCTCAGGTTTTTGTGTAGCAGAGCCTTCGACGGTAGCCGGAACACGTCGTCGCACGCGCTGAACGTGAGCACAGAAGTGATCGCGCCAGACCGGTCATCGGCCCGGTCGTGTTGCAAACGGCAGCCGTAGCCCAACGACACAACCAGCTCATAAGCATCTTCGGCCAGGCGCTCCGACGTCAACGCAAGCTGCACACTGCCGCCCCGATAGGCCACGACGCCGTTCTCATCCAGAAGTCCGGCGAGCAGCTGCCTTCGCTGATCCTCCGACGCTCGTAGATACGGTGCCGGAATGGCGTCGTCGAGCGGTTCGTTTACGCCCACCTGAGCGGTGGTCGGGCTGCCGCCTTCGACCAGGGGATCCGTAGAGGATGTGGTTGGCTGCTGCTCGACGAGTTGCTCGTCGCCCTCGATGAGCATCGAAATCTCAGGATCGAGAGCTGCGGAAAGAGTGCCTGCGCGGTGGCGATGTGCGAGCCGGACGCCCAGTGCATACGGCGAGATCGCGAACCGCCTCGTGGGGAGCTGAACGGGTTGGGCATTGACCACCGCATGCTGCGGTCGCAGCGCTGAGTCCAAGCAGGAAGACGCAGCGATCTGCGCTGTGGTCTTAACTGACAAAGTGCCGTTCCGGTGACCGCTCCGATGCCGCGTCGCCTCCTCCTCGCAGCTGCGGGGGAAGCTTGTCTCTGTCAGCCATTGGTGCTCGGCGTCGGCCACGATGGTTGTCTCGTCGGAGAATGTCAGCCGGTGGCAGGGCCGGCCGCCCAGCACAGCGGTGGCCGCAACGACCCGGGTCGGTTGTCCGTCGGCTCCGATCAACTCGTCTCCGACCTGCACCGCTCCCATCGTCGTCCAACCGGTAGGGGTCGGTAGCGGCGTATCGAGGGCCAGCGCCTTACCCACCGCAGGGCGCGCGGCCACGATCACCATTTGGCCACCATGAAGCCCGTTGGTCAGCTCGTCGAGCTCGGCGAAACCGGTGGGGACTCCTGCCATGGCGCCGTCTCGGTTGGCGATGGCTTCGAGCTCATCGACCGTCATCTCCATCAGGTCAGACAGCGGGGCATAGTCCTCTGACGTGCGCTTGTCGGTGACGCCGTAGACCTCGGCTTGGGCTCGATCGACCACATCGTCTACGTCGCCTTCGCCTGCGTAGCCGATCTGGACGATCTTGGTGCCGGCATTTACCAGGCGCCGCAAGATCGCCTTCTCCCGCACGATCGAGGCGTAGTAGCCCGCGTTCGCGGCGACTGGCACGCCTGCCACCAACGTGTGCAGATAGGGCGCTCCGCCGACCCTCGCGAGGTCCCCGGCTCTCGTCAACTCGGCTGCGACGGTAATTGCATCGGCCGGTTCGCCCCTCGAGTACAGATCGAGAATGGCGTTGAACATTAGCTCATGAGCGGGTCGGTAGAAGTCTGCCCCGCGCACTATTTCCACAACATCAGCGATCGCGTCTTTGCTCAAGAGCATCGCACCGATCACAGACTGCTCAGCCTGCTCATCCTGCGGTGGGGTGCGGACGGCTGGCGGCTCCGGACGATAGTCGTCAGGGACCGGCCGAGGACCCTGATAGTCGGTGATACTCAAAAGTCTCCTTAACCGAAGACACGCAGCGGATGCGTTCAGGCGGTGGGCGGGATGGAACTGTGCTGCGATGCTAGGGCGCGATGCCGACAATGCCGGACGCGGACTTGAGACCGGGACTGACGCTACGGCGCCGACAGCAGGAGGGAAAGCAGGCCATACACAGGTCGTGTGGAGAGCGCTGCGAAACCTGTGCACGACGCTCACCGGTGTGTGCACAGCCTGGGGATAGCTCGGTGGATGACCACCCGCGACGAGGCGACGGCACTGGCCTGGCCTGCGATGATGGAGCCTCGAGAGTGTGGAGGAAAAATAATCTGCGGCTATTTCTTCTCAGCGTCCGTTACCGCCCCTTGGCGGCTACTGGAACAAGGGAACCACCAACCGCGGATGACTGGCCCGTCCGCGGCTGAACGGGCAGAATGACGCGATGACCTACGAGCCCGCCTCCGACCGCTATGACTCCATGCCCTATCGACGCTGCGGTCTGAGCGGGCTTCAACTTCCCGCCCTCTCATTGGGACTGTGGCAGAACTTCGGTGACGACAGGCCGATCGAGAACCAACGCGCGATCATTCGCCGAGCTTTCGACCTCGGAATGACCCACTTCGACCTCGCCAACAACTACGGGCCGCCCTACGGGGCCGCAGAGACCAACTTTGGGCGGATCTTCTCCGAGGACTTCGCGAAGCTCCGAAACGAGATCGTCATCTCGACCAAGGCCGGATACGACATGTGGCCAGGACCATATGGCGACTTCGGGTCGCGTAAGTACCTGCACAACAGCCTTGACGACTCGCTGCGGCGCATGCGCCTGGACTACGTAGACATCTTCTACAGCCACCGCTTTGACCCTGACACTCCACTCGAGGAAACCATGGGCGCCCTCGACGCGGTGGTCAGGCAAGGCAAGGCGCTGTATGTGGGGATCTCGTCCTACTCCGCCGACCGAACCCGTGCGGCAGCCTCGATCCTGCGCGAGTTGGGAACACCACTGCTGATCCACCAGCCGTCGTACTCCATGCTCAACCGGTGGATCGAGCCGGACCTGCTCGACGCGTTGGAGGCTGTGGGGGCTGGTTGCATCGGGTTTACCGCGCTGGCTCAGGGGTTGCTGACGGCGAAGTACCTCGACGGGGTCCCTGCGGACTCCCGCGCCGCCAAAGACGGAACGCTCGACCGAAGGATGCTCGACGACCACAATCTTGAACGGGTTCGGAAGCTCAATGAGATCGCATCAGGCCGTGGTCAGTCTCTTGCGCAGCTTGCGCTCGCCTGGGCGCTGCGCGACCCTCGAATGACATCGCTCGTCATCGGCGCAAGCAGCGTGCGACAGCTCGAGGAGAACAGGCGAGCGCTCGACAATCTGGGAGTTGATGACGACGAGCTGACTGCCATCGACGAGTGGGCGGTTGACTCCGGGGTCAACCTCTGGGCGCCTTCCAGCCAAGCCTGAGGTCGCCTGCACGACTGACCGCCCTCGCTCACCCCTACACCTGCGGCCGAGCACTCGAAGGTCTGTCCAGGACTGACTGGACAGACCGGCTTTCAGGAGGCGACCACCTCGAGGTTGACCCTGGCTGTTAACTCGTCGTGCACACGAACGGTCACCTGGTGGGTGCCGAGAGACTTGATCGGGTTGGCCACCTGGACACGCCGCTTGTCGATGTCGGGACCGCCCGCGGCTTTCACCGCTTCGACGATCTCGCTCACCGAGACAGCACCGAAGAGTCGCCCAGTGCTGCCGGCCTGAGCGGGGAGGGTGACGGTGAGGCTCTCGAGCCGCTGCTGAATTTCTTCGGCGAGTCCTAGGTCGCGTACGTCGCGAACGGATCGAGCCTTCTTGATCGAATCGATCTGCTTTTCGGCCCCTCGAGTCCACCGGATTGCCAGTCCTCGTGGCATCAGGTAGTTGCGGCCGTAGCCGTCCTTGACCTCGACCACATCTCCCGGAGCACCGAGGCTCGAGACCTCCTGAGTCAAAATGAGCTTCATGACACATGTCCTCTCAGCGCGCGGTGGAGGTGTAGGGCAGCAACGCCATCTCGCGTGCGTTCTTAACCGCCATCGCGACGTCTCGCTGGTGCTGGGTGCAGTTTCCGGTCACGCGGCGGGCGCGGATCTTGCCTCGGTCGGAGATGAACTTCCGCAGCAGGTTCGTGTCCTTGTAGTCGACGTAGGTGGCTTTGTCCTTACAGAACGAGCAAACCTTTTTCTTCGGCTTGCGCAGTACTGGTTTGGCCATTGTGGTGCTCCTCTGTGAGCCCGGCTCTCAGCCGGAATGGTCGGTTGTCTCAGTGCGCCGCAGCTGGATGCGGGCGCATTTGTCGGTGATGGGTTGGTCAGAAGGGCGGTTCATCGGAGCTGCCTGCCGGTGCTGGCGTGGCCCAAGGGTCAGCGGCTGCGCCGGACGGGCTAGCTGCAGGTGCAGGTGAGGCCCACGGGTCGTTGGGAGGAGCTCCGTAGTTCGAGCCCCCACCGCTGTTGTCGAAGCCACCGGATCGGCTGGCCTTGGTAACTTTGGCGGTGGCCGACTTCAGGCTCGGACCCACTTCGTCGACATCGATCTCGAAAACGGTGCGCTTCTCACCTTCACGAGTCTCATAGCTGCGCGACTTGAGCCGTCCATGCACGATGACGCGCATGCCCTTCTGCAACGACTCGGCAACGTTTTCGGCCGCTTGTCGCCAGACCGCGCAACCCAGCCAGAGCGTCTCGCCGTCCTTCCACTCGTTTGTCTGTCGATCGAATGTGCGTGGCGTCGAAGCGATACGGAAGTTGGCGACTGCAGCCCCCGACGGGGTGAATCGCAGGTCGGGGTCGTCGACGAGGTTGCCTACGACGGTGATGATGGTTTCGCCTGCCATGTCTGATGGTCTCCCTTGGTCTGGTCAGTGAAACGACCGGGGGAATCGGTCCTGGCGCCGCTGATCGGGTGATCAGTGAACTTCGGGACGCAGCACCTTCGTGCGCATCACGGATTCGTTGAGGCCAAGCTGCCGGTCGAGTTCTGCGACCGTAGCGGGCTCCGCCGACAAGGTGACGACGGCGTAGATGCCCTCTGTCTTCTTGTCGACCTCGTAAGCCAACCGGCGTCGGCCCCACACGTCGACGGACTCGACGCTACCGCCGTCTTGGCGAACAAGGTTGAGGTACTGGTCGAGCGACGGTGCGACCGTGCGCTCCTCGAGATCTGGATCGAGGATGACCATGAGTTCGTAATTGCGCATGATTCGATATCCACCTCCTGTGGACTCAGCGGTCACGGTCTTTCCGTGACAGGAGGCACACCAGCCCAGATCCTGGCACAGCCATGTTGGCTGAGAACTCGGTACGGTGTGGGTGCGACCTCGCCTGATGCCAGGTCAACAAGGGAAAGATTATCAGCGCACCGCGATACCACGGAAATTGTCATCCACAGACTGAGTTGTCTCAGAGATGATCGCGTTGGAGTTGCCATGGCGACCGCGACCTATTCAGGCTTACTGAGCGAAAGCGGAGCGCAACCCTGCCTACTCGGTTGTGATCGCCTCGAGCACGTTCAGCTTGGCGGCCCGCCGCGCCGGCAAGAGCGCTGCCAGCACTCCCGCCAGCGCGGCAAGCACCACGAAGATTCCCAGCTGCAACCATGGGATCGACAAAACGTCGATGCCCTGGTCGGCGATGGCTCGCTGCATCGCGATTCCGAACGCGATACCCATGACGACCCCGAGCAGAGCGCCGAGCACCGAAATGGCGATCGACTCCAGGCCAACCATCCTCCGGAGCTGCCAGCGGCTGACGCCAATGGCCCGCAACAGCCCGACCTCACGAGTGCGTTCGATGACGGACAGCGCCAGTGTGTTGGTGATGCCCAGAATCGCGATGATGATGGCCAGCCCCAAGAGCGCATAGATGATATAGAGGACCCTGTTGATCAGGTCCTTCTGCTCGTCTGCGAATTCTTGCTGGTTCTTCAACGTCACAGTGGGGTTGTCGGCCAGCACCTCCTCGATTTGAGAGCGCACTACAGCCTCGTCGGCCCCTGGCTTCTTGGTGATGAACAGCAGTGAGTCCTCCGGCTTGATGCCGGACCGCTCGAGTCCCTCCAGTGTCAGCAGGAAGTCCCCGGCTACCGCCCCACCGACTGGGAAGATCCCCGCAACGTCGAACTCCGTCGGTCCGGCCGGGAAAGTCAGTTTCACCGAATCACCCACGGCGAGGTCGCTGGACTTCGCTCGCGTTGAACTGACGAATACCGATTGATCGTCGAAGGCCTCCAGTGAGCCACCGTCAACGGGTAGCTGCAATGCCGAGCCCAACGACTCCGGCTCGACGGCCTGAAGGAATACCTGAGAGTTCCCTAGCTTGGCGCCGGCCTGACGAAAGGCCGTCACCGAGTCGACGCCATCGAGCTCTCGAATCGAGTCGGCGTATGCAGTGGAGAAGAACTGGCCGGTTGCGTTGGAAACGATCAGCTCAGCGGTCAGACTCTCCTCGATGGCCTTGTCGGTGCTGACCTTGGCCGACTGGCCGAGGATTGACATGAGCGCGACCAAGGTCAGGCCGATCATCAGCGCACTCGAAGTGGCGGCCGTCCGACGCGGATTGCGGAGCGTGTTCTCGGTCGCCAGGTTGCCGACCGTGCCGAACAGCCTCCGGTATACCACTCCGAGCGCCTGGACGATTGGGCGTCCCAGCATGGGCGCCATTAGAGCCACACCGATCAAGATGGAGAGCATGCCCAGTCCGATCAACAACAGCCCGCGTCCACCTGAGCCGGCGAAGCCGGTCACCATCAAGGCCACCCCAACGGCCACCATCACCGCACCAACGAGGAAGCGGCGGCGCAACGACGTCTCGGGCAACGCCACGTCGTCGCGCATGGCCTGGACCGGCGCGATCCGGCTCGCCCTTCTAGCGGGCAAATAGGCGGCCACCAGCGTCACGATCACACCAACGGCGTATGACAACAGCACCGTGCGCAGTTCGACGGGCATGTCGGCCGCGCCCAAGTCGAGCCCGATGAACCCAAAGAGCGCCCGCAAGCCGATCGCCAGCAGATAACCCATACCCAGTCCGACGGTCGATCCCACCAAACTGACGACCAGCGCCTCGGTGAGCACGGCCCGGTTGACCTGCTTCTTGGATGCACCCATGGCTCGCAGCAGCGCCAACTCACGACTGCGCTGTGCCACCAGGATCGAGAAGGTGTTGATGATGAGGAATGTGCCGACGATCAGGGCCACTGCCGCGAACACGAGGAGGAAGGTGTTGATGAAACCAAGAATGGTGCCGATGATTTCCTGCTGGTCCGCGGCGAAGTCGTCGCCGGTGAGAGCCTCGAGGCCCTGAGGCAGCACCTCTTTCACCGCATCGCGCAACTGGACTTGGCTGACTCCTTCCGCTGCGGTCAGCGAGATGTTGGTGTACACGTCCTTTCCCTCGAAGAACAGGTCCTTGATGACCTGGTCGTCGAAGATCGTGAGAGTGGCTCCGACCAACCCGCCCTCGGAGCCGAACCGCACCAACCCGGTCAGCTCCGCCTTCATCGTCGGCGGGTCACCGGGGGTTACGAGCGTCACCTCGTCACCGATGTCATACCCAGCCTTGGTTGCGGTGTCCACGTCGAGTGCCACCTGGTCGCGCGTGGACGGCAGCTCGCCGTCTGCCACCGTGAGGATGGGATCACCGGTGATCGCGGTCATCTCGTTGTAGTTGAAGGCGAGTCCAGGCGGACCATTGCCGCCGATGAGCTCGCCTTCCTTGCTGATCACGAAGACGCCCTGCACCTGATCGGTGCCGACCACTTTCTCCGCCTCAGACAGCTGCCTCAGCTCCTCGACCAACGGCGCGGGGATCGTCCGCGCATCGGTGCCGAACGAGTCCGCCTGGCCGGCCCCTTCGGGCAGCACCTCGACGTCGGCGGTGGTGCCTTTGACGATTCCGTCGAAGGCTCTGCCCAAGGCGTCGGTGAAGATGAACGATCCGGCCACGAAAGCCACACCCAGCACAATGGCGAAGGCGCTCAGCGCAAGCCTGAGCTTGCGCGCAACCAAGTTGTGCCAGGTGACCTTGAACATGCTCAGCCGCCTGTGGAGGTACCGGCGATGGACCGCGCACTGAGGACCTTCATCTCCTCGAGCACGTCGTCGGCGGTCGGGTTGCTGAGCTCGTCGACCACCTTGCCGTCGGCGAGGAAAACCACCCGATCGGTGTACGAAGCAGCAACCGGGTCGTGCGTCACCATGATCACCGTCTGGCGGTGGTCATCGACGCTGCGGCGCAAGAAAGCCAAGACCTCGGCGCCGGCGGCAGAGTCCAGGTTGCCTGTCGGTTCGTCTGCGAAGACCACGTCAGGGCGAGTTACCAACGCACGGGCGCAGGCAACCCGCTGTTGCTGGCCGCCCGAGAGCTGATTGGGCCGATGATCAAGGCGATCGCGCAGCCCAACCGTGTCGATCACGGTGTCGAACCATTGCCGATCAGGCTTGCGTCCAGCGATTGACAGGGGCAGCTCGATGTTCTCCTGCGCCGTCAGGGTGGGGACGAGGTTGTAAGCCTGGAAGATGAACCCGATCTTGTCGCGCCGCAGCTTAGTCAGCTGCTTGTCACCAAGGCCCGCCAGCTCTAGGTCACCGATGAAGACGTGCCCCGCTGAAACCGTGTCGAGCGCGGCCATACAGTGCATCAAGGTCGACTTACCTGAGCCCGAAGGCCCCATCACGGCGGTGAAAACCCCCGCCGCGAAGTCTATTGAGACGCCGTCGAGAGCCGCAACGGTCGCGTCGCCCTCGCCGTACACCTTGCGCACGTCGAGCGCACGCGCGGCGACGCCGCTGCCCGGCCCGAAGACGGTGCTGGACGTGGAGTGGCTGGGCTTGGGAGCAGATCTGAACATTCCCTCTCCAGGTCATCAGGGTTGCGGCGCAGGCGCCCTTCCTCACCCTCCACGCTAGCGAAGGTCACCTTCGGGAATCGATCGGATTAGCGCTTCGCATGAAGGCCCGATCTTCACCCCTGGCTTGGAAGGTCGCGGCGCTCGGTGAACCTGTCCAACTCTTGTCGGAAGATCTGCATATCGTGTCCGCATGAGCAGCCTCACCATCGGCGCACACGTGGACCAGACCGACCCTGTCACGGAGGCGCAGGCGCGTGGCGCCGCCTTGTCGCAGTTCTTCCTCGGTGACCCGCAGGGATGGAAGCGGCCCGTGGTCGGGTACGACGGAGGGCCCGCCGCCCTGCGTCAAGCCGCCGAGGCCGCCGCAATCGACCTCTACGTCCACTCGCCTTATGTGCTCAACGTCGCGACGTCGAACAACCGGATCCGCATACCGTCACGAAAGCTGCTCCAGCAGACCATCTGGCTGGCGGGCGAGATCGGCGCCAGAGGTGTCATCGTGCACGGCGGCCATGTACTCAAGGGCGGCGACCCAGTCGCGGGATTCGACAACTGGCGCAAATGCGTCGAGCGCACCGAGATATCCGTACCGCTGCTCATCGAGAACACAGCCGGAGGCGATCAGGCCATGGCACGGCGGCTCGAGCGGATCGCGCAGCTGTGGGACGCGATCGAGGGGACTGAGGGTGCGGACCAGGTCGGGTTCTGCCTCGACACCTGCCACGCTCATGCCGGCGGCGAGGAGTTGAATTCCGTTGTTGAACGGGTATTGGCAATCACCGGGCGCATCGATCTCGTCCACGCCAACGACTCCCGAGATGCGTTCGACTCCGGTGCTGATCGCCACGCCAACCTCGGAACCGGCACGATCGCGCCCGACGATCTGGCGGCCGTCGTGCTGGCTGCCGGTGCGCCAGTCGTCTGCGAGACCCCCGGCGGTGTGGCAGGCCAAACCGCTGACATCGAGTGGCTCAGGCGCCGACTCACCTGACCCCCGGCTTCCACGGCTAACCCAAGACTTAATCCGGGATCTGCGCGCTGTCACCGACGGCTATTGCCAACCGGCGATGCCGCTACGATGCTGCCCCCCAAGCCGGTTTTCTCTGCCAGGGGAAGTCTTGATCACTGACGCAACCCCATCTACGCGCCGGGCAGTCCGCGCCTCGGCCGTCGCCGGTACAGCTCTGGCGATGGTGGCCGCAACCGCTATCTCGCCACCGGCAACGGGCGTTTGGCCTCGTCGGGAAAAGTACATTCCGGAATCTGGTCCTAACTGTAGGTGATAGTGTCACTATATGAACACGGACAGTCACGGACGGGTTTCTCCTCCCCTCAGGTAGAACCGCTCCGTGCAGTAACTGGGCCGTGGAACGGCTCCCCAGTGCCGTGGGAAACCGATGATTCGGGCAACGTCGTCGCCGGGTCCTCGGGAACATCGAACGCGCACGGCATGGCAGTCGACCGTCGCGTCCTCGTCAGCGAATTGCGGTGCGGAAACCGAATCGCGAACCTTCTCAGCGCTGCTGAGAGTCAACCTTTCGGGACTCAAGGGGGTCCATCCTCATGGACCGACGCACATTTTTGACCTCGACCGGATCGGCGACTGGCCTCGCCGTCCTCACCTCCCTGCCCGCAGCGGGGTACC
>Ga0183260_10003835_pt1 | contig 12082 bp, 16 predicted proteins | sample AntDrymUQ4972206_2_FD_129768 | JGI IMG/M metagenome (GOLD analysis project Ga0183260, IMG submission 129768) | Polar desert sand microbial communities from Dry Valleys, Antarctica - metaG UQ497 (22.06) (version 2) (version 2) | ecosystem: Environmental > Terrestrial > Soil > Desert | place...
GCCAGACCAAGCGGTTTCGCCGGGTCGGGCGCGGCGCGTAGTGGTGCTACGGGCAAGCCCGAGCCGGCGAAACAGCGCCGTGTCTGGCACACCAGCCGTGCGTGCGTGAGTTCCACATCAAGCGTCTAGCTCTCGTCGGGGTCCGAGACGAAGTCGTCAGGCGTGACGGAATCGAGGAAGGCCCGGAACTCCTCCGGATCGAGGTCGGCGAGGGGCGCAACGCCCGCGGCTCCGGGGAGCTCGGCATCGTCGCCTTCGAACTCGACACCCGACTCCTCGATCACCTCGTCTGCGACGTAGATCTTTGCTCCCGCCCGCACGGCCAGTGCGATCGCGTCGGAGGGCCTCGAGTCGACTTCGATCTCCGAGCCGTTTCGCTGGAGCGTGATCCGCGCGTAGTAGGTGTTCTCGCGCATCTCGGTGACGGCGACCGAGATCACCTCCGCATCGAGGTGGCCGAGCACGTCGTTCAGGAGGTCGTGCGTCATCGGGCGGGCCTGCGCCGCGTTCTGCAGCTTGACGAGAATCGCCGCGGCTTCGGGATGACCGATCCAGATCGGCAGAAACCGGTTTCCGTCGGCCGTCTTGAGGAGAACGATCGGCTGCTTGCCGACCATGTCGAAGCTGACTCCGTAGATGACCATTTCGCGCATCCTCAGGGCCTCACGCGCAGTGTAGCCACCCTCTAAGGGACGGAGCTCAGGCGGGCTCGAGCTCGGCTACCGGAACGCGGATCAGCTCGCCCATCTCGGGGTCCTCGAGGTCTGCGCGGCGGTCGGGGACACCCATCGGATCGAGGCCACGCAGCACGTAGGCCTTTCCCTGGTAGGTGACTGTGTCGCCGATCCGCATGTCCGCAGCGCACCATCCCCAGGCACGCCAGACAGGTGTCGGCGGGAGCCCGCTCTGCCACGATCCCTGGGTCGAGGGCGGCCGTATCTCGATCCGCAACGCCGGAGTTGAATCCACATGGTCGACCTTTGGCTCCACGACATCGAATCGCTCGAAGCGGTGGCGCAGGACGAGCACACCAAGCGCCTTTGCCTCAACATGGCGGCAATGTCGCAGGCGGGAACGCTCGGTCCGTTCATCGCGAACCTGCGTCACGAGAACGAGCTGGACGAGGGCACGAAAGGCACGATCGCCGAGATCGCCGGCGACGCGAACTTCCTGCTCGCGGTGGAGGACTACGTCCGTCGCACGCAGCTCATTCACTAGGACGCTGGCTACAATCGTTCCCAGCAGTCCCGTGAAATGCGGGGGCGATTAGCTCAGTTGGTTAGAGCGCCGCTCTGATAAGGCGGAGGTCCCTGGTTCGAATCCAGGATCGCCCACTCTATTCCTGCGCAAGGTCGTGATCTGCGGGAGCAGATCACGACCGCGCCAAGACCCCTGAAGGGCCGCCTTTGGCGGCCAAAAGCCCGACTGGAACCAGCGGGAGCAGATCCCGACCGCGCCAAGACCCCTGAAGGGACTGCTAGACCAAAACCGGCTAGAGGCTCTCGAGCACCTCGACGAGCTCTGCGAGCCTGACTTCTGTGCCGAAGTGGATCTCGAGCTTGCCGCCCGTGACACGCGACTCGAAGCCGGTGACGCGCTCGATCTGATCGCGGGCGCGCGCGACGAGCGCGGGGTCGACCTTGGTCGCCGCGCGCGGTCGGCGGGCCGCTCCTCCCTCCTGCGCGGCCTTCTCCGCGCCGCGCACGGACATGCCCTCGCGAACGATCCGCTTCGCGAGTTTCTTGCGGGCGTCGTGGTCCGGGAGCGCGAGGACAGCCCGGGCGTGTCCCTCCGTCAGCTCCCCGCGGGCGACCATCCACAGCACCTCCTCGGGCAACTCGAGTAGTCGAAGCCGATTCGAGACCGCCGGTTTGGAACGGCCGACGCGCTCGGCGACGTCGGCGAGGGAGAGCTCGAACTCGTCCAAGAGCGAGGCGTACGCCCGCGCCTCCTCGACCGGGGAGAGCTGCTCGCGCGCTACGTTCTCGACGAGCGCCAGCAGGAGCGTGTCCCGGTCGTCCGCCTCGCGGATAAGCGCTGGTAGGGTCTCGAGCCCGGCCTCGCGAGCGGCGCGCCAACGGCGCTCCCCGGCGATCAGCTCGTAGCCGCCGGCCTGTCGCGGGCGCACCACGACGGGCTGGAGCAGCCCCTGACGGGCGATCGAGCTTGCGAGCCCGGTCGTCGCCTCGGGCTCGAAGCGACGGCGCGGCTGCCGCGGGTTCGCGTGGATCGCATCGACGGGCAGGTGGGCAAGCTGCGCGCCGGCCGCGTCGCCGCCGCCGATCAGGACCTCGAGCCCGCGGCCGAGGCCGCGTCTAGGTGCGGTCGACAAGCTCCATCGCCACCTTCCAGTACGCCTCCGCACCGGCGGAGCGGCGGTCGTACGCGATCGCAGGGAGGCCGTGGCTCGGCGCCTCGGCGAGACGCACCGAGCGCGGCACGGTCGTGGTGAAGACAAGGTCGCCGAAGTGCCGTCGTACCTCCGCCTCGACCTCGGCCGCGAGGCGCGTGCGGCCGTCGACCATCGTGAGCAGGATCCCGGCGAGCCCGAGCTTCGGGTTCAGCCGTGTCTTGACGAGCTCGATCGAGCCGAGCAGTTGCGAAAGTCCTTCGAGTGCGTAGTACTCGGCCTGCACCGGGACGATCACCCGGTCGGCAGCCGCGAGCGCGTTGACGGTCAGCGGGCCGAAGGACGGCGGGCAGTCGAGGAACACGAACCCGTACCGGTCGCGGGCGCGGGCGAGCGAGCTCTGCAGGTACCGCTCCCCGCTGGCGTGCCGTGAGAGCTCGACCGCCGCCCCCGCGAGATCGGGCTTCGCCGGGACGAGCTCGAGGTTGGCGAAGCGTGTCGTGCGGGCGACTTCGGCCACAGGTGCGCCATCGAGTAGGTCGTAGCTCGAGACACCGTTCGCCTTCTCGCCGAGGCCCGAGGTCGCGTTCGCCTGCGGGTCGAGGTCGACGAGGAGCGCCTTCTGGCCCGCCTCGGCAAGACAGGCGGCGAGATTGACGGCGGTCGTCGTCTTGCCAACGCCGCCCTTCTGGTTCGCCACGGCATAGATGGTTCCGGGCATGCAGTTAGGTTAGTGAGCGCGGTGGACGAGAGGCTCGCAGCGGCGAAGGAGCGGGGCTGGCGAGAGGTGGCAACGATCGACGCCGCTTACGAGGCGGGCGAGATCACCGACGCGCATTGGTACGAGGCGATGGCGGCACTCGTCGTACCGGCCTATCTCGCCGCCGAGACACCCGAGGCCGGCTCGGGCAGCAGCCGCGACGCGGCCGGCTGGGAGTGGGCGCGGTCGGGGATCGCCAAAGCGGTCGAGCCTGGGTGGTGCTTTCTCGACGTGGGCTGTGCCAATGGCCACCTGATGGAGAGCATGGCGGCGTGGGCGGGCGTCGAGCCCTTCGGGGTCGACATCTCGCCCGAGCTCGCCGAGCTGGCCCGCCGCCGGCTGCCGCAGTGGGCCGATCGGATCTGGGTCGGCAACGCAGCCACGTGGGAGCCGCCGCGTCGCTTCAAGGCGATCCGGACAGGGCTCGATTACGTCCCTGCCGACCGAAGGCCGGACTTGGTCGAGCACCTACTTGGATTCTGCGATCGGCTGGTGATCGGTGTCGCAAACGAGGAGCGCGATACGCCCGGCTTCGAGGGCGAGTTGGCTTCGTGGGGCTACGAGATCGCCGGTCGCAGCGTCCGCGACCACCCGCATCCGCAACTCGTCTACAAGGCGTTCTGGATCGACGCCAAGTAACAGTCTGTTACTTGGTTGTTCAGGCGAGTGGTCGCTTCTTGGCGATGCCGGGCCGACGCGGGTAACCGGGCGGAGTAGGCCCGGTCTTGCGGAGGACGATGAAGCCGGGCGGCGACTCCTCCACCTCCGCCGCAATCTCCCGTGCAACCGTGGCTACAGCCTCTGCGTCCGCCGACGGCCCGACCCACAGGATGACGGCGCCGCCCTCCTCCACGAGCGGTAGACACCACTCCGCAGCGACAGGCGGTTGTGCCAGCGCCTTCGCCACCGCGACCTTGTAAAAGTCTGTTACTTGGCTCTCGGCGCGGCCCCAGATCACGCGCAGGTTCGGGAGCTCGGCCGTCCAACGCTGCAGAAACTCCGCCTTGCGCCGCTCGGCCTCGAGCAGGGTCACCGCGCGCTCGGGCAGCGAGGCGGCGAGCGGGATCCCGGGCGTGCCGCCACCGCTGCCGACGTCCGCGATTGGGCCCTCGAAGCGGCGGACGAGCTCGAGGCCTGCGAGCGCATCGTCAAGGAGGACACGACGCGCCTCGGCGGGATCCCGCAGCGCGGTCAGCCCCGGCGTCTCGAGAACGGCCGCGAGCCAGCGGTCGAGGACGCCGTTCAACGGCTGTTCCGGTCGTAGCCGGTACTCGGGGGTTCCGGATGCCTAGACAGCGACGTTGCGGGGGACGATCACGACGAAGCGATTCGGCTCGGTGCCTTCGCTCGTCGTCTCGATCTCGGGATCATCCTTCAGCTTCTCGTGCACGATCTTGCGCTCGACCGCGGTCATCGGCTCAAGCGCGATTCGCTGCCCCGTGGCCGAGGCCTGCTCCGCCATCCGCAACGCGAGCGCATCGAGCGTGGACTGGCGTCGGTCGCGATAACCCGCCGCGTCGACGGTGACCGGCTTACGCTCGTCGTAACGGCCGCGGAAAAGGATCGCGTTCGCGAGGTATTGGATCGCGTCGATCGTCTGGCCGTGCCGGCCGATCAGCATGCCGAGGTCGTGGCCGTCGCAGACGACACGGATCTCCTCCTCGCCTTCCTCGATCTCGACCGTGCACTGGACGCCGATCTCGCGCGTGATCCGCTCGACGACCTCGCGCAGGCGCGCCGCGTCGCTGCTCTCGCCCTCGCGCGGCTCCGAGGAAACCGGCGCTAGCTCGGGCGGGGCGTCGCCCGCCTCGACGCTCGCGACCACCCGGGCCGGCTCATACCCAACGCCGAGCAGCCCGCGCTCGCCCTCAGTGACGACCTGGAAGCGGACGGCCGCCTTGTCGAGGCCAGGGCGCATCCGCGCGAGCTCGCGCAGCGCGGCCCACTTCGCCTCGCCAACGGTCTCGCCCGACATCTCGACCGAGAGCTCGCTCATGCAGTATTAATCAACGCCGGGAACCCTTCTTCCGCTTCACCTTCCGCACCCGAGGGGGTGCGGCAGCGGGCTGTTTGGACACGCGCTTCTCCGCCCCATCTCCGTCGGATGCCACCTCGCCCTGTGCTGATCCACCCCGTGGCGGCGTGCGCGAGCTCTTCTTCGGCGGCGGTTGCGGCTTGGGCGTCAGGCGGCGAGTGATCAGGCCCTGCCCCGTCGTCCACAGGTTCGTCGTCAGCCAATAGAGCATCAGTCCCGAGGGGAAGTTGAGCACGAACGGGATGAACGCGATCGGCAGGATCAGCAGCATCACCCGCTGCGCTTTCTGCATCGTCGTCGACATCAGGTAGGACGACGTCAGCTGGCTGACCGCGTAGCAGACGATCAAGAGCGGCCCCCAGCCGACCTTCGTGTTCTCGGTGATCGTGATCAGGTTCAGCCACTCGAGGCTCGCCGTCGGATCGTTCGAAGGCTTAAGGATCTCGTCCTCGAAGTCGCGGAGGACGAAGAAGAGACCGATGAAGATCGGGAACTGAGCCAGAATCGGCAGGCACGACGCCGCCGGGTTGATCTGGTTCTCCTTGTAGAACGCCATCATCTCGACGTTCATCTTCTGGCGGTCGTGCTTGTACTGCTGCTGGATCTTCTTCATCTCCGGCGCATGCGCCTGGAGGTTCTGCATCGAGTGGATCTGCCGCACGGTCAGCGGCACGAGCAGCATCCGGACGATCACGACGAGCGCCACAATCGACCAGGCCCAGGTAAGCCCGGCCGAGTCGTGCAGATGCGTCAGGATCCAGGTGAGGAGGTCCTCGAGCGGGGTCAGAGGGTTCATGCGTAGTCCACTCCACCGTGGCTCCACGGGTTGCAGCGGAGCACCCGCCACACGGCCCTCGCCGAGCCCTTCGCGAGCCCGTCCTTACGAAGGGCGTCGAGCGCGTACTGCGAGCAACTCGGGTGGTACTTACAGGTGCCGGCCGGTGTCAGCAGCCCGAAGCTATGTCGCCACGCCTGAACGAGCGCGATCCCCAGGTACTTCATGTCCCCGCTTTCATGCGGCCGCCTTGTCGAGCACCTCGGTGACACGATCGGTCAGCCAGTCGTGCCCGCGCGCGTCGGCGGGCTCCGCGAGACCGGGACGCGCGACAAGGACGTAGTCGTGCCCGGGCCGGATCCGCTCGGAGAGCTCGCCCCAGGTCTCGCGTAGCTGTCGCTTCACGCGATTGCGGGCGACGGCGTTGCCGACGGACTTCGGCACGGCGAGCCCGAGCCTCGGCTCGGCGCCGTCGGCCTCGTCGCGTGGGAACCAGTAGAGGACGAGGAATCGTGTCGAGGCCGAGCGGCCACTGCGATAGACGGCGTCGAAGTCCCGGGAGCGGGACAGGCGGTTCCGGCGTTGCACGCTGCGAGGATAGACGGGGGAGCTCAGGCCGAGAGCCGCTTGCGGCCCTTGGCCCTGCGGCGCTTGAGGATCGCCTGCCCGGCGCGGGTCGCCATTCGCGCACGGAAACCGTGCTTGCGCTTGCGGCGGCGGACGTTGGGCTGATAGGTGCGCTTCAAAAGAGGTATCTCCGGATCGAAAGACCACGGCGCCGAGCGGTGGGGAGCGGAAGTATAGACAAGCCGTTCGAAAGTCGTTATCCACAGACGTCGTGGGTCCGGGAAAAGACCCGCAAACAGGCACCGCCCGCCGGCGTCGCCCACAGCTTTTCCACAGCTGTGGATTGTTGTGTGGAATCACGAAAATCCCTGGAAATATGCTGTTTTAGATGTTGTCAGGTGGTGTTGAGAGTGCCCGAACACGCTGCTATGCTCGCCGCTCTTGCCGACCAACTGAAGGGGCCGCTGCGGCGTGGAGCACCAAATCGAGCTGACTGCGGAGAGCCTCTGGGAAGAGGTCGCAAGTCGGCTGAAGGGGGCGCTTAACGAGGCGACGTTCGGCAGTTGGTTCGGCAGCGCGGAGGGACTCGCGCTCACCGACGACACCTTCACCCTCTCAGTTCCCAACGACTTCACGCGCGAGTGGATCGAGGGCCACTTCCTCGGCCTGATCCGCGCCGCCGTGAAGGACGCTACCGGGAACGAGCGCCGGATCCACCTGAGCGTCCGCGACGAGGCGGCGCCGGCGGAGGTCGTCGACGGGATCGCGATCGAGGCGCCCGTCCACCGGACGCCCGAGCCGGCCGCGAGCGGGTCGATGAGCCTGAAATACACGTTTGACCTGTTCGTGATCGGCTCGTCGAACCGGTTCGCCCACGCAGCAGCGCTCGCAGTCGCCGAGGCGCCGGCGCAGGCCTACAACCCGCTCTTCATCTACGGCGGCACGGGGCTCGGCAAGACGCACCTGCTCCAGGCGGTCGGCCAGTACGTGGGCGCGCACGGCAACGGGCTGACGGCCCGTTACGTCACGAGCGAGACGTTCATGAACGACTTCATCAACTCGCTCCGCGACAAGCGCATCGAGGGGTTCAAGCAGCGCTACCGCACCTACGACGTCTTGCTCGTCGACGACGTCCAGTTCTTCGAGGGCAAGGAGCGAATCCAGGAGGAGTTCTTCCACACCTTCAACTCGCTCTATGAAGCCGGGCGCCAGATCGTGATCTCGTCCGACCGGCCCCCGAAGGAGATCGCGACCCTCGAGGAGCGGCTGCGCTCGCGGTTCGAGTGGGGGTTGATCACCGACATCCAGCCGCCGGACCTCGAGACACGGATCGCGATCCTGCGCAAGAAGGAGAAGACCGACCGGATCCACGTGCCCGATCCAGACGTGCTCACCTACGTCGCCGAACGCGTCACGACGAACATCCGCGAACTCGAGGGCGCGCTCACCCGCGTCGTCGCTTTTTCCTCTCTGACCGGCCGGCCGATGACGGTCGAGCTCGCCGAGGACGTGCTCAAGGATGTGTTCCCACAAGGCCAGGCCGTCGAGATCTCGATTCGCCGGATCCAGGAGACGGTGTCGCAGCGCTTCGGCATGACGGTGAACGAGCTCTGCAGTGCCAAGCGCTCGCAGGCGATCGCCTATCCGCGCCAGGTTGCGATGTACCTTTCGCGCGCGCTCACCGACTCATCGCTGCCGAGGATCGGCAAGGAATTCGGCGGCCGCGACCACACAACCGTCATGCACGCGAACGCCAAGATCGAGGGGATGATTCGCGAGGACCGCTCTGTGTACAACCTTGTGCAAGAGTTGACGGCGCGGATCAAGCAGGCCGGTTGAATCTGTGAGAACTTCGTGGAAACCCCATAAGCCTGTTGACAGCTGCTCTTTCTCCACCGGTTGGATCCACAGCGCAAACCACCTCGCTAGGGGAAATGATGCCGTCTTCCCCGTCGTCCACACTCCTTACTACTTCTACGAGAGGATTTAAAGAACAATGGAGATAGAGACGGCGGGACTGGAGACGGCCGCAGAAGGGACCGAGGCGAGCGTGAGCACAGGCAGTCACCTGAAGCTCGAGGTTGCACGCGACGAGCTCGTCGCGAAGCTCGGCATCGTCTCGCGGGCCGTCTCGACCCGCGGCACCGTTCAAGTGCTTTCCGGGATCCTGCTCGCGGCCGACGGGGGCACGATCACGCTTGCCGCCACTGATATGGAGCTCTCTCTTCGGACGACGCTCGACGCGCGGACCGAGGGCGACGGCGCGGTCGTGATACCCGGTAAACCATTCGCGGAGCTGGCGCGCCTGCTGCCGGAGAGCGACGTCACACTCGAGTACAAGCCTGAGGAGGGCACCGTCCAGATCGCCTCGGGTTCGTACAACTCGCGCCTGCACGTCTTCAATGCCGAGGACTTCCCACGCCTCCCCGCGGTCGACGCCCAACTGCACGCGATCGGTCGCGAGGCGCTGCTCCAGACCGTCGACCGGGTCGCCAAGTCGGCGTCGCGGGACGAGTCACGCCCGGTCTTGACAGGGATCCTCGTCCGTTTCGAGGCGGGCAAGCTTGTCATGGTCGCGACCGACTCGTACCGGCTCTCCGTCAAGGAAACCGTCCTCGGCGAGGCTGCGCCTGAGCTCGAGGCAATCATCCCGGCGCGGGCGCTCACGGAGCTCGCGCGGCTCAGCGGCGGCGGGGATACGATCGACCTCGGCGTGCACGAGAACCACGTCGTCTTCGGGACGGGCGACGCGTGGCTGACATCCCGTCGCATCGACGGCCAGTTCCCGAACTACCGGCAGCTGCTCCCCGACGCCTTCGAGGTCGAGTTGACCCTGCCCAAGGCGGAGCTGGCGGACGTGGTGCGGCGCGCCTCGGTGCTGGCGCTGCGCAACTCGCCGCTCCGGCTGCGCCTGGCCGAGGGCGAGCTGACGGTCTCGGCCCAGACGCAGGACGTGGGCGAGACACAGGAGACGATGCCCGCGGCCTACTCCGGCGAGGAGTTCCTGATCGGGTTCAACGCAGAGTTCCTGCGCGACGGGATCGACTCGATCGTCGGCGACGACGTCAAGCTGAAGCTGATCAACCCGCTCCGCCCGGCGATCCTCGAAGACGCGGCCGGGGATTTCACCTACCTGATCATGCCGATCAGGTTGGCGGGGTAAGAGAAACAGAGCCTGATCGTCCGCACGGTTACCCTTCGCGACTTTCGCTCTTACGAACGGCTGGAGCTTGCGCTCGAACCGGGTCTCGTGCTCGTGACGGGAGCGAACGGTGCCGGCAAGACGAACCTGCTCGAGTCGCTGCACGTGGGCACGCAGGGGTTCTCCCCTCGGACCCGCGCCGATCAGCAACTCATCCGACTCGGGGCGACCGCCGCCCGCGTCGCGCTGACGGGCGACCGCGACCACCGCTCGCTCTCGCTCGAGGTGACGGTGCGGCAGGAGGGTAAGCGCGCGAAGCTGAACGGGGTGCCGCTCCGCTCGGCCGAGCAGCTGCGCTCTGAGGTGGCGACGCTCGTCTTCACGCCGGACCGCCTGGCCGTCGTCAAGGGCGGTCCCGCCGCTCGCCGGGCTTATTTCGACCGCACGCTGGCGCGGCTGCTGCCGGGACGGGCGCCGCTGCCGATCGAGTACGCGGCCGCGGTCGGGCAACGGAACGCGGCGCTCCGGCGCGTTACCCTCGGTGTCTCCACCCGTGCTGCGGTTGCGCCCTGGACGGAGCAGGTCGCCGCGCTCGGTGCCGCGCTCGTCGAGTCGAGGCGCCAGGCAATCGGGCTGCTCGCGCCTGGGTTCGCGGAGCGCGCCGGCGAGCTGGGTCTGCCGGCGGCGACGCTCGACTACACGGGCGAGCCGCCGAGCGCCGCCGCTCTCGAGGCGCGGCTCGAGCGTGACCTCGAGCGCGGTGTAACGGGGCTCGGCCCGCACCTCGACGACATCACGATTCGAGCCGGCGACCGCGAGCTGCGGATCTTTGGCTCGCAGGGTGAGCAGCGGCTCGCAGTCCTCTCGCTGCTCCTCGCGGAAGCCGAGGTTCTCGCCGAGCAGCGGGGGACGCCTCCGCTCGTGTTGCTCGACGACGTCCTCTCCGAGCTGGACGCGGCCCGTCGGCGGACGCTCGCCGAGCGCATCGGCCGAGTCGGGCAGGCGATCGTGACCGCGACCGGCGCCGCAGCGTTGCCTCTCGAGCCTGCGCAGCTCCTCGAGGTCGCCTCGGGCGCTGTGAGTGTGCGCTGATGGACCGCCTCGAACGACAGGTGCGCCGCGAGCTCGGCCGGTTTGGGCCGGGGGACCCCCAGGCGGGGGACATTGTCGGGATCGTGCGCGCCTGGCCTGCGGCGGTCGGGGAGACGGTCGCGCGGAACGCCTGGCCGGCACGCCTCGCCCGCGATGGGACGTTGCACGTGAACACGGCGTCGGCGACATGGGCGTTCGAGCTCGGCCGGCTCGCAGCTGCGATGCTCGAGCAGCTCCGATCCGAGCTCGGCGAGGCGGCCCCACCGGGGCTGCGCTTCGCTCCGGGGCCGATTCCGGAGCCCGAGGCGGAGGCAGCGGAGCGGCGTGCTCCCCTCCGCCCGCAGATCGGCTCCGAGCATCGTGCGGAAGCCGCCGGAATCGCGGCCGGGATCGAAGACGAGGAGCTGCGCGAGCTGGTCGCGAGAGCGGCCGCGGCGAGCCTGGCGCGGGCAGCCGGTGAGGCCCGCTCCGACCGCGGTTTCTGATACACTGTCTCATGCCCGCAAGATGCGCATTTGCAGGGCTTTTTTGATGACCGAAACGGCCTATACCGCAAAAGACATCACCGTTCTGGAGGGCCTCGAGCCCGTTCGGCTCAGGCCCGGGATGTACATCGGCTCGACGGGCCCCCGCGGCCTCCACCACCTCGTTTACGAGGTCGTCGACAACGCCGTTGATGAGGCGCTCGCGGGGCACAACGAGTCGGTCGAGGTGACCCTCCATCCGGACAATTCGGTCACGGTTCGCGACCGCGGCCGAGGCATTCCGGTCGACCTGATCGAGGACCAGGGGCTCTCGGCGATGACGGTTGTTCTGACGAAGCTGCACGCCGGCGGTAAGTTCGGGGGCGACGGCTACAAGGTGTCCGGCGGCCTGCACGGGGTCGGCGTCTCGGTCGTCAACGCGCTCTCCGAGCGACTGGTCGCAGAGGTTCGTCGCGACGGCAAGGTCTACCGCCAGGAGTTCGAGCGCGGCGTCCCGCTAGGCGATGTCGAGGTCGTCGGCAGGGCCGACAAGGACGACACCGGCACGATGATCCACTTCCTCGCCGACGGGGAGATCTTCGAGGAGGTCGACTTCTCGACCCAGACGCTCGTGACGCGGATGCGAGAGACAGCGTTCCTCACACGCGGCCTGCGGATCGTGCTCGTCGACGAGCGCGAGGGCGAGGACCGGCACGAGTTCTACGCAGAGGGCGGGATCCGCGACTTCGTCGCCTACGTCAACGACGCGAAGGATCCGATTCACAAGCACATCGTCTACTTCGAGAGTGAGAACGAGGACGGTGCCGTCGAGATCGCGATGCAATGGAACACCTCTTACGTCGACTCGGTCTACTCGTTCGCGAACAACATCAACAC
>Ga0183260_10003837_pt1 | contig 12071 bp, 11 predicted proteins | sample AntDrymUQ4972206_2_FD_129768 | JGI IMG/M metagenome (GOLD analysis project Ga0183260, IMG submission 129768) | Polar desert sand microbial communities from Dry Valleys, Antarctica - metaG UQ497 (22.06) (version 2) (version 2) | ecosystem: Environmental > Terrestrial > Soil > Desert | place...
GGGATCGGGCGCACGATCGCAGTACTGACAGCGGAAGATCAGGCGGACCGTCATCCGTTAGCAGACTACCCGCGGTCGCCCCGGTTGCTTTTCATCGCGAGAACCCGCCCCAGCGCTGCTGCCGGGTGGCCGCGATCCACGCGTGCTCGGTGTCCGCCGACTCGAGGCTCGAGGGATACGGCGGGCGCTTCCAGGGGTGGAAGCCGATCGTGCCGTAGTGATTACGGAGATATGCGACGAGGTCGGTGCGATGCTCGTGGCAGGCGTAACGGGCCGGGCCGTAGAGGCCGCGGCCGTGCCAGATCAGCCATCTGCCGGGCAGCGCGTCCTGATAGGCGCCCCAGACGAACTCGCGCATCGCCTTCTCGAGGCTCATCTGCGTGAGCGGATCGGCCGCCCCATCGCAGAACTGACAGCGGAAGATGAACTTGACCGGCATGACCGCAATCCAGCGTAGCCAAGGTCAGAAGCCAGCTCGCCGCCTGATTCGTTACAAGATCGCGCAGTCCGGCTGCCGTCGCCGCGAGCCGCGCTAAGGTCGGTCGCCGCCATGGATCCCGCCACCGCCCTGCGCGAGCATTTCGGCTTTGATGCCTTCCGGCCCGGTCAGGAGGACGCCGTGCGCGCCGCGATCGGGCCGCCGGCGCGCGACGTGCTCGTCGTCATGCCTACCGGCGCGGGCAAGTCGCTGTGCTACCAGCTGCCCGCGCTCGTGCGCGACGACCTGACGCTCGTCGTCTCGCCGCTCGTCTCGCTGATGCAGGACCAGGTCGACGCGCTCGCCCAGATCGCCCCCGGGCGCGTCGCGCTCGTCAACGCGCAACGCGATGGCGCATCCAACCGGGCCGCCCTGGAGGCCGCCGTCGCCGGCGAGCTGCGGCTGCTGTACGTCGCGCCGGAGCGCTTCTCCTCGGCGCCGTTTCTGGAGGCGATGAAGGGCACGCGGATCGGGCTGTTCGTCGTCGACGAGGCGCACTGCGTGTCGCAGTGGGGACATGACTTCCGCCCGGACTACTTCCGTCTCGCCGACGCGGCGCGCTGGCTGGAGGCCGAGGCGCTGATCGCCTCGACGGCGACCGCCACGCCGCAGGTCGCGCGCGACATCGAGGAGCGCCTCGGGCTGCGCGACCCGGTCCGCGTGGCGACCGGCTTCGAGCGGCCGAACCTCTCCTTCGCGGTGCTGCCGTGCGCTTCGACGCAGGCCAAGCACCGCCACATCGCCTCGGCGCTGGCGCAGCCCGGCGCGACCCCGGCGATCGTCTATGCCGGCACCCGCGCGGGAGCCGACAAACTCGGCACCCAACTGCGCTCGTCGCTGGAGGGCGGCGTCGGTGTCTACCACGCTGGTCTGGGTCGCGAAGAGCGCACGACCGTGCAGCGGCGCTTCATGGCCGGCGAGCTCGATGTCGTCGTCGCAACCAACGCCTTCGGCATGGGAATCGACAAGGCCGACGTGCGGACCGTCTGCCACGAGAGCGTCCCGGGCTCGATCGAGGCCTACTACCAGGAGGCCGGGCGCGCGGGGCGCGACGGGCTGCCCGCGCGGGCGCTGCTGTTCGCCGAGAGCCGCGACAAGGGCCTGCACGTCTTCTTCATCCAGCGCGGCGAGGTCACCGACGAGACGATCACGACGGTCGCTCACCGGCTGCAGGCGCGCGCAACGAACAACCGCTATGACCTCGGCGCCGACGAGCTCGCGTCGGTGCTGCCCGGCCGCGACGGCGACGACCAGGTCCGCGCGGTCATCGGCCACCTCGCGCGGGCGGGCGTCGTGCGGCCCGCCCCCTCCTCCCCCGACCGCATCCGCGGCCGGATCGAGGGGCCGTTCGACGGGCGCGCTCGCGCGGCCTGTCGCACGTCGGCCGGCGAGGGCCAGCGCGCGCGCTGGCGCCAGTACCGCTCCGTGTGGGCGTTCGTCGAGGGATCGAAGTGCCGGCGCGAGACGATCCTGCGCCACTTCGGCGACAGCGCCGCGCCGGCGCCCGCGCCGGGGGTTCCGTGCTGTGACGTCTGCGACGCGTCGTGGGTGCCTGCGTCGCCGGCGAAGGCCGCCCGGCGAGCCCCCGCCGGCGGCGCAGCGACGTTCGCGCCCGGTGACCTCGATGCCGCGATCATGTCGGTCGTCGAGACGGCGCAACCGTCGGTCGGGCGCACGCGCACGGTGGAGATCCTGCGCGGCGGGCGCTCCAAGAACATCGTCAAGAACTCCTACGACGGGCTCGAGGCGTACGGGACGTTCGATCATCTGACGGCCGGTCAGGTGCTCAGCCGCGTCGACGAGCTGATCGGCGACGGACGCCTGCGCTCGACGGGCGGCGCGTATCCGAAGCTTCAATCCGTGGCGGCGGTGGCGTAGGACCTTGGCCCTATCCGAACCGCTGCGCGTCGGCGTCCTGGCCTCCGGCGACGGGACGAACCTCCAGGCGCTGCTTGACACCGTGCACGGCAACGAGGTGCTGGTGGTCGCCGTCGCGTCTGACAAGCGTGACGCGCGCGCGCTGCAGCGCGCTGGCGCCGCCGACGTCCCGACGGCGGTGTTCGAGGGCGCCGATCATCTCGACCGCGAGAGCCGCGACGGCGCGATCGCCGACTGGCTGCTCGAGCGCGAGGTGAAGCTCGTCGTGCTCGCCGGCTACATGGCGCTGCTGACAAGCCCGTTTTTGCGGCGCTTCCCGGGCGCGGTCCTCAATGTCCACCCCTCACTGCTACCTGCCTTTCCTGGCGTGCGCGCGATCGAGCAGGCAATCGACTACGGGGTCAAGGTCTTCGGCGTGACCGTCCACCTCGTCGAGGACGACGGCGGCGTCGACACCGGCCCGGTGGTTCTGCAGGGCGCGATCGAACTGCCCGGCGCGACCGATCCCGGGGTGGTTCACGAGCGCCTGCGCCCGCTTGAGCACGCGCTGCTGCCCGAGGCCGTCCGGCTGTTCGCGCGCGGCGCCGTGACGCGCGACCCGGAGAACGCGCGCCGCACCGTGGTGGCTCGCTAGCGAATCGTTTATTCTCGACCGCATCGCAGACGACACCGACACCGCGAGCAGCACCGACGGCGACGAGGCGCTCACCCAACCAGGCCAGGTGCGCGTCCGGCGCGCGCTGCTGTCGGTGTCCGACAAGCGCGGCGTCGTCCAGCTCGCGCGCGGGCTCGAGGAGCTCGACGTCGAGATCGTGTCGACTGGCGGAACGGCGCGAGCGCTCGCCGACGCCGGCGTGCGGGTTCGCTCCGTCGAGGACTTCACCGGCTTTCCGGAGATGATGGACGGGCGCGTGAAGACGCTGCATCCGCGGCTGTACGCGGGCCTGCTGGCCGTGCGCTCGGACGCCGACCACGTCGACGCGATTGCCGAGCACGGCCTCGAGCAGGTTGATCTCGTGTGCGTGAACCTTTATACGTTCGAGGAGACGGTCGCGCGGCGCGGGGCCAGCGAGGCCGAGATCATCGAGAACATCGACATCGGCGGCCCGACCATGATCCGCGCCGCGGCGAAGAACCACGCGTACGCCGTCGTCGTGACGAGCCCGGAGTCCTACGACGCGGTGCTCGACGAGCTCGGCAGCAGCGAGGGGATGCTGTCGATGACCACGCGCGAATCGCTGGCCGCAGAGGCGTTCGCCTACACGGCGCGCTACGACACGGCGATCGCGCGCTGGTTCTCCGAGAAGTCCGAGGACTTCCCGCCGATGCACATTCGCGCCTACGAGAAGGTGGCCGACCTCGCCTACGGCGAGAACCCGCACCAGCGCGCCGCCTACTACAACCAGGTCGGCGCGCGGATGCACGTCCTGTCGATGGTCCACCAGCACCACGGCAAGCAGCTGTCCTTCAACAACCTGCTCGACCTCGACGCGGCTCGCAAGCTCGTCAGCGACTTTCACGTGCCGGTATGCGTGATCGTCAAGCACAACAACCCGTGCGGCGTCGCGTGCGGGGAGACGCCGCTGCAGGCCTACGAGCGGGCGCTCGCGACCGATCCGCTGAGCGCGTTCGGGGGCGTGATCGCGTTCAACCGCCCCGTCGACGAACCGACGGCGGCGAAGCTCGCCGAGCAGTTCATCGAGGTCCTGTTCGCGCCCGAGTACTCGCCCGAGGCGCTCGAGATCCTCAGCGAGAAGCCCTCGATCAGGATTCTCGAGAACAAGGAGCGCCGCATCGAGCTCGCGGCTGAGCCGGAGATCAGGCAGGTCATGGGCGGCCTGCTCGTGCAGGACCGCGATCTTGAGTTCGGTGATCGCCGCGAGATGGAGATCGTGACCAAGCGCGAGCCGACCGACGGTGAGTGGCGCGATCTACTGTTTGCCTGGCAGGTCTGCAAGCACGTGCGCTCCAACGCGATCGTGATCGCCAAGGACGAGACGAGCGCTGGTATCGGCGCCGGGCAGATGAGCCGCGTCGATTCCGTGCGCCTGGCGATCGACAAGTCCAACCTCGACTCGCTGGAGGGCTCCTCGATGGCCTCGGACGCATTCTTCCCCTTCTCCGACGGCCCGGATATCGCGATCACCGCCGGGGTCACCGCGATCATCCAGCCCGGCGGCTCGCGACGCGACCCCGAGGTCGTCGATGCCGCCGACGGCGCCGGCGTCGCGATGGTCTTCACCAGCCGACGGCACTTCCGCCACTGACGGCGTTCGGCTCTGCCCCCGCCGATGTCGATCGAGCGCTTCTCATCCGGCATCCCATGGGAGGCGGCGGTGGGCTACTCGCGCGCCGTTCGCGCGGGGCCGTTCATCCTGATCGCCGGGACGACGGCCGCCGACGAGGACGGCGTGGTCGCCTGTCCCGGCGACTCCTACGGGCAGACCGTTCACGTTCTGGATTCGATCGAGGACGCGCTCGCCCAGGCGGGCGCCCGCCTGGAGCAGGTCGTCCAGACGCGGATCTACGTGACGGACATCGCCTGCAGTGACGAGATCGGCCGCGCCCACGGCGAGCGCTTCGCGGACATACGGCCGGTCAGCTCGATGGTCCAGGTCGCCGCGCTGATCGACCCGCGGATGATGGTGGAGATCGAGGCGATGGCGTATGTGGGGGCGTAGCGAGCGCCCGCTCACTGCCTGCGCGATCGCGGCGGAAGTGCTTGCGACCGAAAGCGTCCGCTGAGGCCCGACTCGTGGACGTGCGTCGTCAGGCGGCCATCGTGCGAGGCGGTGGGCGGATCCGTGAGCGTCACGACATTGCCGTGGGCGATGCAACGCGGGCAGATCGCGCCGTAGGGCGCGGGCAGCGGCCCATCGAAGGTCGTGGCGCAGCGTCTGCAGTACAGGTCAGCCATCGTTCCTCGCGTTCTTCAATCGGCGAACGGCAGATATTTGACGACTCCGGTCACCTCGAGCACGCGCTGAATTGCCGCGAGACCGCGAAGCAGGGCGCTCTCGCTGCACGACATCGACCGTGGCAAGATCCAACTCGCCCGACAGATTGATGACGTGAAGCTCGCCGTCTCGCTCGGAGCGCACGGAGAGCTCACCGAGATCGAGGAGCTGTCTGACTCGAGGGCTGGCGTGCTGTTCAGGAAGAGGCAGGGTCATCCACACATTTGGTGGGTCCCGCCGAATCCGGCTTCTGCCGATCTCAGCAGAAAGCGTCCTCGCGGAGGATGTAGGTGCCGGCGCGCCCCTGAAGAAACGCGCGGACGACGTCGAGCCTAGCGCACTCGAAAGCCAGTTGTATCGATAATGACAAACGGCTGCTTCTGCTGCTGTGACCATGGGCCGCCTGGGACTCGAACCCAGAACCTAGGGCTTAAAAGGCCCTTGCTCTACCGATTGAGCTAACGGCCCTACGGGCGGATCCTAAGGGCTGGCGAGGGCGGCCTCCGGCTCGGCCGAGCACCGTCCGACCTGTCCCGGAGACTGCCCCGTTCTTGCCTGCCGCCCGCGCCGCCCTCCCCTCCCCGCGCCCCGCCGGATCCGCCCGTCGCATCAAGGTGGCGTGGCAGTACCCCCAACGGGATTCGAACCCGTGTCCTCAGCCTTGAAAGGGCCGCGTCCTAAACCACTAGACCATGGGGGCAGGCGCAGCGGATTCTAGGCCGCGCATGAGTAGCCTCGTGTGGCGCGCGTAGCTCAGCGGTCAGAGCACCGCCCTTACAAGGCGGGGGTCGCCGGTTCGAAACCGGCCGCGCGCATTCGGCGGCCCGCGTTCAACGCTGAGGCCCAGCGTTTCGAGCAGGCGCTCGCAATCGCGAAGACGCGCTCGTGGTCCGGGCCCTAAGCTTCCGCCGGTGAGCCTGCGCGGCGGAATCGACCTCGGCGGGACGAAGATCCAGACGGTCGTCGTCGATGCCGAGAACGCCGTGCTCGGACAGAGCCGGCGCCCCACGCCGACGACCGGCGGACCCGCGGACGTCGCCGCAGCGATGGCCGAGGCGATGCGCGATGGCGCTGCGCAGGCGGGCATCGAGCCGGCCGAGCTCGAGCGCGTCGGCGTCGGGTCACCCGGTGGGATCGACGCGGCCGCCGGCACCGTGACCGGCGCCGGCAACCTGCCCGGCTGGAGCGGGTCCTTCGCACTCGGGGCGGCGCTGCACGAGGCGCTCGGGCCGCCGGTCCTGCTCGGCAACGATGTCCAGGTGGCGACGGTCGCGGAGGCCCGCCTCGGCGCGGGGCGCGAGTACAGCTCGATCCTCGGGGTCTTCTGGGGCACCGGAGTCGGCGGTGGGATCGTGCTCGCCGACAAGCCGTGGCTCGGGCTGGGCGGCGCGGGCGAGATCGGACACGTCGTCGTCGAGCTCGGCGGCCGGCGCTGTCCGTGCGGACGGCGCGGCTGCATGGAGGCCTACGCGGGCCGCGGCGCGCTCGAGCAGCATGCACGCGAACTGCACGAGCAGGGCGAGAAGACCGAGCTCTTCAAGATCGCCAAGAAGCGCGACAGCGAGCGGCTGCGCAGCGGCATCTGGGCGGCGGCGCTCGAGCGCGAGGACCCGCTCGCCGTCAAGCTGATCGACAAAGCCGTCGAGGCGCTGGGCGCCGGCGTCGCCTCGGTCGCCAACGTGCTCGACGTCGAGGTGATCATCCTCGGCGGTGGGCTCGGCGTGCGGCTCGGCCAGCCGTACGCCGAGCGGATCGCCGCGGCGATGCTCCCGCACCTCTTTCATGACCATCGTCCGACACCGCTGAGGGTCGCCGAGCTGGGCGACCTCGGCGGCGCGATCGGTGCGAGCCTGCTGAGTCACCCGACTGGGGAGCAATAGCGAGAAAGCTACAAGTCACTTCATATTCGACCAGTTTGGGGCGGTCTGGTCGGTCGGGTCGGTCAGGCGTCATCGACGCGCATCTTTCCGGCTGAGGCTTGTGGGGCGTGTCTACGGGCTGGGCGATGAGCCGCCGGAGACGTACTCGGACGGGTCCTTGGACGGTGCGGACGGCTCGGCTCCGGGCGCGGTGGGCGCGGGCTTCTTCGGCTCGGGCGGCCCGGGCGACAGCTCGAGTGGTGCGGCGCCGCCGGCGCTGGAGGTCGAGGGAGCGGTGGGCGTGGGAGCCGGTGGCGCCGGCGCGGGCTCGGGTGCTGCGGCGGGCGGGGCGGCTGCCTGCACGGGCGCGGGCACGTAGCCGGTGTTCCTGTCTGTCGGGCCCTTGGCCGCTGCGCGCCGGGGGTGCTTCAGGAGCGCGGGGATCGACGCCTGCGGCACCTGTCCATCCAGCAGCGGCAGCGGGTCGACCGCACAGGCCTGGCAGCTCGCGGCGCCGCGGCGCACCTCGAAGTGCAGGTGCGGCGCGGTGCTGTGGCCGGTCGAGCCGACGAGGCCGATGACCTGGCCGCGCTTGACGCCCTCGCCGGGTTTGAGGCGCGCGAACACGCTGAGGTGCGCGTAGCAGGAGGAGAGGTGCGGGCGGTGCTGGATGCAGATGAAGTTGCCATAGCCGCCGGAGGCGCTTGGGGTTTGCAGGAGGGCGACGCGACCGCCGTCGGCAGCGTGGATCGGCGTGCCGCTCGGCGCGAGGAAGTCGATGCCGTTGTGCATGTGGCCCGGGCGCGGGCAGCTGAAGTAGCCGCAGCCGCCGACCGTTCCCTTGACCGGCGTCGCAAGCTCGCCGCTGCCGGGGAGCGGAATGACGCCGACGAGCCTCCACGCGCGGGCGCGCTCGATCACCATCGCGGTGGACAGTCCGCCGTTGGCGCTGGAGCCATAGCGCTTGGTGGTGGCGCGGACGGCCTTCCGGCCCAAGCCCTCGCGCGCACCGGCGGCGTGCAGCTTGCGCGCGATCGTCATGACCTTGCGGAAGTCGCGCGGGCGAACGTGGGTCTTGCGGGCGCGGGGCTTGGCGGTGGTGGGGTGCCGTCCGCCGCGGAAGCCCGTCTCCTGGTAGTGGATCGAGGCGACGAGAAACCAGGAGACGTCGTAGCGGCTCTTGGCGGCCTTGTAGAGCTCGTAGTAGGGGTGGGCGCGCAGCCGGCGCTCGCGCTCGCTGAGAGGAATGCGCGCGCGCTGGACATCCGCGGTGCTCGGCGCTCCCTCGAGGTCTTGGGAGAGCTTCACGGCTATGGATCGGGCGGCCTGCTTGCGCTCTTGCTGCGCCAGCGGCCAGCCATCACCCGCGCTCGGCTCGGTCGCCGTGCCAAGCACGATCAGCAGGCAGATCACCGCGCCGCCCGCCAACGCAGGCGGCAGCAGCACTCGCCGAGCCAGCGCAGCCGGCCGCAGTCGATCTCGCCTCAAAGCGCCTCCACCGGGGCGGGTTGTTCTTCGGGCGGTGGTGGAGGCCTGCTGGATGCACGAGACTGCCCAGCTTGGGTGTGGCTGTCAGCTGTGGCGGGTTCCGAGCCGCGCAGCCGGCCGATTCGGGATCAGCCGTCCGAGCTCGAAGGCCCATACTGCCGGTCCGTCGAGCAGGCCAAGCAGCGCGGCGTCGCGATCGCCGCGCGCGGCGGCTTTGAGCCCTGCGGCTGCGCGACGGGTGCTCCACAGGGCGATCGGCCCAGCGCCGCCGTGGCAGGGCGCCGGGCCAGCGGCGCGACAGCCAGGCGGCGCCCGCGCCGTGGCGGACCCGCTGGCCGAGCATGCGCGCGATCGTCGTGCGGTTGCGGTGCACGACGGCGGCGTTCGTGCGGCGCTCGAGCGCCCAGCCCGCGGCGCGCGGGCGGAAGCACAGGTCGGCGTCACCGGCGGAGCGGATCGCGGCCTCGAAGCCCCCGACCTGCTCGAATGCCGCGCGGCGGATGGCCGCGTTGGCGGCTTGGGCGAAACCCCAGCGTGTGTCGGCAAGCGTGATCTCTTGGCTCATCGAGGACTTCAGATAGGCGTAGCGGACGGCGGGGTTACTGGCGTCGTGTTCGTTGGGTTGCTCGTCTATCACCGTCCCCGCGAGGACGCCGACGTCATCGCCGAGTGGTTCGGCGAGATAGCGGTCGAGCAGGTCGGGCGGCGCGAGCACGTCGGCGTCGATGAACACGAGCCACGGCGCGTTGTGGGCGGCGGCGCCACGGTTGCGCGCGTGGTAGGAGGTCTGGCGCTCCCCCGCGCCAAGGATCGTGACCGCGCCGCGCTAGGTGTCTGTCGCCTCGGGCCGGTTGTCGGCGATCGTGACGCTGTCGCCGTCGCGCAGCACGAGGGTTCCGAGCCGCTCGGCGAGCTGTTCGAGCTGCTCCGGGGAGCCGCGAAACGGCACGACGACATCGGCGGCGGGACGGGCGCTCACGCGCTGGAATCTACGGCGCTGGAGGACCTGGCCGCTTGCAGGAGCGGTTGCGCCCGCGGTGTTGCCATACTTGCCTGTCCCCACCCAGGGGGCGTAGCTCAGTTGGTTAGAGTGCCGGCCTGTCACGCCGGAGGTCGCGGGTTCGAGTCCCGTCGCTCCCGCTCCGGGATGCTGTCGTTGTCTCGATCGAGGGGGAAGAGCGCCGGACTGAAGGACTCGTGCTCGTGGCGCACGATGTCGGCGACCGGGGCGAAGCCGCCGATGCCGCGCAGGATGCGCTCCCCGATGACCGGGTGCCGTCGACGTCGGGCGGCTGAGCCCGCTCGGCGAAACGGCGCGGTGTTCTTCAGAAGACGACACGCCGAGGTCCCTCACCACGCCTGGCCGGCGACCTGCCGGGTCACGACGTTGAGGCGGTTCCAGACGTTGATGCTGGCGATCGCGACGACCAGCGCGGCGAGTGTTTGCTCGTTGTAGTGGCGGGCGGCCTCTTCCCAGACGTCGTCGGGGACCGGCTCGGCGCGGTCGCTCATCCGCGTCGCAGCCTCGGTGAGAGCGAGCGCGGCACGCTCGGCGTCGTCGAAGTACGGGGCCTCCCGCCAGGCCGCCACCGCGAAGAGCCGCTCGTCGGTCTCGCCGAGCTTGCGGGCGATGTTCGGGTGCTGGACGGCGCAGACGCCGCAGCCGTTTATCTGGCTTGCGCGCAGGTTCATCAGCTCGAGTGTCTTGGGCGACACGTCGCTGTCGGTGATGGCCCTGTGGAGGGCCTGCAGTGCGTCCATCGCGCCGGGCAGCGCGAAGGCCGGGTGCGCCATGCGTGCCTGCGGGATCGTTGCTTGCATGAGTCGTTCCTCCTCTGAGCGGCCGAGCCGGTGGTCCGACCCCGGGTCTCGGGTCGCTGTTCGTGTGCGGTGTCGAACTCCTGACCCCGCCGGCGGTGTGAACGTGACCGATCCGCGTCACGTGGTCGGAGCGCCGCGCTCAGTCGAGGCCGGCGAGATCGAGCTGAGCGAGACGCCCGGCGTCGGCGAGGATGTCGATGGCCACGATTCTGCCGGCGACGACGGTGAAGCCGAGCACCGAGAACAGCTTGCCGTCGCGGAAGGCGATCTCGCCGACCGCACCGTTGACCAGCGCCGGCCGACTGAAAGCGCTGGGATCGGCAAGCCGCGAGAACTGCAGCGCCTGGCCGGCCACGGCATCAGCACCGCGGACCTTGCGGGAGGACGCCGCCGCCCCCGTGTCAGAGCGCAGCACGACGTCGGGATGCAGTGTCGCGACGAGCCGCTCGAAGTCGCCGTCGCGCGCGGCCGCCAGGAACGCGTCAACCACCGCGCGTTGCTGCGAGAGGTCGGCATCGGGCTGGGGGGCGGCGCCGCGCACGCGGCGGCGGGCACGGCTGGCCAGCTGGCGGGTCGCCGTCGGCGTGCGATCGACCATCGGCGCGATCTCCGCGAACGGCACCGCGAACATGTCATGCAGCACGAACGCGAGCCGCTCCGCGGGCGACAGCGTCTGCAAGACGACCAGCAGGGCGAGCCCGACCGAGTCAGCCAGCAGCGCCTCCTGCTCGGGATCGGCGCCCGCCGTGCCGCTCACAACCGGGTCGGGAACATGGACTGCCAGCGGCTCTTCTCGTCGGGTCTCTCGCGCGCGCAGCACGTTCAGGCACACCCGTGCGACCACCGTGGTCAGCCAGCCGCCGAGGTTCTCGACTGCCGCGGCGTCGGAGCGGTTCAGCCGCATCCACGCCTCCTGCACCGCGTCGTCGGCGTCGCTGAACGAGCCGAGGATGCGGTAGGACACCGCCCGCAGATGGGGGCGGTGCTCCTCAAAGCGCGCTGCCAGGAACTCCTTCTCGTTCATCGCCCTCTACTTCCTCGCCTAGGTCCCGGTCAACCCTTTGACCCGTCGCGAGCGACCGACGTGACGACGATGCCGCCGCCCACTGACCGTCCAGCGAGCAGAGAGTGTTAGAACGCTGTGCGGCGCAGGCCATGAAAACCGGAACGAAGCTCACGGATCTGCCGTCGGAGCCGTTTGAGTCGTATGGCGAGATTGGAGATCCGATGAGCCATGACGCTTACTACAGCGTGGTCCTCGACCCGCGGTCGGGTGCATACGGAACTTCGCCACTCAGGATGCGGGGCGCCGCCCAGTGCTCGCGGAGCGTCGCGACGTCGTCTGCGCCCAAGCGGATGCCGTAGAGGTCGGCGAGGACCCCGAGCGCCTCGTCGGCGGTGAGCTGAAGCGACTCGCTCGTGCCGTCCGGCCGGGTCGTCGTGAGCTCCCGCCCGCGTAGCGCGTGTTGGATCTGCGGGTCGGTGCGCAACGCCACGACCTGGCCCGTGAAGGGCGATCGCGGATGGGTGGCGGTGTAGTGGTTGTACACCGCGTAGTCGATCGGACGCTGTGCCTCGAGGGTGAAGGCA
>Ga0183260_10003839_pt1 | contig 12067 bp, 5 predicted proteins | sample AntDrymUQ4972206_2_FD_129768 | JGI IMG/M metagenome (GOLD analysis project Ga0183260, IMG submission 129768) | Polar desert sand microbial communities from Dry Valleys, Antarctica - metaG UQ497 (22.06) (version 2) (version 2) | ecosystem: Environmental > Terrestrial > Soil > Desert | place...
GAGTTGTAACGCTCGTAAGCGTCGGTGCGAATCGTAACTCCGTCGCGAGGGAATCGGTCGGAGGAATTGCGAGGCGTGGCATCGCCGGGGTTGGCGGCGGTCACGCAAACTTTCCCGGGGATGTTGGGGCCGTAGCTGGTGTTGCTTGACCCAAGGTTCTCAGGTTCGCCATCTTTGAAGCTTGCGCGGTCGAGCCATTGGTCGGCGTTTGCGTCGCGCTCGTAGGACACATAGCCGGCCCCTGGCCCGAACGACGATCCCGAAGGCCGGCGGAACAAGTAGACGTATCTGGAAGCCTCGGGATTGAGGGGATCGGTGATCTTGATCTCTTGGCGGGTTCCCGCGGGCCCCGCGGCCACTCCGAACGGACCGGGTTTGCCCGCGGGGGCGGCGGGGCCCGCGTCGCTTGCCATGAATACGATCTCGTCATCGTCGTCGAGACCGACGGCGGGGTCGGGCATCGGCCCGGTGTAACTGGAAAGAGTCTCGCCCTGTCCGGGGTTAATTGCCCCCGAGGCGTCTAGCGCCGCGAGTTCGCCCGCGGTCGGGTAACGGGCCGAGCACTCGCCGGCGACCTTCTTCCAGGCTTCAACGTCCCATGCGTAGGTCAACTCCTGATCGGTGCCGGAATAGGAACTGAATGTCGAGTTGGCGTTGGCGAGAAAGTAAGGGTATCGCTCATCGACCTGAAGGCGAATCTCTTTCCACGCGAGCGAATCCCATCGGTAAGCGACAATTTCGTTGACCGGCGCGCCGGCGCGTGTGTCGGGCGGGACCGTAATAGTGCCATTATGCGCGCTCCGAATTTCGGTGGCCCCGGGAGGAGAGGGTTCTCCGCCGGCCGCGCCGGAGGGATAGGGTGCGGCCACGCCCGTGGCGGCATTGCGGGACCAGGCGGGTATGTCGGCCCCCGTGATCACGACCGGCTCGGCCTTGCGGGCCGCGGTCGTTACTGATGGCAAAGCCCGCGCGCCGACGGGAACGAGCGCGAACAATAGGGACAGGGCTGCGATATGAGACAGTACGCCGCGGTGGGTGCCCCTTCTCATTTCTTTCCGGCCATCCCCACCACCGGGTGGTTTAGCCTGGCGGCGCCCATGCTGCCTAGGAAAGCTGCGTCGCCGAAGGCGAAGAGGCCGCCGTCGGTTGCAACCAGCCAGTAGCCGTTTCCGCTCGGGGTTGTGGACATCCCGACGATGGGCTTGTTGAGACTGATTCCTCCCGTGGAGCCGAAGAAACGCGCGTCGCCGAACGCGAAGAGGCCGCCGTCGGTTGCAACCAGCCAGTAGCCGTTTCCGCTCGGGGTTGTGGACATCCCGACGATGGGCTTGTTGAGACTGCCGCGTCTTATTCGACGACATGCGCATCGCAAAACCTCCGGCGGTACGGCGATTGGGCAAAGGGCCTCGCTCAATTGATGATGAGTCCAATTCTGCCCATTTACTCAACCGCTCAAACCAGCCGGTGGCCCTTATGACCTCCGCTTGGGTGCCATTCCGACCATTGGCTCGTTCAGCTTGACGGCGCCCATGCTTCCGAAGAAGGGCGCGTCGCCGAACACGAACACTCCCCCGTCGTTCGCGTCGAGCCAGTAACCACCACCGGTCTCAGTCGCAGCGATTCCCACGATGGGCTGATTGAGCCGGGTCCCGCCGGTCGAGCCGAAGAATCGAGCGTCGCCAAAGGCGAAGATGCCGCCGTCGGTGGCGACCAGCCAGTAGCCCCGTCCGCTCGGCGTCGCCGCCATACCAACGATCGGGGCGTTGAGCCTCGTGCCGCCGGTCGAGCCGAAGAAGCCAGCATCACCAAAGGCGAAGATGCCTCCGTCTTGTGCAACCAGCCAGTAGCCCCGTCCGCTCGGAGTCGGGGCGACTCCCACTATTGGGCTGTTCAACTTTATGTTTCCGGTGGAACCGAAGAAGGCGGCATCGCCGAAGGCAAAGATACCCCCGTCTCGCGCAACCAGCCAGTAGCCCCGGCCGGAGTCGGTGGAAGCGATCCCAACTATGGGCTGATTGAGTTTCAGGTTCCCGGTGGAGCCGAAGAAGCCGGCATCGCCGAAGGAAAAGATCGCGCCGTCACGTGCCACTAACCAGTACCCGCGCCCGCTGGGTGTACCGGTCATGGCAAGCACCGGAGCGTTGATCTTCTCGTCTCCCATGCTTCCGAAGAAGAGCGCGTTGCCGAAAGCGAATACTCCGCCGTCTTCGGCCACGAGCCAGTAGCCATCCTGGACGAGGCCGACCTTGACTCTCACCGTCCCGGCGGCCACACCGCCGTTCCCATCCGAGATCGAGTAGGTAAAGGAGTCCTCACCATTGAAATCGTCATCGGGAGTGTAGGTCACAGTGCCGTCGCCGTTCTTCACGACCCTGCCGTGCGCCCCCTGACCGATCCCCGTAATGGTTAGTGTGTCGCCATCGACGTCACCGTCGTTCGCCAACGGTGAAATCGTGATTGGAGCGTCCTCCGGCGTACCGGCGAAGTCGTCAGTCGCCACCGGCGGGTCGTTGACTGCAGTGACCGTCACTCTGACCGTTGCGGTGGCACTCGCACCTTTGTCGTCGGAGACTGTGTAAGTGAAGGAGTCTTCACCGTGGAAGTTGGGGTCGGGAGAGTATCTGACGGCCCCTCCGCCGCTGTTCGCAACGGTTCCGTGAACCCCTTGAGTAACTGTCGTCACCTCAATGGGGTCACCGTCGGCGTCGCTGTCGTTGGTGAGGACGTTTATCCCCTTGGGTGTGTCCTCTGGCGTTGTGGCCGCATCATCCACAGCGGTCGGAGGTCTGTTGGTGGATCCTACGACCGTCACCGTAACGGTGGCTGTATCCGTCGCCCCGCGTCCGTCGCTAATCGTGTAATTGAAGCTATCGTTCCCGACGAAGCCGGGGTCGGGCGAATATCTCACTAGGTTTGACGTAGCGGCGACGCTGCCCCGGGGCGGGTCGGTGACCCCCACGACATTGAGCGGATCGCGGTCTGGGTCGGAATCGTTGGCCAGCACGTTGATCGTCACCGGAGTGTCCGCCTCGGTAGTTGCAGTGTCGTTGGCAGCGTTCGGCGGATTGTTGGGTGAAGGAGTAGGAGCTACTAAGACATTGACGCGGGCGGCGGCCGCATTCCCGTGACCGTCGGTGATCACGTAATCGAAAATGTCCTTCCCGATGAAGGCGGTATCGGGCGTATAGGTCACCGACGAACTATTGTTGACCACCGATCCGTTCAGCGGGTCGGTCACGCTGGTGATGGTGAGTGTGTCGCCCTCGGGATCGGAGTCATTGGCGAGCACGTTGATCGTGACCGGAGTGTTCGGTGTTGTGGTGGCCTCGTCTCCCACAGCCACGGGAGGTTTGTTGCAGTTCTCGCTTCCCACAATGACGTAACTGCCCTGTCGGCTCACGTCGTCAGGCATGTTGTCGGGAGTGATCCCAGGCTCTATCCGGATGCGGGTTTGAAACATCGTGAACTGCTCGCCAGGGGCAGGATTACCTATCCCTGATCTTGGCACTACGATCCGAATCGTTCCGTCGGCACTGAAGCCGCTGGCGGGATCCGCGTTGGTTCCCGTGACGGTGGGTCCCACCCCGGTGCCCGCGCCGTAGGAGAACCTGACTTGGCCCGCAGGGTTTGTCGCCATCCTTACGAAGAAGTCGCTTCCATTCGGCGCCCGGAAGATGACGGGCCAAGTAGTGTTAGGTGGGGGACTCGCCAGGCTGGTCATTTTGAGTACGAAGGCGATCTTGCCGGGGCCTAGCTCGCTTGGCTCGGCAATCGACAACCTCCTTACGTCGTGCTCGGGTCGCCCTCCCGTGGCGTCACCGGCCGCATCGGTGAGGATGGTCTTCCCAGGAAGGACGCAAACGCTTTCCGGCTGAATGAGATCAGGTAGGGGCGGAGGGGGTGTTACCGGGATGTCTCCGCAATGGGGACCTTCCCCGATGGCATTAACGGCCCTAACTCGGTAGAAGTAGGTCTGGGCGGGATCGATCGTGTCGGTGTAATCGTTGACGCCTGCTCCCACGCTCGCAATCAGCACGAAGTCGCCGGTAGTGCCGGTTCTCCTATAGATCCGATAGCCGGTTATGGGGGAGCCGCGGTCGTCCGGAGTCGACCAGGATAGGTGGACCCGGTCGGGGTTGAGGTTGTCGCCAACCGCGGTGACCTGCGGAGCGGCCGGGACTGCGGGTCCGTCGAAGGCTGCGAACATCCGCCTTCCATTTAGCTGACGAGCGATTACGGCCTTGGCAGTTCCGCTGTTAGGTCCCCCCTGGACGCAGCTTCCAACACACCCGTCCGCATACCCAACGAGCACGCGGCCCTCTTTATCAATCGTGGCGCCCATGAAATCGAGAAGGTTGCGGTTGGCGGCGCAACCGGTTCCCTGCTGGCAGATTTGCCCGCGCTGGGTCGGGTCTCCAGGGGTAGCGTTTACCGTAGTCCAGGTCTTCCCGCCATCGAAGGTGTGGGACACATACAGGTGCCAGATCCCATTCCAGGTGCTGTTGCCGAGCAGCGCGTTTGGTCCGGCGGTCGTAGATCCATGGAAAATAAACGACGCGCGGTCCCCGTCACCCGCCACCATTGTAGGAAAGGCGGTGTTCTTGATCCCGAGCTGGGCTCCAACGTCGGCCGGGCTCGACCAGGTCTTACCCTTGTCCTTAGAGACTGCCACCATGGGGGCGCCCACCCCTGCGGTGTCGTGGCCATTGCCCCACCCCGCGTATAGGGTACCGTCGGTCCCCACCGCGACGGACGGGTCGTTCCTACCGGCGTTGCTGCCGGGAATGTGGCGTACCTGCCAAGTAGTGCCGTTGTCCTCCGATACGACTACCGCCTGTTGGGTGCCGCACCCCTTATTGGGGACGTACACAGTGCCATCAACAGGTGACACCTTTACGTGTCCGTGCAGGCCTCCGCAATCGAGGAGGCTGTAGATCGGTACGGCCGGTCCGAAGCTGAGACCGCCGTTGTCGCTGCGCGCGCACTCCGCAAGGGCAAGGTCCTGGGAACAGTAATAGACGGCGTTGGCATAGAGCGGGCCGTTGGGATCCCGGGTCAGGGGCGCCGCGAAGCGCCCTCCTCCAACGGTTTGGTGATCGACCCCCGAGTTGATACCGGAACCCTGAGAGGGAGTCCAGGTGTCCCCGTCGTTGTCGGTGAACGCCATGAGGCTTTCCTTGCCTGCCAATTGGGAGACGATTGTGCGGCCGGTCTTGGGGTCGCAGAACAGGATGGGATCCAGGGTAACTTGCGAGGTCGAGACAAAGCTCACGTCTTTCCAAGTCGCCTTAGCCGGGGAGGAGCAGTCGTCGAATGTCACCCGAAGGGTGTCGAGGGCAGCTATGTACATGACGTTGCCGGTCTTGTGATTGACTCCGATGGAGGGTTCGGCGGACGTCTGCTCCGACAGTCCAGGGGGCGCAGGATAGTTCGAATACGTGATGTTCTCATCCCCATCGATAAAGTTAGCGTCCCGGAGGGTGGCGCTGGCGGAGTAGCTTGGACTGCCCGGTGCTGGGGCAAAGGGAACGGCACTGACCGTGTAGGTGCCCGACGCCGGGTTGTTCAGTACTACCGTCTCAGGAACACCCGGGTTCTGCCCGGACTTGTCGACGAGCTTCCCATCGGGACCGTACACCTCGAGATCCCAGTCGCCTCCATTCGCCGGGCTGAGCTGAATCAAAACGTCGAATGGGAAGGAAGGCGCAATGATGTTCAGCCTGAAATTGTCGCATGCCGGATTGTTTGGGCTTCCGCACTCTGCTCCGGTGGGAGTCTTGAAAGGTCCCGTCCAGTTGACCACGCGGCTGGCCTCCGAGACCGTTCCCGAGTCTGGGGTTGCAGCGTTGGTAGAGGGCGGCAGCATCGTTATCAAAGCAAGAGCTAGCCCAAGCGGGACCCACCTGCGAGCGTGATAGCGGCGCACCTTAGGAATGTTACTACCTCCCGGGATCAGTTAGTTCCTCTAGAGAGCTCTCGCCATTCCCACAATCGGCTGGTTCAGCTTCGTGTCACCCATCGATCCCAGGAAGACGGTGTCCCCGAAGGAGAAGATCCCGCCGTCGGCCGCGACGAACCAGTAACCCTGGCCCCGGTAGCTCGATTCCATGCCGACTATCGGCTGGTTGAGTTTGATGTCGCCGGTCGATCCGTAGAAACCGGCGCCCCCGAAGGAGAAGATCCCGCCGTCACGGGCGACGAACCAGTAGCCGTTGCCGGATGGAGTGGCTGCCATTCCAACTATCGGTTGGTTGAGTTTGTTCCCGCCCATCGATCCGTAGAAACCGGCGTCGCCGAAGGCGAATATTCCTCCGTCCGAGGCGACGAACCAGTAGCCATTGCCGGATGGAGTGGCTGCCATTCCAACGATCGGCTGGTTGAGGACGATGGCGCCGGTCGATCCGTAGAAACCGGCGTCGCCGAAGGCGAAGATGCCTCCGTCACGGGCGACCAGCCAGTAACCATTTCCGGAAGGCGTTGCCGCCATTCCCACGATCGGCTGGTTCAGTTTGATGGCGCCGGTGGAACCGAAGAATTGCGCGTCTCCGAAGGCGAAGATGCCTCCGTCTGAGGCGACAAACCAGTACCCGTTGCCCGATGGAGTGCCGGCCATTCCCACAATCGGCTGGTTGAGCTTGATCGCTCCGGTCGATCCGTAGAAAGCGGCGTCGCCGAAGGAGAATATCCCTCCGTCCGAGGCGACAAACCAGTAACCGCCCTCCCAAGTGATACCCACGGCGTTGGAGGTCTTTCCTCCTGACGAAGCTGTGATCTGGGAAGAGCCGGGGGCCCGGGAGTTCACGGAGAAGGAGCCCCTTCCGTTGACGTCGGTACCGACACTTCCGGAGTCCGGGGACGCTGGCCCGCCCTCGCCGAAGATAGCGCCTGTGCTGATTCCCTGATGACCGGAATCGTGAACGCAGACAACCAGGGTTTGGGAAGCGGGAACGTAGTGCCTCGCCGCTGCCGTGCCCGACTCGCAGTTCGCCGACTCAGTCCCTGCCATCCAAAGATGGACGTGATGCACCCCCACCCAGCGCTTGCGCACCACATCGACGAAGTCGTCGGATGGGCTGGGAACACCGTCGTTATTGCTTGGGTCGACACGAGGCTCTCCGCCGCAGGTTCCGTCGGTGGTCCCGCCGGTCATCCCAGGGGTGTTGGATGTGATCCATCCGCAGATCAAGTCCGTTCCCGAATTCGGTTGGGAGTATGTGACGCCACAGCTGGAGGAGCCACTCGTTGTACATGTCATGTCTGGAGTGCTCGCAGTGCTTCCGCTGTCCGGATCCGATACCGACCCAGCAAAGAACTCGAAGCGGGCGATCGTGTTCCCCAAGAAGAGCGCGCCAAACTGATCGTAGACAGTGGCAGTGACTGTGTGGGAGCTTCCCGGTTCGTTGACGGCGTCGTCGGGCTGAACATCCAGCCCTGAGGCGGCCCTTCGTTGCCAGGTTTGCGTGGTCACGTCGGTCAGGTTGTTGTTCTCGGTGGCGTTGACCGCCTCCTCGTCGCATAGACCCCCGTCGTTCTCCGCGCCGGTGTGGGTGAAGGCGTCGTCGGTGGGGGTGCCTTCGGTGTCTGCCCAGAAACAGATGTTGGCGGAGCCGGTCTGACCCTCGGTCGGCCTGATGGCCCCTGTGCACGACCCGTTTGCCTGGGTTGTGCAGAACTGCGGATAGTCGGCGGTCGGGTTGCCGGGCGTAGACGTCGTCGCCGAATCGTCAGGGTCGTTGGCGCCGTTCAGATTTTCGGCGTCGATCCGTGTACCGGGTCGGAGCGAGCCGTCCGCCCTGACTACCGTACAGGTGAAATTCGCTGCCGAATCCGCACCGTCAACCGGGCTCGCCTGCTGTTCGGGGTTGCAGTCGAGCCTGAAGGCGGCGGCGTTCGTTTCCCAGGTGGTCTGGATAACATCTGTCAAGTCGGGTTCGGGCACCAGCCCCGGCTGAGCAACCCGGTCGGTACATATCTCGAACTCCAACTCATCTTCGGCGGTACAGTCGCTTGGTCCGGAGTACGGCCCCTCGGTCGGATCGGCTTCGGTAATCCCGCCGGCTGCTCCATCTATCCCGTCGTGGTCTATCCAGACCCGCATGATGTCGATCCCCGAGACCGCGGAAGTGTACGCGAAGCCACACTCAGTCCCGGCGATAGGAACCCTGCACGTGCGATCGGGCACCTCGGGAGTGTTTCCGTCGCCCGGATCGCCCGGGCCCGACTCGAACTCAAAATCGATATCCACTGCGAAGGTTGCCTGTGAAGATAACCGGGCGGTCACCGTCTGCGTGGTGCCGATATTGCGGCTACTGAGATCCGGGATCACCTGCAGTGAGCGGGCGCCGGCGACTGGGTCTATATGGGTCGCGTCGGCAACATCCACAGGGGCGGCCACGAATGCTGCGATCAGGAGAGTCGCGAGGATTGCACTACGGCGGCCACTAGCGGTGCGTTTCGCGTGCCTCCCAAAGCTGGGCAGATTCATCTCGTTAGTCAAGTCGGCCTCCTAAATGGGCGAGTTAGCATGACAGGGATATATTCGTATCACCATACCGTATCCGTGGTTTTATGGTCTCGGCTACCGGATCGGCATTTGCTTCCTCTAGTATTCGGCCTCGACAACTTCAGCACTCGTGGACTAAGGGCCGTGCCGGCGGTGGGCTGGGAGCCGCGCCTCCGCTTGCCGGCGGCGACGCTGGCTTGCTCTGAGTCTCCCCCGGCCCCACCACCAGAGCGATTGGTGTTTCCACAACGATCATGGGGGGCATCGGCTTGACCGGCGCGCGGTAGCGCTCCGCCACCAGTCGGGCCTTTTCCTCATGGCCGGGCTTGAAGTAAACAGTTGTTGCGCTATGAAGACTCGCGTCTCCTGTTGCCAGAACCCGATACCCGGCGGCCTTCAGGGCGTCCGCCTCTTTGGCCGCCAGGCCATCGACGCCCGTTCCGTTCAGAACACTGATCTCAACGTCCTGGGGTTCCAGTGCGCTCACTCCGGTCCTGCCGTAGTCGGGCAATGACTTTCGCTCTTTGATCGCAGCGAAGAGAGCATCGGACTGCCTTTGATTCGCTATGACAAAGGAGACTCCGCCTATTGGAGCATCGCGCGAAGGAACCACTCGAAGATCGAGTTTGCGGGAATCAAAACCGCGAAGCCGGAGCGCCAGCGACTTCATGTCCGATATCGAAAGATCGGCGTCGGTCTTAACGTTCTTCGAGAACAGGTTGACAAGTCTCACAATCTTGATCGGATTCAGCAATGTTCCTTTCCTCGTCAGTCTTTCCATCATGAGTTTCACAAACAGTTGCTGGCGGGCAATGCGCCCGAAGTCGTCGTCGATCTTTCGCACCCTTACAAACGCGAGCGCTTGATCGCCCTTGAGGCGCACGCAGCCCTTTGGAACGTTGAGTCCGGAGTCGTCGTCTTTGATGGGTCTTTCAAAGAAGACGTCGACGCCTCCGAGTGCATCGACGATGCTACGAAATCCGGTGAAGTCGACTTCGACGTAGTGATGAATTTGCAGCCCGGTGAAACCCTGCACCGTTTGCACAACCGATCCTGCGCCGCCCTGGTAGGCCGCGTTGATCTTGCCGTTCTTTCCGCCGGCCAGCTTTACTCTTAGGTCTCTCGGAAAATGCACGAGCACGGCCTCATCCCGTTTTTCGTCGATGTGCACGAGGATGATCGTGTCGGCACGGCGGCCGGTCTTGCGATCGGTCCCTTCCGGATCAAACTTTTTGAGGTCTTCAGCCGAGAGTCCTTCCCTGGAGTCGGAGCCAACGATCAATACATTGAGCGGCGCCTTGGGCGCTTGCTTGCTTAGTTCAGATATTTCCTGCCTTTCGCCGCCGAGACGGATTGCGACGTAGGCGAGGACGGCCCCTGCTATGAGGCTCAGAATCAAGACGAACATGACGGTATAGAAGGCCAGCCTGGCGCCCCGAGACCACCGATTCCGGCCGCGCCGCCGCCTCTCCTTGATTATTGGGTCCCAACCTGGGCTCATTGACATACGGGAAGTATCGCCCTCAATCGCCGGCAACGTCCAAATAGGCCAGTCGCGTCAGGCGGGCTGTTTCGGCCCATGTATATAGGGACGCCTGGGCGGCTCCCAGCCTCATCGCCCGCTCCCGACCTGCCTCGTCGATCACCGCCCGTCGAATCGCATCCGCGATCGAATCGGTTTCGAGCGGGTCGCACCAGAAGGGGGCTTCGCCCAGGATTTCAATTAGTGAGCCTGTGCGGGATGCCACCACCGGGATCCCCGCCGCCATGGCCTCCAGTGGCGGCAGCCCGAAGCCCTCATATATAGAGGGGTAGACAAAGGCCAGGGCGCCCGCCATAAGAGCGCCTAACTCAGGGTCCGGAAGATACCCCGAGAAAACAACTCGGCCGTCAATCTTCAGTTTCCGGACGAGGGCCTGCAGGTCAGTGCTTCCCCAGCCTGGGGGCCCCGCGATAACCAGTTTCACATCCTCCTTAACAAGGCTGAGAGCGGTGATGAGTCTGTCTAGATTCTTCCTCGGCTCCTGCGTTCCGGCGAACAGGACATACGCGCCATCTATACCCAACCGATCGAGGACGCGTTTGTCGGGCCTTGCGTCGACGAAGGACCCTCTGACTCCCTCGGGTGTTACCACGACACGATCAGATGGAAATCCCAATTCCGCCGCGACCTGATCGCCGACGGTCCGCGAGGGAGTTATCACCATCGCGCACCGTTTTAGAAAGCGTGGGACCAGCCACCTGTAGCGCTGTACGTGCGGCGTGCACATCTCCGGATAGAGCCAGAACGTCATGTCATGAATCGTGACAACGCTGCGACCGCTGCTGTTGGGAGGCACCCAAAAGTTGGTGCCGTGAAACAAATCGATCGGCCCTGTCAGTCTCTGCACCGCTGGGGCCCCTAACACTTCCCAAGCAGTGACGGCATAGCGCGCGGGGACCCTGACGTGCTTTAAGGCTGCTTGGAGGCTGAGAGGAACTTTCGAGGTGTCGTTGCCCAAAGTAAGGGCGAGCAGACGGAACTCCATCTCGGGGTCTATGGCCGCCAGGCCCTCCAACAGGTTCAGAGTGTAGTGACCCACCCCAGTCAAAGGGTTCAGCAGCGGAGATACGTCGTAACCGACTCTCATGACCGATATCCTGACTCACGTCATGCGAATTGGTGTCAATTTGATGTTTCTTGTTCCCGGCGAGGTCGGCGGAAGCGAACCTCTTCTCACCCGGCTTGTTTCTTCCATGTGCGACCTGGACCACGAACTCGTGATCTTTGCAACCTCCGGTTTCTCCGATGCCTACCCAGAAATCGCGGAGCGAACGCGCATCGTGCAGGTTCCCTGGCGCTCGGGGGCGCAGGGTTTGCGCATCGCCGCCGAGAACTCGTGGCTTGCGTGGAAGGCGCGAAACCTAAAGCTCGACGTGATTCACCACGGCGTTGGCACCACCCCGTTCGTGAAAACCGTTCCCTCGGTCGTGACCATCCACGACATCCAATACCTGCACTACCCGGAGAACTTCGTAAAACTAAAACGCAAGTGGCTACAACTCAACGTCCCGCATTCGGCCCGCCGATGTGAAGTCGTATGCGTGGTCAGCAACTGGGTCAAAGACGACATCGTCCGCGCGTTTGGAATCCCTTCCAACAAAGTGGCGGTTGTTCCCTTCGGAAGCGAGGGGCTCTTTGGAGGCGGCCCCGCAACGGCCGCGAGCATGACGTCGAAGTATCGCCTTGGGCGGCCGTTCTTCCTCTTCCCCGGCCGGGCTTACCCCCACAAGAATCATCGGTTTCTTCTTGAGGCGTACAAACCTCTTGCTGCATCCGCAGACCTCGTTTTCACCGGGCCGGCGTGGTTTCGTGACAGGGAGATCGCCACGGCGGCCAGAGGGCTTGGCCTTTCCGGCAAGGTCCGGCATCTTGGCATCGTGTCCAGAGAAGACCTGGGAGGCCTGTACCGTGCCGCCACTGCACTTGTCTATCCGACGCGCTTTGAAGGATTCGGCTTACCTCTGCTCGAAGCGATGTCGGTGGGTTGTCCTGTGATTGCATCCAACACGACTGCGATTCCC
>Ga0183260_10003841_pt1 | contig 12064 bp, 11 predicted proteins | sample AntDrymUQ4972206_2_FD_129768 | JGI IMG/M metagenome (GOLD analysis project Ga0183260, IMG submission 129768) | Polar desert sand microbial communities from Dry Valleys, Antarctica - metaG UQ497 (22.06) (version 2) (version 2) | ecosystem: Environmental > Terrestrial > Soil > Desert | place...
CGGCGGCAACGCGGGACCTCCGGGTGAGCGCGGGCAAGCAAAATAACACCGGTGGGACTCCTGTGAACATCGGGACGGGTGTGACCCGACTTGAGCGGACGGCAGCCTACCGCCCCCGGTCCCCAATTCTGCGCACGCGGGCCCGGGCACGCAGGACGGAGGAGCCGGTGCCGACGGATCCTGCCGATCACTCCGGCCCGCTCGTAGTCGTCGGCGCGCGCGGCGGCCTTTGCGTGGAATCCCAGCGCCCCGTCGCTGAAGGTGGAGGACACGGTGCTGGCGACGCCGTCCGGCGTTGAGGTGCTGACCGTCGACCCGGCGTGGCCGACCCGGTCGGCCGGCCGGTTGGCCCGGCCGGACGTGCTGGTGCGGGAGTAGCCGCCCCGTCGCTCGGACGCCGGACGCGGCGGATACTGGGCGCTCGAGCCCGACCCGAGGAGCGACCGTGCCGCGATTCGTCCAGCCGAGGGCGCCGCTGCCCGACCTCTACGCGGCCGACCACGTCCTGCAGGCGACCCTGGAGCGCCGGCTCGGGGAGGTCGGTCACAAGTCCGCCGCGGCCCTGCTCGAGCCGCTCGCGGCGGAGGCGGCCGGCGTACTGCACGACGCGGCGCTCGACGCCGAGACGACCCCGCCACAGCACGTGCCGTACGACGGCTGGGGCGCGCGCGTGGACCGGATCCGCACCACCGCCGGCTGGGAGACGCTGCGCGCCGCGGCGGCGCGGCACGGCCTCGTCGCGCTCCCCTACGAGGCCGAGGCCCGCTCGACCTGGGGCGCCGGCGCGCGCATCGTGCAGCTCGGCCTGATCCACCTCTACGCGCCCTGGTCGGCGACCTTCTCCTGCCCGGTCGCGATGAGCGACGGCGCGGCGACGGTGCTCGCCGCCGACGGCGTCGACCCGGCGCTGCGTGAGCGGCTGCTCCCCCGGCTGCTGTCGCGCGACCCCGACCTGGCCTGGACGTCGGGCCAGTGGATGACCGAGAGCGAGGGCGGCAGCGACGTCGGCCGGTCTACGACACGCGCGGCGCCCGGCGCGGACGGCTCGTGGCGGCTGACCGGCGAGAAGTGGTTCTGCTCGTCGGTGACGTCGGAGTTCGCCGTCGCGCTGGCCCGGCCGGAGGACGCGCCGGAGGGCAGCCGCGGCCTGGCCACCTTCGTCGTACCGCGCTATGAGGGCCCCGATGACGCGCTCGTGCCGGACCGGCTCGGCCGCGACACCGCGACCGGCGTCTCGATCCACCGGCTCAAGGACAAGCTCGGCACCCGGGCCCTGCCGTCGGCGGAGGTCCGCCTCGACGGCGCGCTGGCCTGGCCGGTCGGCGACCCGGCCGAGCCGGGCCTCAAGCGGATGCTCGGTCTAGTGCAGCTCACCCGACTGCACAACACCGCGTGCGCGGCGGCGGGCATGCGGCGTGGGCTGGTCATGGCGCGCACCTACGCGCAGACCCGGGAGGCGTTCGGGGCGCCGCTGTGGCGTCAGCCGCTGCATCGGGAGACGCTCGCCTGGCTCGCCGTCGACACGGAGGCGGCCTTCGCCCTGGGCGCGCTGTGCTTCGACCTGCTCGGGCGGGTGGAGGTCGACGACGACGTGGACGCGGCGCGCACGCTGCGGATCGCGGCGACGCTGGCCAAGGCGTCCACCGCCCGGCTCGCGGTCGCCGCGGCGAGCGAGTACGTCGAGGCGTTCGGCGGACCCGGTTACATCGAGGACACCGGGGTGCCCCGGCTGCTGCGCGACTCGCAGGTGCTGCCGATCTGGGAGGGCACGACGAACGTGCTCTCCCTCGACGTGCTGCGCGCCCTGCACCGCGACCGCGCGCTGGCGGCGTACGTCGCCCACATCGACCCGGTGCTCGAGGCGATGGACGGTGTGCTGCCGACGCTGGCCGGACTGCTCCGGCCGGTCCGCGACCGGTTGGTCGAGCGGGCGACGGCGGCCTCGGTGGATCCGGCGTCGGCATCGGTGCAGGCCGGCGCGCGGTCGCTGATGACCGGCATGGCGCACCTGCTCGCCGCCTGCGCGCTGGGCGAGCAGGCGGTGTGGGAGGCCGAGCGCGGCAACGCGCGGACCGCGCTGGTCGCGCAGCTGTGGACCCGGCGGCGCCTGCTCGGCGACGACTGCGCCGGCGACGGCGACGCGGCGTTCGACGCCGTAGTCGACGGCGCCCCCCGCTAGCGGGAGAGGCCTCGGCACGCCGCGGCCTCGGCGGCTGCGGACAGGGCGGCGATCGCCACGATCAGCGCCGCCTTCGGCCGAGGGGCGTCGCGCCGGGCGGCGGCCGTGCCGAACGCGACCGCGTCGACCGCGTCGGACGCGGCCTGCGCGGCCAGCCACGGGCGGGGGTCGTGCCCGCGGCGTACCGCGTGGACCAGCCCGGCACCGAGCACCATGTCGCGCACGCCGATCATGCTGCCGCTCCAGGAGATCCGTCGCGCGGTGACCGAGTCGACGCCGACCGAGGTGGCGAGGCCGGCCGGCCGGGCGACCATCGTCGCGCCAATCGCGACCCGCACCGCCCCGGCGGCGGTCAGCCCCCGGGGTGTCCACCACTCGCGCACGGTCGGCTCCTCTCCGCCCGGCCGGACTCTGACGCCCGCCGAGACATCCGACACGGTACGTCGTGCGAAGGAGGAGGTGAGGGAATCTTCCGGCCCCGTCCGCCGTTGGACGGGGTGACCACATCCCCTTGAGACCCGGGAGGGCCAGGATGAGTGACCGCGTCCTCCGCGGCAGCCGTCTCGGCGCCGTCAGCTACGAGACCGACCGCAACATCGAGCTGGCACCACGGTCCAGCGCCTCATATGACTGCCCGAAGGGCCACCGCTTCGCCGTGCCGTTCGCGGCCGAGGCGGAGGTGCCGGCGTCCTGGGAGTGCCGCCAGTGCGGCGCGACCGCCGTGCTCGTCGGCGGGCCCGCCCCGGAGCCGAAGAAGGTGAAGCCGGCCCGCACGCACATGGACATGCTCCGTGAGCGCCGGTCGACGGCCGACCTCGAGGAAGTGCTCAAGGAGCAGCTCAGGGCGCAGTCGCAGAGCAACAAGAAGAAGAAGAGCGCCTGAGCGCTCCCCCGTACACGTCCCGGTGGGGTCGTCGACTCCCCCCTCGCCGACCCCGCCGGGCGATCTCCCGTTAGGGCATCCGCCGCACGTCGACCACCCCGATGCGGCGCATGAGCCGCCCGACGACGAGCCCTCGCACCGCCGCACGCGTCGGCGGCAGCACCAGCAGCAGGCCGAGTGCGTCGCTGACGAATCCCGGCGTGAGCAGGAGTGCCCCGCCCAGGACGACCAGCGCCCCGTCGGCCACCTCCTTCGCCGGCACGCGGTGCTCGCGCATCGCGGCCAGGAACGCCGTCCACGTGCGCATCCCCTCGCGCTTGACGAGCCACGAGCCGACGACGGCGATCAGGAGCAGCACCCCGAGCGTCTCCAGCACCCCGATCGTCTGGCCAACCTGCACGATCACGTAGAGCTCGACCAGCGGCATCACGACGAACGCGAGCACGAGCAGCAGCGCCACGTCAGGCTCCGTCGGGCCGTCGTGCTGCCCGCACCGACGCCGGGTGCCGCCCGTGCGGGCGCGCCCGGCGGGACCGCAGCGCCCACCAGGTGACCCGCCACAGGGCCTCGACCACGATCGAGCGGCTCATCTTGCTCTCGCCCCGCGTGCGCTCCACGAAGGTGATCGGCACCTCGACGATCCGGAACCCGGCCCGCCACGCCTGCCACACCAGGTCGACCTGGAAGCAGTACCCCTGCGACGCCACCGAATCCAGCGGCAGCGCGTCCAGCACCGCCATCCGGTAGGCCCGGTAGCCGCCGGTCGCGTCGCGCAGGGGCAGACCCAGCGCCACCCGCGTGTAGTGGTTGCCGCCCTGGCTCAGCAGCCGCCGGGACAGTGGCCAGTTGCGGACCTCGCCGCCGGGCACCCAGCGCGACCCCAGCACGACGTCGGCGTCGCGGAGCGCGGCGAGCAGCCGGGGCAGCTCCTCCGGCTGGTGCGAGCCGTCGGCGTCCATCTCGACCACCACCGTGTAGCCGTGGTCGCGCGCCCACCCGAACCCGGCGATGTACGCCGCACCGAGCCCGTCCTTGCTCGCCCGGTGCATGACCTGCACCTGCGGGTCGGCGGCGGCGAGCGCGTCCGCCACGGCGCCCGTGCCGTCTGGGCTGCCGTCGTCGATGACCATGACGTCGACCTCGGGTGCCGCTGCGCGCACCCGGCCGACGATCTCCTCGACGTTGTCCGCCTCGTTGTACGTCGGGATCGCGACGAGGATCCGCGCGGTGTTCACGCGGCCACCTCGGCGAGCGCCGCGACGTCATCGACGACGACGACCTCGGTGTCGCGCCGGCGCAGTGCGGCGAGCATTCCCACCGCACCCAGCAGGCACACCGCCGCCTCGGGCCGGTCCCCGGCCCGCGTGGCGAGGGTCAGCGCGGTGGACCGGGGCACCTCGGCGACGAGGAGGTCCCGGGTGAAGATCTCCGACCGGTCGAGGAACGTGCCGTCCGGCGCGATGATCGCCGAGATCCCGCTGGTCGCCGCCACGAGCACCGTGCGCCCGTGCTCGACGGCCCGCAGCCGGGCCATCGCCAGCTGCTGTCGGGTCTCCCCGGACCGCTCGAACGACGCATTGTTCGTCTGCACGACGAGCAGCTCTCCCCCACCCTCGACGACGTCGCGGACCAGCCCGTCGTAGGACACCTCGAAGCAGATGACGTCCCCGATCCGCACGCCGTTGAGGTCGAGGACACCCGGTGCCTCGCCGGTGGCGAAGTCGCGCGGAATGAGCGCGAGCTGGCCGAACACCGGCTCGAGCTGCCGGCGGAAGGGCACGTACTCACCGTATGGCACGAGGTGGCGCTTCACGTAACGTGCGCCGCCTCCAGTGACCGGGTCCCAGACGATGCCGGCGTTGAGCGCCTGGCCGTCGCCCGTGTCGAGCACCGCCCCGACGAGGATGGGTTGACCGACCGCGGCGGCCGCCTCGGTGAGCAGGTTGCCGATCTCTGCGTCGACGGTCGGGTCGATGTCGGTCGCGTTCTCCGGCCAGATGACGAGGTCCGGTGCCGGCAGCTCTCCCTTGTCCACCCGGGCGCCGAGGTCGAGGGTGGCGGCGACGTGGTTGCGGACCACGCGCTGGCGCTGGGCGTTGAAGTCCAGGCCGAGCCGCGGCACGTTGCCCTGAACGAGCGCGACGGTCGACCGGCCGGACTCCTTCGGGGGGCCGGGAAGCACGAGTCCCGAAGCGGCGAGTACGACGGCGGCGCCGACCAGCCCGAGGAGCGGGCCGCTCACCTGCCGGTCCTGCTGGGCTCGCAGCGTCGCCGCGGCGAGCAGTGCGGCCACCAGGACGACGACGAGGCTCAGCCCGGGCGCACCGACGACGCCGGCCCACGGCGTGAGCGGGCCGGCGTCCTGGCTGAACGCGAGCCGGCCCCAGGTGAACCCGCCGAACGGGACCCGGCCTCGGACGGCCTCCCCGGTCACCCAGACCGTCGCGGACCACGCCGGCCACCACGGCAGCCGGGAGGTCAGCGCGAGGCCGACCGCGGTGAGCCCGGTGAGCAGGGTCTCGAGCAGCGAGACGGCGATCCACGGCGCGACGCCGGCGAACTGCAGCCACAGCAGCAGCGGAACGAAGAACGCCGCGCCGTGCAGCAGCCCGAGCCAGGCGGCGCGGCGCAGCGGCTGGCGGTGGACCGCGACCAGGAGCAGTGCCGGCGCGACGAGGGCCAATGGGCGCGCGCCGACCGGCGGGAAGGCGGCGTACAGGAGCCCTCCGCCGAGGAGGGCGGCGCCGGCGGCGGGGCCGGGCCGCAGTGTGGGGGCGGCGGTCATGACCCGACCAGCCTGTCACACGGAAAGACCCGGACGCCCTTCGGACCGGGCCGGGCTCGCTGGCGGCGAGCTGACGGGCACCGTTGTCTACTGGGCGTCCGGGTCCATTCCGGAACCGTGTCCACACCCCCGCCGACCGGTGGCTCACCGGGCCGGCGATCGTCGGCCCGTCCGGTCGGTGCTAGGTGGACGGCGGGACGATGTCTGAACCGTCGCCGGGCTGTCAACCCGTCCCTGACCTGCGGTTTTGTCGTATCCGCGCAGGTCAGCCCATTGATCGTCGATCATCGGAAATCCACCCGGATATCCGACTCGCCCGGCGTGTCGCGGCAACACGCCGGGCGAACGGCTTCAGGCCGCCGGCGGTACGACGACGGTGCCGGTCGCGGTCACTGCGACGAGCGGTGCGTCGAGGGCCCGGGCCGCGGACGGATTGTCGCCGGCCACCGCGCGGCAGAGGACCTCCGCGCGCAGGTCGAGGGTGCGGGAGCGCCGCCCGACCGCGGTCACGCGGGCGGTCACCTCGACCACGTCGCCGCCCTGGACCGGCGCGAGGAAGCGCACGTCGGCGTAGCCGGCGAAGAGCCCCTCGTCGCCGTCGGCGCGGATGCACACCTCCGTCGCGACGTCGCCGAACAGGCCGAGCACGTAGGCCCCGTCCACGAGGTTGCCGGCGTAGTGCGCGTGGCTGTACGGCACGTACCGACGGTGCGTCACCGTCAGCCCGACCCGCTGGTCGTCGGTCATGCGCTGCGCCTCCGGTCGTCGGTGAGCAGGGCGTGCACGAGGTACGACGCGACCTCGCTCGGTGTGGTCCCCTTGCCGAAGACGCGGTCGACGCCGAGCTGCTCGCGCGACGCCGGGTCGAACCGCGGGCCGCCGACGACGACCAGCGGGCGATAGCGCGCGCCGTACGCCACCCCGAGTGCCGCGACGACCTCCTCGGTGTGGTGGATGTGCGCGTCCCGCTGCGTCACGACCTGGCTGGTGAGCACCGCGTCGGCCTTCTCCCGCTGCGCCCGCGCGACCAGCTCCGCCGCGGTGACCTGGGCGCCCATGTTCACGACCCGCAGCTCGCGGTAGTACTCGAGGCCCTTCTCGCCGGCGAAGCCCTTGACGTTGAGGATCGCGTCCAGTCCGACGGTGTGCGCGTCGGTGCCGATGGTGGCGCCGACGACCACCACCTTGCGGCGCAGCCGGGTCCGGATCGCGAGGTTGACCTCCTTCGCCGTCAGCAGCGGGTACTCGCGCTCGACCACCTCCACCTGCGAGAGGTCGACGAGGTGCGAGACCCGGCCGTAGACGACGAAGAAGGTGAACGACGGCCCCATCGCCTTGGCGTGCACGACCATCGCCGGGAACAGGCCCATCTTGGCCGCCAGCTGCACGGCGGCGCCTTCGGCGCGGGCGTCGTTGGGGATCGGCAGGGTGAACGACACCTGCACCATCCCGTCGCCGGTCGTGTCGCCGTAGGGCCGCACCACCGGACCCGGTCCGCTTGTCATCGGCCCGCCTCCAGCAGCTCGGTCGCCGGGTTCCAGTAACCGTCCTCGTGCCGCACGACGCCGTCGAGCCCCTTGCCGCCGTCGGCCGGGCGCTTGGTGATGCCGAACGTCCCACGCGCGATGGACGTCAGTAGCGTCTCGTCGCAGATCCGCTCCAGCAGTTCGACCGACTCGGCCAGCACCTGGTGCGCGCGGCGTACGACGAGGCCGTCCTTCGCCGGGTGCCAGTCTGTCCCCAACGACCCTGCGGCATTGCGGATGTAGCCGATGTTCTCCAGCGCGAGGTCGCGGTCGGAGAGGAAGGGCGTGTGGATCCCCTCGGTCATCATGCCGATGAGGATGATCCCCTGGCCGGTCATGTAGCCGACCAGGTTGAACAGCGCGTCGAGCAGGTAGCCGGCGAACACGTTGCCGGTCATGTGCTTGGTCGGCGGCATGTACTTCAGCGGCGCGTCGGGGAACAGCTCGCGGACCAGCTGCGCGTGTGCCAGCTCGAGGGAGAAGGAGTCCGGGATCGACGGGTTGATCTCGAACGCGTGGCCCAGCCCGAGCTGCCACGGCTCGAGGCCCGCCTCAAGTCCGAACCGCTCGTTGAGCAGCTGGCTGACGACGACTGTGTGCGCGGCGTCGACCGCGTCGGCGGTGGTGAGGTAGTTGTCCTCGCCGGTGTTGATGACGATGCCGGCGCGGGCGTGCACCTGGCGGGAGAACCGCTGGTCGATGAACGTCCGCTGCGGGTTGATGTCGCGGAAGATGATCCCGTACATGCAGTCGTTGAGCATCATGTCCAGGCGCTCGAGCCCGGCCAGCGTCGCGATCTCCGGCATGCACAGGCCGCTCGCGTAGTTGGTCAGCCGGATGTAACGGCCGAGCTCCTGCCCGACGTCGTCGAGCGCCGCGCGCATGAGCCGGAAGTTCTCCTGCGTTGCGTAAGTCCCGGCGTACCCCTCCGTCGTCGCGCCCTCCGGCACGTAGTCGAGCAGGCTCTGCCCGGTCGACCGGATGACCGCGACGATGTCGGCGCCGGCGCGCGCCGCGGCCTGCGCCTGCGGGATGTCCTCGAAGATGTTGCCGGTCGCCACGATGAGGTAGATCCAGGGCCTCGGCGGGTCGCCGAGGCGCTTGAGGCGCCGGTCGCGCTCGGCCCGGTTGCGGTCGATCCGGCGTACGCCGGCGCCGACGGCCTTGCGGGCGGCGGCTTCCGCGCGGGTGCGGTCGCGACCGTCCGGGCGCCGGAAAGCGATGCCGTTGGCTGCGGCCTTCTGCGCCAGCGTCGACAGGTCGAGCTCGCGGTGCCGGGCCAGCGCGTCCCAGACCGGGAGCGCGACACCCTGGCCGAGGCCGACCTGGTCGCGCACCGCGTCGACGCACCGGTTGACCCACGGGATCTGCTCGGCGTCCGCGCCGGTGACGCCGGCCAGGCGCAGCACCGCGCGCTCGACGCTGACGGTGGTATGCGTCCGGGCCATCTCCTCGACCGGAGCGGCGGCGCGCGTCGCCAGAGTGCGCGCGCGACGTACGACGGCAGGGTCGAGCCGCAGCTTGCCGGTCATGCGACTTCTCCCCCGATCGTCACACCGTCGACAACGGTGCGCACGCAGCGCGGCGTTCCGGGCGCCATCTCAAGGTGGCCAAGCTCGCTGAGCTGCGCCCACAAGGTGGCGTCGGCCGAGTCGCTGTCCCATGCCGCGAAGGTGGCCCCCTGGCCCGGCGCTAGTACGCCGGCGTCGTCACGACCGACAGCGCGGTGACCGTTGCGGGTGGCTGCGCTGAACGCGGTCGCTACGTCTAGGCGCGAGATCGGCGTCCGGTGCTCAACCGCCCCCCGAACGCTGGCCCACGGGTCGATCGCGGTAACCGGCGAGTCCGAGCCGAACGCGAGCGGGACGCCGGCCGCGTGCATCGCGGCGAACGGGTTGAGACCGGTGCCGCGGTCGCGGCCGAGGCGGGCGGCGTACATCAGGTCGGGTCCACCCCACTCGGTGTCGAACGCCGGCTGCACGCTCGCGGTCAGCCCGAGCGCGACCATCCGAGCGATCGCTGCGGCGTCGGCCATCTCGACGTGCTCGAGGCGGTGCCGCCCCGCGCGGAGGGCGGCCCGCCCGGCCTCGTCGAGCAGCTCCAGCGCCGCGTCATAGGCGTCGAGCACCGCGTCGACGGCCGCATCGCCGATGACGTGGAAGCCGCTCTGCACGCCGGCGCGGGCGCAGGCCGCGATGTGCGCGGCGAGCTCGGCGGTGTCGAAGCGGAGCGTGCCCCGGGTGTCGGCATCGGCGAACGGCTCGTGCAGCGCGGCGGTGTGTGACCCGATCGAGCCGTCGCAGAACAGATCACCACCGGCGCCGACCAGGCCCAGCCTGGTCGCCGTCCCGACGTCGCCGAGCGCGCCCCAGTACGCCGACACCGAGATCGAGCCCGGGGAGGCGGCGACGGCGAGGAGGGACTCGAGGTCGGTCAGCCCGGCGATCTCCGGACCGGCCATCTCGTGGATCGCGCCGACGCCGAGCGCCGCCGCATGGCGCAGCGTCCGGAGTTGCGCGCGCTGCGTCTGCTCGGCGCCGAGGGAGTCGTTGACGACGCGGCGGGCGACGTGGTGCGCGTCCTCGCGGAGCAGGCCGTCGGCGTCGACGCCGTCGACGCCGGCCAGGTCGCACCGGGCGAGCAGTGCAGATGACACAACCGCGCTGTGCACGTCCGCCCTGGCCAGGTAGACGAGTGCTCCATCGCCGGCGCGGTCGAGCTCAGCAGCGCTCGGCGCCCGCCGTTCCGGCCAGGTCGACTCGTCCCAGCCGGTGCCGCGGACGATCTGGCCGGGATGGGCTCGGACGTGCGCGGCGACCCGGTCGAGCAGGTCGGCGACCGACGTCGCCGCGTGCAGGTCGAGCCCGTCCAACGCGATGCCGGTGGCGGTTGCGTGGACGTGCCCGTCGACGAACGCCGGGGTGAGCACGGTGCCGCGCAGGTCGACGGTGTCGGGGCCGTCGTCGGCGTCGGCATAGCGGCCGACCCAGTCGATCCGCTCGCCCACGGTGCGCATCGCGTCGGCGTCGACGGCGCCCGGTGACAGGACGTGATCGGCGCGCCAGAGCACGACGCTCACGGGTGCTCCACGGGGAGTCGCGACTCGAACAGCCGACGTACGCCGGGGACGCTGCGCACCAGGTCGAGCGCCATCGCCGCGTGCCCGGGGACGTAGCCGTTGCCGACGAGCATCGTGACGTCGGCCGCGAGTCCCTCCGCGCCGAGTGCCGCTGCGGTGAACGAGGTGGCCATCGAGAAGAACACGACGGTGCCGCCATCGGCGGTGGCCAGGATCGCTCCGTGCTCGCAGCCGGGGACGTCAACGCAGACCACGACGACGTCGACCGGCTCGCCGACGGCGGCGGCGAGCGCCACTGGGTCGCGCGCGTCGGCGATAACAACCTCGTCGGCAAGCTGCACGCTGCGAAGCAGCCCAGCCTCGCGCTCGTGCGGCACGACGCCGACCGTCCGCGCGGCGCCGGCGCGCCGTGCGGCGGCCAGGGCGAGCGAGCCGGACTTCCCGGCGCCGCCGATCACGGCGACCGACGGCGCGGCGCGGCCCGCGCAGACCCGGTGCACGAGAGCCGGAGCGCCGCACACGTCGAGCGCGGCGAGCGCCAGCGGGGTGGGCAGGTCCTCGGGCAGCACGGCGGCGATCGAGCGGCCGAAGAGGATGGCGTGACCGCTGGTTGGGACCTGCTCGGACCTGCCGTCCCAGTCGACGAGCTCGTCGTCGATCTGCAACGGCGTCAGGGTGAGCGACACCAGCGTCGCCACCCGGTCGCCGACCCGCAGCCCGAGCGGCGAGTCCGGGCCGACCTCGTCGACGACGCCGACCAGCATCCCCCCGGAGCCGGTCACCCGGTTGTGCATCTTCCCGCGGGCGCGGACGGTCTCGACGACCGCCCGGCGCACGGCGGCACCGTCGCCGCCGTGCTCCTCGCGCAGCTGGCGGAACGACGCGGCGTCGAGGTTGAGCCGCTCCACCCGCACGCGCACCTCGTCCGGCCACAGCTGCGCGCGGGCGTCGAGGACCTCCGCCGCCTGGGGCAGCACTCCGGCCGGGCGCACGACGCGGTGCAGCCCGACCGGCGAGTGTGCGGTGATCATGGCGCGCGTCCCACACATTTCTTCAGTTCGAGGGTGAAATATCGCAGAATCTTCGCCGAGGTCTTTGCCTGCCCGGATGATCTCCCGTAACGTGGATCTATGACAAGCGTACTGCCGGACGTGTCGCGCCCCGGCGACGAGCAGCCGTTCCACTACGCAGGTGCGCGGGACCTGGTCGAGCCGGACTGGACCCGCCTGCCAGGGTTCGCGGACGTCACCGTGGAGCAGTGGGAGTCCGCGCAGTGGCAGCGAGCGCACTGCGTGAAGAACCTGACCCAGCTCAAGGCGGTCTTCGGCCCCCACCTCCGGGACGATCTTGCTGCCGACCTCCTGCGGGACCAGGCCGAGCGGGCGACGATGTCGATGCTCGTGCCGCCGCAGATGCTCAACACGATGGACGAGACCGACCTCTGGTCCGACCCGGTGCGGCGCTACATGCTCCCGGCGTACGCCGACCGCGACCCGGTCTGGCCGTCGCACCCGCACGCGACGCGCGACTCGTTGCACGAGCACGACATGTGGGCGGTCGAGGGGCTGACCCACCGCTACCCCACCAAGGTGCTGGCCGAGCTGTTGCCGAC
>Ga0183260_10003842_pt1 | contig 12064 bp, 13 predicted proteins | sample AntDrymUQ4972206_2_FD_129768 | JGI IMG/M metagenome (GOLD analysis project Ga0183260, IMG submission 129768) | Polar desert sand microbial communities from Dry Valleys, Antarctica - metaG UQ497 (22.06) (version 2) (version 2) | ecosystem: Environmental > Terrestrial > Soil > Desert | place...
GCAGCCGGTGCAGGTAGGTGTCGAGCATGGGGTCGAGCTGCAGGGTGTCCCTGAGCACGATCCGCGGCCGGCGCTGGTGGTCACGGTTCATCAGTGTGTGCACGAGCAGCACGCTGTCGCCCGGGCCGGCGTGCCGGCTCAGCACGAGCATGGCGTTGGCCGACCCGGGTACGCCGTCCTCCAGCGGGCTCCACGAGACCTCGTCGGTGGCCAGCTCCAGCCGGAAGATGACCTGGGCCGCGTCGACTACCGTCTCGACGACGAGCCGGAGGATCGCGTAGTGCGCCCGCTGCATCCACTGCGTACCGAGCAGTAGGCCGAAGCCGCTGGCCACCCACAGCCCGAACGCCGCGGTCAAGGCGACCAGCTCGACGGCCAGCCAGACCAGCGCGAAGCCGAGCAGCCGGACGGCGCGCCAGTGCCCCGGCAGGAAGAACGACGCCACGGCCGCCGCGACCAAGAGGCCCGGCAGCAGCAGGAGTCCGAGCAGGGCGACGGCCGCGAGGACAATCGGACCGACGACCCGGCGGACCGAGCGTGGCGGGAGCTTCACGGTCGTAGGCCGTCGAGGTAGACCGCACTCGCCGCCCGGGCGGCCGAGACCAGATCCGGCACCGAGGAGAAGTCGCGGTAGCGGTACTGGCGCAGATCGGTGAAGCGGATCGGGTCCCGACCCGTGGGCAGGACGTGTACCGAGACGTCGTCGGGCAGCGCGGCCATCGTCGAGGTGTAGCGGTGGCGCCGGGCGATCTCGAAGGCGACCATGGCGACCTCCCACGGCCGGCGCGGAGGGCGCAGCAGGCTGTCCACCCGCCCGACGTGCAGCACGTAGACCACCCGCGCCCCGAGGGCGACGGCGCGGCCGACCGGGATGCTGTCGACCAGGCCACCGTCGAGGAAGTGCTCGTCACCGATCCGGACCGGAGCGAGCAGACCCGGTACGGCGCAGCTGGCCAGGACGGCGTCCACGACGGGCCCGGCGTCGAACCAGTGCTCGGTGGCCCGCTCGATGCTGGCCGCCACGCACTGGAAGGGCACCGGGAAGTCCTCGATCGCCGACTCTCCGAACTCGGCCGCGAGCAGTCGACGCAGCGGATCGTGTGGCTGCAGGTGGGTCCGGGTGCGCACGAGCGTCGCGGTCTGGGCCAGGAGCGACCCGCCGAACACGTCCCTGTGGCCGACCTCGGACCACAGCGCGGTCAGCCGCTCGATGCCGGCCGCGGTGGGATCGGCGGCGATGACTGCACCGTTGAGCGCGCCGACGGACGTACCGACGACGAGGTCGGGTCGTACGCCGGCGTCCAGCAGTGCGGCGAGCATGCCCACCTCGGCCGCCCCGTGCACGCCCCCACCGCCGAGCACGAACGCGACCGGCCCGGCGGAACCCGCGTCAGCCATCGGCCGGCGGTGTGTCGTGAATCCGGCGGTCGGCGACGTCGGACAGCGGCCGTGCCGCGGCGGCGTAGTCGTTGTCGTCGTGCAGCACCACCGCACCGTGATACGCCGCCGTCGCGCAGATCAACAGGTCGATCGGTGACATTGCTCGGTGGGCGCCATCTCGGACGAGACGGTATTGCGCCGATTCGACCCAAGCCCAGGCCAGCTTGGGTACGGGCACGTCCGGATACTGCGTCACGAACATCTGGCTCATGGCCTCGTACTCGTCCATCGAGCGGGCGGAGCGCCGGAACTCCGCCCGTTGCGGATGACACGAGCCGACCGCACCGGCGGCCACCACATCGGCCCATGCCGCCCGGAGCGGCGCTTCGCGAAGGAGGCGCCAGATCGCCGAGGAGTCGATGAGGAAGCGGATCACCTCAAGTGCTGTTTGTCCCCCTCGCGCAGCCGGCGCCATCCTTCGTAGTCCCAACCTCGCGCGACCTCCGCGAAGTGCTCGAGCGACTCGATGCGCACGCGCTGCGCGGCGTACTCGCGCAGGGCGAGGTTCACCGTCTCCTTCTTCGTACGCGCACCCGACAGCCGCATCGCCTCGGCCAAGGCGTCGTCATCTATGTCGATCTGAGTCACGGCCACGCCGGCCTCCATAGTGGTCTTGTATACGCACAACGTACAACACCAACATCGCGGTACCGCGGGTCAGCCGAGGTCGCGGTCGAGGCGCCTCGACAGCGTGCGCAGCGCGGAGGCCGCGGCACGGGCCACCAGGGGCCCATCGTCGAGCAGTCCGCGGACCACATCGGCATGCTCCCCCTCGCCGACCGCGGCGAGCGCCCTGACCGCGGCGGCCCGGACCCGTGGCACCTCATCGGCGCAGAGCCGCTCAGCGATCCCGGCCGCCTGCCCCAGTTCCCTGAGGGCTACCACCTTGAGGGCCATCTCCCGTACCCGCCAGTGCTCGTCTCCGAGTGCACCGATGACGGCACGCCCGGCGGACTCGTCCCACACGTAGAGCAGCGCCCGCACCGCCCATACCCGAGACCAGTAGCCGTGTCCCGGCGGTTTACCGCCGGCCAGCCAGTCCCGGTCGGTCAGTCCACCGAGCACCATGGCCAGGTCGAGTAGTCGACCCTGGACCGCGCCGGGGCTCGACCGCACCAACTCCGAGCACAGGCGAACGACGTCGGCTTCGCCCCAGCGCTCCGTGGCCTGGCGTACCCGCTCCCGTGGGCTCGTCACGGCGGGATGGGCAGCGGTAGCGGCCGTGGTGGAACGGGCGTGGAGACGACGATGGACGTCGTGGTCGTCCCGTAGAGCAGGAACTCATCCAGCGTGGCCTCGAGTTCGTCGATGGCGGCGGCGTGGACCTTGACGATGAAGCAGTCCTCGCCGGTGATCCGGTGACACTCGCTGATCTGCGGCAGCCTGGCCGCGACCTCGGCGACCTTGGGCAACTGGCCGGGTGAAGGCCTGATCCGGGCGAACGCAGTCACCGGCAGGCCGAGGGTCGCCGGGTCCAGGTCCAGCCGGTAGCCGATGATGACACCGGCGCGTTCCAGCCGCTGTACCCGCTCGGTGACCGCAGGGGCCGACAGGCCGATCCGACGGGCCAACTCGGACCTGGTCAACCGCGGGTTCGCCGACAACTCTGCGAGCAACCGCAGGTTCACCTCGTCGAGCGGACGACTCGGGCTGTTGTAGGCCGCAGGGCGCCGAGGCCGTCGTTCTGCAGGCAATGCGTGCTCCTGACCTTCAAGATGCTCTGTTGCCTGGGCACGCTAGCGCACAGGATCGTGGCATGACCAGCACCTCGCGTCGCGCTCGGCTGGGCCGGCGCGTCACCGCCCTGCCGCCCACGTCGTTCTTCCTCACCAGCGCCGTCTTCCACTATCTGGGGCCGTCCCTGGCGGTGCTCCTGTTTGCCAGGGTGGACGTGCTCGGCGTGGCCTGGCTGCGCATCGCCGCCGCGGCGGTGGTCTTCGCGGTGTGGCGACGTCCGTGGCGGATCGTGGCGCAGCTCAACCGCGGCGAGCGGCTCGTGCTCCTGGCCCTCGGGGTTGTGTTAGCGGCCATGAACTCGCTGTTCTACCTGGCCGTCGACCGGCTGCCGCTGTCCACTGTCGGTGCCATCGAGTTCCTGGGCACGGTGCTCCTGGCCGCCGCCGGAGCCCGCACCAGGCGCAACCTGCTGGCCCTCGTCCTTGCCGTCGGCGGTGTCGCAGCGCTCACCGACGTCCGGCTGGCCGGCGAACCGCTGGGGTTCGCCTTCGCCTTCGCCAACTGCGTTGGCTTCATGCTGTACGTCGTACTGGGGCATCGCATCGCCAATCGGCTGGCCGGCGGCAACCCAGCGCTCAGCGGGATCGACCAGCTCGGCGCGGCGATGCTGATCGCCGCGGTGGTCGCGACCCCGTTCGGCGTCGGTGGTGCCGCGCCGGCGTTCGCCCACCCGGACTGGCTGCTGTGGGGCATCGGCGTAGGGCTGTGCTCCTCGGTCATCCCCTACGTCACCGACCAGCTGGCCATGGCTCGGCTGTCGCGAGCGACGTTCGCGCTGATGCTGGCCATCCTGCCCGCCACCGCGACCGCTATCGGACTGCTGGTCCTCGGTCAGGTCCCCACCGCGCAGGATCTCCTCGGCGTCGGGCTCGTCGTCCTCGGGGTCGCCCTGCACGAGGAGCGGACGTGACCGCTCGGCACGGACAGGATGAGCGGATGCGATCGGTGGGTCTGGTCACGGTGGTCGTTCGCGAGTACGACGAGGCGGTGCGCTTCTACGTGGATGCCCTCGGGTTCGAGCTGCGCGAAGACAGCGTCCTGCCCGGGGGCAAGCGCTGGATCGTCGTCGGCCCGCCCGACGGCACCGCCGTCTTGCTGGCCCGTGCCGCCACCGCGGCACAGCGGCTGCGGGTCGGAGATCAGACCGGTGGCCGCGTGGCCTTCTTCCTCGACACCGACGACTTCCTCGCCGAGTACGAGCGCCTGCGGGCCACAGGCGTGCGCTTCGTCGAGCCGCCACGACAGGAGGTGTACGGCACGGTTGCCGTGTTCCAAGACCTGTACGGCAACCGCTGGGACCTCGTCGAGCGCCGCCACGACCCCTGATCAGTGGCCGGCGTCGTCCCAGGTGCGGCCGACGCCGATCGACACCTCGAGCGGCACGGACAGGGCGAACGCCGCGCCCATCTCCCGGCGGACCAGTGCCTCCAGCTCGGCCCGCTCGCCGGGCGCCACCTCGAGGACCAGCTCGTCGTGCACCTGCAGCAGCATCCGCGAGCGCAGCCCGGCCGTGCGCAGCGCCTCGTCGACGCCGAGCATGGCGACCTTGATGATGTCCGCCGCCGAACCCTGGATCGGGGCGTTGAGCGCCATCCGCTCGGCCATCTCCCGGCGCTGCCGGTTGTCGCTGGTCAGATCGGGCAGGTATCGGCGCCGACCCAGGATGGACTCGGTGTAGCCGTTCAGCCGGGCCTCGTCGACGACGTCGCGCAGGTAGTCCCGAACCCCGCCGAAACGCTCGAAGTAGGCAGTCATGTGCTCGCGCGCCTCGTCCGGCGTGATCCGCAGCTGCTGGGCCAGCCCGTACGCCGACAGCCCGTACGCCAGGCCGTAGCTCATCGCCTTGATCCGTCGGCGCAGCTCCGGGTCGACCTGCTCGATCGGGATGCCGAAGGCCCGCGAGGCCACGAAGGTGTGCAGGTCCTCCCCCGAGGTGAAGGCCTCGATCAACCCGGCGTCCTCGGACAGGTCGGCCATGATCCGCATCTCGATCTGGCTGTAGTCCGCCGTCATCAGCGTCTCGTAGCCCTCGCCCACGACGAAGGCCTGCCGGACCCGGCGGCCCTCGGCGGTGCGGATCGGGATGTTCTGCAGGTTGGGGTCGGTCGAGGACAGCCGGCCGGTGGCCGCGATCGTCTGGTGGAACGTGGTGTGGATCCGCCCGTGCTCGTCGACCATCGGGATCAGCCCGTCGATGACCGTGCGCAGCCGAGTCACGTCCCGGTGGCGCATCAGGTGCTCCAGGAACGGGTGGCCGGTCTGCTCCAGCAGGCCCTGCAGGGAGTCGGCGTCGGTCGTGTAGCCGGTCTTGATCCGTTTCGTCTTGGGCAGCGCCAGTTCCTCGAACAGCACGACCTGCAACTGCTTGGGCGAGCCGAGGTTGATCTGCTTGCCGATCACCGCGTACGCCGCCTGCTCCACCTCCGCGCACTGCCCGGCGAAGTGCTTCTGCAGCTCGTGGAGGTAGGCCTCGTCGGCCGCGATCCCGGTCTGCTCCATCCTGGCCAGCACGTAACACAGCGGCAGCTCGATGTCGCGCAGCAGGCTGCTGGCCTTACGGGCCTCCAGGTCTCCGTCCAGGGCGACGGCCAGGTCTCCGACCGCCCGGGCTCGCAGCACCTCGAAGTGGGCCGCGGCCTCGTCGGCCGCCTCCTCGCCGCCGTCCAGGGTCAGCTGGCCGCCCTCGTCCTGCTCGGCGCGCAGCTCCAGATGCAGGTAGCGCAGGGTGAGGTCGGCCAGGTCGAAGGAGCGCTGCCCGGGCAGCGCGAGGTAGGCCGCCAGCGCGGTGTCGCTGCTCACCCCGGCGATGTCCCAGCCACGAGCCCAGGAGGCCAGGATCGGGCCCTTGAGCTCGTGCACCGCCTTGGGCCGCCCCGGGTCGGTCAGCCAGCCGACCAGCGCGGCCTCGTCCTCGGCGGTGAGGGCGGTGACGTCGGCGTACACCCCGTCGGAACCGGGTACGGCCAGACCGAGCGCGCTGACGTCGCCGGTGCCCCTAGCCCACGTCCCCCGGAAAGACACGCCGGTCCGGACCCCGCCGGCGGTGTGCTCGACCAGCCACGCGGCCAGCTCACCGGATCCGAGGATCCGTACGCCGACGTCGAAGCCCTCGTCGGACTCCGGCTCGGCGGACTGCAGCGTCTCGAACAGCCGCTCGCGCAACACCCGGAACTGCAGGTTGTCGAAGATCCGGTGGACCTCGTCGCGGTCCCAGGCCGTCATGCGCAGGTCGCCGGGGCCGAGCGGGACCGACACCTCCCGGACCAGCTCGGTCAGCTGTCGGTTGCGCAGGACGGAGGCAAGGTTCTCCCGCAGCGCGTCGCCCACCTTGCCGCGGACCTCGTCGACCCGGTCGGCCAGCGCCGCCAGCGACCCGAACTCGCGGACCCACTTGGCCGCCGTCTTCTCCCCCACCCCGGGGATTCCGGGCAGGTTGTCACTCGGATCGCCGCGCAGGGCCGCGAAGTCCGGGTACTGGGTCGGGGTCAGGCCGTACTTGGCCTCCACCTCCTCCGGGGTGAAGCGGGTCAGCTCGGACACCCCGCGCCGCGGGTAGAGCACTGTCACGTGCTCGTTGACCAGCTGCAGCGCGTCCCGGTCGCCGGTCAGGATCAGCACGTCCATGCCGTCGGCCACGGCCTGGGTGGTCAGGGTCGCGATGACGTCGTCGGCCTCGTAGTTCTCCACCTCGACAGTCCTGATCCGCAGCGCGTCGAGCACTTCCTTGACCAGGCTGACCTGTCCTCGGAAGTCGGTCGGAGTCTCGCTGCGGCCCGCCTTGTACTCGGCGTACATCTCGTTGCGAAAGGTCTGGCGGGACACGTCGAAAGCCACGCCGAGGTGGGTCGGCGACTCGTCGCGCAGGACGTTGATGAGCATCGAGGTGAAGCCGTAGACCGCGTTCGTCGGCTGGCCGGTGGTCGTCGAGAAGTTCTCCACCGGCAGCGCGAAGAAGGCGCGGTACGCCAGCGAGTGCCCGTCCAGGAGCAACAGGCGGGCCGGGGCGGAGGTCAGCACGGTATCGGCCACCGGCCGAGTCTAGGGTTGCCGTCCGACAGATCCGGGGGCCGCGACGGAGCGCAGGAGGTAGGACGGAATGGCTCGACTGGAAGTGGCCGGGCTCGTGATGGAGGTTCCCGACGGCCAGCTCCCGGACAAGCTGGGCATCGAGATCACCGACGGGAACCCCGACCGGCTGGTGGCGACGATGCCGGTGGCCGGCAACCTGCAGCCCTACGGTCTGCTGCACGGCGGGGCGACGTGCGTGTTGGCCGAGACGCTGGGCTCCGTCGCCGCGGCGATGCACGCCGGGCGCGAGCGGGTGGCCGTCGGCCTCGACCTGCACGCGACGCACCACCGGGCGGCCCGCTCCGGCACGGTCACGGCGGTCTGTACGCCGCTGCACCGCGGCGGCACGGTGGCGACGTTCGAGATCGTCGTCACCGACGACTCCGAGCAGCGGATCTGCACCGTCCGGCTGACCTGCCTGATCCGCTCGAAGCCGCCGGCCCAGCCAGGGGATCCGGGGGCGGAGCTCCGGGATGGGGGTGTCAGGGGGGCGGAGCCCTCCTGAGCGGGGGGTCCGGGGACCGAAAGCCCCCTGGGGAGTGTTACAGGTACTCCGCCAGGTCCTTCAGGATGGCCGCCTTGGGCTTGGCGCCGATGATGCTCTTCACCGGCTGGCCGGAGACGTAGACCGTCATGGTCGGGATCGACATCACGCGGTAGGCCTGCGCCGTCTTCGGGTTCTCGTCGATGTTCAGCTTGGCGATGGTCAGCTTCTCGGCGTGCTCGCTGGCGATCTCCTCGAGCACGGGGCCGACGATCTTGCAGGGGGTGCACCACTCCGCCCAGAAGTCGACGAGCACCGGCTTGTCGCTGCCGAGCACGTCGGTGGCGAAGCTGTCGTCGGTGACGGTGACGGTGTTACCGGCCATGTATGTCTCCTCGAGGTGTGGTGGATCAGAGGTCCAGCGGTACGTCGACCAGCCAACGCTCGGCGTCGATCGCCGCCGCGCAGCCGGTCCCGGCTGCGGTGATCGCCTGCCGGTAGATGTGGTCGACCACGTCACCGCAGGCGAAGACGCCCTCGAGGTTGGTGGTCGTGTTGGGGTGCTCGACCAGGACGTAACCCTGGTCGTCGAGCTTGAGCTGACCGGCGAACAACTCGCTGCGCGGGTCGTGCCCGATCGCAACGAACAGCCCCGTCACCTCCAGCGTCTTGAGCTCGCCGGACGCGACGTGCCGCAGGCGGACACCGGACACCGCGTCCTCGCCGAGGACGTCGTCCACCGTCCAGCCGAGCTCCCAGCGGATCGCCGGATTCTCCAGCGCGCGCTGCTGCATGATCTTGCTGGCCCGCAGGTCCTCGCGGCGGTGGACGATCGTGACCGACTTGGCGAACCGGGTGAGGAACGTCGCCTCCTCCATCGCCGAATCGCCCCCGCCGACGACGACGATGTCCTGCCCCCGGAAGAAGAAGCCGTCACAGGTGGCGCACGCGGAGACGCCGTGCCCCAAGAGGCGCGCCTCGCTGTCCAGCCCCAGGTAGCGGTACTTCGAGCCGGTGGCCACGATGACGGCCCGGGCCAGGTGTGTCGTGTCGCCGACGGTGACCTTCTTGATCGGCTCAGTGAGGTCCACCGCGGTCACGTCGTCGGGCACCAGTTCGGCGCCGAAGCGCTCGGCCTGCCCGCGCAGATGCTCCATTAGCTCCGGACCCTGGATCCCGTCTGGAAAGCCGGGGAAGTTCTCCACCTCGGTGGTGGTCATCAGAGCGCCGCCGTACTGGCTGCCCTCGAAGACCAGTGGCGCGAGATTGGCCCGCGCGGCGTAGATCGCCGCGGTGTATCCGGCCGGCCCGGAGCCGATGATGATGACCTCGCGCACCGTGTCACTCACTACTGGGTCGCCTCCGCCGTACGCCGGTACCTGTCGTTGCCCTGAACATGCTTGCAGGGTTCGACATTCCACGCCCGTGAACGGCGCTCAGCGATCCGCCGCGAACTCGTCCAACACCCTCGGGTCCCCGTCGCTGCAGTCCGACAGCACGGTCACCTGCACCTGGCCGGACGGAGCGGCGAACAGCAGGACGATCGCCGACTGGCCGTCGTACGTCGCCCGGGTGATCGATAGGGCCGCCCCGGTGGCCACGGGGAGGCTGGCCAGACAGTCTGGCTCGACCGCCGTGACCGCGCTGTCCGGAACGCGTTCCGTGGACGACGTGTCGACCTCACCCCCCTCCGCAGCCGGCGGTTCGGCGAGCAGGTCCCCCACCGCGGCGCGCAGGCTGTCCCTGTCGTACGCCGGGAGGTCCGCGGAGTCCTCGTCGGTGGAGAGCACCCCCTCCTCGGCACCGCCGCCGGCCGCGGAGTCCGAGCCGTCTGCGCCGCCGACGACCGAGTCCGCACCCGTCACGAGCAGGTAGCCACCACCGCCCAGGACGATCACGCCGGCCGCCACCGAGCTCATCGCACGCAACCGCCGCCGCCGCCGCCGCGCGGAGCTGAACTCATCTCGCGCTGGCTCCCGGTGCCGGCCGCTACGGGTCCCGGGGGCCAGGTCGCTCAGTGCGGCGGCGACCCGCCGGCTGACGGCCGCCGGCATCGGCGCCGCGGCCGCCCGCAGCTCGGTCCGCACCGCCAGCAGCGCGTCGAGCGTCGCCCGGCACTGCCCGCAGCCGGCCAGATGCGCTGCGACCTCGTCGGGGAGGACACCACCGTCGACCACGTCGACCGAATACTCGGCGAGCACGTCCGCGTCGGATTCCCCGCCGTGCGGGTGGAGGGGGAGGCCGGCGTCGTCACGTCGTACGGCGTCGTTCATCGCTCCCCTCCTTCCCGCGGCGTTGGTCTGCTCCGGTCTTGGACGGTCTCGGGCCCGGGGAGGTTCCGCTCGCCGGACGTCGGCTCTGTCCTAGGCAGCCGTCCCAGCTGGCGGGCCAGCTGCAGGCGGCCCCGGGCGCACCGGCTCTTCACCGTGCCCTCGGCCACGTCGAGGATGGCCGCGGTCTCGGCCACGGAGTACCCGTAGAGATCCACCAGGGTGATCGCCGCGCGGTGGTCGTCGACGAGCTCGGCCAGCGCGCCGTGCACGGTCACCGCGGCCTCACGTTCAGCGATCGGATCGCGAGGGTCCGCCGGCTCCCCCGGCCCCTCCTCGGGTAGCGGGCTCACCGGTCGGACCCGCTGGCGGCGCAGGTTGTCGAGGCAGGCGTTGACCACGATGCGGTGCAGCCAGGTGGTGACCGCCGCGTCGCCCCGGTAGCCGGCCGCGGCCCGGAAGGCGGAAATGAGCGCATCCTGCACCGCGTCAGCGGCATCCTCGGGGTTGCGCAGCGTGCCTACCGCGACCGCCCAGAGCCGGTCCTGGTGGCGGCCTACCAGCTCGCCGAAGGCCTCGCCGTCTCCGGCGGCGTGCGCGCGAAGCAGCTCGGCGTCACTGCGCGTGCTGCCCACCTGCGCAGGATAGGAGGCCGAGCATCCTTGCCGGCCCCGCCGCGTCGCGCTGTTGGCGGCTGACTCAGCCGGCCGGTACGCCGATGAAGCTGACCTCGGCCAGCGACGCCGAGAACGACTCCCCGTCCGGGACCAGTTCGGTGATCCACACGATCCAGTAGCGCGCGGGCTCGTCCCGGTCCACCGCGAGCGTGCTCTGGGGGTCCAGGACGCCCTGCCCGGCCACCGGGAACGGCTCGAGGTCGGTTCCCGTCGGCACCCCACCGGCACGGATCTCGACCGTGGCCCCGGGCTGATCGGTGGTGATGCGCACCTCGGAGACCAGCGTCGGCGCACCGAGGTCGAAGACCAGACCCACTCCCGGCTTCAGGTTGCCGAGCGCGGCGCTCCCGCGGTAGGTCAGCGTCGGCCACGACGTCGCCGGGTCCGCGTCGGCGGCAAGCGGGCTCTCGTCGTTGTTCTCCGGCTCCCCGTCGCCGAACGGATCGAAGACGGTTGCACCGAGGACCTCGACCGGCCCCGGTTCCACGGTCGGCGTCGGGGTCGGGGTCGGCGTGGTCGACGACGTGGTGCTCTGCACCGACTCGGTGCTCGTCTGCGCGGCCGGCTCCCCGACGACATTGCGGAACGACGAGGCGAGAACCCAGCCGATCAGGACGACGGCCAGCAGCGCGGCCACCGGAAAGGCCAGCACCAACCAGGTGCGTCGGCGGGATTCCGGAGCGTCCTCGCTCTCGTAGTCCCCATCGCGGTCGTCGGTGTCGGCAGGGCCGAACACGATGGCGCTGGCGCCGGAGTCCCCGTCCTCGGCGTCCTGTCCCGCTGGGGCCGGCTGGTTCGGGGGTACGGCGCCGCCGGGACGGCTGACGGGGACCCGCCGTGGCTGCGTGTCGCTCGGCGTACGCCGCACCGCCGCCACCGGCTCGTCCGCAGCGGTGGAGCCGGCGACCTCCAGCCCCGGAGACGAGGACTCGGCTTTCGCAGTCTCGGCCGGCGCTTCGGGCCCAGCGGCGCCCGGAGCCCTCGGCGGGCTCGGCGGCCGTCTTATCTCGTCCGTGCCTGTCGCGCTGGGTGGGCGGTCGGCCTCGGCGACGCGGGTGAGACTGGGCGGCGCCAGCCGATCGGCCGCCACCGGCTCCGCGGTCTGGGAGTCGGCCGCCTCCGGCTCCGCGGTCTGGGAGTCGGCCGCCTCCGGCTCCGCGGTCTGGGAGTCGGCCGCCACCGGCTCCGCGGTCTGGGAGTCGGCCGCCACCGGCTCCGCGGTCTGGGAGTCGGCCGCCACCGGCTCGGCGGTCTGGGAGTCGGCCGCCGGCGCGTCGGCCCCGCGCCGTCGACGTGCCCGCCGACCGGCCGACAGCGCCGCGGCCCAGATCCGGGTGGGCGCACCTGTACCGGCGGTGCGCCGGCCCGTCGTCTCTTCCGACGGATCA
>Ga0183260_10003843_pt1 | contig 12063 bp, 12 predicted proteins | sample AntDrymUQ4972206_2_FD_129768 | JGI IMG/M metagenome (GOLD analysis project Ga0183260, IMG submission 129768) | Polar desert sand microbial communities from Dry Valleys, Antarctica - metaG UQ497 (22.06) (version 2) (version 2) | ecosystem: Environmental > Terrestrial > Soil > Desert | place...
AGCGTGGAGCCGCACACGCGGAAGACATCCTCGACAGTATCGAAGGGCATGCTTCCAATAAGCAGCATCTCGCCCGCTGCCACGGGCGACTCAGAGCGCACTGTCTTCTTCATGACTCAGGTGGCGTGTGCACGAGCAGCAAACTGTACCTGCAGTGGGGCGCAGAGAAGGGATTATTCCGGACCTGATGCTTGTAAAGTCTGCCGATGAGTCTTGCTTGGGATCGGGTGAGAGCGTGGCGACTGTCGCGACAGCACCTTGATCAGAGGGTGGGCTCAGAGCGCCTCTTGGAAGTGGTTCGCGATGTGTGCGGTTTTCACGCACAAGTGCAGTCGTCGACGGAGTTGCAGATGTGGGCGCGCGTCGACCGCGCCAACCGCGAGGACATCACGGAAGCTCTCTGGGAGAAACGAGAATTGGTCAGAACGTGGTGTATGCGAGGCACGTTGCATGTGCTCTCCGCCGGCGATCTCTCTCTGTACGTAGCGGCCTTGTCGCAGCACGACAGGTGGTGGAAGGGCGCGTGGCTGAGGATGATCGGAATGTCGGAGAAGGAGCTGAGGGCAACGCTCGAAGCCATCAGAGTTTCCTTGGGCGCCACTCCCATAACGCGTGAGAAGCTCGCGGAGAAGGTGGGCGAGAAGACCGGCGGCAAGGGCCGGGATGTGATGCTGTCGGGCTGGGGCGAGATGCTCAAGCCGGCGGCCTTTCACGGATATCTCTGCTCCGGGCCGCCGCGAGGTCAGAGCGTGACGTTCGTTCGGCCCGATCGATGGCTCGGCCGCTGGAGCGTGCCGAGTTCGGACAGGGCATGGAGAGAGATTGTTCGCCGCTACCTGCGAGTTTACGGACCCGCCGATCGTGAGGAGTTCGCACGCTGGTGGGGCATGCAGCCGGCTCCCGCGGGGCGGGTGCTGAAGGCATCTGAGGATGAATTGGCCGCGGTGGATATCGAGGGGCACGCGGCGTGGGCCCTGGCGGAGGACCTCCCGGCGCTGTCTAAAGATCGTCATCATCCTCCGCCGCGCCTCCTTCCCGCTTTCGACGCCTACATTGCCGGGACACGCCCGCGTCAGTCCTTGGTGGATGCTCGCTTCCAGGACCTGGTTTTCCGCAAGGCAGGATGGATCTCTCCGGTCGTCTTGGTGGACGGGCTGGTCGCCGGCGTGTGGAAACACGAGCTGTCGGGCCGGCGTATCGAGGTCACCGTGAAGCCTTTCACCAAGCTGCGTGCCGGGGACCGCAAGGCCATCGCCGAGGAGGCGGAAGACCTCGGCCGTTTCCTCGACGCTCCAGTCTCGGTGTCGTTCCAGGCCCCGGTCTGAGGGGGCGTCTGCCTTGACCCACCTTTGGTACAGAAACGCCCCCTACGGACGTTTGTGAACCAAGGTCCCCTGCGGGGATTCCGGCCCCCGGCCCCGGCTGTGCCCGCCGATGAACCCCTACCTCACCCATCTTCGTCCCAAATCCGACCTATACGGTCGTTCTTGGGCCAAACCCCGCCTGAACATAGCTGCCTGTGACATTGTGTGCTCTAGCGTCCCCTGGCGAGCGAAGTCATGAGTCATTCACAGCACCTTGGGGGGGCGGAGTGCAAGCCAACCGAACGGGAGCACCCGACTCATTGGAGATAACCAGCGCGCCTAAGCAGACGCCCAAGTGGGGCAAGGTGCTCGACCAGACCCGCTGCATCGGGTGCCACGCGTGTACGACCGCGTGCAAGTCTGAGAACGAGGTGCCGCTGAGTGTGACGCGCACTTACGTGAAGTCGGTCGAGGTCGGCTACTTCCCCCATACTCGGCGCTCATTCCAGGTTACGCGCTGCAACATGTGCGAAAGCGCCCCGTGCGTGGCGGCCTGTCCGACCGGCGCCATGTATCAACGGGACGATGGACTGGTCGATTTCGACAAGTCGATCTGTATCGGCTGCAAGGCTTGCATCGCCGCCTGTCCTTACGACGCTATCTTCATCAACCCCGAGGACCAGTCGGCCGAGAAGTGCAACTTCTGCTCCCACCGGCTCGACATCGGTCTCGAACCGGCGTGCGTGGTCGTGTGCCCGGTCGAGGCGATTTTCGTGGGGGATCTCAACGATTCCGCCTCGAGGGTGGCCAAAGTCGTGAACCGTGAGCCGGTAACTGTCAGGCGTCCGGAGAAGGAGACGCGACCCAAAGTCTTTTACCACGGGGCTCATCAGGCGACCCTCGACCCCATCGCGGCGCGCCGCCCGGGCGGAGGCTCATTCATGTGGAGTGAGCAGACTGCCGGCGGGGATCACGTCGTTTCCGGTCATCCCGAATCATGGAACAACTCGAGCGCGGCAGCGCTGCTGTCCTATGATGTTCCCCACCGCGCACCGTGGGATTGGCGCGTAAGCCTCTACACGTGGACCAAGGCCATTGCCGCCGGAGCATATCTGGTGCCGTTGCTGCTCATCCTTGCCGGGTCGATCTCGTGGGACAGCGATATATTCACGCAGGCGGCCCCGATCACAGGCTTGCTTTTCCTGGCGATTACCGGAGTGCTACTGATCGCCGATCTCAGTCACCCCGGACGCTTCTACATGATTTTCACGCGGCCACAGTGGAGCAGCTGGCTGGTAAAGGGTGGCTTTCTGATTGCCGCGTACGCGGGCGTGCTGACGCTGCATCTGCTCGCCACCGTCGTCGGATTAGGCATCGCGCACAAAATGCTTGCCGTACCGGGCGTTCCTCTCTCGATCATGGCTGCCGTATACACTGCTTATCTGTTCGCACAATCCAAGGGCCGGGACATGTGGCAGAGCGCGCTATTGCCGCCCCACATGTTCGTGCAGATGACGCTCGCCGGATCTGCCGTGCTGCTATTGCTTGCCCCGGTTATCGAGGAAGCTGCTGTGACCCCACTCGCCTTCGTCCTCGCAGCCGGTGTTCTCGGCCACCTCCTGATGGTGTGGGGAGAGGCCACCCTGGCCCACCCGACCGCTCATGCTCACCTCGCCGTGTGGGAGATGACGAGAGGCCGCTTCAGTAACTTTTTCTGGGTCGGAGTGGCACTGGTGACCGTGGGACTCACCGCACCTCTGATCGGGCCGCTGGCGGCCCCAGTGGCACTCGCCGGCCTCCTGGCTCACGAACACGCATATGTGCAGGCGGCCCAGGCGGTGCCCCTTGCGTAGACGGCAAAGCCTTAGGAAGGAGCCCGGATGACGGAGAGGAGCCTCGACGACCTTGCACGTCGAGTGAGCGCGGCACGAGCAGAGGTCGAAGCCCGTGGCGAAACCTTCTATCCGGGCCCCAGTCGCATCAATCTCGCTGCTTTTCCTCCTAAGGAGCGCTGGGACAATTGGGTCGAACTGGATTCCCGCTCGTTTCCGAAGAGGATAGAGAAGCGCTACATGCTCGTCCCGACGACCTGCTTCAACTGCGAGTCGGCCTGCGGTCTCCTCGCTTACATCGACAAAGAAACGCTTCAAGTGCGCAAATTCGAGGGCAACCCGGAGCATCCGGGCTCCCGGGGGCGCAACTGCGCCAAAGGGCCCGCCACGCTGAACCAGGTCACCGACCCGGACCGGATCCTCTATCCGCTCAGGCGTACAGGAGCGCGTGGGGAGGGCAAGTGGGTCAAGGTGGATTGGGACGAGGCGCTCGACGAGCTCGCCGCACGAATCCGTAAGGCGATCACCGAGGATCGCCACAACGAGGTCATGTATCACGTCGGGCGTCCCGGCGAGGATGGCTTCACGGAGCGTGTGCTTGCCACGTGGGGAGTTGACGGACACAACTCGCATACGAATGTGTGCTCCTCTGGTGCGCGCGCCGGCTACCACTTCTGGACGGGGATCGACCGGCCGAGCCCCGACCACGCGAACGCCAAGGTGATCTATCTCATCAGCTCACATCTGGAGGCAGGCCACTACTTCAACCCTCATGCCCAGCGTGTTATGGAGGCCAAGCAAGCCGGTGCCAAGCTGATCGTGCTCGATGTGCGTCTGTCCAACACCGCCACCCACGCCGATCATTGGTTGTCGCCCTATCCGGGAAGCGAGGCCGCGATCAATTTGGCCATCGCCAACCACCTCATTCAGAATGACCTATACGACCGTGAGTTCGTCAGGCGGTGGTGGAACTGGAAGGAGTACCTGGCAAGCGAGCATCCGGAATTGGAGGAGCGCTTCGAAGTTTTCGAGCCCCTCCTCAAGGAGCTCTACAAGGAGTTCACCTTCGAGTTCGCCGCAGCGGAATCTGGCGTCGAGGTCGAAACCCTCGCCGACGTCGCAGCAATCGTTGCCACCGCAGGGACCCGTCTGTCGACACACAACTGGCGCTCGGCTGCGGCAGGAAACCTCGGCGGTTGGCAGGTCTCTCGCACATTGTTCTTGCTCAGCGCCTTGCTGGGCGCGATCGCTACGCCGGGCGGGACCTATCCGAACGCGTGGAACAAGTTCGTTCCCAAACCGATCTACTCCCCGCCACATCCCCTCACCTGGAACGAGCTCACATGGCCGCTTGAGTATCCGTTGGCTCTGAACGAGCTGAGCTTTTTGTTGCCGCACTTCCTCAGAGAGGGGAGGGGGAAGCTCGACGTCTATTTCACCCGTGCCCACAATCCGGTGTGGACTAACCCTGATGGCTTTTCGTGGATAGAATCACTTACCGATCTAGACAAGGTGGGTTTGCATGTTGCACTGACGCCGACGTGGAACGAGACCGCCTATTTCGCCGACTACATCCTGCCGATGGGGCACTCTTCCGAGCGTCACGATGTCCATTCCTACGAGCAGTACGACGGTCAGTGGATCGGATTCCGCCAGCCTGTGCTCAAGGTCGCACGAGAGCGACTGGGTGAGAGCGTCGCCGATACGCGTGAGGTCAACCCCGGAGAGGTATGGGAGGAGAACCAGTTTTGGATCGAGCTGTCATGGCGCATCGACCCCGACGGGGTTCTGGGTATCCGCCGCTACTACGAGTCCGAGAAGAGTCCGGGCACCAAGCTGAGCGTGGACGAGTACTACGGGTGGATGTTTGAGAACTCGGTGCCCGGGCTGCCCGAGAAGGCCTCTGCCGAGGGACTCAGCCCGCTCGAGTACATGCGTCGCTACGGTGCTTTCGAGATCAGTAAGGGCGTGGGGCGGGTTCATGAGCAGCAGGTCTCGCCAGACGAACTCACCGGGACGGCCGAGAGTCGCTTTGGGCGTGTCTTCGCCACCTCCGTCAAGCCTCCGTCTTGCAACGTTGTCCCACAGGCGACCCCGGAGCCCGATCAATTCGGTCGCCGAGCCGTTGGCGTTCGTATCGACGGCGAGGTGCTGCGCGGCTTTCCCACTCCTTCGGGGAGGCTCGAGTTTTTCTCGACGACACTGGCGAGCTGGGGTTGGAGGGAGCACGCGCTCCCCGGATACATTCGAAGTCATATCCACCCCGCCGCTCTCTCCCCGCAGCAGATGCCGCTTATCTCGACCTTCCGATTACCGATCCAGATCCACACGCGTTCGGCCAACGCCAAGTGGCTCGACGAAATAGCTCACTCGAACCCGCTGTGGATGCATCCAGTGGATGCCGCCAGATTCGAAATCGGGTCTTCGGATCTCGTGCGAGTCAGCACGGAGATCGGACATTTCGTGGTCAAGGTCTGGATCACCGAAGGCATCCGGCCCGGTGTAGTTGCCTGCAGCCACCACATGGGCCGGTGGAAGCTCACCGATCAGGGTCAGCGCCAGATGATGGCGACCGTCGATCTCGACAACACTGATGGTCGCTGGGGAATGAAGCGGCGCAGCGGGGTCGAGCCTTACGAGTCGGCTGATGCGGATACCAAGCGCATCTGGTGGACCGACGTGGGCGTGCACCAGAACCTCACGTTTTCCGTGCACCCAGACCCGATTTCTGGTCAGCATTGCTGGCACCAGGCCGTGAGTGTCTCGAAGGCTGAGCCCGGCGATTCGTATGGGGACATTTTTGTGGACACGACCAAGGCGCACCAGGTCTACCTGCGATGGATGGAATTGACTAGAAACGCGCTTGCAGTTTCTCCGGATCAGACGCGCCGGCCGTACTGGCTGATGCGTCCGCTAAAACCCGCCATAGAGGCGTTCAGGCTCCCGAAGGTGCGGACGTGACCTCACGCGCGGAGTTGTTTCGAGCGCTCGCCTTCTTGTGCGAGTCGCCAGGTTCGGCGTCTCTCGGCTTGGGAGCTACGCTGGGTCTGTCCGGCGAGCCAGAGGAGCACGAACACACGGAGGCCTTCCTCTTTCAGCTCTATCCCTATGCATCGGTTTATGTGGGGTCCGAAGGGATGTTGGGCGGCGAGGCGCGTGATCGCGTGGCGGGGTTCTGGCGCGCGCTGGGACTTCGCCCGCCGGCTGAGCCCGATCATTTGGCGGCACTGTTGGCGTTGTACGCAGGACTTATCGATCGGGAGCTGGACGAGCCAGACGAAGCCAGGCGAGCACTCAGACGCCAATCCCGCAAAGCTCTATTGTGGGAGCACCTCCTGAGCTGGGTGCCTGTTTTTGCGGACAGGTTTCGCGTGGTGGCGACGCCCTTCTATGCAGGGTGGGCGGATCTTCTGCTCGACGCACTCATCGACGAAGCAAGAACCGTCGGCAGGCAAGAGACGCTGCCCCTGCACCTCAGAACCGCGCCGGAGCTGTTGTCGCCTTCGGAAGCTCCACGCTCATTTCTTTCTGGACTGCTCGCGCCTGTGCGGAGTGGGATGATTCTCACTCGCACCGACCTGTCGCGCGCGGCTCGTGATCTCGATCTCGGGCTCCGAGTCGGCGAGCGCCGCTTTGTGCTCGAGAGCTTTCTTGCCCAGGACGCCGATAGCACATTGGCATGGCTCACACGAGAGGCGTGCAGCTCGGCGGAACGCCACGCGTCTTACGCGAGCGAGCTCGGAGGTATCTCGTTGTTCTGGAGGGAAAGAGCCGAAGCCGCCGCCGCTCTTTTGTCCGAAGGTCTTTCTACCGGCGGAGCGGAGGTCGCCGACGTTACACGAGTGGGATGAAGCTCTCGCGACCGAGATCAGAGGGGAAGAGGCGATTCGCAGGATGGTGCGAGAGGAGGTCGAGCGGGCCCTCCAGAGCCACCAGGGGCCGGACGTGACGCGCTGGTCGTGCGCGGGGGCGTGATCGACTGGCTGGAGAGGGATACCCTGTGAACAGGCGGGATGGCGATCTCCTTAGCACCTCGGCACCCCCGGAGCCCTCAAGTCTGAGTGACCTGCTCCCGATGGAGGGGCATGGTCGTCGACAACCCGGATCGGGGTGGTTTCGTCCACGCTCCGGGCGCGTGGACGTGCTGAATGTTGTTGTGGGTTTCGGGAGCGCTCTTTATCGGCGCCGCGAGCCTAACGGCGCGTTGGTGGGGGAGCAGAGTCGATGCACTGGGTCGAGCGAGCTCATTCCCGCTGTTCTCGGTCGTGGCTTTCGTGCTGCTCGGAGTCACGGCTTTGTCTCCATGGTTCCTGAGAGCGCGACTGGAGCACAGACTCGCTGGTGCAGCCTCGATGTCGTGGGGTCCTCAGTCAACGTGCATTGCCAGACCGCAGGCGAAACCTTCACCGATGCCGGAGCGGACCTCGGCTATGTGGCCTTTGGGTCAGACGGAGTGCCGGAAACCAAGACAACGATCAAATGGGAGCAATGCCGTGCACTGGCCTCCTTTACGAGATCGGGAGGGATACGGCCGAGTAGAGACGAGATGATCGCCGTCCACGTGCTGACTCACGAGTCGATGCACATGAGCGGGATTGGGAGCGAGGTGGCGAGCGAGTGCCGGGCGATGCAACGCGATGCCCGGATGGCCCGCCTGCTGGGCGCCGGCCGATCGGACGCACGCTACCTGGCTTCTTGGTAGTGGCGCACGGTTTACCCGCATATGACCCCCGCGTACCGATCCGACGACTGCGGTCCCGGGCAAGCCCTCGACAAGGGGCTACCCGATCCGCCGTGGGAGGTTGCCGAGGAGCCCTCCTGAGCACTGGTTCCTAGGCCTTCGGACATTCACCAGGTCAGGCGAGAGCAAATACTCCTCGCTAGATTCCGCACCCTAGAGCTATTTCTCGACGGTGATGGTTCCGGTCATGCCGGTGCCGTCGGGAAGGCCATGCACTCTGCAGTAGTAGTCGTAGCTACCGGGCTCTGTGAACTCGACGCGGTAGCCGTCTCCTTGCCCTAGACACTTGTCGGTCTTGATCGGGGAGCAATTGGGTGACGAATCGAACGTCTCGTCTGCGGCGGTCACGGAGTGAGGCTGTAAGCCGATCTGTTTCCACACAATCGTGGAGCCCACAGCCACGGTCATGCCTTCTGGCTCGAATGCCGTATCGACGATGCGTGCCCGCTCAGTCGAAGGGGTGAGGCCTCTGGACGCGTTGGCCTCGGAATCTTCCTTCTTTGACCGGCTTGCCGTTGGCGACGCGGGGGATGGCTGTGACGCGGCGCCGCTTCCAGAACCCACCTCGTTCGAGGCGCACCCCGAGGCGGCCATCAGGGCGGCCGCCGCTGCCAGGGTGGCCAACGCATACTGGATTCGTCCCACATGATGAGGTTCGGGAGCAAGGGGCGTTTGGTATTGGAGTCGTTGCTGCAATGGGTTCCGATGAGGAGAGAGTCCACTATTGTCACCGAATGAGACTGCATCACGAGCGCGAACCCATCCGGGAGGGCGGTAACTTTCGTATCAACATTGACATGAAACTCGACCGCCAACGTTGAACCGATCGATGCTCGTAGCGAGTGCCGTTTCCGTCCTGTTTCTCGCCGGGATCGGCGTGGCCTATATCGGCCCTGCGTCGATCCCCGGCGGTAACGACGCATCGCTCAGGCCGGCGGGCAGTTCCCGACAGCCGCGCGTACAGAGAGTGCTCGACGACCTGCGCAAAGAGGAGGATGGCCAAGCCTCGGATGCCCCGGTCAAACGCTCCGATACAAAGGTCAAGCTCAGGAAGCCCTTTGCGGTGCGCGATGGCAAATACTCCTCGTTGGGCATCATGTGGATCCCCGCGATCGAGCTAGAGACAAAATTTTACAGCGGTGTGGTGGCCGACGTAGTCGAGAACGGGCCCGGCCACTGGCCCGGCACTCCAAATCCCGGCAACGCGGGGAACTCCGTGTTTGCCGGGCACAGAACCACATTTACCGCTCCCTTCGCAGATCTCGACCTTCTGCGACCGGGCAACAAGATCACGACGAAGGTGGGCCGCAACACAGCGGTCGCATACCGCGTGTTCAGAACCACGGTCGTATCAGAAGCAGAGTACGTCGACTTTGTTCTCAAGCAACCCAAGAGGAAGCGCGCCCGGCTTCTCACCCTGTTCGCTTGCACTCCCAAGGGGCAGCGAACCCACCGAATCGTGGTGTCGGCTCGTGCGGAGAGGGCTCCGGATAAATAACAACAAGTCGTACCAATCCACTCAACACGTAGCTAACGAACCAAGGCCGGACACGCAAGGGTGTCCCACAGACAGAAAGGAGGGTTGCAATGGGTGACAAGCAGGCTTTTGGTGGACAGGCTGTAATGAACATCGAGAATTCCCACGCTCGACGCAACTTTCTAAAGTACGCTGCCATTTTCGGCGTCGGGTCCACACTTGCCGTGGCCGGGCTTGGCGAGCGTCGTTTCGCTTCTGGACAGAGCGGAAGTGACATCGACATTCTGAACTATGCACTGACGCTGGAGTACCTCGAGGCCGACTTCTACAAGCAAGGCCTCGATGCCGGCATCCTCTCGGGCCGGGAGCAGGCTCTCATAGCTCCAATCGGGGCTCACGAAGACGCGCACGTGTCGACGATCTCATCGACCGTATCGGACCTCGGGGGCGAGCCCGTTAAGGCACCGAAGACCAAGTACCCGCAGGGCACGTTCGAAGACAGGGGAACGTTTCTCGAAACCGCCTCTGTATTCGAGGAGCTCGGTGTCGCTGCCTACCACGGCCAGGTCACTGCGATTCAAAACGTCGACCTGCTTGCTGCGGCCGCCTCGATTGCGGGGGTCGAATCCCGTCATGCGGCGATCATCGCCGACCTTATCGGCGGCAACCCGTTCCCTGCACCGGTCGAGGACAACAAGAGCATGAAGCAGGTCCTCAAGGCCGCAATGCCGTTCATCAAGAGTTAGAAGGGCTGATCTCATATGAACAGAAGAGACTTCATGAAGGGGACTGCGGCGACGATCCCCGCCGTTGTGGGCCTCCAGATGCTGGGCCAGCGCTTTGCTTTTGCACAGGGCGCCGATTTCGCGGACGATGTCGAGGTCCTAAATTATGCGCTCACACTCGAGTATCTCGAATCCGAGTTCTACCGCCAGGGCAACGAGGCGGGTCTTCTGAGCGGTAAAGAAGCTCAGTACCTCGAGACGATCGGGGCCGACGAGGACGCCCACGTAGCGGCCATTACCGACACGATCAATCAGATCGGTGGGACCCCAGTCGAGGCTCCTGGCGTCGATTTCGCCGACGCGTTCTCGAACCGCGAGAGCTTTCTCAAGACGAGCCACACGTTCGAGAACCTCGGCGTGCAGGCTTACCTTGGGGCGGCCGGGTTCATCAAGGACAAGGCCATTCTGCAGGCGGCCGCCGGAATCTTCGGGGTCGAGGCTCGCCACGCAGCGGTTGTCGGCAATCTCTTGGGCCTGGAGCCCGAGGGCGGCGTCTACCTGGGCGCCACGGAAACCCCGCTAAGCAAGGACAAGGTTCTCGCGGCAGCGCAGCCGTTCCTCGCCGGAGCGAGCTCCATGTCCGGGGGAGCAGCGGTCACGAAGTAGACGATCTGCTTTTCAAGACATAACGAGGGGCGTGTTACTCCGCCCCTCGTTTGTCCGTTTGGGAGCCGGCCTCGGCTTTCCGTCAAGGGTTGAAAAGGCTCGGGAAGCTTCCCCTTTGCTGCTAGTTTGCCCCCATGGGCAAGCTGACGAATCCTACCCTCCACCATCTCGCGCTAACAGTGACCGATCTCGATGCGAGTTTGGCTTGGTATCAAGAGGTTTTTGATGTGTCTCCGTTGATGGAGGTGCCACATCCGGGTGGCATCGGGGTTTTGTTGGCCGACCAGGATTTGACCCTCATGATCGTTCTTCATCGCCACGACGCCAACCAGCCGGAACGATTCTCCGAGATGCGGACGGGATTGGATCATGCGGGTTTCATGGTCGCGAGCCGGGCAGAGCTGGAGCGCTGGCGGGACCACCTCGCTGCTCTCGGCGTGGTGCCTTATGCGGAGGCGGCGAGTCCGCTGACGCAATCGCCTATAGCCGACGAACCTTACGGGTCGGTTCTCGTCTTCCGGGACCCGGACAATATCCAGCTGGAGTTCATCGCTCTTGCCGCCGAAGAGACTCAGTCCTAGGCTTCAGACTCTCGCAAGTACTGGCTGATCAGCAAGATCGACGCCGCTCCTTCTCCGACAGCTCCGGCGACCCGCTTGATCGAGCCGTGGCGGACGTCGCCGGCAGCGAACACGCCCGGCATGTTGGTCTCGAGCAGTAGCGGAAGGCGGGCGAGCGGCCACTGTTCCCGCGAACTCTCATCGGCCAAGAGATCGGCGCCCGTGAGCACGAACCCACGGTTGTCTCGGGCGACGGAAGACCCCAACCAATCAGTGTGGGGTTGCGCCCCGATCATCACGAAAAGGGCATCGGTCGCCACCTCCTGCGTCTTCCCCGTGGAGCCGTCGAGGACCGTCATCGCTTCGAGGGCGTGCTCTCCCGTTACCTCGGCGACCTGGCTGCTGAGGAGCACGCGGACGCGCTCGTTGGCCTCGATCTCCTTGACCAAGTAATCCGACATGTTTTTCGAGAGAGAAGGACCTCGCACCAAGAGGGTCACGCTGGCTCCGATCTGAGAAAGAAAGATGGCCAGTTGGCCTGCTGAGTTGCCCGCCCCCACGACGCATGCGTTGACTTTTCCCAACACTCGAGCTTCCGAAATGCCGGCCCCATAGAAGACGCCGCTGCCTACGAGTCGGTCGATGCCTGGGGCCTCGAGTTGTCGATAGGAAACTCCTGTTGCAATGATCACCGTATGGCTGTGAACCTCCCGACCGTCCGCCAGGACCACAGCGTTTTCGCCACCATCACTCCGCAG
>Ga0183260_10003844_pt1 | contig 12060 bp, 10 predicted proteins | sample AntDrymUQ4972206_2_FD_129768 | JGI IMG/M metagenome (GOLD analysis project Ga0183260, IMG submission 129768) | Polar desert sand microbial communities from Dry Valleys, Antarctica - metaG UQ497 (22.06) (version 2) (version 2) | ecosystem: Environmental > Terrestrial > Soil > Desert | place...
GTGTGGCGTTGCACGATCGTTAATATCGAGTGCGGTTTCGAGAGAATCCTATCGTTACCGCTCGGGATTATGACCCGGCGTATCCGCGACTCGGCGGTGCGAAATCCCAAAAAAATAAATACCGAAGGTCGAGAGAAACGCCAGCCCGGCCGCGGCGGTGACGCCGTAAAATGCGGTCGTATAATCGCCGTTGTTTAGACTCGCGAGATACCCGGTGACGACGGAGCCTAGGAAGCCGCCGAGCGTTTCGATCAGCGTCAGCGCGCCGAGTATTTTACCGATATCGCGAAGGCCGAAACTTTCGACCGTGAGCAGTTGTACCAGCACGAAGGTGCCGCCGTAGCCGAGGCCGAACGGGACAAGAAAAACATAGATCGTCGAGGGCGTCAGAAATCCGACGAGCATCAGTGTCGATAAGAACATAAGTCCGCAGCACGACATTATGACTACGCGCGTCGGGAATTTGTCGCACAGCCAGCCGAACAGAAATTTGCCGCCGACGGAAGTTGCGAAGAGAATGCTTTGAGCAACGCCGGCCGTTTCGCGAGAGACGCCGATCGTATTTTGCAGATAGAGATTGAATTGCTGGCTGATCGTAAAGATCGGATAAAAAATGAGGATCGCACAAAGCGAGATGATCCAGAACATCGGCGAGCGAAGCGCCTCGACGAAGGTCGCACCATCTGGAGGGCGGATTTCGGATTGCGGAGTGCGGTGTTCTGGATTCGGGGAAATGCCTGACTCTGAAGTCAGATTAGCACGCTCGTTCACACTCGCGTTTCCGCCGGACTCCCCACCGTCAAAATCCAGACCGACGTCGGATGCCCGGTCGCGGACGAGGAAAATTATCGCGGGCAGCAGCACCAGCCAAACCGAAAGGCTGAGAATCTGCATTGCCGGCCGCCAACCGTATTTTGCGATCAGTGGCGTTGCGATGAGCGGCACAAGCACGCCGCCGAAGCTTGTGCCCGCGAGCAGAATTCCCATCGCGGTACCGCGTTTGCGGCGAAACCAGTTTGAGATCAGCACGGTCTGGATCATCACGCCAACCAGCCCGAGCGAAAGGCCGAGAGCGGAATGGGAAATGTAAACGTCAAGCGGCGTTTCGGCAGCCGAGTAAAAGAGCAGACCGCCGCCCAGCACGACGCAGCCCGCCGCCATCAGCCAGCGAAGGCCGATGCGTCGGATGAATAAACCGATGACGAACGAAAAAACTCCGGCAAGCAGAAACGTCAGACCGGCGCCCAGCCCGGTGACGGCGTCTTTTGTCTGAGCGGTGACCGAGCCGATCTGCAGCAAATCTTCCTGGATCGGTTTGTAAAAAACGGGAAGACCGCCGATGGAAAGGCCGTTGCTGATGAGCAGTGCGAACGTGGCTATCGCAACAATGATCCAGCCATAGAAGAAGCGAGGCGGTTGGGGCTGGGGCATAGGATGGCTGGTCAAAATCGCAAGCCCTTACTTCGTGCGGGCGTCTGCATTATTGCTCGGACACGTAGGTGGCTACGCTCGTCGGTGTTTCGAAACAGCGGACCTTGTGGACGCGGACGCGTTCATCGGCGACGCGCGTGTTCATGTATTCAAGAATGAACCGCGCCAGGTTTTCGGCCGATGGATTCAGCTCTTCGTCAAACGGCGGCAGCTCGTTGATATTTCGATGGTCGAGATATTTTACGATCTCGTCGGCGGCAGCTTTTAGATCCACAAAGTCGATCAGCAAACCGATGTTGTTAAGCTCCGATCCGCGTGCGTAGATCTCGATCTTGTAATTATGCCCGTGCAGATTTTCGCACTTGCCCTTATACCCGCGAAGCTGGTGCGCGGACGAAAAATTACGTTCGATCATGACCTCAAAGAATGACGACATAGTATCAGTAGTATAACGGCGCGACTGCTGATTGTCAGATTGTCTCGCCGTCAACAAATACGGCGAAAGCCCGCGGGCGGCAGGCAGTTCGCTCAAGGGAGTTGACAGTTGGCTTAGGCCATTTGACAGATTACTCAAGAGAGTCAGCAGGATTCTAAGGGAATCTGCCGGGTTTCTTAAGGAAGTTGACAACGTGCTTGAGCGGCTCGGCAAATTGCTCAAGAGAATTGAAAAATCTCTCAAGGGACTTGCCAACTCTCTTAGGAGTCGAGCAAGACTCCTGAGTATTTTGGGCAATTATGTATTAAAATGAAACACTTTTTGTTAAAAAAGGACTTTTAAGATGGCTGATTGGATAGAAGAGGGTGATGCCGAAGCAATCGCGCAGGGCAGCAACATTGTTGCTTATGCGACGGCTAATCTTGTTTTGCTGGGCTTGACTCCGGCGGAGCTGGCGCCGTTCGCTAATGGTTAGATCCGATCCACATACCGAAAAACTTATTGACATATAGTGGTTTTCGACATAGAATTTAATTCCCTATCACGTTTTCCTTTTTTCGTTTTTGCTTGGGCCAAGAATAGATGAACTCATATAACAAGCGCTCGGTTCAGGCAATTTTACTTTATGAATTCCGGCATATATGACGCGGCCCTCGCCGTTTAGTTTTGTAAAATAACCATAAAAACAAAGGAGTTTTTTAATGAAAGCAAAAACAAGCGTATTTTTCATAGCTGCGGCGATAATGTTCACAGTGCTGGCATTCCCCACCGGCGCCAATGCCAGCCATTCGTGGGGCAATTATCACTGGGCACGTACCTCAAATCCCTTTACCTTAAAGGTTGTCGACAGCAACACGCCTGACTGGGACGACAATAAAGCAAAATCCATATTGGATTGGTCAACATCCACCGTTCTCGACCTGATCAATGTCGCAGGCAGTGATTTGCAGAATACCCGTAAGCGCTGTCCGATGGTCAGCGGACAGGTACGTTCCTGCAATGCGAACTACGGCTTTAATGGCTGGCTGGGCCTTGCGTCTATCAATATCAGCGGCAGCCATATCACGCAGGGGTCGTCCAAAATGAACGATTCATATTTCAACGGCGGCGGCTACACCGAAACGAATCGCCAGCACGTGATGTGTCAGGAAATCGGTCATACACTGGGCCTTGGCCACACGAGCGAGGACGGTTCCGACCAGAACACCTGCATGGACTACTCCAACGATCTCGGGAACCCGAGTCCGAATCAGCACGACTACGACCAGCTTAGTACGATCTACTCACATACGGACAGCACCACTACCGTTGGATTTTCCGCGTTTGTCGTAAATGAATTCGGCGACGATCCGGATGCTCCGCACAATTGGGGACGTCTTGTAAGCCAGTCGGCAAACGGCCGCAGCTCGTATTACGAGCGCGACAATATGAACGGTACAAAAAAGGCCACTCACGTTTTCTGGACACAGGAAGCAGCCGAAAATTGCCGCTCTTGCGATCACCGTTACGATCATTGATCATTGAAACAAATGATTCAAGACCCGGGCGAAGGCTCGGGTTTTTTATTTTTGATGTGAGACTCGGTCCAAAACCGCGTCAACGTTTGAACGGCACGGCAAGCAGGTGGCCGTCGTAGATGAAATAAAGCTTGCCGGCATCGACCCACATCACCTGGCTGTTGAACTGTATCTTTGGCAGTCGTAAAAGCGGCGTCATTTTGAACGTGCGAGTACCATAGGTGCCGAAGACGGTTTCGTTCTCACGGGCATTCGGAATAGCGGCCCAATATTCGAACTCGCCGGCGGCGGGCTGCAGCGGCCGAAAACGCTGCTGGCCGAGCGGGCGCATTTCGCCTGTCGCGGGTTGTATCGCGCCGCTCGCGGCATCGAGCCAGAAAAAACTGCCGCTGCCGTCCGAGGTGGCCGACGGTTCTTCCCCATGCTCGTTGTCGCCTGCTACGTTACCGACCAGGAACCGATTGATCGAGGTGACATATGCGATCGGCGAGGCATAACGAGCCTCTTGCGACGCCACCCTGAATTCGCGTCCGGTCGCCAGATTGATCCTGACTAGTCCTGAAGACTCCTCGTCGGTGCTTTTATATGCGACTGTCCAGGCGCCGTTGGCGGAAACTACGGGCGACGAATATGTGCCCGTTCCGATCTTCACCGCCCGGCCCGCTACGATCTTGAAGAGGCCTTCGTCGTCGTTGCCGTCGCGCACTTCCAGATTTCCTGCACGGGCCTTCCACTGCTGGTCATTTGCCGCCGGAATTATCGCATCCTTTACCGGAATGTATTCGACCTCAACGGGCTGCGCTACGGTGTCGCCGAGCACGCCGCCGGCAAAGCTTCGCCACAAAAAATGGTCATATTTGCGTTTTTGACGAAGCTGCCAGGCTTTGCCTTCGCCGTCTTCCTCCTCCTCACTCTCGTCCTCACCAACGGCCGCGGCTATCTCGCGTTCGATCTCTTTTTCGCGAACCGCGTCCGAGACCAGCAGACGCATATCCGCGCCGTTTTTCCAAAAGGCGTGTGCCACGAAATTATTATCGGCAAAAAGTATCTCGAGGCCCGGCACTTCTTTTTCGAGCCAGTAATGCAGCTTGGCCGGCGGGCGTTTAAACTCCTCGAAAATTGCTTCGAGGCCGCTCTCGAACTCATTCTTTTTTGTCGTGTTAAAAAACACTCGCCGTCCGCCTGCTTTGCTCACCATAACCAGCTCTTTTGCTTCGCAGCCGCCAGCGCACGCGAGAAATGGCACCAGCGAATCGACGTTGTGATGGGCGAGATAGCCTTTCAGATTATCGAACTCCGACGGTTCGAGCGTACGCTCGCGATATCGCGAATCGTCTTCTTCCCAACTGAACACGGCCCTGTCTTTATATATGCGAACAAAGTTGGCAGCGTACGAATAGACGCCGAGCAGTTCGGCATTCGCTAACACTTCTTTTTGCAGCCGCCGCTCGGTTTTATCGAATTGACGAGAGGTGTATCTGTTTGCATATTCATGTCCCGGTGTGTCCGGCGACTGGCCGTTGACGCTTGCAAACAGCTCGGATAATACAAAGACGGCATCGAGCGATTTTGCTCCGCCGCGAAACGCGATGGTCGCGCCGAGAATTTTAGCCTGGTTCGGGTAAAGCGACAGAACTATGCGGCGGGCTTCGGGCGAATCTTCGCTTTCGAGATAACGCTCGGCCGCGAGAACGAGCTGCTTATCGGAACCCTGTAATAGTTTTGCGACCTCGGGTACTGAAAACCGCGCGCGGATCAGACGTCCGCAAGCCAGCAATGCTTTTTTCGAATCAACATTTTGGCCTGCGAGTATGGCTGCATAATCGCTATCCGATTCGGTTAGGCAAGCCGCAAATCCCGATGCGGTCGCTCCGCCATTTTTTACATCGGCCACATCCGGCATCTGTTTTTCGCGCAGCTCTTTGCGAATCGAAAGCAGCTTGACGATCACGCCGGAACCCGCCTTGCCCGTTTTCAGATCGCTAAGCATAAACGCGTTAATGAACTGGCTGTTCCAATTCACGACTAGATTCCTCATAACCCGCGCCAGTTCCGCGTCAGACCTATCGAGCTGTTCGATTCGCTTGATAACAGCACGTGCCAGCTCGTCGCTAACGTTCCGCAGGCTGGCCATGTGAACGCCGAGCAAAGTTTTGATATCGGACCCTTCACCGCGTGTCGAGTAGATACGAGGCCCGAGCGTGTTGGCTGCCGCGGCTAATATCCGCCGTTCCAATTCCGCCGCATCATCGACGTTCTCAGGATCGACGTCAGGATCGGGAATAGCCGGCGAGTTTGCCACCGCCTCTTCCGCCTGTTTGCGTGCGGCCGTATAAATGGAGGCGAAGTCCCGAAACTGCACCGCCTGGGCCTCGAGGGCTTCGAGTTGTTCGGAAACCGTAAAACCTCCAACTTTTAGTATCGCCGACACGACCGAGCTCCGCTGGTAGGTCTCGACCTGAGAAAACACGCGCCGAAGCGCGGGCGCCGCCCGCATGTCCCCTTGCGTTCCGAGCGCATCAATGGCCGAATTGCGAAGAGGGTAAACGGTTTCGGTGCGTCCGCCACGGGTTGTGTTCGAAACCGTGATCGCACCGGCGTAGTTCGCATACGAGTTACTGTTGGTTGTCACGTTGACCGCTGAGTTGCCGTTGTAATTCGGCACACTTCGGGTTTCTTTTTCGTCCAGTACGACGAGCAGGCCGGTGACGCTTTCTGGCATTTTTATTGTTTGCAGAGCCTGGACGACCTTGCTCCGAGCGTTATCGATATCGCGCGCCCATTTCGGATTTTCCAGCCACGGCAGTAATGCTCGAATGACATCGGGACGTTCGGCGTCGATCATCAGCGCCAGGTTGCGGACGGCAGCGGCACGCACCGCCGGGTTCGTGCTCTTGGAAAGCTCGATCATCTTATCGGCGTACTTTCCCGGCGGCGAGTAATAGATCAACGTCGTCAGGCCGGTATAGCTGCGTCCCTGAATGCGAAGATCAGCCAGGGTCTCATCCTCGAATAGCGAAAAGTACCAGTCGTCGCGGCCCGACCATTCCTTTTCCTTGAGCAGCGCGTCGAGAGCGAGATCACGTTGGCCGTGGGTCGCGGACCTATTTTCAACCACGGCTCTCAGCTCGTCGCGGTAGCGGTCGATGTCTCCGATCGAATCGTCGTCGAGAGCGCGGCGATAAAGTACCCATTTTGCCAGCACTTGAGATGTTGGGTTGGACGAATCGGCATAGAGCCGATTGACGTGATTTTTTGCGCGATCCCAGGCGTGTCGCCCAAGCGCGAGCAGATCGTCCTGGTTGGTCAGATATTCGTCTGCGTCGACGATCTTGTCCGCGGCTCTGGAGAGGTCGCCGGCGAAATGGGCGCTGTTGTATTTTAGCCATTCTTTTAATCCCGGACGCTGATCACCCTCGCCGCTTTCAGCCGGCGAATTCTCGTAGATGTTCTTTATAAGCTCCACAGCACGCGGCGAATCTTTGAATACACGTAGAAACTGCGCCGCCGAGTCCGGATCTTTGCGAACCTCGCCCAGAATACGGTCAAGGCTGCTCTCGGATGGGAAAATGTTAAAACCGAGCTCGCGGTAATTCTGGCTTTGGTGACGCCAGTAGTCGAGAATGTCTTCGATCGGCGCGTCGTCCTTGGGCGGATTTTTCTTGCTGTAAAATTCGGGATTTCGCTCGCCGCGTGCTTGTATAAGCGGGTTAGGCGGCGGCGGCGCGGGCAGGTCAAGCAAAACCTGGATCACGTCTTCCTTGGCCCGCGACGAACGGACCAGGACGAACGAAAGAACGCAAAGCAGCGACAAACAAAAAACGACCGCGGAGATAAATCTTTTCATTATGAAGAGTGAGATAGGGAATCTTTATGTAAATATCGCATTCGGCGGCAAAATGCAACGAAATTAATTCGTACGGCGTGACTAGGTTTTTAGTAGGTCAGTGACAGCGACCTGTTTGACTATTCTACTCGTTCGGTGGTAGTGCGTCCCCGATTTACGCAGGTGGTTCTGACAATACGTCTTTTTTGCCGAATTTGTGTTTCAGGTATTCGATGAGCGGCGCGAGGATCGATAGGAAGACCACGACGATCACGACCTTTTCTATATGGTCTTCGAGTTTGATGCCTAGGGCGGTCTCGATCACGCCGCCGAGAAAAAAGCCCGCGAGTACCATGCTTGTGATCCACAAAAAGCCGCCGAGTACGCTGAACAAAAGAAAACGCGCGTACGGCATCTGGGTTGCCCCCGCGACCAGCGGAGCGAAGGTGCGTACAATGGGAACAAACCGGGCGAGCACCACCGTCTTTGCGCCGTATGTTTCGAAAAAACGGCGCGCCTTTTCCACGCGACTGGGCTTGAAAATGCGCGACGACTCGCGGTTAAAAAGCGTTTTGCCCATCCCGCGGCCGGTCCAGTAACCGGTGCTGTCGCCGATCACCGATCCGAGAAAGAACGCAAGCAGCACGTAGACGACATTCAGCTTATCCGCCGCCGCAAACAGGCCCGATACAACCAGCAGCGAATCGCCCGGCAGAAAAAACCCGACGGCCAAACCGGTCTCGGCAAACACAATAAAAAACAGCCCGAAATAAACATACCCGCCAAGCAGGTTGAGCATGTAATCGATCAAGAACTTTGGATTTAGAAAATCCTTAACTTGGTAGAAAAGATCGGTAATGAAATCCATGTGTGTAAAAGGAAAACGTGATTATGGAAAGCGGAGAGTTGGAATTCGCCAAAATTCTTTGTTGGTGCTGATTAGTGTTATTTCGTGGTTCCCGTTGTCCAGCGTTTAAGATTTAACCACGAAACAACACGAAATGGCACGAAACGCATATCGACCGCGTTCTTATTCGATTTTCCCGGCCCAGCCGTGTTTGCCGATAAGAGGTACGAATGCGCACGGGCCGCAGTTCTCGCGGTGATAGCCGCCGTCGGCGCGAGTCACGCGCACGAGCTCCTGCGTTTTTTGGTCGTCGCCGACGGGAATGACCAGCTTTCCGCCGATCTCTAACTGATCGATCAACGGTTCGGGCAGCGTCGGGCCGCCGGCGGCAACGAGTATCGCGTCAAACGGCGCGTAAACTTGCCAGCCGTTGGTTCCGTCGTCGCATCGAAACGAAACGTTTTGATAGCCCATCTGCGGCAGCTTTTGTTTCGCGTTGGCCGCGAGCACCGGAATGCGCTCGCTCGAATAAACCTTACGCGCAAGGCTGGCGAGTATCGCCGTCTGATAGCCCGAGCCGCCGCCAATCTCAAGCACGCGTTCGCGCCCCTTTAGCTCGAGCAGTTCCGTCATTCGCGCGACGATGTACGGCTGCGAGATCGTCTGTCCGGCGGCGATCGGCAGTGCGTTGTCCTTGTACGCTTGCGACGCCAGTGCCTCGGGCACGAATTTGTGACGCGGCACGCGGTTCATCACCTCAAGCACGCGTTCGTCCGCGATCTTATAATGGTCGCGAAGCTTCTCGACCATTCGCCGCCGCGGTATTTCGTAACCGTCGATCATGAAATATAGAGTCCGATTTTATTCGTGCGTTTAGTGTCGTTTCGTGTGAGTTCGTGGTTACGCTTTTCCGGATTTAATACATCACCACGAAATACACGAAAGACACGAAACAACAAATACGATCCGCTGTTGGCGAATTCACCGCTCCCAACTCTTCAACAACTGGACCGCTCCGTAATGCGTCAGGTCGCTGCGCATCGGCGTGACCGAGACATAGCCGGCGTCGATCGCTTCGAAATCGGTTCCTTCGCCGGGATGAAAACCGCTGCGAACCTCGCCGATCCAATAGTACGGTTTGCCGCGCGGATCTATGTGCTCGCTTATCACCGGCCGCGCCGCCTTGAAGCCCTGCGTCGTCACTTTCATTCCCTTCGGCTCGCCGGTCGGAACGTTTACGTTGAGCAAAGTCCCTTCGGGAATACCTTCGTCCAGCGCCTTTCGCGTGACTTCGCCGGCTAACTTTGCCGATTCGGAAAAATCGTGCGAACGATCGGCGACGAGGCTGAATGCAAGGCCGGGAACGCCGAGGATCGTCGATTCCATAGCGCCCGCAACCGTTCCGGAATATGTCGCGTCGTCGCCGAGGTTCGCGCCGTGGTTGATTCCCGAAACGCACACGTGCGGCCGCTGATCCTCGGTCAAAATTCGATTCAGCGCTAGCGTCACGCAGTCGGTCGGCGTTCCGTCGACGGTCCAATGATTGCCGTCGATCTGTCTTATACGCAGCGGCCGCCCGAGCGTCAGGCTGTGCGAAGCGCCGCTCTGTTCCGCCGCCGGAGCTACTACAAAAACATCGCCCAGCTCGCACATCGCCGCCTCGAGCGCGATGATGCCCTCCGAATGATAGCCATCATCGTTGGTGATCAAGATTCTCGGATGCATATAGATGAAGAAGACAGAAGTTAGAGTTAGAAGCTAGAAGTTAGAAGTTGAAAAACCCAAACCAGCTACTCACTTCCAGCTTCTAACTTCCAAATTCCAAAAGCAAAAGGCGGAAAAGCGAAATACTTTTTCACCTTTCCACCTTTTGAACTCTCTCACTTTTATTTATCGGCCCGAGTTATAGCCCGGACGCGGTGAGTTGTTTCCCATCGGCCGCTGCTGGCGAAATCGCCTGCGGTTACGCTTGCGGGCGTTCACCGATTTCAGCTTTGCCTTTTGACCGGGCGGGATGAAGTGAGCGTGTTTCTTTAGATCCTTGATGATCTCTTCGCTGATAACCTTTCGCTTAAAACGCCGCAGAGCGCTTTCGATCGATTCGTTATTGTTTACGTTTATAAATGCCATTGTTTTTACTCACCTCCTTTCGGCTGAATTTCTAATGGGCCGCGGACGCCCTCGTCCGCAGAGCTCCGGAACCCGGACGCTCTTGTCCGCCCTCGCGACCCAAAGCAAACAACTATTAAACAACGTCCCGTCCAAATTCGCAAGGACAGCGGTCGGCCGGGGTAGAAGCTTGACCCTGTACGGCCTCTACAATAGTCTTTCCAGTTGCGAGGCTATAGCCGCTATGTGTGCCGCCACATTCATGGCTTGACCCGCGGCGACCGTAAAACCGCCGCGGCCGTCGCCCAGAAACGCCGAACAGTATCGTCTTCGTTACAAGTGACGATATTGAGCTTTCCGTCTCTATTTTGTCACCGATAGCGATATCACGCGGCCGCCTTCCGATATTTATCGGCGAACCCGTCCCGCGTGTGAAGAGGGAGTTTGGACCGGTGCGTTGGGGCGGGCTGCGCGCTGCACCGAAGTAACAACCGTCAACATCAATGACGCTGAGGCGCGAATCACCTTATTCATATAAAACCCTTCCATAGAATGCGAGGTTTTGGCCTTTGGATATTCTATCGAATTTTCAGATCCGTTGGTGGCATCGGAGTTTAGCAAAAGTCCTGGCACATTGGTTGCAGTTTGTTTGAACGGCGGCGTCTGTCTTATCTTAATACAGGGAACAGGTCAAATGCCATAAAGGCAATTCGGATCATCCGGGAGTTACAACTAAATGTTTAAGAACAAAGGGTTTAGGCGGTCGGTATTCCTATTTATTCTACTATCGCTGACGAGTTATTCGGCGACGGCACAGGATAGGAAAGGCAAGAAAAAGAGTACCGTGCCGACGGGAAAGGCGGTGCTGTGGGAGCCGGTCGATACGCCGTCGCTCGATCTGTTCAGTGGCCCTGGCGGCGTTGCGATGCGGCCCGACCTTCGCCGCGTCGAATTTATCGAGGAGGAAAAGTCCGGCCACAACAAAAAGTACCGCATCCGCGACGCCGCGGGCCGCGAGTGGGTCGCAAAACTCGGCAGCGAAGCACGCCCCGAAACCGCCGCAGTGCGCGTGCTGTACGGGCTTGGTTATAAGACCGAGATCAATTATCTGGCGCCGACGCTCACGATTCCGGGCAAGGGCACGCACGAAAACGTCAGGCTCGAAGCTCGTCCGGCCAACGTGAAGCGCCTCGACGAATGGAAGTGGCGCGAAAATCCGTTTGTCGGTACAAACGAGCTTCAGGCCCTCAAGATAATGATGGTGTTTTTCACCAACTGGGACCTGCTCGATCTGCAAAACAAGGTGCTGCTCGTCAACAATAACGGCCGATACGAACATCATTATGTGATCAGCGATCTTGGCGCGACTTTTGGCAAGGTCGGTAACAACAATCTGCCGATCTTTTTCCGCCTCGGGCGCAAGACTGGCGATTCGGCGGTCTGGAACGAGGCCGGATTTATCAGCGGCGTTAAGGACGGAATGATCGATTTCGATTTCAAGGGCAAGGGCCGCGGCCTGATGGAGAATATCAGCGTCGCAAACGGCCGCTGGCTCGTAAACCGTCTGAGGATGCTCAGCGACAAGCAGATCGACGACGCGTTTCGCGCCGCCAACTTTTCGCCTGACGAAGTCGAACTTTACCGTATCGGATTTAAAGCCCGCGTCGACGAACTCGACCAGGCGACAGGCCGCGCCGCCACGGCCGCAGGCGGCAGACAGTAGACTGGCAAAAGCTTTATAAGGTAGAGGCGTCACCAGATGGCGCCTCTTTTTTATCGGAACACGTGCACAGCCGTCCGCTCGGAAGCACCGTGGGATGAGCTTTCGCAATTCTTGCGGCGTCGCACGTTTGTCCATCAACCCGTCTCGCACAAACGCCACGAGCCATTGAAA
>Ga0183260_10003845_pt1 | contig 12059 bp, 9 predicted proteins | sample AntDrymUQ4972206_2_FD_129768 | JGI IMG/M metagenome (GOLD analysis project Ga0183260, IMG submission 129768) | Polar desert sand microbial communities from Dry Valleys, Antarctica - metaG UQ497 (22.06) (version 2) (version 2) | ecosystem: Environmental > Terrestrial > Soil > Desert | place...
ACCGTCGGACGGCCGCCCGGCGTATCCTCAGCAGCCAGCATGCGCCTGCCCGGCCGGGAGACAGCCGATCGCGCCGCGCCGTTGGCGATGCCAGCGGGGGCGCTGCGCGTCGCACGGGTACGGGCCCGCAGCGGCGCGTTGACGCAGGCCGTCCATCGCGCGGCGCTCGCGCGTGCGCGTCAGCCGGCGGCCGATGCGCCACGGGTCGCACCGGCACCGTCTGCGCTCGGGTCGCCGTGAGCGCAGACACGGGGACAGCCCGGGTGACGGTCGTCGTCCCGACGCGCGACCGGCCGGCCGCGCTCGCTCGCTGCCTGGCGGCACTCGCGCGCCAGCGCGCGCTCGTGCTCGAGATCGTGGTCGTCGACGACGCGTCGGTCGACGGCGCCGCGGTCGCCGCGGCGGTGACGCGCGCGACGCCGGCGGCGCGGCTCGTGCGCGGGTCGGGCAGAGGCCCGGCGGCGGCGCGCAACCTCGGCGTGCGGGCGGCGTGCGGCGAGATCGTCTGCTTCACCGACGATGACTGCACCGCCGATCCGGACTGGGCGCGGCGGCTCGTGGCGGCGTGCGCCGGCGGCGCGGCCGCAGCCGGGAGGACGCTCGCCGACCCCGCCGCGGGCCCCTCAGCGGCCGCGGCCCAGCTGCTGACGAACGTCTTGCAGCGCGCGTCGCTCGATCCGGCCCGCGGCACGCTCGGCTTCTCCCCAAGCTGCAACATCGCCTGCCCGCTCGAGCTTGCCCGAAGGCTGCCGTTCGACGAGTCCTTCCCGCACGCTGCGGGCGAGGATCGCAACTGGTGCGCGCGGCTCGTGGGGGCGGGCGTGCCGCTGCGCTTCGTGCCGGCGGCAACGGTCACCCACCGACCGCGCCTGGGCATGCCGGGCTTGGTGCGCCAGCAACGCCGCTACGGGCGCGGGGCAGTTCGCTACCGCGCAGCGGGCGGCGCACGGCGTCTCGCGGGGCGCTCCTTCTACGTGCAGCTGGCGCGCGAGGCCGCAGCCGGTGGCGCCGCGGTCGCCGCGCTCGTCGCACTCGCGCAGGGGGCGGTCTTGGCGGGAGCGCTGCTGGAGCTGTACGCACGGTGCCCCGACCGCCGGCCCGACACCGCTCCCGGCTGAGCGCCGCGCGATCAGCCTTCGAGCAGCGGCTCGCCAGCGAGTCCGTCGCCGTCCGCTGCGCAGACCGCGGCGATCGTGCTCGCGACGTCGGCGAGCTGCGGCGCGCGCGAGGGGGCGCGCGCGGCGCAGCGGCCGGGAGCGACGACGGCCCATGCGTCGCCGGGGGTGTGGTTGCCCGAGCGCCCGCTGCCGGTCCCGCGCCGCAGGACGTCGCCGTAGGACGGCGAGTGCACGCCCTCGAGCGTGGTCGCCGAGCGCGCGCTCCACTGCACGACGAGATCAGGTAGCAGGCCGATCCGCTCGCCGCGGTGATGCTCGGCGACGCGGTCGACGCGCTCGACGGCGGGCAGCCCGTCGGGATCGCAGAACGTGCGCAACCCGGCTGCGATCCGCGCGAGCAGCTCTTCGGCCTCGGCCTCCTCGACGATCCCCTCGCGCTCGCGGCCGCGCAGGTTCAGCCGGACGTAGCCCTGGTTGTCGGCGGGATGCGCGAAGGCGGCGGTCCTCGCCCAGTCCGTCCCGCGCAGTTCCAGGCGCGCTGTGAGCTCGAGCGCCGCGCGGTCGGGCAGCACGCGCGCGATCTGCCCGCGGGTGCCCGCTGGGATCGCCGCGCGCAGGCGCCAGATCGCCCCCGGGGCGCCGCCGCTCCCGTTGCTCTCACGTCTCCCGCCGGACAGCACGGCGGCGAGCATCTCGGGCAGCAGGTCGGCGCGCGAGGTGTTGACGTCCATCCCGACGGCCGAGACGGCAAGCACATCCGCGTCGCCGGGCAGCGCGGCGAGCACGCGCGCGAAGGCGGCGTCGACGGCCTCGTAGACCGCTGCCAGAGCGCCCTCGAGCAGCTCCCGCTCCCGGCCCCGCGGCTGCTGTGCGAGCTGTGAGAGATCCCAGAACTGATGGCCCGCCAGGTGGGCGGCGCTGAACGTCAGCCAGACGAGGTCGTAGGACCCGCGCGCAAGCAGCGCCGTGGCGGCGTCGGCGACGCGTCCCGGCGCAGCGACGAGCTTGTCGCGCAGCGCCAGCAGCTCGCGCACCGACGGGCGACCGAAGATCTCGGTCGCGTGCGGCCCGGACCCGTGACGGCGGGCCAGGCGGCGGCCGGCATCGCGTGGCAGCGACCAGCGCGGCAGCACGACGCGGTCGGCGAACTGCCAGCCGCAGACGTACGTCCCGAGCCACGCGCGCGGTGGCCGGCTCTCGTAGGGATCGATCGCGAGCGTGCGCCGGCCGGCGCGAGCCAGGCGCTCCCAGATCGCGGCCGGCGCCGGGAAGGCCGTCGCGTAGCGCGCGCGCTGTGACCCGGCGTCCCACTGAAACGGATAGAAGAGGCCGTGATCGCCGAGCTGTACGCCGCTGTAGAGCGTGTGGAACGCGCCTGCAGCGAAATGGCCGGCCGGTGTGGCCAGCTCGAGCCGACGCCCGCGCTCGATCAGTCCCGCGAGCGCCGGCAGGCGTCCCTCGGCGAGCATGCGGTCGACGACGGCGACGCTCGCCGCGTCGAACTGCAGCACGCAGATCATGTTTGGACCGTGACGCCCTCGACCGGCATCGTCTCGCCGCCGAGCGCGTCCGAGCGGCGCGCCGCGTCGAGCACGCACATCGTCGCGGCGCCCTCGGCGGCGGTCGCCAGCGGGCCTGGATCCTCGCCGCGCAGCGCGCGTGCGTAGGCGTCGAGCTGGTGTGACAGCGAGCGCACCAGCGGGTGCCCTGCAGGCCGCAGGCGGGCGGCGAGCCCGCGCACGCGACCGCCGCGCACGACCCGCGCGACGCGGTGCCCGACGGCGTCGCGGATCTCGACGAGCTCGCGGTGGGGCCGGTTCGTGGCGCACTCGATGCGCACGCGAGCGCGGGTCGTCGCCAGCTCGATACCCGCGCGCTCGTGCTCGGCCTGGGCGCGGACGGCGAGCGGTGGTGCGGAGGTCAGCATCAGAGCCAGATCGATCAGGTGCGGCGCGATATCGAGCAGCGCATCGTCGTCACGCGCGATTGGGCGCCAGGACTTGCGCCGGTAGTGCAGCACGAGCTGCAGCTGCAGATCCCCGAAGGCCGGGACGCGCCGGGCGAGCTTGAGGCCCTGATCGAAGCGGCGGTTGAAGCCGATCCACGGCGCCGGGGCGAGCGCCGCGATCCTCAGCGCGCCGGCCGCGTCGGGCGCGGGCGGCTTCTCGATCAGCGCCGTGATTCCGGCGGCGGCGACCGCGACGGCGGCCTCCTCGTGGTGCTCGGGTGACGAGCACACGAGGACGCCGTCGAGCGGGCCGGCGGCGAGCATCGCGGCGATGGTGGCATGCGCCGAGGCACCGGTGCGCTTGGCGAGCAGCCCGCGGCGTGCGCGGTCGGGGTCGCTGACGGCGACGATGTCGACGCCGCCGACCCGTTGCGCCGCCGGCGCGTAGCCGCGCTCGGCCACACGCCCGCATCCGATCAGGCCCAGCCGCAGGGGCGCCGGCTCGCTCATCGTTGTCGCCTCCTGCGCAACCACAACACGAGCGCGCCAGGCACGGACGCCGCCGCGACGAGGTGGTGGGCGAGATGCAGCGGCACGCCGGCGAGCGCGAGCCGCGCGCCGCCGCAGCGCGCCAGCAAGGCGTAGAAGCCCGCGTTCGGCGCCGCCATCGCCAGCAGCGCGGCAGCGGCCAGGCGCGGCCGGCGAGCGGCTGCCGCGGCCACCGACGCGACGGCCGCGGCGGCCGCGAGGCGGTGGCGCCAGGCGAGGTTCAGCGAAGCCGGGCCGCGCCCGGCCTCGAGCTGGAGGGCGACCCACGGCACGCCGCGGGCACTGAAGTCCGTGCGCAACATCGAGCGCAGCGTCCAGCGCTTGAGGTGCGTCCCGCGCACCGCGGGCTCCAGCTCGATCCGCCCGCCGGCCGCGTGCAGGCGCATGCCGAGCTCGACGTCCTCGATCGATGGACACGGGAAGCGCCGCTCGTCGAAGCCACCGGCCGCCTCGAAGGCGTCGCGGCGGATCGCGCCGAGTCCGGCCCAGAACGTCGCCGCCGGCCCGGGAGAGCTGACGTGGACATGGTGATGCAGCAGGTTGCGAAAGCGCGACACCAGCGCCGGGACCGCGGGCCGGTCGTCGTATGCGCCGAAGACGGCGTCGAGCTGCGGGTCGCGCTCCAGCGCCTCGCGCAGCCGGCGCAGGGCGTCTGGATGCAGCTCGACGTCTGAGTCGACGAACACGACGATCTCGCCGCCACTGCGCGCGGCGCCCAGATTGCGTGCGGCGGCCGGCCCGGCGCCGGCCGGATCGGTGACGACGGTGACCTCGTGCGGCTCGGCGCAGCGCGCCAGGGCGGCCAGGCAGCGCTCCAGCGAGGGCGGCCGGTCGGTGGCTGGTATGACGACGGATAGCACGTTAGGCGAGCCTAAGTTAGAGTGCCCTAACTATGGGAGAGGGCGAGATAGGGGCGGAACTCTACGCCGTGCTCGGCGCGGGCCCCGCCGGCCTGACGGCAGGCTACGTGCTCGCGGGCGCCGCGCGCCCTGTCGTCGTCTTCGAGGCCGACCACCAAGTCGGCGGGTTGGCCCGCACGGTAGAGCGAGACGGCTATCGCTTCGACCTCGGCGGCCACCGTTTCTTCACGAAGTCGGGCGAGGTGCAGCGGCTGTGGCAGGAGGTGCTCGGCGACGAGCTGCTCGTGCGCGGGCGGCTGTCGCGGATCTACTGGCGCGGGCGCTTCATCGACTACCCGCTGCGGCTGACCGACGTCGTGCGCAAGATCGGTCCGGTCGAGCTCGCACGCTGCTCGGCTTCCTACGCGCTCGCGCTGGCGCGCCGCCGCCGGCACGAGCACGAGACCTTCGAGGAATGGGTCTGCGACCGCTTCGGGCGGCGCCTGTTCGAGCTGTTCTTCGAGTCCTACACGGAGAAGGTTTGGGGCGTGCCGACCTGCGAGATCCGCGCGGAGTGGGCGGCGCAGCGAATCCGCACGCTGTCCTTCGCGCGCGTCGTGCGCGCCGCGCTGCTGCGCGACGGCGCCGGCGTGCACAGCCTGATCGACCGCTTCGAGTATCCGCGCCTCGGCCCCGGGCAGATGTGGGAGGCGATGGCGGCGGAGATCGTCGGCGCGGGCGGGGAGCTGCGCCTCGGCGCGCGCGTGGAGCGCATCGAGCTGCGCGGCGGGCGCGTGAGCGCCGTGCAGGCGGGCGGGGAACGCGTGGCGGTGGAGCACGCGATCTCCTCGCTGGCGCTGCGCGACATCGTCGCGCTCGTCGACCCGCCGCCACCGCGCGCCGTGCTCGCCGCCGCTCGCGGCCTGCGCTACCGCGACTTCATCACCGTCGCGCTCGTCGTACGCGGCGAGGACCTGTTCCCCGACAACTGGATCTACATCCACGACCCCGATGTGCTCGTCGGGCGAATCCAGAACTTTCGCGCCTGGAGTGAGGCGCTGGTCCCCGACGCAGACCGCACCTGCGTGGGCATGGAGTACTTCTGCTTCGAGGGCGACGAGCTGTGGCGCGCATCCGACGACGAGCTCGTCGCGCGCGCCACGGGCGAGCTCGAGGCGATCGGGCTCGCGAGCGCCGATCGCGTGCAGGCCGGCCACGTCGTACGGGTGCCGAAGGCCTATCCGATCTACGACGCCGACTACGAGCAGCGCGTGCGAACCGTCCGGGCATGGCTGGAGGGAATCGGCAACCTGCAGCAGATCGGGCGCAACGGGCTGCATCGCTACAACAACTCCGACCACTCGATGCTGACCGCGCTGCGCGCCGTCGAGAACGCCTGTGCGGGAACCGAGCACGATCTGTGGGCCGTCAACTGCGACGGCGCCTACCACGAGGAGGGACGCAAGATCGAGCAGCCCTACCGGCGCGCACCCGTGACCCCGGCCCTGCGTGGGCGGCCGGACGAGGACGATCTCGAGCCCGTGGTCGCCGGGCAGTCGAGCGAGTAGGCGCGCCATTCGCCGCGCCGGGCGAGGAGAATCGCGCGCCGGGCGACGCTCAGCCGCAACGCCCACGGCGCCTGCGGTCCGATGACGAAGGCGCCCGACCGATGCGGCATGCGGCCGAAGCTGACGACGTCGGCGAGCGGGGCGTCGAGCTCCCACGAAAGCGCCGTGCGCACGAGCACGTCGCTCGTCGCCAGGTCGCCACAGCGCAGCAGCGCGGCGTTGCCGACAGCGCGCACGAGCGCTCGCAGCCGCTCGTGGGACTGCCCGACGCGGACCGTCACCCGGGCCGCCTCGCGCAGCTGCTCGGCGCGCGGCGGTACCTGCAGCGCGAGCGCGGCGAGCAATGCCGCCAGCGCGGCCGTCGCCACCGCCGGCCGGCCGGTCGTCGCCACCGCCGGCCGCAGCCTGCGCGCCCGCGCGAGGGCGAGCAGTCGCGCCACCCCGACACCGCCGAGGACGCCCACGACGGCCGCGGCCGGCGCCATGAAGCGCGGCAGGCCGGCGAAATCGCCGGCGGCGGCCATCAGCGCCACGACGGCGATCCACGCCAGCGCGGCGACCAGCAGCAGCCGCGCGCCTCGCGCGGCGGCGGAGGACGCGGCGGCAAGCACCGCGAGCGGCCAGGCGGCCAGCAGCGGAAGCGCCAGCGCGCGCTGCGCCACCTCGGCGACCGCCGGTAGCGAGCCGTCGTCGTCGCGCTGCGCGCGCTCGGCACCGCCGAGCGCGTCGCCGGCCGCCAGCAGCTCGGGACCAAACCACAGCGCCGGGATGGCGAGCGCCAGCGCGACCGTCAGCGGCCGTGAGGCTGGCTCGCGCCGCCAGCACCACACTCCGTAGGCCGCCAGCAGCGGCCAGACCTCCGGGCGCAGCAGGGCCGCGAGCGCTCCGAGCGATAGCGCGGACCGCACGCGCCCGTCGATGCCCGCGTGCACCGCGCACAGCACGAGCGCGACGAGCAGCGGCTCGGACATGCCTTCGGCGCCCTGGCGCAGCCACGCGGTGACGGGGTCCAGCGCCAGCAGCAGCGAGAGCGAGGCAAACGCGGCGGCGGCGATCCGCTCGCGGCGCTGGTGGCCGGCCGTCAGCACGTACGCCAGCCGCGCGACGAGCACGAGCGCGAGCAGCCACGCCGCGCGCACGAGCACGAGCCACAGCGGCGGCGCCGCGTCGCCGGCCAGGGAGAGAACCGCCGTGATACCGACGGCGAGCGGCTTCCACGATGGCCCGGTGCTGAGATCGAGTCCCGGGCCGGCGAGCTCGCGGCCCCATACGAGCCACGCCCAGGCGTCGTAGACAGGGTCCGCCGGCAGCGCGAGCGACGCGGCAGCGAGCGCAAGGCAGGCGCCGATCACCATGGCGGGCAGGCCGGTTCTCATTCGCATCTGCCGTTAGGGTGCCCTAAGCTGCGGAGCCTTGTCAGGCCGGACCGCGACCCCAACTGAAAGAAAGCACGCGCATGATAGTGAGCCGCCGCCCCGCACTAACGGCCCTGCTGGCCTTCGGGCTGGCCATGGTCCTGTCGGCCTGCGGCTCGTCGGGCAGCGACGAGCTGACGCTCTACTCCGGTCGCATCGAGCCGATTATCGGACCGGCGATCAAGCGCTTCGAGGACGGGCCCGGCGGCAAGAAGCTGAAGGTCCGCTACGGCGACAGCCCGAGCCTCGCCGCGCAGATCGCCGAGGAGGCCTCGAACTCGCCCGCCGACCTCTTCTTCGCGCAGGACGCGGGCTCGCTGGACGCCGTCGAGAAGCGCGGCCTGCTCGAGCCGTTGCCGGCCGACATCCGCGCCAAGATCCCCAAGCACTACCAGTCGGCGAACGGCAAGTGGATCGGCGTCACCGGGCGCTCGCGGATCATCGCCTACGGCCCGAAGGTCAAGCAGTCCGAGCTGCCCGATTCGCCGCTGAAGCTCACCGACCCGAAGTGGAAGGGCCGCGTCGGCTGGGCGCCGACGAACGCCTCGCTGCAGGGCTACATCACCGCGCTGCGTCTGATCGAAGGCCAGGACGTGGCCAAGCGATGGCTCGAGGGCATGGTCCGCAATGACGTGCAGCCCTACGACAGCAACATCCCGGTGCGCGACGCGATCGCCAAGGGCGAGATCGACCTCGGCCTGATCAACCACTACTACGTCGCCGAGGCGGTGGCCGAGGATCCGGGCTATCCGGTCAAGGTGCACTTCCCGCCCAAGGACCTCGGCTCGCTCGTCAACACCGCCGGCATCGGCGTGCTGGCATCGAGCAAGCACAAAACGCAGGCGCTCGCGTTCGTGCGCGCGATGCTCTCCAAGGGCACGCAGACGTACTTCGCCGACAGCTCGAAGGAGTACCCGCTGCTCTCCGGCGTGCCGATCCCGAAGGAGCTCACGCCGCTGGACGAGATCCCGTCGCCCAAGATCGACCTGGCCAAGCTTGGAGACCTCGAGGGAACGCTGAAGCTGATGCGGGAGACGGGCGCGCTCGGCTAGCCGAGCGCGCCCGCGTCGAGATGGCCACCGCCGCCGACTCCGCAGGCCTGACGCCCAGCCCGGCCATCGCGCCGGGCGGCGGCGGGCGGGCGCGCGCGACAGCGCGGCGCCTGTTCGGCAAACGCCGGCCGCCGGCCGCGCTGCTCGGTCTCGGGCTCGTCATCGGCCTGGCTTCGGCGCTGCCGGCGCTGTATCTCGTCGTCGCGGTGCTCGGCGAGGCCGGTGACGCGCTGGACGCCGTCCTCAACGACCGCACGCTGGCGCTCGTCGGGCGGAGCACCGGCCTGGCCGCGGCCGTGACTACGAGCGCGATTGCGATCGCCGTGCCGCTCGCCTGGCTGACGGTGCGCTCGGACCTGCCGGGTCGGCGCGTGTGGGCGACGCTCGCGACGCTGCCGCTCGTGATCCCGAGCTACATCGGCGCCTACCTCTTCGTCTCGGCACTCGGCCCGAAGGGCGCCCTGCAGGATCTGCTCGCTGCGCTCGGCGTGCAGGAGCTGCCATCGATCTACGGCTTCGCCGGCGCGTGGCTGGTGCTGACGCTGTTCACCTACCCGCTCGTGCTGATCCCCCTGCGCGCGACGCTGCGGCGGATGGACCCGTCGCTGGAGGAGGCCGCGCGCGTCATGGGCCGGCCGCCGCTGCAGGTCTTCCGCACGGTGATCCTGCCCCAGCTCGTGCCGGCGATCGGCGCCGGCGGGGTGCTCGTCGCGCTGTACGTCCTGAGCGACTTCGGAGCGGTCTCGATCATGCGCTTCAACTCGTTCACGCGCGAGATCTACGTCGCCTACAACACGAGCTTCGACCGCACCGGCGCCGCCGCGCTGGGGCTCGTCCTCGTCGCCGTGATGCTGGTGCTGTTCGCGCTCTACACGCGCGTGCGCAGCGCCCGCGCGCTGCACCGCGCGAGTCCCGGCACGCAGCGCCCGACACCGCCGGTGAGGCTCGGCCGGTGGAGGTGGCCGGCGATCGGGTTCTGCGCCACGGTCGTCGCGATCGCGCTCGTGCTGCCGGTCGGCGTGCTCGTCTACTGGGCGACGAAGGACGTCGCCGACGGGCTCGAGCTGGCGGCATTGACCGCGAACGCCGGCAACTCGCTGCTCGCCGCGGCCGCCGCGGCCGCCGCGGCCGTGCTCGGCGCGATCGTCGTCGCGCTGCTGTCGGTGCGCTTCCCGAACCTCGCGACGCGCGCGATCGAGCGGCTCGGCTACGCCGGCTACGCGCTGCCCGGGATCGTCGTCGCGCTGGCGCTCGTGTTCTTCGCCACGCGCGTGGCGCTGGCGCTCTACCAGACGCTCGCCCTGCTCGTCTTCGCGCTGACGATCCATTACCTGCCGCTTGCGGTGAGCCCGATCGCGAGCTCGCTGCTGCAGGTACCGCCGCGTCTGGAGGAGGCGGCGCGCGGTCTTGGTCGACGCCCGATCGAGGTCTTCCGGACGATCACGACGCCGCTCGTGGCGACCGGCGCGCTCGGCGGGGCGGCGCTCGTCTTGCTGCACGCGATCAAGGAGCTGCCGATCACGCTGCTGCTGGCGCCGACCGGGTTCGACACGCTGGCGACCGACATCTGGCGCCAGGTGTCGTTCGGCTTCTATGAGGCGAGCGCGATCCCGGCGCTCCTGCTGCTGCTGATCGCGGCGCCGCCGTTGTACCTTCTGAGCGAGAAGGGCGCCAATCCATGAGGCTCAACGGGACCGGCAACACGAACGGACACAGGCCGCCGTGCATCGGCCTGCGGCTGCGCGGGCTGGAGAAGTCCTTCGGTCCCGTGCGGGCCGTCGACGGCGCGGATCTCGATCTGCACTCCGGCGGGACGTGCGCCCTGCTCGGCCCGAGCGGCTGCGGCAAGACGACGACGCTGCGCATGATCGCCGGGCTCGAGCGCCCGGACGCCGGCGAGATCGTCGTCGGGGGACGCGTCGTCAGTGGGCCGGACACGTTCGTGCCGGTCGAGGAGCGGCGCATCGGGATGGTCTTCCAGGACTACGCGCTGTTTCCGCACATGGACGTCGCCGCCAACGTCGGCTACGGCCTGGGCCGCAAGCCCGATGCCGGCCGCGTGGGCGAGGCGCTCGAGCTCGTCGGCCTCGGCGACGCCGGCAAGCGCCCGGTGCACGAGCTGTCGGGCGGCCAGCAGCAGCGGGTAGCGCTCGCACGGGCGCTCGCGCCGTCGCCCGACCTCGTGCTGCTCGACGAGCCGTTCTCGAACCTCGATGCCGGGCTGCGCGACCGGCTGCGCCAGGAGGTCTCGCAGATCCTGCGCGACGCGGGGGTGACGGCGCTGTTCGTCACGCACGACCAGGAGGAGGCGCTGTCGATCGCCGAGACGGTCGCGGTCATGCGCGACGGCCGAGTCGAGCAGGTCGGCACGCCGGAGGAGGTCTACCTGCGCCCCAGCACGCGCTGGATGGCGACGTTCCTCGGCGACATCGTCGTGCTGCCCGGCGAGGCGCGTGGCGGCCGCGTGAGCTGCGAGCTCGGCAGCCCGCCCAACGACCTTCAGTTCGACGGCGACGTCGACGTGCTGGTGCGGCCGGAGTCGCTCGCCGTCGGCCTCAGCGGACCTGCGAGCGCGGCCAGCGCCGAGGTCGTGTCGCGGCGCTTCTTCGGCCACGACCAGCTGGTCGGTTTGCGCCTGAGGTCCGGCCAGCGCGTCTGCGCGCGGCGGCTGGGCTACCCGCCCTGGCATCCGGGCGACCACGTGCAGGTGTGGATCGAGGGCCCTGTCGAAGTGCTGCCGCGCGATCAGGGCGCGGCTGCTGCGCAGGACGCCACGAGTGCGAGCGCGCGCACGTCTTAGCGTCTTTAGCTCTACAACAGCAACCGGCCCTCGGCGACCACGACGACGTCACCCGCGACGCGGGGGCGGTCCTGCTCCCAGCTGCACTCGATCCGGGCCGGGCGACCGATCTGGACGCCCTGCTCGATGGTCAGCTCGCTCGTGCCGGCGTGCTCGCGCAGGTAGGCGAGCAGCGGACCGGCGGCAGATCCCGTCGCCGGGTCCTCGGTGATGGCGGTGCGGTCGACGAGGAATCCGCGCGTGCGTGCGGTGCCCGCAGCGAGATCGACGGCGGCGAGGTAGAGAACGGTCGCACCGAGCGGCTCGAGCAGCGCGCGCAAGGTCTCGCGGTCCGGCGGCGCGGCGCGTCCGAGCGCCTCGTCGCACACCGGGGCGACGAGGTGGGCGAGGCCGGTCGAGACGACCTGCGCGGGCAGCGTTCGATGCGCGTCGCCACGTGACAGGCCGGCGGCCCGCAGGACATCGTCAACGTCCGGCTCGGGCCCGAAGCTCGCAGGCTCCTGCAACATCGACGCGCGCGCCGCGTTCCCGTCGAGCTCGACCTCGATCGGCTGGCAGCCGGCGCCCGTCTGCTGCACGTAGCGCGCGCTGCACTCGCCGCGCCGGCGCGCGACGGCGACGGCGGTCCCCAGCGAGGGGTGGCCTGCGAACGGCACCTCACCCGGCATCGTCCAGATCCGATTGCGGTAGTCGGCACGCGCGTCGGTGGCCGTCTGGACGAAGGTCGTTTCCGAGAGACGCGTCTCGCGCGCGAAGGCGAGCATCGTCGC
>Ga0183260_10003846_pt1 | contig 12059 bp, 5 predicted proteins | sample AntDrymUQ4972206_2_FD_129768 | JGI IMG/M metagenome (GOLD analysis project Ga0183260, IMG submission 129768) | Polar desert sand microbial communities from Dry Valleys, Antarctica - metaG UQ497 (22.06) (version 2) (version 2) | ecosystem: Environmental > Terrestrial > Soil > Desert | place...
GCAAAGGCCGGTCCGGTCCGCAGCGCCCGCTTTGACGATGCCAAGATTGCCCTGCCCTTCACCCGCGTGCTCGCCTACTCGGGATCTAATGCGTTCGTCGAGAAGGAGCTCAACAAGCGTTCGATGGTGACGCTCACCGAGCTGAACGCCGGCGACGCCTTCTTTCGGGTCCCCACCGGCTCGACCGACATTCACAGCCTCTACGCCAACACCGAAAAGATTCGCTCGCAGGCTCCCAAGAAGGCCGATGCTCCCGGTGATGGGGTCTTCGAGTTCGGAGAGCTCCATGAGGGTGCGTCCGACGCGCGCAAAGTGACCATCAACTTCAATTCCTCGAACACGATCGAGTATCGCTGGGGACAGGGAGCGTGGTGGCGATTCGAGGCGGGAGAGAAGTTCGTCTCGGCATCCGGTGGCCAGATATCGGTCCCCAACCTGCTGGTGCAGCGAGTCGACGTGGACAACTCGAAGAAAATCGTGGACCCTGCCGGTAATCCCTCACCCGACATCGAACTCGCCGGGAAGGGCAAGGCGCTGCTGTTTCGCGACGGGCATGTCACGGAGGGCGTCTGGAAGGTCAAGAAGGAGGGCGACGCCCCCACTTTCGAGACCCGCTCCGGCAAGAGCTTCACCTTCGCCGAGGGCCCGATCTGGGTCGAGCTGGTGCCCTCGGGCAAAGGCCAAGTGAAGGGCTCCTTCTCCTACCGCTGACCGCCGTTCCAATTCGACGACTGCCCCCGACGAACTCCGTCCGGTACGCTTGAGGTATCTCATGCAGATAGACGAGCGGGGGCATGTTCTGCGATAGCTGTGGTGCCGAGAACCGATCCGGGGCCAAGTTCTGTCGCAAGTGCGGTAGCACACTCGCTCTGGCGTGCCCCTCGTGCGGTTCGCCCTACGAGTCGGGCGACGCCTTCTGCGCCGACTGCGGCATGGCTCTCGGCGGGCGGCCGGCTCCAGCCCCCGTCCCGGGAGCGACACTTGCTCCATCGCCCGCCGCCGTGCAAGAGCGCCGCCTGGTCTCGGTCCTGTTCGCCGATCTCGTCGGCTTCACGACTCTGGCGGAGGGTCGCGATCCCGAGGAGACGCGCGACCTCCTCACCGGGTACTTCGACATCTGCCGGACGATCATTTCCCGTTACGGCGGAGTAGTGGAGAAGTTCATCGGGGACGCGGTCATGGCCGTGTGGGGCACTCCCGTGGCGACCGAGGACGATGCCGAGCGAGCGGTGCGCGCGGCTCTCGAGCTGACCGCCGCGGTCGCGGCGCTCGGAGCCGACGCCGGTGCACCCGACCTCAAGGCGCGCGCCGGGGTCGTCACCGGGGAAGCCGCAGTCAATCTGCAGGCTCAGGGTCAGGGCATGGTCGCCGGTGACGTCGTCAACACCGCGTCTCGGGTGCAGTCGGTGGCCGAGCCCGGAGCGGTGTTCGTGGACGGAGCGACCCGACGGATCACGGAGGCCGCCATCGCCCACGAAAACGCCGGCGCGTTCGAGCTCAAGGGCAAGGCCGAGCCGCTTCGGCTGTGGCGCGCGCTGCGCGTGGTTGCGGGCGTCACCGGAGCGTTCAGGGCTTCGGGTCTCGAGGCGCCGTTCGTGGGCCGGGACCGGGAGATGCGTCTGCTCAAGGAGCTGTTCCATGCCGCCGGTGAAGAGAACAAGGCGCACCTTCTCTCGGTCGTCGGCATCGCCGGCATCGGGAAGTCGCGGCTGGCGTGGGAGTTCGAGAAGTACTGCGACGGCATCGTCGGTGCGGTCTGGTGGCACCGGGGACGGTGTCTTTCCTATGGCGAGGGCGTCACCTATTGGGCTCTCGCCGAGATGATCAAGATGCGTGCCCGCATCACCGAAGAAGAGTCTTCGGAGTCGGCCGCCCGAAAGCTGCACGAAGTCGTTGCTCTGCATGTCACCGATGAGGAGGAGCGGGGCTGGGTGGAGCCACGCCTGGCTCACCTCCTCGGCTTCGAGCAACGACGATCCTTCGAGCGCGACGACCTCTTCGCAGGATGGCGGCTGTTCTTCGAACGTATGGCCGATGTGGCTCCGACCGTGCTCGTGTTCGAGGACATCCAGTGGGCCGACGCGTCGTTGCTCGACTTCATCGAGTACCTGCTCGAGTGGTCCAAGAGCCACGCGCTGTTCGTGCTCACGCTGAGCCGTCCCGAGCTCGGTGACAAACGGCCGGGATGGGGAAGCGGGAGACGCGGCTTCACGTCGCTCTTCCTCGAGCCGCTCGGCGAAGCCACCATGGACCGACTGCTGTGCGGCCTGGTGCCCGGTCTTCCGGCCGAGACGCGCGCTCGCATTGGCCTGCGTTCGGAGGGCGTGCCCCTCTACGCGGTCGAGACCGTGCGGATGCTTCTGGATCGTGGCTTGCTTCGCCGTGAAGGCGACGGTTACGTGCTGACGGGACCGCTCGAGGACCTGGACATCCCCGAGACACTGCACGCGTTGATAGCGGCTCGACTCGACGGCTTGGACGAGTCGCACAGGAGGCTGTTGCAGGACGCGGCGGTGGCTGGCAAGTCCTTCACTCCGGCCGCGCTGGTGGCGTTGAACGGACGTGCGGAGCAGGAGCTCCGGCCTCTCTTGGATGCCCTCGTGGTCAAGGATCTCCTGACCGTGCAAGCCGATCCGATGTCGCCGGAGCGAGGGCAATACAGCTTCCTCCAGGCACTGGTCAAACAGGTTTCGTACGACACTCTGTCGAAGAAGGAGCGCAGGAGCCGTCACCTCGCCATGGCCGACTATCTCGAGGGCGCCTCAGGTTATGACGGCGATGAGATCGTCGAGGTCGTGTCCTCGCATCTCGTCGAGGCCTATAAAGCCGCCCCGTCTGCGCCCGATGCGCCTGCCATCAAGGACAGGGCGAGAAGAGCGCTGGTGGAGGCGGCCGAGCGCGCCGCGTCGCTCACCGCCAACGAAGAGGCTCAGCGCTACTACGAGCAGGCAGCCGAGCTCGCCGACGAACCGACGGTCAAGGCAGAGCTGCTCGAGGGCGCCGGCCGGGTCGCGTGGATGGGCGCGCGCGGAAGCGTCGCCATCGCCCACTTGAGAGGCGCGCTCGAAATCTTCGAGTCACTCGCGCTTACCCGTCCTGCGGGTCGCGTCGGGGCTCGTCTGGGCGAGGTCTTGGGGAGGAGCGGCCGCCCGGCCGAAGCCCGAGAACTATTGGAAAGATCTCTCGAGCTGTTGGGGACAGAGGACCCGGACGAATCGATGGCGGCATTGTCGGGCTCATTGGGCACCATGCTGTTCTTCGCGGGGGAGGTGGATTCGGCGGGGGAGCGGGTCGAGGATGCCCTGGAGATTGCCGAGGTTCTGTGGCTCCCCGAGATCCTCGCCGCACAGCTGATCACTAAATCATTCGTTCTCGATGGCAGGGGGCGGCGCGCCGAGGCGCTCGGCATCTTGAAGTACGCGCTCGAGCTTGCGCTCGAGAACGATTTGCCCTCGGAGGCGATCCGCGCCTACGAAAACCTGTCCCACCAGATGCAGACGCGCGACCGCTACCAGGAGGCCCTGGACTACGGGCGGAGCGCATTGGCGCTGGCCCGCAGGATCGGAGACCGGCAGCGGGAGTTGGAAAATTTGGCGGCACAGAACTTCGCTCTCTTCGCCACGGGACAATGGGATGAAGCGCTGTCGCGGGTATCCCACATCCCCGACTGGGAGAGCCAGCCGTTTATCTTGACGACGCTGTGGACGATCGTCTTGGTCCACGTGGCGAGGGGAGAGTTGGAGGAGGCGGACGCGGTACTGCGTTTTAGCGATCGACTGGAAGTCGCTACAGATGTTGAGTCCCGAGCCACCTTGGCGATGGCGCGCGCCTGCAGGCTGGGCGCCGAAGCAGATCCATCTGCAGCCGTGGCGGCGGGTCGTCAGGCAATGGAAGCTCGCCACCAGGAGGGATGGGGACTCGAGGGCGTCAAGATCGGCTTCGTCGAAGCCGTGGACGCGGCGCTCGCTCTCGGCGACTTGTCGACCGTTGAGGAGCTGCTAGCGCTCGTCGAGCAATCCCGGCCCGTGGAGATACCTCAGTTCCTGCGCGCTCACGTGGCTCGGTTCCGGGCCCGCCTTTCGCCCCTCGCCGGTGATCCCGCCGACGCCGAACGCAGCTTCAAGTCCGCTGCAGGTCTGTTTCGAGAGATCGGCGTGCCCTTCTACCTCGCCATCACCCTCCTCGAACACGGGGAGTGGCTCATCGAACAGGGCCGCACGACAGAAGCAGGCCCGCTGCTCGACGAGGCCCGGACCATCTTCGAGCGTCTGCAGGCCCGGCCCTGGCTCGATCGCCTCGCAGCTGCTCACCCCGCCCCGGTCCCGGCTGGAGATAGCCCCCGAGCCTCGTGAACTGCAGCGCATGCGGATTCGCCAATCCCGAGGGCTTTCGCTTCTGCGGCTCCTGCGGCGCGCCCGCGACCCCGACCTGTCCTTCCTGCGGTGCGAAGTTCCGACGGGTTTCAAGTGACCTTAAAGGCAACTTGTAGTAGTCTTCAACAACAATGGCTATAACAGTCCCACAAGCCGCCCGCCGGATCGGAAAGAATCCCGAAACCATAAGGCGGTGGATACGCTCCGGCCGCCTCCAATCGCAGAAGGTTGGCACCCAGCATTTGATCGACGAAGCCGACCTCGACGAGGCTGCAGGCTCGGGTCACTCTCTGCCTCTTCCTAAGGGTTGGGAGACGACCTTCACAGGGGAGCCGATGCCCGATTGGGTGGCCTTGGTACGCGAAGCGCGAGAAGCGCGCTGAAGTGCTGGTGCTGGACGCGAGCGCCTTCCTGGTCGCGGCCGCTCGCAGGGACGGCTTCGATGTCTTCGAGGGACAAGAGCTGTGCGCACCTCCCCTGCTTTGGCCCGAGGCACGTTCGGCGTTGCACGTCGGACGCTGGCGACAAGCGGTCTCCGAGGAAGTGGCCACTCGCACCATGACGACTCTCGGGGCAGACGTGGTCCGGGAACGTCGGCCCCGACACCTGGGCCGCGAGACCTGGCGCATCGCGGATGAGTTGGGATGGGCTAAGACCTACGACGCGGAGTACTTGGCTCTCGCCACGCTGCTGGATGCCGCCGTGGTGACGTTCGATCGTCGGCTACGTCGTGCGGCCGAGCGACTGGGCATGTCTGCCGACATTAGCGACGCAAGTTTCGGCGGTCACGGGTAGATCTCTGCACGCGTGCCCCGGTTCCGCCGGTTGAGAATAGATGGCTGCACGCCAGCAACAGCTTACGACTGGGCCCCTCAGGGGTTCCGGTAACCTTTCCCATTCGTCGGCCTTCGGAGATGGGCGGGATCGTGGTCTGTTCGAGCTGCGGCACACATAACCGCGAGGGGCGCAAGTTCTGCGCGCAGTGCGGCTCGACGCTCGCTTTGCTCTGTGGCTCCTGCGGGGCCCCCAACGAACCCGGCGAGAGGTTCTGCGGCGAGTGCGGCTCCCCACTCCAGGCGGGAGCTCCGGCCCCCGCCGGGGACAATCTCGCGCCCCCGCAGCCGCCGCGGCCTCCGGCTGCAGAGCGGCGCCTGGTTTCGGTCCTGTTCGCCGATCTCGTCGGCTTCACGACCCTGTCGGAACGGCGCGACGCCGAGGATGTCCGAGAGCTCCTGACCAGCTACTTCGACATCGCTCGCCAGAACATCCTCCGTTACGGCGGCACGGTTGAGAAGTTCATCGGCGACGCAGTCATGGCGGTGTGGGGAACTCCGGTGACGCACGAGGACGACGCCGAGCGCGCCGTCAGGTCCGCCCTCGAGCTGGTCGATGCGGTCACGACACTCGGTTCCCAAGTAGACATGCCCGAGCTTCGCCTGCGCGCCGGCGTCCTGACCGGCGAAGCCGCGGTGACGCTCGGAGCCGAAGGGCAGGGCATGGTCGCAGGAGACTTGGTGAACACCGCTTCGCGTCTCCAGAGCGCGGCGGAGCCCGGCTCCGTGCTGGTCGGGCGCTCCACTTACGTCGCGGCCAACCGGGCGATTGCGTTCGAGGATGCGGGCGCGCGCTCGGTCAAGGGCAAGGAGTTCCCAGTCGAGGTCTACCGAGCGCTCAGGGTCGTCGGGGGACATCGCGGATTCCGCAGGACCGAGCAGCTCGAGGCACCCTTCGTGGGCCGCGACGGTGAACTGAGGCTCCTAAAGGACCTCTTCAACACAACCGCCGCAGAAAAGCGCCCCCGTCTGGTGTCGACAACGGGCATAGCCGGCATCGGCAAGTCGCGCCTCGCGTGGGAGTTCTTCAAGTACATCGACGGCTTCGTCGACGTCGTCTATTGGCATCAAGGCCGCTGTCCTGCCTACGGCGACGGAGTGACTTTCTGGGCGCTCGGCGAGATGGTGCGCATGCGCGCCGGCGTCTCAGAGAGTGAGAACCCCGAAGCGAGCCGTCGCAAGCTCACCGAGGCCGTCGAGCTACACGTCCCCGACCCGGAAGAACGGAAGTGGATCGAGCCCCGCCTCGCCCACCTGCTCGGTCTCCAAGAGGTGGCGGTGACCCAACGCGAAGAGCTGTTCGCCGCGTGGCGGGCGTTCTTCGAGCACATCTCGAGCGGCGGAACCACGGTGCTCGTGTTCGAAGATCTCCAGTGGGCCGATCAGGGACTCATCGACTTCATCGAGTATCTGTTGGAGTGGACGAGGGGCCACCCCATATTCCTGCTCACTCTTGCGCGACCCGAGCTCAGCGATAAGCGACCGACCTGGGGTGCCGGGCATAAGAACTTCACTTCGCTGGCCCTCGAACCTTTGTCCGCCGAGGCCATGACGGATCTGCTTCAGGGGCTGGTCTCAGACATGCCGGAAGTGACACTCGATCAGATAGTCGAGCGAGCCGAGGGGGTACCTCTCTACGCGGTCGAGACCATCCGGATGTTGGTCGATCAGGGTGCACTCGTGTCGCAGGACGGAAGCTATCGGCTCGCCGGTCCCATCTCCGAGCTCGCCATCCCCGACACGCTGCATGCCCTGATTGCTGCTCGCCTCGATGCGCTGCCGGCGAAGGACAGGGGTCTGCTGCAAGACGCCTCGGTGCTGGGAAAGACCTTCACGCTGCAAGCGCTCGCCGGTGTGACGAGCCGAAGCCCCGAACCGCTCGAAACCTGTCTCCGAAACTTGGTGCGCAAGGAACTGCTGGACATCGAGAGCGACCCTCGATCACCGGAACGAGGACAGTACGGCTTCATCGGGAGCCTCATCCGCGAGGTCGCTTACCACACCCTCTCTCGCAACGACCGCAAGGCACGTCATCTCGCCGCAGCCCACCATTTCGAGGCAGCCGGTGACGAGGAGCTCGCCGGAGTGGTGGCAACGCACTACATCGAGGCCTACCGTTCATCACCCGAGGGTCCGGAGGCTGAGGCATTCGCCGCACGAGCGCGCGATTCACTCGTGGTGGCCGCCGATAGGGCCGGCTCGCTCGGCTCGCACGAGCAGGCGCTCTCCTATCTGGAGCAGGCCCTCACCGTGACGAACTCGGAAGAGGAGCGAGTCTTCCTCCTCGAGCGGGCTGCGGAGTCGGCCCAGGCTCAGGGCACCGAGGAACCGGCCGCAGGTTACCTCGAGGAGGTGATCGAGTGGCACGGGCGGCACGGTGACCGGTCGGCGGCAGCTCGAGCCGCAGCGCGCTTGGGGCGGGTTTTCTTGATGGGCTCGCGCGTCGATCCCGCGATCGAGAGACTGGAGCAAGCGCTCTCAGAGCTGAGCGACGCCGAGCTGGATGCATCGGTGATAGAGCTTGCATCAGAGCTCGGGCGCGCTCACATGATCGGAGGACGCCCCGATCGCGCGCTCGAATGGGCCGACCGAGCGCTGGCCGGCGCCGAGAGCCTCGACCTGGTGCCCCTGATCGCGGAGTCCCTGATCACCAAGGGAGTGGCCACTCACATGCTGGCGCGGTCGCGTGAGGCCATCGCCCTACTGCAGGGCGCGAGTGCTCTGGCCGTAGAGCACGGCCTGACGGCTCAGGAAGTGCGCGCACAAAGCAATATCTCGCTCGCGCTCTGCGGCATCGACCCCGTTCGAGGGCTCGAGAGTGGAAGGAGATGTCTCGAGCTCGCTCGAAAGCTGGGCCGGGCCGACTGGATGGTGCTGGCGGTCAACAACGCGTCTTGGAGTGCGCTGCCCGCAGGCGAATGGGACTGGGCGCAAGAGGTGATATCCGAGGCCTATCGTGACGGGCTCCCTTTGCCCTTGCAGGCTTTCCTGGTGCAGCCGGCCGCGATGTTCGAGAGCCTTCAGGGCGGCCACTTCGAGGGGCTGAGGGGCCTTCATGAAATCACGGCCGCTTTGACAGAGGCCTCTTCGTCGCCTCAGGACCTGGCGGAGTCACACCTCGTCGGAGCATGGATTGCTTTAGCCGCGGGGGACTTCGACGTGGCCCATGATCGAGGACTGCTTGCTGTGACGGCCGACCCCGGCGGCCTCTCCGAGATACAGGGCCTCCTGGTCGCAGCCCGGGCCGCCATCTGGCTGCGCGCCCGCGCCAGAGCGGAGTCGGTCCTCGAGGCGCTCGATGCCACGAAGAGGCACAGCCCCTGGATCAGCTGCTCCCGGCGTACGGTCGAGGCAGGTCTCCTTGCGCTGGGAGAACGCATGGATGAAGCCGCCAGGAGTTTCCGGGAAGCGGCCGAAGGCTGGCGAGAACTTGGCACGGTCTTCGATCTCGCTCTGTGCCGACTCGACTTCGTCATCCTCGCGGGCCCCGGACACCCCGAGACCCCGGCCGCGGCCGAGGAGGCGAGGGAGATCCTCACTCGGCTGCGGGCCAAGCCCTTTCTGGAGCGATTGGAAGCGGCCATGGCAGCCGGCGATGCCCCCGAGATTGGGGCAACGCGCTGAAAGCTGCAGGACCGAAGTCGTCGGGTTGCGCCGCTGCCGGCGGTCCCGTCACTGGAGCGAGAAGGGTGGGTAGCGGTCGGTGATGAGCAGCACGGCGTATGCCTCGACACGGAGCCCCCATCGCAGGACGCCTTCGACGAAGTCGAAGATTGCTCGCGGGTAGCGGCCGGTGAACAACACGGCAAACCAAGCGACGATCACTGCGACGACCGCGGCGATGCACAGAAAGAAGAGCACGATGTAGTGGGGGATGGCGAGCAGCCATTTCACCAGCGGTAGCCAGCGGTTGAGATCCTGTTTGACGTTGGGGTAGTCGAGGTCCAGCCGGACAGTCTGCTCTTCGTCGGTGGAGGGGTACACGTCGGACATCAGAGCGAGATACGACAGCACCCTGGTTGAGAAACGAGCAAGGTGAAGGTTGAAGTCGAACCACCACCGCGGGTACTTCTGTCGGAACACGATCATCAACAGGACGGGCGCCCACAGCAGGCCCGTACCGGTGGCGCCGAATTGGAATCCGTTTTCGGCGAACCCGGTATCGAACGAGGAGCCGTCGAGAAGGGCCAGGACAATTCCGATGGGGATGAGGTAGACGAGACGCAGGGCCGTCGACAGGCGGTTCAAGTCGCGGTCGGGGTACTCGACTGTCAATTGCGCTTCATAGGTTTCGTTGTGTTTAGCGGTCACGACGAGGTCCTTTCCTTATTTGGTCAGTCGACCGGGACGAGTTCTTGCTCGGGTGCGGCTACGACGGGCTCGGTCACGAGATCGGCTTCCATTTCGGGCTCTGGCAGACCGGTCTCGCCCTCGATGCCGATGGTCGGCAGCAGGCGATCGAGCCAGCTCGGGATCCACCAGTTGGCGGCGCCCATCAGCTTCATCGTCGCCGGCACCAAGACCATTCGCACGATCGTGGCATCAACGAAGATGGCCGTGGCCAGGCCGATGCCCACCATCTTGATAGCAGGGTCTTCACCCAGAGCGAAGCCAAGGAACACCGAGATCATGATCAGGGCGGCCGACGTGATCACCCGGGCCGTGCCGGCGATGCCGAGAATCACCGACGTGTCGTTGTCGCCCGTGGCCAGGTATTCCTCACGGACTCGGGAGAGCAGGAATACCTCGTAGTCCATCGAGAGGCCGAAGAGAACCGCGAACATGAACAAGGGGATGAACGGATCGATCGGCGCGGTCGACTCCAGACCGATAATGCCCATGCCCCACCCCCACTGGAACACCATGACCAGCACGCCGTAGGCGGCACCGATGCTCAGGAGGTTCAGCAACGCAGCCTTCAGCGGTACGAGAATCGATCGGAAGACCAAGGTGAGCAACAGGAAGGACAGCAAGATCACCGCAGCGATGAACAAGGGCAATCGGTCGGTGACCTTGTCGCCGATGTCGGCCCAGCTCGCCGTTTGGCCACCGACGTGGGCCCGGGCCGGGCTCTCGTCCAGCACCGGCGGGAAAACCTCCGCCCGGAGACGCTTGATCGTGGCGAGAGTGACATCGTCTTGAGGTGCCGTGGTCGGAAAAGCAACCAGCGTCGCCACGCCGGCTTCGGCGTTCAACTCAGGGGGTGCAACGGTGGCGATACCCTCGTCGGCCGCAATGGCGTCGACTAGGGGTTCGACCACCGTCGGATCCTGCGAGATGTCGACCGCGATGACCAAGGGGCCGTTGATGCCGGGACCGAAGCCCTCGGCCACGAGATCGTACGCCCGACGCTCGGTACGGGTTTCGGGCAGCGTGCCGTCGTCGGGGGAGCCCAGACGAAGTCCCAGCACCGGCGCCGTCAGCGCCAGAAGGAAGATGGTGACGCCGATCGCGTAGGCCCAAGCGTTCTTGGACACGTGCCGACCCCAACGCCACCAGCCCGAGCCCACCGTGGGGCCGGCGGTCGGATTGTTTCGTTGGAGTCCGAGGCGGTTGATCCAGTGCCCGGCAAGACCAAGGAACGCAGGTAGCAAGGTGACCGAGGCCACCACCATGATCAGGACAATGACCGATGTGGCAATGCCGGCCGCGGTCATGAACGGAACGCCGGCGACCGCCAGACCAAGGATCGCGATGACGACGGTGGCGCCTGCGAAGATCACCGCTTGACCGGCGGTGGCGACGGCGCGACCGATCGATTCTTCGATCGTCATCCCCCGTGCTAGGTACTCGCGGTGCCGGGTGACGAGGAACAGTGCGTAGTCGATACCTACGGCGAGGCCGATCATGCTGGCCATCTGAGGGGCAAAGCTGGGAATGCCGACCAGGTAGGTAATGAGCGACATCGAGCTGATGCCGAGGGCGAGGCCGAAGAGAGCTATCCCGAGGGGAAGGCCCATCGCGATGAGCGACCCAAACGCCAGGAGCAAGATGATGACCGCGGCGATCAAACCGATCATCTCGCCAGTGCCCGTCGCAGGCTCCTCAAACGAAGAGAACAGGTCGCCGCTCATCTCGATCTGCAGCGGCGAACCCTCTCGGGCCTCGACACCGAACTTTTTGAGGTTCTCCAGATCGCCCAGGTTCAGTTCTTCAAGCACCGGATACTGGACGCGGATGACGGCGATTCGACCGTCGGGCGAAACCGAGCCACTCGTCGCGGCTGCCTCGGGCCCCGTGGCCAGCGCACCGGCCGGATCGCTGGTACCCAGCACGTTGGGTAGGGCGGCGACCCCGGCTTGGACCTCGGCGAGAGCAACCTGCGCGTCGGTTGAGTCGAAGAAGCTCACGCTGCCGTCGATCGGTGTCACGACCATCTGTGCGGTAAGTCCGGCCGTGTCCGACTGGGCGGCCGACAGCAGCTCGGTGGCTTTCTGGGAGTCGAGACCCGGCACCGAGCCGTCGGCCTCGAGTTCGCGACCGAAGGCTCCGGACGCTGCAATAACGAGCACAGAGATGACAAGCCATCCTCCGATTACGAGCCATGGTCGACGGGCGGCGAACCGACCCAACCGGTACAGAGCGTGCGACATCATCGTTGTTCCTCCTCGACTCGGCGATTCCTGGTGTATCGCTTGCGCAGACCGTGGCCGGCCCGGGTCGGCTTGCAGTGGCAGACCACTTCGCCGGGTCACAGTCATGAATCTCATCGTGACGAGACTCAGCGAATGACACATCGGCCGACTGGTCGGATGTGGGCCCGCCTTTCGACCGATCCGTCTTCCGTACTTTCGGCCGATCCGCCGCCAGTCTCTGGCGCTCTACGCTTGAGTGGTGGTGAGAGACGCCGTCC
>Ga0183260_10003847_pt1 | contig 12056 bp, 14 predicted proteins | sample AntDrymUQ4972206_2_FD_129768 | JGI IMG/M metagenome (GOLD analysis project Ga0183260, IMG submission 129768) | Polar desert sand microbial communities from Dry Valleys, Antarctica - metaG UQ497 (22.06) (version 2) (version 2) | ecosystem: Environmental > Terrestrial > Soil > Desert | place...
ACGCGCGGGGGCGTCTGCCCGAGTGCCGCGTATGCGAGCGCGTTCAGCGACTCGTTGAGCTGGCGGAGCTCTCCCGCGAGCAGAACGAATCCCTCCTGCTGCGCTGTCGTCCGGTTGAGACGATCGAGCTCGTCAGCGATCCGATCGAGGCGTTCGAACAGCGCGTCCAGCTGCCGGTCTCCGACGTCCCTCTGTTCCATGCTTCGATTCTACGCGGCGCCTTGCTCAAGAAGCTCGGCGCGACTTCTGACGACGACTGCGTCAGCCCCGAGACGTTCCAGGAGCCGGTCGAGGGCGCCCGAGCCAGCCTCTACGGCGGCCAGACGACGCCCCGCTCCCAGCTGCGCGAGGGCGACTCGCGCCAACGGCTCGGGCGCGTCGGTGAACACGCCGATCTCACGACCAGCGGCCACCAGCGCCCTCAAAGCGGCGCTCGTCTGGGAATCCCGGCGCATGTACACGGCGGCGCGCTCCTCGGCGAATCGCTCGAGCAGGACGCGCCAGTTGCCACCGCCCCGCTCATCGAGCTCCGCCGCCGCTTCGCCTCGGTCGAGCGGCAGAGCGCTCGCTTCGACGCCCAGAAGGTCCGTCGCCGAGGCGAGCCACTCGTTCCAGAGCCGACGGGTGTCGCCCAACGCTCCATCGAGGTCGATCGCCACCGCCAGGGTCATGACGCCACGCGCCGCGCACGGGCGGCGCGCTGCCAGAGCAGGACACCGCACGCGACTCCGACCGCGTCGATCGCCACGTCGAGCGGCGAGCCCATGCGACCGGGAACGAACACCTGGTGCAGCTCGTCGCTCACCGCATAGAGCGCCCCCAGCGCAAACGCGACCGCTGCTCGATCCAGCGCCCGCAGGAGCAACGCGCCCAGCACGGCGAACTCCGCCGCGTGGGCGATCTTCCGCAGGACGAGATCCCAGCCGCCCAGCCCGGTGCCGAGATCCGGAACCGACGACAACGCGAAGATGAGAGTCGCCCAGGCGACGATCGGGAGCCACAAGCGTGCGAAGGACCCGGACACCGTCCGATGATAGGCTCGACCTCGATCACAGGAGCACGGTGAGGGAACCCGGTGCAAGTCCGGGACGGTCCCGCCGCTGTAAGGGGAGTTGCTCACCCGCCACGACGCCACTGGCCCTCGGGTCGGGAAGGCGGCGGATGAGGGAGCCCCGAGTCAGAAGACCTGCCGCGCCTCCTACATAGCCGAACCCCTCGCGGAAGGGAGGATTCAGGTGCTTCGTTCGTCAATCTTCGTCGCCGGCGCAATCGTGGCGGCGCTCGTCGTGCTCGTCTCGGGGGCCGCCGCTGGTCCCGCGGCTCCGCCTGCATTCCCGGTGACGATCACCACCGCCGCCGGCAAGGTCACGATCCAGAAGAGACCGGTCCGGATCATCTCGCTCTCGCCCACCGCGACCGAGTCGCTGTTCGCGATCGGCGCGGGGCCCCAGGTCGTCGCCGTCGACGACCAGTCGGACTACCCGAAGAACGCGCCGAGAACGACTCTCTCCGGCTTCACGCCGAACGTCGAGGCCATCGCCGCGTACCGGCCGGATCTCGTAATCGCCTCGTACGATCCGAAAGCGCTCGCGAGCGCGCTCGCCCGGCTCGGGATCCCCGTGATCCTGCACGGCCCGGCGACGAGCTTCAAGGGCGCGTACCAGCAGATCCGCCAGCTCGGAATGGTGTCCGGCCGCGAAGACTCAGCGACGCGGGTCATCGCTCGCATGAAGCTGAAAATCGGAGAGATCGTCAGGACGTCGCGCTCCCGCGCGAGCGGCCTCTCCGTCTACCACGAGGTGAGCCCGGACTTCTACTCGGCGGCGACAAAATCGTTCGTGGGGAAGGTGTACGCGGCGCTCGGTCTCGAGAACATCGCGGACGCGGCCGACTCCGCGGGAACGGGCTTCCCACAGCTCTCGGCGGAATACATCGTCTCCGCCAGCCCTGACCTGATCGTCCTCGCCGACACCGTCTGCTGCGGACAGAAGCCATCGACCGTCGCCTCGCGGCCGGGCTGGGACCGCATCAGCGCCGTCCGCACGGGCTCGATCGTTCGCATCCACGACTCGATCGCGTCGCGCTGGGGGCCGCGGCTGGTGAGCTTCTTCCGGGCGATGTCGTCCGCGCTCGCACGCTTGTAACCCTGTGAACTCCACCGCCGCGAAGGTCGTCTCGCCGGCCGCCGCGGTCCGCCCACGCGGCATCGCTCCGGTCTGGGCGGGCGCGGCGGTGGCGTTCCTCCTCGGCTCGATCGTGATCGGTGTGGCGGTGGGGCCGATCGACCTCGGTCTAGGGGGAATCTCTAGCTCGCTCGGGGAGCGCCTGCGCATACCGGGAATCTCGTCGTCGCTCTCGCAGACGGAAGAGTCGATCCTGTGGGAGATCCGCATGCCACGCGTCGTGCTCGCGGCGCTCGTCGGCGGAATGCTCTCGCTCGCAGGAGCGACCTATCAGGGCGTCTTCCGCAATCCGCTCGTCGATCCGTATCTGCTGGGCGTTGCTGCGGGAGCCGGGCTCGGCGCGACGCTGGCGATCGCGTACCTGCCCGACGGCCTCCGCGGCCGGCAGGCGCTACCGGCGGCGGCGTTCGTCGGCGGCGCGTTGGCCGTCTTTCTCACCTACACGGTCGGCCGCTCGACCGGCCGAGGGAGGGACACCACGACCCTCGTCCTCGCTGGTGTCACCGTCGCATCCTTCTTCACCGCTCTGCAGACATTCGTCCAGCAGCAGAACGCGGACACGCTCCAGCAGGTCTACACGTGGATCCTGGGGAGTATCCCGAGCTCTGGCTGGAGCGACGTCGTGCTGGTGCTTCCGTATGTGGCGCTCGCCACCGTCGTCATCCTCGTCTATCGGCGCGTTGTGGACGTGCTCAGCCTCGGCGACGAGGAGGCGGCGAGCCTGGGCGTCGACGTCCGTCGGGTCCGGCTCGTCCTGGTCGTAGCCGCGACGGTAGGCACGGCTGCGGCGGTTGCTATCTGCGGGCTCATCGGATTCGTCGGGATCATCGTCCCGCATGCGATTCGCATGATCGCGGGGGTCGGGTACCGGGCGTTGCTCCCGCTGTCCGTGATCGTCGGCGCGGGGTTCCTGGTGCTTGCAGACGTCATCGCTCGAACCGCGCTCTCGCCCGCGGAGATCCCGCTCGGGATCGTCACGGCGTTCTTCGGAGCGCCCTTCTTCGCCCTGGTGCTGCGGACGAGCCGGGGAGCCGCATGAGCGCCATCGAGCTCAGGGACGTCACCGTCGTCCTCGGTGGGCGGCCCGTCGTCGACCAGGTCGACCTGACGTTCGACGAAGGTGAATGGGTTGCGCTGATCGGACCGAACGGCGCCGGCAAGACGACGCTCCTGCGGGCGATCGCGCGACTCGTCCCGTTCTCGGGCTCGATCGAGCTGGAAGGAAGGTCGACGGCAGCGATGCGCCGATCCGAGCTCTCGCGGCTGATCGCGACCGTCCCGCAGGATCCGTCGACTCCCCCGTGGATGACGGTCGGCGAGTACGTGCTCCTCGGGCGGACGCCGCACCTCGGGCCGCTCGCGAAGGAGGGGAGGCGCGATCTGGAGGCGGCTGCTCGGGCCCTCGAGCGTCTCGACCTCTCCGGCTTCGGCGAACGGCCGCTCGGCACGCTGTCCGGAGGCGAGAAGCAGCGCGTCGTGGTCGCGCGCGCACTGGCTCAGGAGGCGAGGATCATTCTCCTCGACGAGCCGACCGCGGCCCTCGACGTCGGGCACCAGCAGCAGGCGCTCGACCTGCTCGACGCGCTCCGGATCGAGTCCGAGCTGACCCTTGTCGCCGCCATGCACGACCTCACGCTCGCGGCGCAGTACGCGGAGCGCATGGTGCTCCTCGACCACGGACGCGTGGTCGCGGACGGCCTCCCGCCCGACGTCCTCACCCAGGAGACGATCGCGCGCCACTACGGCGCTTCGATCGACATCGTCCCGGTCGGCGGGCGCGTTGCGGTGATCCCGCGCCGCGCCTAGGACCTCAAAGGTCGTAAGCAGCTGGATGCTGAGGCTGGTAGAGCAGGATGTCGTCTGCTCCCGGGACCTTCAGCATGATCGCCAGGCCGAACCCCATGTCCTCGACCGCGCCCGCGAACTCCGCGCCCTTGCCTTCGAGCTCCGCCTTCGTGGCCTCGATGTCGTCGCACATCAGCGAGATCGAGTGGTGCTTCGGGTGCGAGAAGGTCTCACCCTCGTACGTCCCGCTCGTCGGGTGAACGCCGAGCTCGCTGGGGCCGGTCTTGAAGATGAGCCAGCCCGGCTCAGATTCGGGGTGCTCGACGTATGGCCAGCCGAGGACGTTACGGAAGAACGATCTGGTCGCCGCTGGGTCGTCGGAGTAGATCAGTGTGTGGATCGCTGTGAGCATGTGCAAAATCGTATTCGACTCGTCGAAACCAGACCTAGTAATACCTAGAGTCACTAGGTATACTCGTGACCATGCGAGATGCGCTCAAGGGCAACGTCGATCTCCTTCTCCTCTCGGCGCTCGAGGATGATCCGGCGCACGGCTACGAGCTCGTCGAGACGCTGCGCGAACAGAGCGAGGGCGAATTCGACCTCGCCGAAGGCACGGTCTACCCGTCGCTCTACCGCCTGGAGCGCCGCGGCCTCGTCGCCAGCGGTGGGAGAACGTCGTAGGCAGGCGCCGACGGGTCTATCGGCTGACGAAGAGTGGACGTCGGGCGCTCGAGAAGAAACGGTCGGAATGGCGTGCGTTCACACGAGCGATGGAGGCGGTGGTGACATGACGATCGACGCGTACCTGGCAGCGCTCGAGCGCAGCCTTCCCCGAATCTCGCGCCGGAGAGTCCTGGCCGAGGCGCAGGAGCACCTACGGGTCTCGGCAGCGACGCACCGTGCAGCCGGACTCTCTCTGCCTGCCGCCGAAGCGGCGGCGGCCGACGACTTCGGACCGGTCGAGATCGTCGCGCGCCGGCTCGCGGCAGAACGGGCGGTCCGCGATACCCGGATCTCGACCCTCGTAGCGCTCGGCGCGGTCGCGTTCTTCGTCTTCCCGCTCTACGTCGTTCCCGAGAATTCGCTCCCCCCGGCTCCGTGGGTGGAGAAGCCGCGCGACATCTTCGTGCTCCAGCTGGTCGGTGTCGCGATCTGGCTCGCGGCGGGCGCACTCGCAGCGGCGAGCGCCGCGGTCGCGTGGACGCGTTGGTCACACCTGGCCGCTCCGGTTCTCGTGACGGCCGCCATCGCCATCGCCGGGGCGAGCGCCATCGTCGCCGCCATCGGGGCGCGCTGGGTTGCCTGACACCGTCCACCCCGAACTGGCCGCTCGCCGCGGGACTCGCCCTCGGCTGTCTCCTCGCCTCCGCGGCCGCGGCGAGCTGGGCGCTCGCGCACAGACGCCTGCTCCTGCACGCCTGAGCAGGTCGAGCTGACGGGTTCGCTGGTGACCCTGGCCGTGGCGGCTAGCATCGGCAGGTGTCCATCGCGGAGCCCCAGACCGACCTCGCTGTCCTCAACCACGCCCAACGCGAGGCGGTCCAGCACACCGAAGGGCCGCTGCTCGTCGTCGCCGGCGCAGGCTCGGGGAAGACGCGCGTCCTCACCCATCGGGTCGCCCACCTCGTAGAGGACCTGAAGGTCAAGCCGAACGAGATCCTCGCGATCACGTTCACGAACAAGGCTGCCGGGGAGATGCGGGAGCGGCTCGAGCGGATGCTCGGTGCGACAGCGCGCGCAATCTGGATCCTCACATTTCACGCCGCCTGCGGCCGCATGCTCCGCCGCGAGGCCGAGCGACTCGGCTATCGCTCGACGTTCTCGATCTACGACGACCAAGACCAGGTGCGCCTGGTCAAGGCGTGTCTCGAAGAGCTCGGAAAGGACCCGAAGCGCTTTTCGCCACGTGGCATCCACTCGCAGATCTCGCGCGCCAAGAATGAGCTCGTCTCGCCCGAGGAGTACCTCGCACGCGTCGCCTCGTTCTGGGACCAGACCGTCGCGGAGGTGTACGAGCTCTACCAGCGCCGCCTCCACGCCTCGAACGCCGTCGACTTCGACGACATGCTCATGCTCACCGTGCAGGTGTTCGAGCGCTTCCCGGAGGCGCTCTCCCGCTGGCAGAAGTCGTTCCGCTACATCCTCGTCGACGAGTACCAGGACACGAATCACGCGCAGTACCGCCTGCTCCAGCTCCTCGGCGCGAAGCACGGAAACGTCTGCGCGGTGGGTGACCAGGATCAGTCGGTGTACGGCTTCCGCGGGGCCGACATTCGCAACATCACGGAGTTCGAAACGGACTTCCCCGGAACGCATGTGGTCACGCTCTAGCAGAACTACCGCTCGACGAACTCGATCCTGCGCGCGGCCAACGCGGTCATCGAGCAGAACACCGAGCGCAAGCCGAAGCATCTGTTCTCCGATCTCGGTGAGGGCGAGCCGGTTCGCGTCGTCGAGCTCGAGGACGAGCACTCGGAGGCCCGCTTCGTCGCCGCCGAGATCGCGGGGCTGATCGACCAGGGGCTCTCCGCCAGCGAGATCGCGGTCTTCTACCGGACGAACGCGCAATCGCGGGTGCTCGAAGACGTGCTCGTGCGTCAGGACGTGCCGTACCAGGTCATCGGCGGGCCGCGCTTCTACGAGCGGGCGGAGATCCGGGACGCGACCGCCTATCTCACAGTGCTCGTCAACCCGAGCGACGCCGGTTCGCTCTTGCGCATCGCCAACCGGCCGCGACGAGGGATCGGCGACACCTCCCTCGCACGCGTCGTGACCTACGCGGACACCACCGGCGGCACGCTGTGGGAGGCGCTGGCCGACCCTGAAGCAGCCGGCGTGACCTCCGCCGCCTGCCGCGCGATTCGCGGCTTCCGCGCCACGATGGAGTCGCTGATGGCTCAGGCGCAGGACCTGCCGGTGGACGAGGTTCTCGAGCGGATGCTCGAGAAGACGGGCATCCTCGACGCCTACGAAGCCGAGCGCACCATCGAGGCGCGCGGCCGGATCGAGAACCTGCAAGAGCTCGTAGGCGTCGCTCGTGAGTACCGCCAGCAGACCGCGGACGCGTCCCTGGCCGGCTTCCTCCAGGACATCTCGCTCGTCTCCGACCAGGACACGATCGCCGACGACCGCGGGCTCGTCACGCTCATGACCCTGCACAACGCCAAGGGTCTCGAGTTCAGGGCCGTGTACGCGATCGGGATGGAGGAGGGCATCTTCCCGCACATCCGCGCGATCGAGGAGCAAGGAGTGGAGGAGGAGCGCCGCCTCTGCTACGTGGGGATGACCCGTGCGATGGAGCGTCTGACGCTGACCCACACGCTCTCGCGCTCACTGTGGGGGCGGCGGAGCTACAACCTCGCGTCGCGCTTCCTCGACGAGCTGCCGAGGGAGGTCGAGCGCGAGCGGTTGAAGCCGTCCTCGTGGGCGAGCTACGGGGCTCAACCGAATGCTGCCCCGCGGGGCGGCGATCCCGGCCTGGCTCTCTCGACGGGCGATGCTGTACGGCACGCCTCGCTCGGGGAGGGCATCGTCACCGCGGTCGAGCCGGGCGGGGTTGTCACCATTCGCTTCGCCGAGGACGGCACCGAGCGACGGCTCATGGTCGAGTACGCGCCGCTCGAGAGGATCGCGTAGCCGGTGAGCCTCGAATATCGGACCCCTTCGGCGGAAGAGCTGGCCACCGTTCTGCGGACGACGTACGCCGCGTTCGGCGAGGAGGCGAAGGAGGACGACATCGAGCGCTGGGCGGGCTCATGCCGCTCGATCGCGTCCTTGCGGCCTGGGACGGCGATCGTCCTGCAGGCGTAACCGCCTCCTGGCCGTTCGAGCTGACGGTTCCGGGCGGCATCGCGAAGGCGGCGGGAGTCACCTGGGTCGGCGTTCTGCCGAGCCACCGGCGGCGCGGAGTGCTCCGAGAGCTTATGTGCCGACAGCTCGACGACGTCCACGAGCGCGGCGAGCCCCTCGCCATTCTGTGGGCATCCGAGTCGGTGATCTACGGCCGCTTCGGCTACGGCGTCGCGGCGCCGGCGACGGAGCTGAACGCCGAGCGCGGCGCGTTCGAGCTTCGGGACGATCCTGGGCCTCGGGGCTCGATGCGGCTCGTGGACGCGGCTGAAGCGGCCGAACGCTTCCCGCCGATCTACGAGCGCGTCCGCAGCGAGCGTCCGGGCATGCTCAGCCGGAGCAAGGACTGGTGGACGCAGGGCCGCCTCGCCGACCCCGAGCACTGGCGCGAAGGCAGCGGCCCGAAGTTCTACGCGCTGCTCGAGATCGACGGTGAGCCTGCCGGCTACGCGCTCTACCGCATCGCCTCGAAGTGGGAGGGCGGAACGCCGAAGGGTGAGGTTCACATCGTCGAGGCTCTGGCCATCGCCCCGGAGGCAACCGCCGAGCTCTGGCGCTTTCTCTTCGGCATCGATCTCGTCGTCAAGGTCAAGTCGGACGCCGTTGACCCTGCGTGGCCGCTCTTCCTGATGGCCGCCGACCCTCGTCGCTTGCATCTCTCGGTCTCGGATGGGCTCTGGCTGCGGCTCGTCGACCTCGAGGCCGCGCTCGGCGCGCGCACGTACGCCGCGGACGAGCCTGTCGTGCTCGAGGTCGCCGACGACATGCTTCCGCGGAATGCCGGTCGCTGGACGGTCGGGTCGAAACTCGCGCGGAGTGACGATGAAGCAGATGTCGCGCTCCACGTCACTGACCTCGCGTCCGCCTACCTGGGCGCGTTCTCCTTCGAGCGGCTCGCCGCCGGCGGCCGTGCGACCGAGTTGCGGCCGGGCGGTCTCGCTCGCGCGACCGCGCTCTTCGCAACGCCGCTGCCGCCCTACTGCCCGGAAGGGTTCTGAGCGCGCCCGATACCCCTTGTAGAGTCCGCGAGCCGCCGCCGTGAAGAGCTCGCAAGGAAGGAGTAGGGGATGGCCTACCGCATTCGACCGTGCCGCTCGCTGGACGAGCTCGGCCAGGCTGCGGGCGCGATCGGCCACTACTTCGGCTGGGTCCCGACGGGCGACGAGGTCGAGCGCTTCTCGCAGGTGCTCCCGGTCGAGCGGATGCATGCGGCCTTCGACGGCAAGGAGATCGTCGGCGGCGCAGGCGTGTTCCCGTTCGAGTTGACGGTCCCTGGCGGCCCGGTTCCATGCGCCGGCGTCACGGTCGTCGGAGTGCTACCGACCCACCGGCGCCGCGGACTGCTCTCCCGGATGATGCGCGCCCAGATCGACGACATCCACGCGCGCGGGGAGCCATTCGCAGCCTTGTGGGCATCGGAGCCCACGATCTACGGCCGCTTCGGCTATGGGCACGCATCGCTCACGCACGAGATCCACTTGCCGCGCATCTGGGCGGCGCTGCGCGCGGGAACACCGGCGCGCTCAGGTCAGGTCCGGCTGGTGGAGTCCGACGAGGCGCAGAAGGTTCTCCCGCGCCTCTACGAAAGGGTGCGCAAGGAGACTCCGGGATTCCTCTCGCGCTCGAAGGCTTGGTGGGAGCTCCGGCGGCTCCGGGACGATCCGTCGCGACGCCCGCCCGGCTCGGGCCCGCTGAATCGCGCCATTTTCGAGCTCGACGGGCGACCTGCCGGCTACGCGCTCTATCGCATCGTCCAGTCGGAGGTGGACGGCCACTGGAAGCGGAACCTGCGGGTCGTCGAGGCGCTCGGGGTCGACCCAACGGCAACGCGTGAGATCTGGCGTTTCCTGCTCGAGGTCGACTGGACCGACGAGATCCAAGCGTGGCTCCTTCCGACCGACCACCCGCTGCTGCACTTCGTGGCGCGCGTCGACCGGCTCGATCTGCGAGTCGGCACCGGGCTCTGGGTGCGGCCGGTCGACGTCGGCGCGACTCTGTCAGCGCGCGGCTACCGGTCCGACAGTCGCATCACCTTCGAGGTCAGAGACGCGTTCTGCCCGTGGAACGAAGGCGTCTGGACGCTTGCCGACGGCGACGCGAAGCGGTCGAGTCGCCGGCCCGATCTACGCCTCGACGTCCAGGCGCTCGGCGCGGCCTACCTCGGCGGCCTCTCGTTCGCGGAGCTGTCCCGCGCCGGGCTGGTCGAGGAGGCAACGCGGGGCGGTCTAGCGCGTGCTGATGCCCTTTTCCGCTCGGACCGCGCCCCCTGGTGCCCGGAGATCTTCTGACGCGCGGTAATTTGCGCAGCTTCGCATCCGCAATCTCCCACCCTGTGACCAGGGAAAGGACGTGCGCGTCCCTCCTTCGAGGGAACCTGCCCGGAAAGCGCGCAAGTTCTGAGTGCTCTGCGGATCCAACCTCTGCCGGACAAGGTGCGGCGGCTATCAGTCTGGCGGCTGGCTACAGCCGCCGCCCTCCGGCTCCCGCGCGTCGAGATAACCCTTTCGGGCTGTAGCGTCGAGCTCGGCGAGCGGCGAACATCCGCGAACTCAGCGCGACGACGGGAGGCAGTGTGGACAAGCACGGCTCGGAGAGCTACTTCGTCATCGGCGAGGGACTTCTGGCAGAGAGCTCCGGAGGCCGGGAGCGCACGCTCGCAGCCTCGGTCGAGGCGGAGGTGCCGCCGTTTCGCTTCTCGCGCATGGGGCCGAGCGGGGTGAACCGCCAGCTCGGCGAGCCGAACGCCAGGAAGGTCGGCCAGGCGATGGCGGCAGGCGGCGGAGGCGCAGGGCAGATTCCAGCCGGTTTCACGTACCTCGGCCAGTTCGTCGACCACGACCTCACGTTCGACAAGACCAACGTCATGCTCGACGAGAACGTGTCGCCGGCGCAGCTCCTGCAGGCGCGCTCGCCGAGCCTCGACCTCGACTCGCTCTACGGGGGCGGCCCGGCGGATCCGGAGTCCGCGAAGTCTACGAGGCCGACGGCCTCCACCTGAAGATGGGCAAGACGCTGGCCGCGGAAGGCATCCCGGCGAAAGACGGCTTCGACCTTCCCCGCGGAGCGGGCTCGAACGCGGCGCAGAAGCGTAAGGCGATCATCCCGGATCCCAGGAACGACGAGAACCTCGCGGTCGCGCAGACGCACCTCGCGATGATCCGCTTCCACAACCGCGCCGTCGACACGCTGCCCGCGTCCGTTCCACCTGCGCAGCGCTTCGCGGTTGCGCGCAAGAAGGTGATCAAGCACTACCAGTGGATGCTCCGCACCGACTATCTCCCCCGCATCTGCGCGCCGGGCGTCGTCTCAAACGTGTTCTCGAACGGGAGGAAGGCGTTCGAGGTCATTGCTCCGACCACCGACATGCCGACGATGCCGATCGAGTTCTCCGTGGCCGCCTTCCGCCGCGGGCACTCGATGATCCGTCGCGAGTACGACTGGAACCGGATCTTCGACGACGGCTTCGGCTCCCTCGACCTGCTGTTCGCGTTCGCGGCGGGGAGCGGCGACCTCGGCGGCGGGCAGAAGCTGCCGAGCACCTGGATCGCGGACTTTCGCCGGCTGTACGACTTCACGGAGGCCGGACGGGCCGATCTCGCCGTTCCGGAGGGGAAGTTCAACCGGGCGATGCGCATCGACACGACGCTCGTCAACCCGCTCGCAAGCCTCCCCGGATTCCCTGCCGCGGAGGGCAACCTCGCGTTTCGCAACCTGCGTCGCGCGAAGATGGTGAGGCTCGCCACGGGACAGCAGATGGTCACGTTCCTGAAGAACAAGGGCGTCACGCTGACGAAGCTCACGGACGTCCAGATTCGCGACGGGTCGAACGGCGCAGACCTGCGCGGGCTGACCCAGCCACAGCGGGCCAAGGTCCTCCAGGACACGCCGCTCTGGTTCTACCTCCTGCGCGAGTCCGAGCTGAACGGCGGCAAGCTGAAGGGAGTCGGCGCGCGCATCGTGGCGGAGACGTTCCACCGCGCCATGGAAGGCAGCCAGTTCTCGATCGTCCGCGACCCGACCTGGCGGCCGTCCCTCGGCCTGAACAACCAGACGTTCCGCATGGTCGACCTCCTGCTGTTCGCGTTCAAGGGCCAGAAGGCGCTCCTGAATCCACTCGGAGGCCCGTAGCCGCGTTCGCGGGTCGGCTAGAATCCCGCGCTCCGGGGCGGTTAGCTCAGTTGGGAGAGCACCAGCTCGACAAGCTGGGGGTCACTGGTTCGAGCCCAGTACCGCCCA
>Ga0183260_10003848_pt1 | contig 12053 bp, 13 predicted proteins | sample AntDrymUQ4972206_2_FD_129768 | JGI IMG/M metagenome (GOLD analysis project Ga0183260, IMG submission 129768) | Polar desert sand microbial communities from Dry Valleys, Antarctica - metaG UQ497 (22.06) (version 2) (version 2) | ecosystem: Environmental > Terrestrial > Soil > Desert | place...
CCAGTCGGTGGTTGCTAACGCTCAAGTCGCCTGATGCCCCGCCGATGAGTGGTCGCCGCACGTTGCACGACATCTGAGGGCCCTTGCGAGCCGCTTGTGATGTGGCGTTGAAGCCCGGCGATCGATCCCCGAACCTGACCGAAGGGCCGTAGAAACATGAGTCGCGCTCGATTGCTGTTCGTCGTGTTCGTTGCCACCGTCTCGGCGTTGGGGTGGCTCAGCGGGGAGGCGGATGCCGACCCCGCCCAGCTGGTGACCAACGGGGGCTTCGAGGGGGGCCAGTCGCCGTGGAAGGTCGCCGGGCCGAACCTCGTCACATCCCGGCCCCACACCGGATCGAACAGCCTGGACATCTGCAACTACGTCCGGTGCCGGGACGAGGCCTGGCAGACCCTGTGGCTCCCCACGCCGGCGGCGGCGCTCACCGTCAGCTACTGGACCTACGTCACGACCCGGGAGCTGCCGGGGGCCCCCTGCTCAGATTCGTTGACGGTCCAGGCTCGCACCGCCACGGGAGTTCCCATCACGACCGCAGGGAAGATCTGCAACGGCGACGCCACCAACACGTGGGTGCAGCGGACCGCCGATCTGACCGAAGCGCTCGCTCCCCACGCCGGCAGGGCGGTGCAGCTCTACTTCCTCGGGCAGGGCAACAGCACCCGGTCGAGCGACTTCGTCCTCGACGACGTGGCCCTGACCGTGGGCCCGCCCCCGTCAGCCACATCGCCGGCGGCGCCCCCGACGACGACCCCGACGACGACCACGCCCACGACCACGCCGACGACCACGCCGACGACCACGCCGTCATCCATGTGGAGGCCGGCGGTCGGGACCTCGTGGCAGCTCCAGCTGCAGGGCACCGTCGATACCAGTCTCGGCGCCAAGGTGTTCGACATCGACGGGCACGACACGCCCGCCAGCACCGTCGACCGCCTGCACCAGCAGGGCAAGCAGGCCGTCTGCTACCTCAGCGGCGGGTCGTGGGAGAACTGGAGGCCGGATGCCACCCAGTTCCCCGCCAGCGTGCTCGGCAACGGCAACGGGTGGCCGGGGGAACGCTGGCTCGACGTCCGCGCCGTCGACCTTCTGCGGCCCATCATGCAGAAGCGGGTCGCCGACCAGTGCACGAGCAAGCGCTTCGACGCCGTCGACTGGGACAACCTCGACGGCTACACCAACAACAGCGGGTTCCCTCTGACCTACCAGGACCAGCTCGCCTACAACCGCATGCTGGCCGGCCTGGCCCACGACGCCGGCCTGAGCGTGGGCCTGAAGAACGACCTCGAGCAGGTGAACGACCTCGTCGGAGACTTTGACTTCGCGGTGAACGAGCAGTGCAAGGAGTACGACGAATGTGGGCTGCTCGCCCCCTTCATCGCCGCCGGCAAGCCGGTCTTCCACGTCGAGTACTCACTGGCGGTCTCGCAGTTCTGCCCCAGCGACCAGCAGATGCGTTTCTCCGGTATCAAGAAGTCGCTTTCCCTCCTCGCCGCCGTGACCCCCTGCCAGCCCTACTGAGCAGCCCTCCTAACCTGGTGGCATGACCGAGGAACTGGAGCACGGCGAGGCGCCTGAAGGCAGTGTCACCCACGACCCGGTCACGCCCGACGCGCTGATCGCCTTCATGAGCGGTGACTGGGCGCCGCCGGCGCCGCAGGCCACCGGGCTGGCCCCCTTCGCCCCCTTCACCGTCACCCGCCGCACGGCCCTTTCGGCACGGTTCCCCGGCGAGTGGCTGGTGGTGCCGACAGGCGGCGCGAAGGTGCGGGCCAACGACACCGACCACCCGTTCCGCCCGGGCAGCGACCACTACTGGCTCACCGGCTCGTTCGAGCCGGACGGGGTGCTGATCCTGGCCCCGACACCCCACGGTCACGACGCCACCCTGTTCGTGGCCCCCCGCATGGACCGGGCCACCAAGGCCTTCTTCACCGACCGCCGCCACGGCGAGCTGTGGGTGGGTCCCCGCCTGGGCCTGGAGGCCGAGGTCCTGCTGGGCGTGGCCTGTGCCCCCCTCGACGAGCTGGAGGCGGCCCTGAAGCGGGTTGAGGGGGCGCCGGTCCGGGTGCTACGCGGCCACGACACCACGGTCGACGCCGCCCTCCCCCCGGTCGAGGTCGAGCTCGCCGACGATGAGATCCACCCCGACGCCGAGCTAGCCCAGGCCCTGTCCGAGCTGCGGCTGGTGAAGGACGACTACGAGGTCGAGCGGCTGCAGGAGGCCGTCGACGCCACCGCCCGGGGCTTTGACGACGCCATCCGCGAGCTGGCCACCGCCAAGCGCCGGCCCAACGGAGAGCGGTGGATCGAGGGAACGTTCTGGCGCCGGGCCCGGTCGGAGGGCAACGACGTGGGCTACGGGTCGATCGTGGCCTGCGGCCCGCACGCCTGCACCCTGCACTGGGTCGACAACTCGGGAGCCGTGCGCGACGGCGACCTGGCCCTGCTCGACATGGGCGTCGAGTCGACCGAGCTGTACACCGCGGATGTCACCCGCACCATCCCGGTTAACGGCCGGTTCACCGCCGTCCAGCGCGAGGTCTACGACGCCGTGCACCAGGCCCAACTGGCCGCGCTGGCCGAGGTGAAGCCAGGGGCGGAGTTCCTGGCCCCCCACCGGGCGGCCATGCAGGTCCTGACCGAGTGGCTCGTGGCCCGGGGCATCCTGGCCTGCTCGGCCGACGAGGCGCTCGACGAGGCCCACCAGTACCACCGGCGCTACACCCTCCACGGCACCAGCCACATGCTGGGCCTCGACGTGCACGACTGCGCCGCCGCCCGAAACGAGGTCTACCGCAAGGGCACCCTCGCCGCCGGCGTGTGCCTCACCGTCGAGCCGGGCCTGTACTTCCAGCCCGACGACCTCACCGTCCCCGAGCGCTACCGGGGCATCGGCGTGCGCATCGAGGACGACGTGCTCGTCACCCCGACCGGCCGCCGCAACCTGAGCGCCGCCCTGCCCGCCCAGGCCGACGAGGTCGAGGCCTGGATGGCCGACCTCCTCAGCTGAGGGCGCTCACCCGTCAGTTCAGGTCGGGGTCGGGCGGGAACCGGGCGAGCAGGGAGACGACGCCGGTCTGGCGCTCGACCACCCGGGTCCACAGCCGCCCCGGCTCGGGGTCGAACACGTCGCCGTGCAGGGCGTCGCACACCACCCAGGCCCCCTCGTCCATCTCGTCCTCCAGCTGCAGGGCGCCCCACCCGGCGTGGCCGGCAAAGACGCGGACCGGGCTGACGTCTGACAGCTGGTCGGGGTGCTCGTTCAGGTCGACGGTTCCGATGTCGGCGAACACCGGCGCCCAGCCGCTCGTGCGCACGGTCGAGATCGACCGCCCGAGGCAGATAGCCGAGGACCGCTGCACAGGGCCGCCGACAAAGATCACCGCGGGCTCGGCGGCCCGCGCCTCCCAGGCCGGGAGCGGCTCACCGACGGCCATCTCGGTGGCCCGGTTGAGGACCACCCCGAGGGCGCCCTCCTCGCCGTGCTCGATGAGCAGCACCACCGTGCGGTGGAAGCTGGGGTCGCTCATCGCCGGGCTGGCCACCAGCAGCCGGCCCCGCAGGGAGCTCATGGGCCGAGGCTACCGACCGTTACCGCCGGGACTTGCTGGGCACCTCGTCGGCCACCGCTGCTCGGGGCGACGGTCTGCCGTCGCCCCCTTCTACGGCGCAGGGCCGACCCGCAGATGGCACGACAGGCGAAAGACCGCGACCTGCCCCAACCGGTCTCGCGCGATCCTGGGGTGATGTCACACCCTCGCCCGCGCGTCGTCGCCCTCCTCCTCGCCGCCCTGCTCCTGCTGGGCTCCTGCAGCAGCAGCGAAGAGGCGGCCCCGCCGCCCCCGCCGGCCGGTCCACCGCTCAGCTACGCCGCGGTGGGGGCGTCCGAGACGGTCGGCACCGGGGCCGACAAGCCCGAGACCGAGGCCTGGCCCAGGGTCCTGGCCGCCACGCTCGGCGGGCGGCGCCAGGTCACCTTCACCGGCCTCGGCTACGGCGGAGCCCTGGTGGCCGACGCCCTGGTCTCGGCGGTGCCAAAGGCCGAGCAGCTGGCGCCTGACCTCGTCACCGTGTGGCTGAACGTCAACAACATCATCGCCCAGTCCGCCATCGGCGTCGGGTCGCCGGCAACCTTCGAGCAGCAGCTCGGCGACCTCGTCCGCCGCGTCCGCCGAGGAGGGGCCACGACCGTTCTGGTGGCCAACACCCCGGCCCTCGACCGCCTGCCCGCCTACCTCGCCTGCCTCGATCCGGCAGGCACTCGCTGCCTGGCGCCGGCCGCCCGGGCGAGGTTCCCGCAGCCCGACGTGCTCAACGCCCAGGTCGACGCCTACAACCAGGCCACCGCCCGCGTCGCGCAGCGGGAGGGGGCCGTGGTGGTCGATCTCCACGCCGCGTCGCTGAAGGCGCGGGCCGAGGGCCGTGAGGCCTCGCTGGTCAGCGGCGACGGCTTCCACCCCTCGACCGCCGGACACGCCGCCATCGCGGCCACCTTCGACGAGGCGGCGAAGAAGGCCGGGATATAAGTTCCCTCAGCGGCGACGGCGTCGGGCAACGACGGCGCCGACCGCCGCCAGCACCGCCGCCGCCGCGACGCCCGCCCGTCGACGCCACACGGACGGGCGGCGGTCCTCGACCAGGCGGGGCCGGGGCCCGCCCTCGATCGAAAGGGTGCGGCCCGGCGTGGCCGAGGTCTGATCCTCGGGATCGACCCACCACCAAGTGGCCGTGGCCCCGTCGCGACCCACGTCCAGCACCACGAAGCCGTAGTGGTCGAGGTCGGCCCAGCGGGCCCCGTCGATGGCCTTCAGCATGGTGCGGGCCAGCACCGAGCCGACGCCCCGGGGCAGGAGGCGGCCGGCCGGGGTGGTGGCCGCCGGCGGGGTGACGAGCTCGACGGCGGTGGCCCGGCCCGCGTCGTCGCGCAGGCCCTCGACCGCCCACGACGAGTGGATGTCGCCGGACAGGACCAGGTTGGCGCCACCCCGCCCGGCCAGCGCCGCGGCCAGGGCGGCCCGCTCGACGGGGTAGCCATCCCACTGGTCGGTGTTGCGGGCCAGCCCATCCTTCACCGCGTACTTCTCGGGCATGGCTCCGTCGAGGACGTCGGGCATGGCGAACTCGAGCTCGCTGATCACGGTGCCGCTCAGGAGCAGCAGCCACCGGGGCTCCGGGTCGGCGGCCTGCTCGAGGAGCCAGGCCCGCTGGGCCGGCCCCAGGATGGTGCGGTCGGGGTCGTCGACGTCGCCGTGGTCGGCCGAGCCGACCGGCTCGTCGCGGTGGGCCCGGGTCTCGGTGGCCACCAGCGCCACCAGGTCGCCGGCGTCCAGCCTTCGCCACGGGGTGCACGGATCGGAGGGTTCGGCCAGCCGCTTGGGCAGGAACTCGTTGTGGGCCTGGACGGCGGCAGCCTTGCGGGCGGCCCAGGGGCCGTGCTGCTCGGGGTCGTGGGCCTTGGCCCCGTCGCGCCAGGCGTTGTCGGCGAAGTCGTGGTCGTCCCACACCGAGATCATGGGGTGGGCAGCGTGGAGGGCCTGGAGGGCGGGGTCGCGCCGGTGGAGGGAGTGGCGGACCCGGTAGTCGTCAAGGCTGACGAGGGTGCAGGGAGGCTCGGTCGGCCGCTTGTCGCCCTTGTCGTCCTCGTAGATGTAGTCGCCGAGGTGGACCACCAGGTCAACCTCGGCAGCCGCCAACGCCCCGTAGACCCCGAACTCCTCCTGGGCGTAGCGGGCGCAGCACGTCGCCCCGATCCGCAGGCGGACGGCGCCCTCGGCGGGAAGGGTGCGGGTGCGCCCCACCGTCGAGCGCTCCCCGTCGACCTCGAACCGGTACCAGTAGGTGGTGGCCGGGCGCAGGCCCTCGACGTCGACGGTCACCGTCCCGCCATCGGCAGCGGTCGCCTCGCCCTCGGCCACCACCTGGCCCAGTCCTTCGTCGGCGGCCACCGCCCACCGCAAGGGTCCCCCGCCGTCGAGGAGGGTCCAGATCAGCACGCGGTCCTGGCCGGGATCGAACGAGGCGACACCATGACGGAACCGCTCGGCCATGCGGCCGACGGTACCTCTCGACCACGGCGCCGCCGCCGGCCGTGCCGGCCCCCTGGCACCGCGCTGCTAAGGATGGGCGATGACCCCGAGCTGGCAGGTGGGATGCGACCTGTCCTTCTCGGTGGAGGAGACCGCCACCGTCACCCTGCAGGTGGCGGTGGCCGCCGCCGCCGGCCGCACCGTCGACGACCGCCTGTCCATCACCGTCGACGACCGGCCCCTCGACTTCGTACGGGTGCTCGCCGGCCCCCACGGTGGTTGGCTGCACCACCTCGAGGCCCCGCCGGGCCAGCTCGACATCGCCTACCGGGCCACCGTGTCGGGACCGGTCGCCCCCACGGCGCCCCCGGGCGGTTCCGATCCCGCCGGCGACGACTACGACCGGATTGTCGCCCTCCGACCCAGCCGCTACTGCCCCTCGGACGCCCTCCTCGGCTTCGCCGCCGGTGAGCTGGGCGGTCGGGACCCCGACGCCGACCTGCTCCGCGCCTTGGTCGCCTGGACCTGCAGCCGGGTGGTCTACGTCCCCGGTTCGAGCGGGCCGCTCGACTCAGCCGTCGACACCCTCCTGTCCGGCCAGGGCGTGTGCCGTGACTTCGCCCACCTCGCCGTCGCCCTGGCCCGGGCGCTCGGCATCCCCGCCCGGCTGGTGGCCGCCTACGCCCCGGGCCTGTCACCCATGGACTTCCACGCCGTGGTCGAGGCTCATGTCGAGGGGGCCTGGCACGTCGTGGACCCGACCCACCTCGCCCCCCGGGCCTCGCTCCTGCGCATCGCCACGGGGCGCGATGCAGCTGACACCGCCTTCGCCGACGTGGTGCAGGGCGTGGCGACGCTCGACCGGATGGTGGTGCGGGCGGTGCTCGACGGTGTGCTGCCGCTGGACGAGTGGGGAGAACTCGTGGCCCTGCCGTAGGCCCGCCCTCCCCTAGACGGGGGCGGGCTCGGGCATGGCCGGCTCGCCGGGGACGGGCGGCCGCACCGGGGTCGGGAACGGGTCGTCGATCCCGGGCGGGTTGACCGGCGGCGGGGGCTGGGGCACGTCCGGGACGGGCTCGAGCGGCGGGTACGGGTCGCCTATGCCCGGAACCTGGTTGGGGGGCTGCGCGGTGCTGGTCGGAACGTTCATCTCGGCCTCCTGAGGTCGGCGTCACCAGTGACCTACCCCCCTCGGACCAGGGGGATGCGCGGTGATATACGCCTCGCCGTGCTTGCCTGGACGGTCGCACCACGGACGTCGCACCGACGTGAGCCGTGGAGAAGGAGTGTCTCAGCGTGAACAAGAACGAGCTCGTCGCAGCTGTCGCCGACAAAGCGGGCGTGGAGCCCCTCACCGCAGGATCGGTCCTGACTGCCTTCCAAGACGTGGTGACCGCCACCGTCACCGCCGGTGATCCGGTCGCCATGCCCGGCTTCCTCGCCTTCGAGCGGGTCGATAAGGAGGCCACCACCGGCCGCAACCCCTCGACCGGGGCCGAGATCGAGATCAGCGCCCGCAGCGTCCCCAAGGTCAAGATCGGTGCCGCCTTCAAGAAGGCCGTCAACGGCGGCTGAGCCGCACCGGCCCTCGGCCTCGCCCCGACGGGCGAGGCCGGGCCTACTCGATAATCTCGCCCTCGGTCAGCGGCAGCTGCCGGACCGGTCCGTCACGGTCGTCGGCCTGGGTCCGCTCGGTGCGCTCCTGCAGCAGGCCGACCACCAGGTCGCGCATGGAGAAGACGCCGACCAGCTCCTCCTGATCGTCGACCACGACCAGGTGGCGGAAGCCCTTCTCCCGCATGAGCCGGGCCGCCTCGGTCACCGACAGGTTGACCGGCGCCTTTGTCAGCTTGCGGTTGACGAACTGGCCGACCGTCACGTCCTCGGCGTTCAGCCCCTGGGCAATGGCCCGCAGGGCGTCCCGGTCGGTGATGACCCCCGTGGGCTTCCCCTCGGTAAGCACCACCGCCGAGCCGACCCCCCGCTCCATCATCCACACGCAGGCGTCGAGCAGGCTGTCCCGCTTCTCGACGGTGAGGACCGCTCGCGTGATCAACGAGGCGATTTCCATTGGCTTCCTCCCCCAAGGTGCCGTTCGATGGAAGCCGGCGGCGAGAACCTAACCGGAATCGAAGAACGGGTTTCTCTTGTCAGGCCCGGCGTGAATGACGCGCCTGAATTGCCATTCTAGGATACAACATTGAGCAGGGTAGCATGACGCTCCATGACGCTCGTGCACCGTGTGCTGTACCCGAGGCCGATCCTGTCCCTGGCCGAGTACCTGACGCGGCGTGGCGGCGAGGGGCTCGCAGCGGCCCGCCAGATGGAGCCCGACGCCATCATCGAGCGGGTCCTGGCCGCCGGGCTCCGCGGCCGGGGCGGCGCCGGCTTTCCCACCGGGCTCAAGTGGCAGACGGTGGCGGGGAACCGCACCTCGGTGGCCCCCTCGACGGTGATCGTGAACGCAGCCGAGGGCGAGCCGGGAACCCTGAAGGACCGCACCATCCTGCGCCGCAACCCCTACCTGGTCCTGGAAGGCGCGCTGATCGCCGCCCGGGCCGTCGGCGCCGACCTGGTGGTCGTCGGGCTGAAGGAGACCTTCGCCGGCGAGGTCGACCGCATGCGTGAGGCGGTCGAGGAGGCCGAGGACACGGGCTGGAACGGGGACGTCGGGATCCAGGTGTTCGAGGGTCCCGACGAGTACCTCTACGGCGAGGAGAGCGCCCTCCTCGAGACCATCGACGGGGGCTGGCCCTTCCCGCGGGTGTCGCCCACCTTCCGACGGGGTGTGCGGGCCGGTGGCGACGTGAACGTGGCCGAGGGCCCGGCGCTGGTCAACAACACCGAGAGCCTGGCCAACGTGGCCCGCATCATCGCCCGCGGCCCCGACTGGTTCCGCAGCCTCGGCACTGCCGAGTCGCCTGGCACCGTGGTCTGCACCATCACCGGCGACACCCTTCACCACGGCGTCGGCGAGGTGCAGATGGGCACCCCGCTCTCGGAGGTCATTGAGGACATCGGCGGCGGGCCCAAGGAGGGCCGCACCATCAAGGCCGTCCTCGCCGGGGTGGCCAACGGCATCATCACCGGCGACCAGCTCGACACTCCCGTCACCTACGAGGCGCTTCGGGCCATCGGCAGCGGCGTGGGGTCCGGCGGCTTCATCGTCTTCGACGACTCAGCTGACATGGCCGCGGTCGCCGCCGGTGTGGCCCGGTTCCTCGCCGTCGAGTCGTGCGGGCAGTGCGAGCCGTGCAAGATCGACGGCCTCACCCTCACCAGGTCGCTCACCATGCTCGCCGGCTCCGAGGCCAAGGAGCACGACATGGGCGTGATCCGCCACCGCCTCACCACCGTCGCCGACCGCTCCCGCTGCTTCCTGGCCACCCAGCAGCAGGTCGTCCTGGAGAGCATCCTCACGCACTTCCCCGACGAAGTCGCCGACCACCTGAGCGGCGCCCGCGAACCCACCGAGCCGGCGCTCATCGCCGAGCTGCTCGACATACGCGGCGGCGTGGCCATCCTCGACGAGCGCCACCGCGACAAGCAGCCCGACTGGTCCTACAACAAGGGCGACTCCGGCTCGGCCCCCGTCGACTTTCGCCGGGGCTCGGCCCCGCCCTGGAGGATCTGAGCCTCCTGGCGATCCGGGCCTAGGCCCAGATCACGAAGGTCACGACGGCCCGGCCCCCGCCGAGGTCGTTGACGAGCTTGCTGGGACGCCCGGCCTGGTCCCGGCGCTCCGCCCTCCCCCACTGGGCCTCGGCCAGCAGCGGTGCCGCAGCCCCGGCCTGGGCGGCCTTCGCCACCGTCATCGTGCTGTCGCGGTGGACGTAGACCTCCTCCAGCTGGGCGAAGTCGTGCGCATTCGGGTGCTGGTTCTGCTCGGGGTCGCTGGAGTAGTCCATGCACGAGCCGAGGGGCACGTTGGCGTTGTCCTCGTCCTGTGGTCGAGGCCGAGGGTGTGCCCGAGCTCCTGGCACATCACCAGGTTGCGCCAGGCCGGTGTGTCGTAGGCCGCCGTGGCGAAGTAGGTGTCGTTGAGCAGCACGGTGCCGGCGGTGATGTGGCTGCCCTGGATGTAGACCTGCCCCAGGCCCAGCCACCCGTTGAATCCGTAGGCCTTGTTGCACACCTCGACCCGGCCGCTGGTCGGCGGGCACCTCCGCACTCTGGACCTCCCCAACGCCACCGTGGTGTCGAGCACGGTCGAGGTGGTCCAGTCGGCCGAGCCGGTGGCCAGGTAGGGGTCCCAGACCGACGTGACGTTGTCGCCGAGCTGCAGGGTGAACGCCCTGGTCGTGCGGGCCCAGTGGTAGCCGCCCCACGAGTGTGAGGCGCTGGCCCCGGTGGCCCCGGCGGTGAGCGCCGCCATGGCCAGCGGGATGACCAGGAACCGACGACGACGGCTGTGCGTGGGCACGAGGGCAATCCTTTCGCCGAGTCGGCTCGAGCCGCTCGGTCACGTTCGGGTTGAGGTGCCGTGGCGGGACCCCCCACGGCTGACTCGGCAGCGACCAGGAGGCCGATCCTCTCAGGTTCAACACCGGTGTGAAAGGCAGCCTCCCGGCAGTCGAAAGATCTCAGGAGCCGTAGGTGGCGACTCGAGGCCCGACCAGCGCCGTGAACGTCCCCAGCACCTCGCCGGGCTCGGCATGGCGGCCCGCGGCTTGCTTGGAGTAGATGATCTCACCGTTCACGGCCACGTCGAAGATGCCCTTGGGACCCGGGGTCAGAGTGAGCCCGTCGATCTTGTGCTGGTAGGCGCCCAGCAGGTCCTCAGCCACGCTCACGGCGCGAGACAGATAGTTTCAGGGCAGGCAGTAGGTGACCTCGATGCGGTAGCGCTGCTCGTCGCTCACGCCCAGAACGTACCGCCGCGACAAGCCCGGCGACCAGGGGGGTGGGAACCTCCCGGGAGGGGAACACCACCACGATGAGCGGCGACCAGCGCGACGGAACCTACGTCAGCGGCGGCGGGGAGTTCGAGCGGGACACCGCCTACATTGAGACCCGGATCTCAGCCGACGGCAGGGACGGCTATCCCGTGGAGCCGGGCCGCTACCGCCTGGTGGCGGCCCGGGCCTGTCCCTGGGCCAACCGGGCCATCATCGTGCGGCGGCTGCTGGGGCTGGAGCCGGTGCTCTCGATGGGAATCACCGGCCCCACCCACGACGCCCGGAGCTGGACCTTCGACCTCGACCCCGGGGGCCGCGACCCGGTGCTCGGCATCGAGCGGCTGCAGGAGGCCTTCTTCGCCCGCGACCCCAAGTACGCCAAGGGCATCACCGTGCCCGCCATCGTGGAGGTGGCCACCGGGAAGGTGGTGACCAACGACTTCCCCCAGATCACCCTCGACCTGTCGACCGAGTGGCGCGACCACCATCGCCCGGGGGCGCCCGACCTCTACCCCGAGGAACGGCGCGATGAGATCGACGAGGTCGCAGACCTGGTCTTCAGAGACGTCAACAACGGGGTGTACCGATGCGGCTTCGCCGGCAGCCAGAAGGCCTACGAGAAGGCCTACGACCGCCTGTTCTCCCGCCTCGACTGGCTCTCGGACCGGCTGACCGGGCAGCGCTACCTGGTGGGCGACACCATCACCGAGGCCGACGTCCGCCTGTTCACCACCCTCGCCCGCTTCGACCCCGTCTACCACGGCCACTTCAAGTGCAACCGGTCCAAGCTGAGCGAGATGCCGGTGCTCTGGGCCTACGCCCGCGACCTGTTCCAGACGCCCGGCTTCGGTGACACCACCGACTTCGACCACATCAAGCGCCATTACTACGAAGTCCACACCGACATCAACCCCACTGGGATCGTCCCCGCCGGCCCCGACCTGTCGGGGTGGCTGACCCCGCACGGGCGCGCCGCGTTGGGCGGGCGGCCCTTCGGAGACGGCACCCCGCCGGGGCCGCCCCCGCCCGAGGAGATCGTCCCGCCCGCCCACACCCCGCTGCGGCCCTGAGGCCCCGCATGACCGGGCGACCCGGCTTCCACCGGTAGCCTCAGGGACCATGTCGGAGC
>Ga0183260_10003851_pt1 | contig 12052 bp, 10 predicted proteins | sample AntDrymUQ4972206_2_FD_129768 | JGI IMG/M metagenome (GOLD analysis project Ga0183260, IMG submission 129768) | Polar desert sand microbial communities from Dry Valleys, Antarctica - metaG UQ497 (22.06) (version 2) (version 2) | ecosystem: Environmental > Terrestrial > Soil > Desert | place...
GACCCACCCCACCCCACCCCACCCTTTTTTGAGGATCACATAATCCCCTTCCCCAAATACGGTTATACAGATTAATCACAATCCATTTTGTTGAGTAAATTCATAAATAAATTATAATGATTGGATGTCAAACCAATTGAAGAAATATTTCGTATAATAATCGACAGATAGGGTAATTTATCTTTCGATTCAAGTTTATAGCCTTCTAAAAATGTTCTTTCGATCTTGGAATATTTTCTCCTATCAAGGTCTATTAGGCTTGACAGAAAAAGGCCTATATCCAAACTTTTTGTATAGGTTGAATTTCGTTTTTGAATGAGTCCTAAATCCGTTCTGATTATATCGGATCTTTTTATCAAATAATTTTGTGCTTTGTTATCTATAAAGCAGAAACCTGCATTATGCAATCTTCCTGTGATTACCCCCACTTTAAAAACAATTTCCAAATCTTCGCTATTTTTTAAATATTTATATAAATTTCCACCTTCAATATACTCCTCTACGATTGTGTTTTTGTTTATTTTATATAGTTGTGGGGTAGGTATTCCCATTTTATTTAATTTTTTTCTATTTTCTTCCCCTTCATTTATTATAATGAATTTTCCGAGTTTGAGTGGTGAGGATGGATGTAACAGAAATAACGATATTAGTGAATACAAGAAAATTAACAGATATTCATTTATTTCTTTGGTGGCTTTGTCTTTTTTAACTATTACCTTTATTCCATTTAATTTTATAATTTCTATATCTCTTTGCCAATTTAATGAATACAATATATTTTAACTTAATAAGTAAGAAAAGTATATTTTAAATATTTTCTATCTTTTTCTTTTGATTAAACCTAAACCATTGTTTTGAGCATGCAGACAGTGTTTTGATTTACCAGGTTATTGTGATCCAACTCCTCAAGTCGTGTCATATCCTTATTGCCCCTACTGCATCAATCCAATATCCTTAATATGAATAAACCATGTGGCCTCTAATCATTTAAATCAACCAATTTCCAATTTGACTCTATTTTAATAGTCAATGTTGACTGGGGCATATCTGGAAAACTGTGCCACCCATAAACAAAAACATATCCAAAATATGCAGGTTTCCTTTGCGTGTTTTTCTTGCCAACAAATTGGTGCACAACCTGCCTACACCTTTATTTTTTATTTTTTACCTAACTAAAATGACATACTTTTTCTGCACTTGTCTACCTACCAATACACAAACCAGATGGCAAACTGCTAACACAGTTGTTATTTGTAAAATAATTTTTATTGATGTTAATCGGAAGGCTATTAGCATTGTTGATATCTAACACATTGTTGAAAACATTGTTAAAATTAACGCTGTTGAAAGAACTTTGAACATCCAAAAAAATACCGTTTGTGGTATTGAATATATTGTTCCCATCTATTTCAGAATTAACAGTGTTTATGAAAGTAATTCCAGAAAGGTCATTTTCGGCAAATAGATTGTATTTAACGTTTGTTTGGTTAGAGGTATGAGATGCAATTCCAATGGTGTTATTACTCACCATGTTATTGTTTATGTCAAAGGAATTAGTTCCCGTAACGTAAAAGGCAACTTTATTGTTATTTACATTCAGGTTTTTAGCAACAGTATCATTGCTTCCAGAGATATAAATTCCGGATTGAAATCCAGAAACAATACCATTGCCCATTATTGTAGTGTTTTCCTGACCGCCTATCATTATTCCAACTTTATTGCTATTTATTCCTGGTCCTTTTATGGAAAATCCGTTAAGGTCTATCCGGGTGTTTTTGTCGCCCACAATTAACCCATCACCAGGACATATTAAATTGGAAAGCAGTTTCACTTCACCTTTTATCACCTGACCGCATGATGGATTTTCGGTAATGGTATCTCTACCTTCACCAGTTAACGACAAGGAATTGTCTGGTGTCGCCAAAACGACTGGTTCGCTGTTTGGAAATATTGGAGAAACCAATAAAACAGAAAAAAATGCCACAAAAACAAACACAGAATAAAAATAATTTTTTTGGCAAATTATTGATATAATATTCACTGAATAAAATCTAGATAGCTTAATTATATCAATATTACCATTAACAAAACTAAAATAATATTAGTAAACTAACATTTTTAAACTCTGTAGAAAACCGTCATAATATTGCGGAGACTGTATTTTACACCTTATGGCGTTGGTTTAGGTCATGCGAGCCGCCTTTTAGTTTTGGCCGATTATTTTAGACAATACCAGTTTGAATCAAAATTTTCATCTTTTGGAGAGGCAAAAAATTACCTGAACCTACACGGATATGATTGTAATTTAGTACCGCCAGTAGAGTTTTTGTGGGGCAAAGAAGGCGAATTCTCTTTAAAGCACAACATATCAAAGATCCCAAAATGGGTAACTAATTTACCCATTCAAATCAACATGGAAATAAAATACATCAAAAAGTTCAATCCAGAAATCATAATTTCAGACACAAGGGTTTCGTCACTAATTGCAGGAAAATTGCTGAATATACCGACAATTTTGCTCATTAACCAAATAAAGCTATTATTAACACCAAGACTGAGAGAATTTCGAATCGCAAAATTTTTTGAAACATGTCTTGGGGAGTCGATGGGAGGTTTATGGAAGATATCAAGCAACATCCTGATACCAGATTTGCCCCCACCATATACAATTTCAGAGGATACAATAAATTCAGTCAAGTCTTCAAAATCCAAAATAAAATATATTGGTTTTATTTCACCTAAAATAACCATTTCAGATGAAAGAATAAACAGCATTACGAATTTGCTTCAGATAGACAAAACCAAATTACTGATCTTTGTTCACATTAGCGGCCCCAAGGAAACAAGAAAGCCAATTATTTTAAAAATTATTGAAGCATGCCAAAATCTAACAAATATTCAGTTTGTCTTTTCCGAGGGAAAAGCTAATGGAAATAGCCGTCCAAAAAAAGTTTCAGGCAACATATGGTATTATGAATGGTGTCCCCATAGAGACGAAATATTTCAGCTATCGGACATATTGATAATTAGGGGGGGCCACACAGCAATCTCACAAGCAATACAGTTTGGAAAGCCATTCATATCAATACCAATTGAAAATCACGGTGAACAACTCTCTAACTCAATCAAAATAGAAAAACTCGGAATCGGATTAACCCTCAATCCAAAGACAATAGACACAACAGCAATAAGAAAACTGATTGAGACGATAAGCAACGACAATAAATACAAAAAAAAAGCATCACAGTTAATGGAAATAAGCAACAGTCTAGATGGAATCGAGAATATCAAGAATGTCGTCTTTTCCCACATCTAAATTAAATTGTTTGGACCCCTTCAAAGAGATTCCATTTAAATGACCTGTTTTGATTTTTTGAAAAACTGGTTCGAAATCCTCCAAGCCTACATCCAGATATAGAGGATAAAAGTCTGATGAGTCATCACCGGGTATGTTGTTGTTGTTGAGACTATAGAAATCCCTCAAATTACTTTTTAACCCATAATCAAAAAGAAATGGAGTCAGTGGAATTTTTCCCGATTCAAATGACTTTAGTATGTTTTTTTTAAAGAACCACAAAGGGTGCAAAAAAGGTAAAAAAGGAAGGCAAACAAAGCTTGTTTCGGCCCTAGCCTGTATCAAAAGGGATACAATGCTCGCATCACATATTAATTTCTTAATCATCGATATTTTGTTACGTTGATCAGAATTAAAATCATAATCCGCATACGATTTATCAATATATAGGTGAAGACCAGTGAGATCGATTATATTAATTACGATGTTCTTAATTGGGTATCTTTTAATAATCTTTTCAAATATCTTTAAAATTTGTCTCAGATTGCTTTCGCCTTTATAAAAAATATACGGGATTGGGAAAAACCCATTATTTAATATTGAGATAAGTGATAGAAAAGAGTAATCGCTATAGATAGGACAAACAACGGCCTCATTAAAGAATTTAAAGGGAATTGTTTCTTTGTTTTTAGCCAGTAATATACTAACATACGCAATTTCACTTCCGATTAACACAAACAAGGTTTTATCCGCCTCATTTTCATTTGTAACATACTTTGTGTTAGTGGATAGGCTGGAGATCTCACTCATTATAAAAAATTCAAGATCCTTTTTAAAAAACAAAAAATCACCATTATTTTTTAGGTTTTCCATATTGGACGCCCTTATAGTTACGGAAAACTTTTCAAAAGGCAACAAAATCTCTTTTCCTATTTGGATAACTGATTGTGACAGGGTATCAAAGCTGATCTCTAGGCATTTAGCTATAAAGATACAAGATATCCCAGAAATCCTTCCCAAGAGATCCATTGTAAATACCAGGTCCCCAAGGTTTTTTAGTTCTACAATAAAGTAAAATCCATCTTTTTTTATTGATAAAAACAACACTTTGTTTTCATTTAAAGTATCCCTTATCAAGTTGTTCAGAAAATCCAAAAACGCATCTGACTTGATTGCAGGCTCTAGCACTAGTACCTTTTTTTCAATATCCATTTTTAGTATGTGCAATAGAGAACATATAAACAAAAACTATTACAGGTTCAAGAATTAAGAAATTGTAATATGTTTTCCTTGTCAGCGGCATCTGGAACATGTCTCAAATATTCTTTAAACGAGTTCCTTGCATCCACATCATTGCCAAGGTTCATTAGAGCAACACCTAGGTTTTTGTATATTGGCCCAAATCGTATTGGGTTAATTTCTATTGCCTTGGCATAATTTTCCCTTGCCAACTCATAATTTTTGTTTTTAAGGTAAAAGTTTCCTAAACCCCTGTTAGCTAAATAGAATTTTGGGTTTATGTCAAGGACACGCTTATAGAGAGCCATGCATTTTTCGTCATTGAGTTCATTCAGAATCCCAGCAAGCAGGCACAGGATTTGAGGATTTTCATTTTCTTCTTTGTTTGGCGAATTAGCATTTAAAACAAGATTCAACAGGTCTATGGATTCGTGTATTTTCCCTTGAATTTTTAGTCTTTCGGTTTCAAGGTAAATTCTATTAGATCTTTCAAATTCAAATCGATCATTTTTAAAGATATCAGTCATGTCTTTTGGAAATATTAAAATCGAAAAATAGTCATCCTGAGACCAATCTTCTTCAAATTTGTCTTCCGGAATTGCACCATAGGAATCAGGTTCAGTTACGTATGTCAGGACCCTATTTTCATTAGCGTCATAACCGCATACTATGGTTGCAAATTGGACTGTTTCTCCAATGCCAGGAAGAACAACAATAACTGGAAAACCTTGGCTAACTCTTTTTTTTAGATCGTCAAGAGATCCCCTGTAAACAATAGATGAAAGCCCCAATTTTTTTTCAGCTATCTCAAGGCCCTCAATAAAAACAGTTCCCTTAAAGTTTTTATATTGTAGAGATCTTTTTCCAATTTCGTCGACAGGTATTTCTTCACCCCAAAACCGAGACAAGACATTAATTACAAGAGGAAAAACCACGTTTTCTTCATTTTTGTTTACTAGAGGTAATATTATTTGCTCCATATTGTCATTTTTGTCCCTTTGCATAACTTTACAAAAAGCGGCATTAAATAAAAATCATAATGCTAGAGGCAGTACATTGGCATTATGGATGAATATGTAACTTTTTAGATAAGATGGTTTTATAAATTGTTCAAAAGACTATTCTTAAACGTGTGTTTTGTTGTATTGAGTTTAACGATAGCAGCACCCTAAAACAATAAAAAATACAAAAACAGTTTAATAAACACATAAGGAAGGAAAAATCATGCCCCGAATCATATCTTTAAAAAGTTTTCCAGCATGTATTTACCATGTCTTCCGCTTTTCTCAGGATGAAACTGAGTTCCAAACAAGGGTTTTCCATTAAAGCAAAAGAATTCATTATCGCATTCTTTGGAACTGCCCAACAGGGTAAATTTTTCAGATAATCTTGACACACAAAAATTATGACTCTCAAACATTTGTACAGATTCATATTTAGGCAACAAGGCAGAGGTTTCCAATATGTCGATTTTTACAATGTCCGAAATTTTTTCCATTTTCTTCAAAGTACCACCCAAAGTCAAAGCAAGTATTTGACCACCGTAACATATTCCCAACAGGGGCTTGTCATAAATCAAACATCCCTTAACAATGCGAGAATTCACCTTATTGACAAGTATAGAATTTTGCCGTCTTCCAGATAGGATCACATTATCATATCCTTTCAACAGGTCAAGATAACCATCATCCACCATAGAGGACAGGTGATTACAATCATAGCAAGCAAATTCATTGTCTAGATCATTTAATATTTTAATTATGTTATAGACATAGGGGGAGAAATTGTTTATTAGCAATGTTTTCAATAGTTTTTAAATATCATACTGATTGAAAATATTTGTAGTTTACTCCATTGCCCCACATACTAGTCTAAATAAAAAACAAATTAACTCAAGAAAAAAATATCTTTTATGAATGCAATGAAAAAAAGAAAGCCAATTTTGTTGGTAGATGACTCCACCGAATCGCAAAGAGTCAAAGAACTATTCTATGACAGCAAAATAGATTTTGTAGAATACCACATTAAGAAATTTGAGGAAAGCTGCTGTGGAGAATTGCCTACTACGAGGGCCCCTTCGATAATTGCAGCAGATGGCATCTACAAAGGGGAGGAGAAGATAAAGGACCATATAAAAAACCTGAAAGAAAATCAAAACAATTTAATGCAACAAGATCAACACCAACACCAAAAACAAGATGAAATTTCAAACTTCAACAAAATGATTGAAGAGAGCGAAAGTGCATACTGGTGACATATTTAGGTCAAAACTCAGTGTCGACAGAAAGACTTTTAGTTAAAAAAGAATGAACATCGTTGATTTTTATCCTTTCCTGGCTCATTGAATCCCTATGTCTTATTGTAACAGTATCATCGTCTATTGTCTGGTGATCGATAGTGAATGCAAATGGAGTGCCTATCTCCTCTAAACGACGATAGCGCCTTCCTATAGAACCAGATTCATCGTAAAAAACATCAAAATCCCTATTTAAGAGAGACACCAGGTTAAAAGATTTGGTCTTGAATTCATCCTTTTTTAGAAGAGGTAAAATACCTGCATGAATTGGAGACAAATAAGGTTTTAGCTTTAGCAATACCCGATCATCTTTTTCTTTATCCATAAAATAAGAATGTTCCAAAATAGAGTAAATGCATCTATCCACACCCAAAGACAGCTCAAATACGTGTGGCAAAACTTTAACTTCATCATCCATAACTTGAAGATTTGTCTTACTTGTTGTAGAATGGGACATCAAATCATAGTCTGAGCGGTAATTGCAAGCTACAAGCTCCAACCAGCCAAATGAGGTGTCCACTTCAAAATCAAACGCAATGCTAGAGTAGAATGCCTTTTCTTCGTCCGACAATCGTCTAAGTCTCGTTCTTTTATTAACTATACCGGTTTTATTGAAAAACTCTACCAATAACGCCAAATAGTATGCAACAAGTTTGTTTGGAAGGATTTTCCTTTCCAATGCCTCAAACGCAGTTATCTCCATCGTTTGTTGATTGTCATATATTCTCAACACAGTATTTTTTACATGTTCAAACTTTTGCAAGTCATCCAATTTGTCAGGATTACAAAAGACTTCAATTTCAGCCTGATAAAACTCCCTAAGACGCAATAAACCCTGACGAGGTGAAATTTCATTTCTAAAACTTTTGCCCACCTGTGCTATTCCTAGTGGTAGTTTTCTGCGGCTCACTTTGAATATACGCGGAAAATCTACAAAAACGGACTGGCACGTCTCAGGCCTCAGATAGGCTTCTTCATGGTTAGGGCCAATTTCAACCTTAAACATCATATTAAACCTTTCAGAGGCGGAAAATTCGCCTTTGCAACTGGGGCATTTTATATTATTTTCCTTAATAAGCAGGTCCACCTTATCATTTTGCAGGTTTTCGGGAACTTCTATGTTTACTTCATCGAGTATCAATTTATCTGCCCTAAATGAGCTTTTGCATTTTGTGCATTTTACTATGGGGTCAGAGAAATTTTTAAGGTGACCTGACGCCAGGAAAACACTTCTGCTCATTATTTGAGTACCATCTATCTCCAACATAGCATCTCTCCTTACTAATTCTCGCCTCCATAACTCTAGAAAATTGTTTTTAATCTTAACCCCATTAGGCCCATACTCCCAGAATCCTGCGCTAGAATCAGAATAAAGTTCACAGCTAGGAAAATAAAAGCCCCTCTCTAAAGCTAGTTGAACAATATCGTCATAAGTACTCATCAATAATCAATTTAATATGAAAAATCAGATCCATAAATTTATTTGTAATAACCAAAAAAAAAAATTAATTACATTATTGCATAGCAATAACGACAAATTTCCAATGAGTGAAATATAGAAATCACTCAAGGAATGCAAATAGGCCACAATATGCAATATGCATTATTCGTTCTGCATTATGCATCACATAATCATAAAGTATCAACCAATCAAAAACCCAAATCAACATCCTACCATATTTGATTGTGGACGAAAAACCAAGTCCAATGTGATGTAAAACCATAATCAAAATTTTATTTTTTTAGGTGCTTTTGATAATCCAAGTAACAGGGCTTGCAGTAACCCTAATAAAATAACAAGCATTCGGAAACCCTAATTTGTTACATAATCTTACAAAGATACACACACACACACACACACTATAGATAAGTAATATAGGCATGATGCCATAAATTAACAATGCCTCTTGTAGTATTTGAAGGGATTAACGATGCCCTAAAAACAACAATAATTGATCAACTTTTGCAAAAATATCCTGACAAGATCAGGACATTCACCTTTCCAACCCCAAAATATAAAGACCTTTTGTCCACAAATTTTGATAACAATCCGGAGAAATTGATTTTTAAGCATTCCGTAATTGAAAATGACTTTATGGAAAACAAATTGAAGATTCATAATGAATCAAGAAAAAACCTCGTCATTCTAAATCAATACTATTTATCCAACACCGTTTATTTCGAATACGAATCCAAAACACTAGATGACAGAATAAAGCAATTTGCAAATGTTTTAAGAAACATCAAACACCTCACGCCAGATCTCACAATTTTGCTATGGAGTGTTGAAATAAACGAAAGGCAACACAATCTTTATGACAATGATGAATTGCCTCAACTTCACAACATTTACTTTAAGGAGATTGGAGAGTTGAGGGAATTAGGCAAGATAAAACTATTTGAATATATCGAAACCCTTCGGTCTGATACATACCACAATATCGAAAAAATCCTGATAGATAGGGGATTTCTAAAGTGATTTGTAAAATTGTGCTTTTTTTCAGATAAACAAATAAACAAAAAATGTTTTTTTTCGGTAGTGCCGTAAAGCAACATTGAAAAAACAATTTTAAAATTTTTTGGGATAATCACTTATCAAAGTAATACTGTATAATGTAACAGGCTATTTTATAGTATCACCTACTGTTTTCGATATCCACTATTGTAAACACCATCACAATTTTGCTTTCGTTTCTATTGAAAATGAAACCATATGGCATGACAATGGTTTATTTTTTTTTGCTATTGAATTTTTTTTATACGCAAAAAGTATAGTTTCAATTGACACGGCTCATCTTAATCTTGCATATGCCCACTTGCCTTTAGAATTAAGTATTTTTGCATATCAGGTTTTTTGCAAACACCATGTTATCGGAATTACCTCTCTCCTTATCAATAGGTGTTTCCATAATGAAGGGGATTTGGCGTAACCTTTTGTTATTTAATAGAGTTCTGAATGCGTCTTCACCAATTTTTCCCATCCCTATATGATAATGTCTGTCAAGGTTTGACCCTAATTCGCCCTTTGAGTCATTTAGATGAATCACCTTTAGCCTATGAATGCCAATTTTATCTGATACCAGTTCCAACAATTGAGAGATGCCGCTTTCGTTTGTTATGTCATATCCCGCACCAAAAGCATGGCAGGTATCAAGGCACAGTCCAAAATCACTAGAATCCAACCCATCAAATATTTCTGAAATCTCATCAATAGAGCTACCGACACTGTTTTTTTGCCCTGCGCTGTTTTCCAGCAATATTTTTACAGCATTTTTTTTTGTGACTGAATCCAGATAACTATTCAGAGCGGTGTTGCACGCTTTAATTAGCTGCGATATCCCATTTTTTGATCCTTTTCCCAAATGGCTACCCAGGTGAATTACAAGATTTGGGATACTAAGCAGACCGCATCTAATGATTTCCTCTTTTAGAACCTCAACAGACTTTATGTACATTTCGCTATCAGGAGCAGAGAGATTAGGAAGGTAAGGCATATGAACAACCACCGAATCAAAATCTATTGAGCTTTCTTTTAGTTTATTTACAAACAGTGTCGAATCCTCCTTAGAGATATCCTTTGTTTTCCACTGTCGTGGACTTCGAGTAAAAATTTGAAAGGCAGAGCATTCAAGAGCCAAAGCATTGTCAATTGATTTGGCCAGACAACCACTGATAGAAACATGGAATCCCAATTTTATACTCATTTCATACAATTTATTAAGGTAGAAATTTAAAAGTTGACAAGATGTTGTTATGCAACATGGCTGTACAATCCTCAATGAAACCTGACATAAAGAAATTGTATACAACACATTCCCAAAGATAATCAAGAGTTATAATAGTTAAAGATAATGTTACCTAAAACAAATCAAAATAAATTAACATTATTTGTTTTCAAACTGCTTATATCATATGTTTGAATTCTAACTGTAGACTTAAAAGATGAACGATGGTGATTTAAATATTGTTTGGGTATGTACCCAATGTAATCAAAATTTTCTATTTTACTCAGACATCCAAGACCACAAATCCAGTACAGGGCATTCAAAGATATACAAATTTGACTTACTATCAGGGAGAATGATAGACAGGATTGAAATGACCTAAATTATAAAACGCAGGTAATCAATATTTAGTTTTAAGTATTTTTGCAGTAAACTTGTTGTATAAATTATTGCATAAAATACCGCAGGATGTTAAGTCTCAGTTAATCACTCTTTTCATTCACAAATTAGGAAGTAAAGCATTCATCCATTCATTTGAAAACCCTATACTTGTTGTTGCCTTTCCAAATTTTCTTTTTAAAATTCCTATTATTGACAAATTTTTTTGCGTCTCTTATCACTTTATGGTAAGATTGGGCCTGTTGTAATAAAATTGATAATGCGAGTATTAAAATAATGATCAAAGATACAAAATAGATTAGTTGGTCTCTCACAAATTAAATTGAAACCAAATTTATTTAAATTTTTAAGGTGGTGGAGGTGGAACGTCACAGTTATAGAATCCCCAGCAGTAGTAGTAGCCAGGCTAGGCCAAAAATACGGTTAAAACAATGATACAAAAAACAAGATATACAACCCATTATTGTTTTTTTTGGTAAAAAAACATCTGTAAACCCAAAAAAATCCAATCCCTCAACATAAAAAAATCAAAAGAACCGCCAAAAAAATGGATCCATGGTACAACAGTGACAGGACTGGGATTTTACAATAAAGGACGGTTTACAATACCCACTTTTTTAGCAGTATCTATAAAATATAAATTAATATTAGATAGGTTCAAAGAAAACGGTTAGTCAATAAGGATGAGCCGGGGTCGCCTAGCCTGGTAGGGCGCAAGCCTGGAAATTGAAAACATAAAGCTTGTGACCGCAAGGTCTCGAGGGTTCGAATCCCTCTCCCGGCGCTGATTATCTTTTGTTTTGCATGCATAATTACTGTTTTCCGTAAGTTCAAGGGTTGTTTTTTGTTCGTCATGAGGCTTGGAAGAGGCATCCGAACCCTCGAGACCTTGCGGTCACAAGATTTATGTTGTATTTCATAGTGTCAGCACTAGCATGATTTTCATCATGAATGGCCACATTGCTTTTCTTACCGATTTTAGTAAGATTGCTCAGAGCAATTATTGTTATCAGCCTTGCTGATTTCAGTAAGATCTGTTTCTTTACCTTCACCAATTATCTTACCAAATTTGGTAAGTTCAGGATTATTAGGAAATAA
>Ga0183260_10003852_pt1 | contig 12045 bp, 10 predicted proteins | sample AntDrymUQ4972206_2_FD_129768 | JGI IMG/M metagenome (GOLD analysis project Ga0183260, IMG submission 129768) | Polar desert sand microbial communities from Dry Valleys, Antarctica - metaG UQ497 (22.06) (version 2) (version 2) | ecosystem: Environmental > Terrestrial > Soil > Desert | place...
CGAGCTCGACACCCTCGGCGGTGCCGTCGACCACGAGGAAGGCCAGCAGCCCGACGGTGACCCCGAGGAGGACGCGGACCAGTCCGCGGCCCGCACGGCGCAGGACCGGGAGGAACATCATCCCGAGCAGCACCGGGATGATCCCGACGTAGGCACCCAGCAGCGCCATCAGCCCGAAGAAGCCGGGTCCGGCGCGGGGGGTGGCGACCGCCGCGGGGATCTCGTCCTCGATCACGGCGCCGCTCGAGGTCAGCATCGACACGAGGTAGGGCTGCCCGTCCTGCCACGGGTACGCTAAGCGCAGCGTGGCGGTGCCGAGCCCGCCGATCGGTTCACCGGCACCGACGACGTCGACGTAGACGTCGTTGACGAACACCTGCGCCACCTGCACCGGGTCCGGCCCGGTGTTGCGGACGGTCAGCTCGATGACCCCCGGGGTGAGCACGGTGCCCTCCACCGCGAGCTGCTCGATCGGCGGGCCGGTGCGCTCGGGCAGGCTCTGCCCGCCGAGGACGCCCAGCGCGGCGAGGGCGGTGCCGAGGAGGAGGACCGCCACGAGGCCGAGGCACCACGTCGGCACCCGGTGACCTAGCCGGACACCCATCTAGTCCGCCACCTCGAAGAAGCCCATCCAGCCCAGGTCGGCGAACTCGGTCTTGTGCGCATGGAACATGAACTTCCCGGTGTGCGGGAACCGGACCTCGCAGATCCCGCGTTGACCCTGGCCCAACATGATCGTGTCGGTGAACTCGCTCGGGTCGAGGCGGGTACCGGTCGGGTAGTAGTCGAAGAAGTTGGCGTGCAGGTGGAAGCTGTTGATCGGGTCGTACTCGAGGACATTGACGAGGTAGATCCGCACCAGCTCGTTGCGCTGGACCCGCACCGGTTCGTGCATGTAGTGAAACGGGATGCCGTTCACCGCGTAGAGCTGGTTGCCGTCGGCGTCGAAGGTGGTGTTGTAGCCGTGCATCACCATGATCAGCTCGTCGGCCGGCGGCCGGCCACGCAACGGGTCGATGATGAACGTGCCGTACATGCCGCGGGCGATGTGCTCGGCCAAGGGGCTGACGTGGCAGTGGTAGAGGTGCACTCCGAACGGTGCGGCGTCGAACTCGTAGGTCAGGGTCCGGCCAGGCTCGATGACGCCCGCACCGACGTCGGGTACGCCATCCATCCCGGCGGGATGGATACCGTGGAAGTGCATGGTGTGCGGGTGCGCGGAACCGTTGGTGAAGTTCACCCGCAGCAGGTCGCCCTCCTGACAGCGCAGGGTGGGGCCCGGGATGCGCGAGTTGAAGGTCCAGGCCGGGAACACCACACCAGGGGCTACCTCGATGTCCTCGTCGCTGGCGAAGATGTCCCACTCCCGCAACACCCGCCCGTCGGGGAGCACCGAGGTGGTGCCGTAGTCGAAGTCGCGCAGCAGGGCTGACGGATCGAACCCGTTGGCGGCGTGGTCGACCGTGCTGCCCTGGCGGAACGTCGGGCCGCTCACCCCTCCGCCGTGGGTGGCATCGGTGACGCCACCGTGCCCGGTGCCGGCATTCTGCGAGCTCGCGACAGCAGCGCGGGCGATGGCGCCCTGGGCTTCGAGCGGTGCCCGCTGTCCCAGCGCGAGGCCCACGGACCCGGCAACGGCGCCAGCACCCGCTCCGGCACCCCCGATCAGGAACCGCCGCCGAGAGGGTCGGGAAGCCGCTGCCATCAGATCGTCCTGCCGTGCACGGTCTGAACCAGCCCAGCACCCAGCGGGTGCCGTTGGCCGTCGATCTCCACCCACAACGGCCCACCGAAGGGTGACCACTCGAGCACGGCAAGAACGGCGCCAGGGCGTACCCCCAGTCCGGCGAGGTAGCGCAGCACCGCACTGTCCCGGTCGCTCACGCGTTCCACCACGAACCTGCTGTCGGGCGCTGCGCCGGCCAGCGGGCTGGCCCAGGTCTCGACGTGCTGCCCGGACGGGGGTGGGATGGGGTCGCCGTGCGGGTCGTGGGTCGGATGATCCAAGAAGATGTCCATCCGCTCCTCGAGCCGGGCGCTGATGGCATGCTCGAGCACCTCGGCCTCGGCGTGCACCTCGTCCCACGGCACGCCGAGGACCCTGGCGAGGAACGCCTCGACCAGCCGGTGTCGCCGTACGACGCCCAGCGCGTGCCGTTCGCCGTGCTCGGTCAGCCCGATCCGATGATCGTCCGAGCGGCGAATCAGGCCGTTCGCCTCCAGCCGCCTGAGCATGGCCGACACGGTCGGGGGCGCGACCCCGAGACAGCCGGCGAGCTCGGACGTCGTGGCACCCCCACCGTGGCTCGACAGCGCGAAGATCGCCTTGAGGTAGTCCTCAACCACCGGAGTATGGGAGATCGCACAACAGCTGAGCAGCAAACGGTCCTCGTTATGAGTCGATACCATGATGGGAGATTAGACGACTCTCACACCCCTGGCTAGAAGGCTGAGACTCCGAGTCGACGCAACGAGGACGCCGTCGCCCTCGGGGGCACCCCCATGGCCACCCCTAGACTCCCCGGACCCGTCTGCGACAGGAGCCCCCGTGACCGAGCACGCCGCTGCGACGCTGAGCAAGGTCCTGGTGGCCAACCGCGGCGAGATCGCGGTGCGGGTGGTGCGGGCCTGCCGCGACGCGGGGATCGGCAGCGTCGCGGTCTATGCCGAGGCGGACCGCGACGCGCTGCACGTACGGCTCGCCGACGAGGCGTACTCGCTGGACGGCGCGACCCCGGCCGACTCGTACCTCGCCGTCGACAAGCTCCTCGACGTGGCCCGGCGCAGCCGGGCGGACGCGGTGCACCCGGGCTACGGCTTCCTCGCCGAGAACGCCGACTTCGCCACCGCCGTCGGCGACGCCGGGCTGGTGTGGGTCGGCCCCCCGCCCGCGGCGATCGACTCCCTCGGCGACAAGGTCCAGGCCCGCCACATCGCCGAGAAGGTCGGCGCCCCGCTCGTCGCCGGCACCCCCGACCCGGTCCGGGACGCCGAGGAGGTGCGGGCCTTCGCCGAGGAGCACGGGCTGCCGATCGCGATCAAGGCGGCGTACGGCGGGGGCGGGCGTGGCCTCAAGATCGCCCGCGAGATGGGGGAGGTCGCCGAGATGTACGAGTCGGCGGTGCGCGAGGCGGTCAGCGCCTTCGGTCGCGGCGAGTGCTTCGTCGAGCGCTACCTCGACCGGCCGCGGCACGTCGAGACCCAGTGCCTGGCCGACACCCACGGCAACGTCGTCGTCGTGTCCACCCGGGACTGCTCGCTGCAGCGGCGGCACCAGAAGCTCGTCGAGGAGGCGCCCGCGCCGTACCTGTCGGTCGAGCAGCGCGAGACGCTCTACGAGTCCAGCAAGGCGATCCTGCGCGAGGCGGGCTACGTCGGCGCCGGCACCTGCGAGTTCCTCGTCGGCCAGGACGGCACGATCAGCTTCCTTGAGGTCAACACGCGGCTGCAGGTCGAGCACTGCGTCAGCGAGGAGGTCACCGGCATCGACCTGGTACGTGAGATGTTCCGCGTCGCCGTCGGGGAGGAGCTGGGCTACGACGACCCGGAGATCCGCGGACACTCGATCGAGTTCCGGATCAACGCCGAGGACGCCGGGCGCGGCTTCCTGCCCGCACCGGGCACCCTGACCCGCTGGCACGCGCCGGCCGGTCCCGGCGTCCGTCTCGACGCCGGCTACGACCAGGGCGAGACCGTGCCGGGCGCGTTCGACTCGCTCGTCGCAAAGCTCGTCGTCACCGGGGCGACCCGGCGCCAGGCGATCGAGCGCTCCCGCCGGGCGCTGGCGGAGTTCGTCGTCGAGGGGATGCCGACGGTGATCGCGTTCCACCTGGCCGTGCTCGAAGACCCGGCGTACGTCGCGACTGATGCCGTCGGCGCCGAGGGCGGCTTCGCCGTGCACACCCGGTGGATCGAGACCGAGTGGGACAACGCGGTGGAGCCGTACGCCGGCGCGGTGGAGACGGCCGAGCCCGCCGAGCGCGACGCGGTCACCGTCGAGGTCGGCGGCCGCCGGATCGAGGTCGTGCTGCCGGCGGGGCTCGGCGTCGCGACGTCGCCCGGGACGGCCGCGCCGCAGACGAGGAAGGCCCGGCGTCGCGGTGCCCGCTCCGAGGACAGCACGGGCGGCGGGGACGTGCTCACCTCGCCGATGCAGGGCACGATCGTCAAGGTGGCGGTCACCGACGGCCAGCAGGTGAGCGAGGGCGACCTCGTCGTCGTGCTCGAGGCGATGAAGATGGAGCAGCCGATCAACGCGCACCGCGCTGGGACGGTCACCGACCTGCAGGCCGAGGTCGGGGCCGGCGTCACGTCGGGCGGGGTGATCTGCACCATCGCCGCGCAGTAGCAGCCGTCACACCCAGAGCACGGCCACCACGGGCCCGTACTCGGAGAACTCCCGATCCTGGGTGACGACCGAGACGCCGTGGCGGAGCGCGGTGGCGGCGATCCACGTGTCGTGGCGACGAGGCTTGCGGCCCGCACCGATCTCGCGGGCGGCGAGCTGCGCGAAACGGGACGCGACCGCGTCGTCGACGGGCAGCAGGGAGAACGTCTCCCGCACGCGGATCAACGTCGCCAGCCGACGTGCCCGTGATCCGTCGTCCCGGGCACGCAGCACCCCGAGCTCCAGCTCGGCGGCGGTGACCACGGAGACGGCCAGCTCGTCGGGGAGCTCGCCCAGGGCGCGGCCGGACTCCTGGGCGATGAAGACCGAGGTGTCCGCGATGGCCCTGGTCATCCGTGGCCCAAGCGGTCGGCCCGCACCACGGCGAGCTCCTCGAGCAAGTCGTGATCGGCAGCCGACTCATCGACGAGTCGTCGTACGAGCGGCGCCGGCACCCACGGGTCGGGCCGCCGCCGGTGGGGGACGATGTCCGCGACCGGACGCCGGTTCGCGGTGAGGACGACCTCCTCGCCGGCCTCCACGGCCCGGACCACGTGTGCGGTCTCGTTGCGTAGCTGTCGGACGGACACCTCGCGCGTCATGTGCACGATCGTAGCACGGTGTAGCAAGGCGGGACTCAGCAGTTTCTCCCGTGGTGCAGCCAGCCGGCGAGGCCGGGTGGTGCGAGCGCGGCGACCCGCGCGTCGTACCGGGCGATCGTCGTCGGTGAGCACGTCGCGCCACCCGCCGGAGGTCCCGCGGCGGAAGAAGCGGCCGGTGTCCTTCATGATGCCGAGCCGCTCGTCGGGCACCAGGTCGGCCGACCGTTGACGCATCCGGTCGAACGTCGCCGCCTCGACCAGCTCCGGCCAGGTCGGCTCCGCCACGTCGATGCCCAGCCGGTCGGCGAGGCGCCGCATCTCGCCGTCGAGGTCGCGCGACAGGTCGCCGTAGTGCAGCAGGACCACGTTCGGGTCCTGCCGCCGCGACCAGGCACGGGACTGCTGCCAGAGCACGCCTCGCAGCGAGTCCAGGTCGTCGTGCGGGGACGTGTCGTCGTCGGTCCAGCGCCGGAAGAACGCCCGCTCGTCGGCCGCGTCGGCGGGCCCGAGCTCGCGGCCGGGCTCAGCCGTCGGGTCGTCGAGCAGGTCCCGGATGACGTCGCGCCGGAGGTTGGCGCCCTGGTCCCTACGGACCGGGCCGCTCGCTACCCTGACGCGAGCCGACCCGGCCGCCGGAGGTGCGTGTGTTCAGCAAGGTCCTCGTCGCCAACCGCGGGGAGATCGCGGTCCGGGCGTTCCGCGCCGCGTACGAGCTGGGGGCCCGCACCGTCGCGGTCTACCCCTACGAGGACCGCAACTCCGAGCACCGGCTCAAGGCCGACGAGGCGTACCTCATCGGCGAGCGGGGGCACCCGGTGCGTGCCTACCTCGACCACGGGGCCGTCGTCGAGACCGCCTTGCACGCCGAGGCCGACGCGGTCTACCCCGGCTACGGCTTCCTGGCGGAGAACCCGGCGCTCGCGCAGGCCTGCGCGGACGCGGGACTGACCTTCGTCGGGCCGTCGGTGGACGTCCTGCGCCTGACCGGCAACAAGGCCCGCGCCGTCGAGGCCGCCCGTGCGGCGGGCCTGCCGGTCCTGGACGCGGTCGCCCCGACCGACGACGTCGACGAGCTGATCGCCGCGGCCGAGGAGATCGACTTCCCGGTGTTCGTCAAGGCGGTCGCCGGTGGCGGCGGTCGGGGCATGCGCCGGGTGGCGGACCCGGACGACCTGCGGGAGGCGGTCGAGGCGGCGATGCGGGAGGCCGACGGCGCGTTCGGCGACCCGACCGTCTTCCTCGAGCAGGCGGTGGTGGAGCCGCGGCACATCGAGGTGCAGGTGCTCGGGGACGCCACCGGTGCGGTGGTGCACCTGTTCGAGCGGGACTGCTCGGTGCAGCGCCGGCACCAGAAGGTGGTGGAGATCGCGCCGGCGCCCGGCCTGGACGCGGGCCTGCGCGAGCAGATCTGCGCCGACGCGGTCCGGCTCGCCACCGAGATCGGCTACAGCTGCGCCGGCACGGTGGAGTTTCTCGTGGACGCCGACGGGCGGCACGTGTTCATCGAGATGAACCCGCGCATCCAGGTCGAGCACACCGTCACCGAGGAGGTCACCGACGTCGACCTCGTGCAGGCACAGCTGCGGATCGCCTCGGGCGAGACGCTGGCCGACCTCGGGCTGACGCAGGACTCGATCACGCTGCGCGGCTCGGCCCTGCAGTGCCGCATCACGACCGAGGACCCGGCCAACGGCTTCCGCCCCGACACCGGCCGGATCGCCACCTACCGCTCCCCCGGCGGCGCGGGCATCCGGCTGGACGGCGCCAACACCTTCACCGGAGCCGAGGTCGGCGCGCACTTCGACTCCATGATCACCAAGCTGATCTGCCGCGGCAGCGACTTCCCGACCGCCGTGGCCCGGGCCCGCCGGGCGGTCGCGGAGTTCCGCGTGCGCGGGGTGACCACCAACATCGCCTTCCTCCAGGCCGTGCTCGGCGACCCCGACTTCGCCGCCGGCAGGATCACCACGTCATTCATCGACGACCGACCCGAGCTGGTCACGCGGTCGCTGTCGTCCGACCGCGGGACCAAGCTGCTCAGCTGGCTCGCCGACGTCACCGTCAACCGTCCGCACGGGCAGCCGCCGGCGATGGTCGACCCGCGGGAAAAGCTGCCGGCACTCGACGGCTCGGTCGACCTCGATACGGACCCACCCGCGGGCTCGCGCCAGCGGCTGCGAGAGCTCGGCCCGGACGGCTTCGCCGCCGCGCTCCGCGAGCAGGCGCCGGTCGCCGTCACCGACACCACTTTCCGCGACGCACACCAGTCCCTGCTGGCCACCCGCGTACGCACCATCGACCTGCTGCGGGTCGCCGGCCACGTCGCCCGGACGACGCCGCAGCTGTGGTCGCTCGAGACGTGGGGCGGCGCGACGTACGACGTGGCGCTGCGCTTCCTGCACGAGGACCCGTGGGACCGCCTAGAGCGGGTACGCGCGGCAACACCCAACATCTGCCTGCAGATGCTGCTGCGGGGCCGCAACACCGTCGGCTACACGCCGTACCCGACGGAGGTCACCGAGGCCTTCGTCGTCGAGGCGACCGCAACGGGCATCGACGTCTTCCGGATCTTCGACGCGCTCAACGACGTCGAGCAGATGACCCCCGCGATCCGAGCCGTGCGGGAGACGGGGACGGCCGTCGCCGAGGTGGCGCTGTGCTACACCGGCAACCTGTCCGACCCCGAGGAGCCGGTCTACACCCTCGACTACTACCTGGCGCTCGCCGAGCGGATCGTCGACGCCGGCGCGCACGTGCTGGCCATCAAGGACATGGCCGGGCTGCTGCGCGCCCCGGCCGCCCGCACGCTGGTCGGTGCGCTGCGCGAGCGCTTCGACCTGCCGGTGCACCTGCACACCCACGACACGGCAGGCGGCCAGCTCGCGACGCTGCTCGCGGCGATCGACGCGGGCGTGGACGCCGTCGACGCCGCCTGCGCGTCGATGGCCGGCACGACGAGCCAGCCGCCCCTGTCCGCCCTGGTCGCGGGCACCGACCACACCGATCGTTCCACCGGGCTGTCGCTGCGGGCGGTCAACGACCTCGAGCCGTACTGGGAGGCCGTCCGTCGGGTCTACCAACCGTTCGAGGCCGGGCTCGCCGCCCCGACCGGTCGGGTGTACCGGCACGAGATCCCCGGCGGACAGCTGTCCAACCTGCGCCAGCAGGCGATCGCCCTCGGGCTCGGCACCCGGTTCGAGCAGGTCGAGCAGATGTACGCCGCCGCCGACGGCATCCTCGGCCGCATCGTCAAGGTGACGCCGACCAGCAAGGTGGTCGGCGATCTGGCCCTGCACCTGGTCGCCGTCGGCGCCGACCCGCAGGAGTTCGCGGCGAACCCGCAGGACTACGACGTCCCGGACTCGGTGATCGGCTTCCTGTCCGGGGAGCTCGGCGAGCCGCCGGGCGGCTGGCCGGAGCCGTTCCGCAGCCGGGCGCTGGAGGGACGTACGCCGCACCCGCCGGCGGCCGAGCTCGACGACGACGCCCGGCGCGGGCTGTCCGGCTCGTCGGCCGGCCGCCGGGCCACCCTCAACCGGCTGCTGTTCCCGGGGCCGACCGAGGACCACCAGCAGGCGTACGAGACCTACAGCGACCTGTCGGTCCTGCCGAGCAACGCCTTCTTCTACGGGCTGGACGCCGAGACCGAGACGTCGGTCGAGCTCGAGGAGGGCAAGACGCTCCTGCTCGGCGTGGAGGCGGTCGGCGAGGCGGACGCCCGCGGGATGCGTACGGTGATGTGCACGATCAACGGCCAGCTGCGGCCGGTGTCGGTGCGGGACCGCTCCGCCGACTCCGACGCCGCCGCGGCCGAGCAGGCCGACCCGTCGGACAAGGGGCACGTCGCCGTGCCGTACGACGGCACCGTCACCCCGTCCGTCGCCGAGGGCGACGAGGTCAGCGCGGGCCAGGCGGTCGCCACGGTCGAGGCGATGAAGATGGAGGCGTCCATCACCAGCCCGGTTGCCGGCACCGTGCAGCGCCTGGTCATCACCGGGCCGAGGGCGGCCGAGGGCGGCGACCTGGTCTGCGTGGTGGGCTAGGGCGCCGGGTGTCGACCCGGCTCACCCGACGACAACCACGCGCACGCCGACCCGGTCGTACGTGGTCCTGGCCCGGGCATCGCGCGTCGCCAGGTCCGCCCCGTGCTCAGCCGCAGCCAGGGCCACGAGTGCGTCGTACGCCGCGCCACCCGAGATGGCCAGGCGGCTGAGCGCCTCGGGGAGGTGCGCGGCCGTGACGTTGCCGAGCAGGAACGGCGCCGAGAATCTCTGCCCGAGCAGCTGGGCGGCGTCGGCTGGCGCCAGCCGCAGGTCGCCCGGCAACCGGGTGAGGACCGAGTAGGTCTCAGCAAGCGCGTGCCCGCTGAGGGCGAGCGGTCGCCCGCCCCACCAGCGGCTGACCACCGGGTGTGCCTGATGGGTCTGCACCAGCAGCGGCACCGCCACGCTGGTGTCGACGGCGGTGGGCGGTGTCACCGCCGCCCGGAGTCGATCAGGTCGAAGACAACGTCGTCGTCGATCGTGGTCTCGCCGGTGGCGACGAGGACGCCGTCCTCCTCGACCAGCCGGGCCGTGCGGCCCGCTGGCACCAGCTGGAGCCCGGCCCCGTAGCGGGAGATGTCCACAGTGGTCCCGGCGGCGAGACCGAGCGCATCCCGCAGCGGCTTCGGCACGACGATCCGGCCGAGCCCGTCGATGGTGGTTTTCATGGCAGCAGGATACCAGTCAGTTGCCAGTACGGACGGCAGCAGGTCGGGCTCGCCGTCGGTCGGTGACCGACATGTCCGATCCTTGTCCTCGGCATCGTGCTCCGTTCACCTCGCGCTCGGATCGGTACGGGAGGAAGGGGACGTCCGCCCGCTGCTGCTCGTCGAGGAGTCCTCGTGCCCCGCTCCACCGTCCGTAGCCTCGCCCCCGCCGTCACCGCGGCGCTGCTCGCGAGTGGCCTCGCGGCGCCGGCCGCCGCGGGTGCGGCACCCGCCGCACCGGCCGCCCCCGACGCACCCGCCGCGGCAGCCGCGGCAGCCGCCGCCGAGCCGCACCGCACCGCGACGTCTTCGACCTCCAGGCGCATCGCGGCGGTATCGCCCTGACCGTGGAGAGCACCCTGCCGGCCTTCGCCCGGGCGCTGCGGCTCGGGGTCACCACCCTCGAGCTGGACGTGCAGGTCACCGAGGACCGGCACGCCGTGGTCACCCACGACCGGGTGGTGAGCGCCACCACCTGCCGGGACACCGCGCCGGCCGTCCCGGGTGACCCGGAGTGGCCGTACGTCGGCGACTACGTCAAGGACCCCACCCTCGCCCAGGTGCGCACGCTGGACTGCGGCACCCGGACCAAGCCGCAGTACCCCGCGCAGGAGGCCGTCCCGGGGGCACCGATGCCGACCCTCACCGAGCTCTTCGACCTCGTCGACCGGTACGGCGCGGACGACGTGATGCTCAACGTCGAGACCAAGGTCGAGGCCGGGGCCCCGGAGCAGACCGCGCCACGGGAGCAGTTCGTGCGGGTCGTCGCTGCCGACATCCGCGAGGCGCGGATCGCCGACCAGGTGACGATCCAGAGCTTCGACTGGGGCGCGCTGATGCGGATGGGGGAGGTCGCCCCGCGGCTGCCGCTGGTGGCGCTGGACAACGAGGACTTCCTGCAGAAGGGGCAGCCGGGCGCGTCGCCGTGGCTCGGCGGCATCGACATCGACGACTACGACGGCAACCCGGTCGCCGCGATCGAATCCTTCGGCGCCGACGCCTGGTCACCGGTGCAGGGGCGCCCCCAGGGCGGCACGATCGGCGATCCGACCTTCCAGCCGTACCCGACGCGGAGCCGTGTCGAGGACGCCCACCGCCGCGGCATGCAGGTCGTGCCGTGGACGGTGAACGACCGCGCCACGATGGCGTACTTCATGGACCTCGGGGTCGACGGGCTGATCACCGACCGCCCCGACGTGCTGCGCGACCTCATGGCGACCCGCGGCCGGCGCCTGCCCCGGGCGTACGCCTCGCCCGAGCGCGGCGTGCGCCCGCTCGAGCAGGCCCACGCGCACAACGACTACGAGCACGACCGGCCGCTGCTCGACGCCCTGGCGCAGGGGTTCACCAGCGTGGAGGCCGACGTCTACCTGGTCGACGGGGAGCTGCTGGTCGCGCACGACCTCGCGGACGTGGACCCGAGCCGCACGCTCGAGTCGCTCTACCTCGACCCGCTGGTCCGGCGGGCCGGGCGCCACGGGGGCTCGGTCTACCGGGGCTGGGACGGGTCGCTGCAGCTGCTCGTCGACATCAAGAGCGACGCCGAGGCGACGTACGCCGCCGTCGACGCCGAGCTCCGCGAGCACCGGCGGATCCTCACCCGATTCGAGCCCAGGGTGCGAGAGCGCGCCGTGGAGGTCGTGATCAGCGGCAACCGGCCGAAGGAGACGATGCTCATGCAGGAGCGCCGGTACGCCGGCTACGACGGCCGGCTCGCCGACCTCGGCTCCGGGCTCCCGCCGTCGTTCATGCCGCTGGTGAGCGGCAACTGGACGAACAACTTCACCTGGACCGGCGCCGGGCCGTTCCCCGCGGTCGAGCACGAACGGCTGCTGGCGTACGTGCGCCAGGCCCACCAGGCGGGCTACCGGCTGCGGTTCTGGGCCACGCCGGACGTCGCCTCGCAGGCGCGTACGTCGCTGTGGTCGGTGCTCGCGGACTCCGGGGTGGACCACCTCAACACCGACAACCTGGCCGGGCTGGCGCGCCTGCTGCGCGTCCGCGCGGCCGAGCCGCCGGCGGTCTGAGTCAGCCGATCGCTCGTGCGAGGATGGACGCTCCCGCCCCAGTAGCTCAGGGGATAGAGCGTCCGCCTCCTAAGCGGTAGGTCGCAGGTTCGAATCCTGCCTGGGGCGCCACGGCCCGGTGGGCTACCGCACCGGCTGGAACGACGCCGCCGCCGCGTCGAAGACCGCCAGCCCGATCCGTTGCCACTCCGAGTCCGGTGCGACCACGGACAGGGCGAACCCACGGGTGCCGGTGACGATGCCCCGGTCGAGCACGTGCACCCTGCCCGTGCCGCCGTC
>Ga0183260_10003853_pt1 | contig 12045 bp, 13 predicted proteins | sample AntDrymUQ4972206_2_FD_129768 | JGI IMG/M metagenome (GOLD analysis project Ga0183260, IMG submission 129768) | Polar desert sand microbial communities from Dry Valleys, Antarctica - metaG UQ497 (22.06) (version 2) (version 2) | ecosystem: Environmental > Terrestrial > Soil > Desert | place...
TCCCACTCGTTGCGCAGCCCATCAAGGTAGCCCGGCGGATACCCGACCTTGAAGCTGCCGGCGTACTGGTCGATCGCATCCACAGGGCGCTCGATCTCGACGCGCCCCTTCCCAGCGGCGCGCACGCTCAGCTGGTCTCCGGGCGCAAGACCCGCCTCGCGCAGCACGGCCACGGGAATCGTGATCTGGTTCTTGCTAGAGAGCTTGGACACCTTTACGATCGTAGCGTATTAGTAAAGGCATCAGACGGCCGAAGCCAGCTCCTTGCCCGCGATCTCCGCCACCCGCTCCACCTGCCGCAGGTAGGCGGCGAAGTCCTCGGTGCGAAGCTGCTGAGGGCCGTCGCAAACGGCGTTCTCGGGGTCCGGATGGACCTCCACGATTAGACCGTCGGCGCCCGCCGCGGCGGCCGCCATCGACAGCGCCGGTACGAGATCGCGCCTGCCCGCCGCGTGACTCGGGTCCACCACCACGGGCAGGTGCGTGAGCTCCTTCAGCACCGGCACGGCCATCAGGTCGAGCGTGAAGCGGTAGCCGGTCTCGAAGGTGCGGATGCCGCGCTCGCAGAGCATCACGTCCGGGTTACCCTCCTTGAGGATGTACTCGGCGGACATCAGCAGCTCGTCGAGGGTGGCGGAGAGGCCACGCTTGAGGAGCACGGGCCGGCCCGCCCTCCCGACCTCGGTGAGCAGCGTGTAGTTCTGCATGTTTCGCGCCCCGAGCTGGATCACGTCGGCCACCTCCAGCACAGCTTCGAGATCGCGGACGTCCATCAGCTCGGTCACGATCGGCATGCCGGTGACCTCTTTCGCCTCGGCCAGCAGCCGCAGGCCCTCCTCGCCCAGCCCCTGGAAGGAGTACGGCGAGGTGCGCGGCTTGTAGGCGCCGCCGCGCAACAGCTGCGCTCCCGCGTCCTTCACGGTGTGCGCCGAGTCGAGCAGGGTGTCGCGGGACTCGACGGTGCACGGCCCGGCGATGGTCGCGAAATGGTTCCCGCCGATCTTTCGCCCCTCGATGTCGATCACCGTGCGCTGCTCGTGGCGGAACTGCATCGAGGCGAGCTTGTACGGCCGGGTGATCGGCACGAGGTGGTCCACACCCGGCGAGCCCTCGAGATCCAGGTTCGCCACCTGCTCGCGGTCGCTGATCGCGCCGACCACGGTGTGAATATCCCCCTCGGACAGGTGCGCTCGGGCGCCGATCGACTCGACGCGATTGACGACCGCTCGGATCTGCTCCGGCGTCGCCCCCTCTTTCATAACGATCATCATGTCTTCCTTAAGCCTCGCAGAGATTGGTGGTTAGCTGGTGCGGCGGTGGCCTGCGTGCAGGCCGAGTCGGTCGGCGCCCGGGGGGACCAATCTCGGTCGGCGGCAGGAGCTGCCGCGGCCGGACGCCTAGCTAAATCGCCAATACGAGCACGCACGCCGGCGAGCGCCCGCGAGGGCGGTGAGAGAGAGGGTCGGCGTGGTGGCTCGGTGCATCCCCATGACTTTTAGCAGAGATCGGCCGATGTTCTCCTCACAGGAGCGTGTCGAGCGCGGCCAGGAAGCGGTCGTTCTGGGAACGGGTGCCGAAGGTCACGCGCATCCACCCCGCCTGGCCCAATGCCGTCCCCGCGCGGACGATCACCCCGAGCTTCGCCAGGCCGGCGATCACCTCTCCCTCGTCCCGATCGCCCAGGGAGACCCACGCGAAGTTCGCCCGGCTCTCGGTCGTCTGAAGGCCCCGCTCGGATAGCTCGGCCTCGATGTGCACGCGCTCCTGCACCGTGAGCTCTACCCGGCGCTCGACCTCATCCTGGTGGCGGATCGCCTCTGCCGCGGCCGCCTGGGCGAGCGCGTTGACCGAGAAGGGCTGGCGCACGCGGTCGACGGCCAGCCGGAAGGCTTCTGAGCCGAGCCCGTAGCCCACGCGCGCCCCGCACAGGCCGTACACCTTGGAGAACGTGCGCAGCAAGATCAGGTTGGGATGGGCCTTCAGCAGGTCGAGCGATTCGTCGGGATCCTGGTCGGTATTGAACTCGACGTAGGCCTCGTCGAGGATCACGGCGACCCGTCGCGGGAGGCCCGCCACGAACGAGTCGATCGCTTCCACCGGCAGAGCCGTGGCCGTGGGATTGTTCGGGTTGCACACGAGCACGAGCCGCGTGGCCGCGGTGACCTCGCGGGCCATGGCCTCGAGGTCGTGACGGCCGTGGGCGTCGAGCGCCACCGTGATCGCCCGCGCACCGGACTGGGCGGCCAGATGCGGGTACATCGAGAAGGAGGGCCAGGCGTACACGAGCTCGGCGCCTGGCTCGAGCAGGGCCTCTCCCGCCGCCAGCAGGATCTCGCACGAGCCGTTTCCGACGGTGACGCGCCCCGGTGAGAGCCCGCTGCGGTCGGCGATCGCGCGCCGCAGAGCCGACTTGTCGGGGTCGGGATAGCGGTTGAGCGTCGCGAGCTGGGCCTGGATCGCGTCGATCACTTTTGGCGGCGGGCCCCACGGCGTCTCGTTGGAGGCCAGCTTGACCAGATCCGGGGAGAGCTCATAGGTCTCGGCTGCGGGATAGACGGGGATGTTGCGCAGACGGGCGTTGAACTCGAGGCCGCTCACTGTGCCCCCCCGAGGTCTCGCCTCAGTGCGACCGCCTCGCGCAGGTACACGTGGCGGGCGGGGGTGGCGGGATCGGCGTAGCAGTGCACCATCACCCGGATCACGCGGGGGAGCGAGCCGGGAACGTCGATCTCACGGGAGCAGAGCAGTGGCACCCCCCCGAGTCCGAGGCGGCGCGCGGCGACGGCCGGGAACTCGGCGTTCAGGTCCTCGGTGCATGTGAACAGGCAGCTCACCATCTCCTCCTGGGCGAGCTCGTTGCGCTCCATCAGCTCGCGCATCAGCTCCTCGGTGGCGGCGACGATCGCCCCGGCTTCGTTGTCTTCGACGGTGGTCGCGCCTCGGAGCGCTCTCAGCTTCACGGCAGACGATTCTTCCAGCCCGCCGTCTGGCGCAGGCGCTCGACCTCCGCCGCGCTCAGCGCGCGCGACTCGCCGGGCGGGAGGCTGCCGAGCCGCAGCGGGCCGAAGGCCACGCGCTCGAGCGCCACCACCCGATGGCCGACCGCCTCACACATGCGCCGCACCTGGCGGTTGCGCCCCTCGCGGATCGTCAGCTCGAGCAGTCCCGGGCGGAGCTGCCGGGCATGGGCGGGCGAGGTGCGGCCGTCGTCGAGCTCGACGCCCTCGCGCAGTCGTCGGAGCGCGCGCTCGGGAACCGGCTCCGGGACGACCAACGCGCGGTAGACCTTCTCGACCCCGTACCGCGGGTGGGTGAGGAGGTCGGCCAGCTCGCCATCGTTGGTGAGCAGGATGAGCCCGGTCGATCCCGCGTCCAGGCGCCCGACCGGGTAAAGCCTGCGCACGGAGGGCACGAGCTCGATGACGGTCTGTCGGCCGTGGGTGTCACGGGCGGTCGAGACCACGCCGGCCGGCTTGTGCAGCAGATGGACCTCACGCGGCTCGGGGGACACGGAGCGCCCGTCCACCGCCACCGCGCTCCCCTCGTCCACGTCGAGCGCGGGATCGCTGACCCGGGTGCCGCGCACGGTCACGCGTCCGGCGGCGATCAGCTCCTCTGCCCCCCTGCGCGAGGCGACGCCCGAGTGCGCGAGGTACTTGGCGAGCCGCATGGGTCCAGACTCCCACGGTGGAGACCCGAGCGCTGATGGGGGCGGGAAGCTCTAGGCGAGCGAGACGCCGCGTCCGGCGCCCGCCGAGGCATCTTGCCCGTGCTCGCGCCACCACTCGATCGTGGTGCGCAGCCCGTCCTCGAGCGAGGTCGACGCCTCGAATCCGAAGCGCTCCCTGGCGCGGGTGGTGTCGAGGCAGCGGCGTGGCTGGCCATCGGGGCGCGACGGATCCCATGCGAGCTCGCCCTCAAAGCCCGTCAGCCGGGCGATCAGCTCGGTCAGATTTTTTATCGAGATCTCGCTGGAGGCCCCAAGGTTCACGGGCTCGGGGGAGTCGTAGATCTCCGTCGCCGCCACGATCGCATCCGCGCAGTCGTCCACGTACAGAAATTCGCGCGAAGCGCTGCCGGTTCCCCAACAGCTCACCTGGCCCGCCCCGGCGACGCGGGCCTCCTCGCACTTGCGGATCAGCGCGGGGATCACGTGACTTGTCTCGGGATCGAAGTTGTCGCCCGGCCCGTAGAGGTTCACCGGCATCACATACACCCCGTTCAGCCCGTACTGCTCCCGGTAGGCCTGCAGCATCACCAGCAGCGCCTTCTTCGCGACCCCGTAGGGGGCGTTGGTCTCCTCCGGATACCCGATCCAGAGGTCGTCCTCGGAGAACGGCACCGGGGTGTGCTTGGGATAGGAGCACACGGTCCCCACCTGCACGAACTTCTCCGTGCCACGCCGGCGCGCCTCCTCGATGAGGTGGAGGCCCATCGCCATGTTGGCGTAGAAGTAGCGCCCCGGGTTTGCCCGGTTGGCGGCGATCCCCCCGACCTCGGCGGCCAGGTGGACCACGGTGTCCGGCCGCGCCGCGTCGTAGGCCTCCGCGACGCCCGCCGGCTCGGTCAGGTCGAAGTCCCGCCTGCGGATGACCACGACCTCGGCGGCGCCGCCGGCCTCGAGGCGCTCGCGTACAAGCGCACCGAGGAAACCCGCGCCGCCGGTGAGCATGATCCGCTTGCCCCGCACGTGATCGGCCATTGCCGTGAGCCTAGATGATCGGCTGCGAGACTCCACGCGATGGACATGCAGCTACTCGACACCGTGCTCGCCGAACGTCGCGAACCTTCATTCCGCGCAGCACAGGTATGGGCCTGGGCCGCCCGGGGCGCCGGCTCCTACGCGGAGATGACTGACCTCCCGAGCGCCCTGCGGGAGACCCTGGCCGAGCGCGTTCCGCTGTCCTGCCTCGACCTGGACCGCGAGGCGCTCGCCGCCGACGGCACCGAGAAGGCCCTCTTCTCGACACACGACGGGCGCCCCCTCGAGGCGGTGCTGATGCGCTTCAACGATGGCCGCCGCTCGGTCTGCCTTTCGAGCCAGTCGGGCTGCCCGCTTACCTGCACGTTCTGCGCCACGGGCACGATGAAGTTCGCCCGCAACCTCACCGCCTCCGAGATCCTCGACCAGGCGTTGCACTTCACCAGGAAAGAGCCGTTGGACCACGCGGTGTTCATGGGCATGGGCGAACCGCTGCTGAACCTCGACTCGGTGCTCGCCGCCTGCGAGCGGCTCCCCGACCTCGGCATCCACCCGAGCAGCACCACCATCTCGACCGTCGGCTGGATCCCCGGGATCGACCGGCTGGCCGAGCACGAGGGGCCCACCGTGCGGCTGGCGCTGTCCCTGCACGCGCCGGACGACGCCCTGCGCTCCGAGCTGATGCCGGTCAACGACCGCTTCCCGCTGCACGACGTGCTCGATGCCTGCAGGCGCTGGCACGAGCGCCGCCGCCGCAAGGTGTTCGTGGAGTACCTGATGCTGGCCGGCGTGAACGACCGCTACGAGCAGGCGCTGGCGCTGGCTCGCCTGCTGTCTCCTCGGAACGTCTTCAAGGTGAACCTGATCCCCTACAACCCCACGGACTCCGACTTCGAAGGGTCGGGCCGCGAAGCGATCGAGGTTTTCAGGGCGGCCCTCGAGGAGCGTGGCGTCCCGGCCACCGTCAGGTTGACGCGGGGGCGCGATATCGACGCAGCCTGCGGACAGCTCGCCGCGCGCGGCTGAGGCCGCCGGCGCGGCACTCCGCCGCCCCACACCCGGCCAGCTGGTCGAGCCGCAGCCTCAGCAGCGCCACGAGCTCCGCGCTGGGCCGGAAGGGGTCCGCGAAGGCCGCGCCGCCATCGAGCGGGAGCGCAGCCACCAGCCGGCCGGAGACCTCCGCGATCAGCGCGGAAGACCCGTCGTAGAGGGTGCTGTCGAGCTGCGCAAGACGGCCCAGAGCCAGCGCATCGTCGGGGGCCGAGAGCCGCAGCGTGAGGTCGTCGGGAATGCTCATGCCCGTGAAACGACCGGCTGTGCGGTCTTGTGAGATCACGTGCTCTTCGCAACGGGCGCAGCCGGCCGCGATTGGGGGCGGCTGTCCTTTGTCGAGGGCCGGGGCAGGTCCCCCCCGGCGGCGAGCCAGGAGCCGCCGAGGATCATGAGCAGGCCGGCGAACGTGGCGGGGCCAAAGCCCTCACCGAGCAGCAGCACCCCGTAGAGGACCGCAAAGCCCGGGGCCACGTAGGCCACCAGCGAGGCCTTGCCCGGCCCCACGCGCCCGATCAGGGTGAAGAACATCACGAAGGCCAGCCCGGTGCCGAGGAATCCCAGAGCCGCGAGCGAGCCCAAGGCGGCGAGGCCCGGAGCATCCGCCGGAAGGCTGATTGCCGCGAGCGGCAGCACCATCAGCGCGCTGACCGCCATCGCGGCTGTGACCAGGCCGATCGGCTGGACGCCACCGAGCTGCCGCTTGAGGTAGAAGGCGCCCAGCGCGTAGCCCAGGCTGGCCAGGATCACCATCAGCCCGCCGGCCAGCGCGGCGGTGCCACCCCCGGCGTCGACTCCCAGCAGCAGTACCACGCCCGCAATTCCGAGGAAGACGCCGAACAGGCCCGAGCCGTGCACGCGCTCCTCCTGGTCGAGCTTGATCGCCAGCAGGAAGGTGAAGATCGGTGCCGTGGCCACGAGGATGCCGGTCAGCGACGAGGAAAGGTGCTCCTCGCCCACAGCGATCAGCAGGAAGGGCGCGGCGATCTGGACGAAGGCGAGCACCGTGATCGGCCACAGCCGCTCCCTGACCCCGGCGAGGGCCCCGGCCCGCAGCGCAAACGGCAGCAGCACCAGGGCGGCGAGGGCGGTCCGCGCGAACACCACGCCTGCCGGGGAAACGTCTTCGAGGGCCACCTTGATGAACAGGTAGGAGGCACCCCACAGGGCGCCGAGGGCCGAGAGTTGGATCCATGCCCTGCGGTTCATCGCCACCGATCTAAGCACGCTCGGCCCATCAGTTCCAATGACGGTTGCCTGCAGGTGCGATAAGCTGTGCTTATGCTCGACGTGCGCCGCATGAAGGTGCTCCGTGAGGTCGCGGCGCGCGGGTCGTTCTCCGCGGCGGCTGAGGCGCTGTCGTTCACCCAATCGGCCGTCAGCCAGCAGGTGGCAGCCCTGGAACGCGAGGCCGGGGCCACTCTGCTGGAGCGGGGGTCACGGGGTGTGCGGCTGACAGACGCCGGCCGCGCCCTCGTGTCGCACGCCGATGCCATCCTGGCCCGGATCGAGGACGCCGAGGAGGAGCTCGCCGCGCTCGCGGGCCTGCGCGGCGGAAGGCTGCGGATCGCGTCGTTTCAGAGCGCGGGCGCCACGCTCGTGCCGCACGCGGTGAAGGCCTTCCACGATCGCCATCCCAAGGTGGAGCTCGGGATGATCGAGACCGAGCCGGAGGAGGCCCAGCTGCGGCTGCGCAGCGGGGACATCGATCTTGCCCTCGTCTATGACTTCGAGCCGCTGCCCGACACGCTCGGTGACGACCTGGAGCTCACCCACCTGATCGACGACCGCTACGACGCCGTCCTCGCTCAGGACAACCCCTTGGCCGCACGCAAGCGGATTCGTCTCGCGGACCTGGCCCGCGAGCCCTGGATCGCGGGCAGCCCGTCGTGTGGATGCCGCGAGATCACCGACCGGGCCTGCCAGGACGCCGGGTTTGACCTGTCGGTGGCCTTCGAGGCCGATGAGACGATGGCCGCCCAGGCCCTCGTGGCGGCCGGTGTGGGCGTGTCGATCTTCCCCCGCCTGGCGCTCACCCCCCTGCACGCCGGCGTGGTGGCGCGCTCGCTGGGCCCGGCGGCGCCGGTGAGGCGCATCTGGGCGGCGCGGCCGGCAGAGGGCTACCGCTCGCCGGCGTCCGAGGCGATGCTCCAGATCCTGCAGGACGTGGCGGAGCAGTTCAAGGCCGAGCCTTCGCTTGCGGCCGTCTCCTGACGCGGCGCAAGGGGCTCAGCTCTGGGAACGTGCCTCGCCGGCCTTCAGCAGCCGCTCGCGCAGTTCCTGCTCCTCGCCCGGCGATGGATCGAACTGCGCCACGTCGGGCAGTGAGTCGAGTGCCTCGAGTCCGAACAGCTTTTGGAACAGCTCGGTGGTGCGGTAGAGCACGGCACCGAAGCGCGAGCGCCCCGACTCCTCGATCATCCCGCGCTCGAGCAGCGTCCCGACCGCCGACTCCGAGGCCACCCCCCGTACGCGGGCTATCTCGGGACGCGAGACGGGCTGCAGGTAGGCCACTATCGCGAGGCATTCGGCCTGGGCGGGGGTCAATGGCGGCGTGCGTGGCTTGGCCAGCAGCCGGCGGGCAGCGTGCTCGGCGACCGGGTCGGTTGAGAGCGTGAAGCCCCCCGCCACCTCCCTGAGCACCACCCCCCGGTAGCCCTCGGCATAGTGCTCGCGCAGGCGAGCGAGGGACTCGACCACCTCCCCCTCGGAGGACTCGCAGGCATCCGCGAGGCGGTCAAGTGAGACCGGCTCCGCCGACAGGAACAGCAGCGCCTCCACGACCCGCGCGAGCTCGTTCAACCCTCTCCTCGGTCCGGGTTCGAACCTGCTCGCACGGTGATCGGTCCGAAGGGCTCGCGCTGATCCCACTCCGCCTCGCCGGCCTTGTAGAGCTCGAGCAGCGCGAAGAGGGTGACCGCCTCCGTCACGCGGTCGGCCCCCTCGACGGCCTTATCGAAGGAGAAGCTGCCGAGCCGCCCGAGCAGGGACCGCACGTGGGCGAGCCGCCCTTCGAGCGAGACGCGAGGCGTGGCCAGGTGGTCGAGCTCCAGCCTTGGCGGGGCGCGCAGCAACCCGCCGATCGCCGCTCCCAGGGACAGCGGGTCATAGACCGGCTCGGCCAGGTCCAGCGAGGCGCGTCGAAGCTCGCGGGGCAACGGGGCGGCCCGGTACCGGAAACCGCTCTCCGCGAGCAGCCGCTGCTCCAGGAAGGCCGCGGCCGACTTGTAACGCCGGTACTCGAGCATTCGTGCCAGCAGCTCGTCCGCCGCCTCGCCCGGCTCGAGGTCGAGCCCCTCGCCCTCCTCGCCGGGAAGCATCAGCCGCGACTTGAGCTCGAGCAGCGCCGCGATCAGCACGAGGAACTCCGTGGCGGCCTCGAGGTCGAGCTCGCCCGCGCGGTCCAGGTGATCGATGTACGCCAGCACCACGTCCGCCAACTGGAGCTCGAGCAGATCGACCTCCTCTCGCAGGACGAGCGTCAGGAGCAGGTCAAACGGCCCCTGGAAGACCTCCAGGTCCATCTCGAGGTCAAGAGAAGCGCCCACGGACACCGCCGGGAGCCTACGCGGGGGGGCCGACGCCCATCGCCTTGCGCACCTCGGACAGCGTCTCGGTGGCCAGCGCGCGCGCGCGTCGCGCCCCCTCGGCGAGCACGGTCTCCAGCGCGTCCTCGTCGGCACGGAGCTCTCCGTAGCGCTCTCGCACCGGGCGCAGGTACTCCACGACGGCCTCGGCCACGGCGCCCTTGAAGGCCCCGTACCCCTGTCCCTCGAACTCCCGCTCCACCTGTTGCGTGGGGATCGCCCGGATCACCGCGAGGATGTCGATCAGGTTGGAGATACCCGGCTTGTCCGCGGCACGCCGCACCTCGCTGCCGGAGTCGGTGACCGCACTCCTCACCTTCTTCAGGATCGCCGCCTCATCGTCATCGACATACACGAGCCCGCGCTCCTCGCTGCCCGTGGTGGACATCTTGCCCTCGGGCTGCTGCAGGTCCATTATCCGCGCGCCCACCTCGGGAATGCGGTGCTCGGGCACCACCAGGAGGTCGCCGAAGGTGGCGTTGAAGCGCAGGGCGATGTCGCGCATCAGCTCCACGTGCTGGCGCTGGTCATCGCCCACCGGGACCTCGTGCGCGCGGTAGGCGAGCACGTCGGCCGCCTGAAGCACCGGGTAGAGGAACAGGCCCGCGGAGACCAGCTCGCCCTGTCGGGCGGACTTCTCCTTGAACTGGGTCATCCGGTTGAGGTCTCCGTGGGCGGTAACGGTGGAGAGCAGCCAGGAGAGCTCCGTGTGCTCATGCACATCGCTCTGGCGAAAGAGGATCGACCGCTCCGGGTCGAGCCCCGAGGCCATCAGCATCGCGAGGGTGTCGTAGACGTAGGAGCGCAGCGCCCCCGGGCCGTATGCCCCCGTGATGGCGTGGAGATCGACGATGCAATAGATGGCGGGATCCCCCCGCTCCTGGCCCTCCAGCCATCCGCGGACCGCCCCGATGTGGTTGCCCAGGTGCTTACGGCCGGTGGGTTGGATGCCGCTGAAGATCCTCACGAACCGGATACTAGGCTGGGAGCGGGGCGGGTCATCCCGCGGCGCGGGCGGCCGGCGGCCGGCCGAAGGCCTCCCTCACGCTGTGCGCCAGGCCGAGGCAGAACGTGAGCCATAGGGCCAGCATCGGGAGCTGGAAGGCGCGCGCCGCGAGTGTGGTGCCGAAGAGCCCGCCGTAGGTCACGATCAACGGGGCGAGCGCCGCCGCCTGGATCCCCGCGGCCAGCACGAGCCCGCCGTCGAGAAGGATGAAGGAGAGCCCCCAGACGAAGTAGTTCAGATAGAAGCCGGTGGCAAAGACGTAAGCGGCGAGCCACACGATCACCGCTGCGCGGGTGGTGGCCAACCGTGCGCGCCACAACGCAAGGGCCAGGGCGAGCAACCACAGGGCGTTCCAGGCGGTCGCGTGGTCGAGCACCGCGTCGAGAAGGGCATTGGGTGCGAGCGTGGAAAGCAGGCCGATCCCTCCCGCGGTGCCGCGTGGCGGGTACTCGAGTGCCCGGGTTAGGGCGCCGGCGTCGTGCACCAGGTAGGGGGCGAGCAGAACGAGCGGCACGGCCGCGGCCGCTCCCAGAAGCGCCGCCGCCTCACCCCTCGATCGGGCAGAGGGCAGCAGCGCCAGAAGGATCAACCCTGGAATGGTCTTGACGGCGATGCCCACGCCGATCAGGGCGCCGGCGGTGAGTCCGCGGCGAGCGCCACCCCTGTCCCAGAGGGCCACGGCCGCAACCGCCGGGAGCATCGCCACGGAATCGATCTGGCCGTGGTATCCGGAGATGGCGACAAAGGCCGGGCCCAGCAGCACGAGTCCCGCGGCAGCCAGCCTCGAGCGCTCGTCGGCGCCCTTCCGTCCGAGGTGCATCTGCACGATCCAGGCGATGCCCACATCCGCCGCCATGGCCGGCACGCTCACGAGCCCGTGGAACGCAAGGCCGGTGGAATCCGCGACGCCGTCGGCCACCGCGATCCAGAGGAAGTAGGCGGGCGGGTAGGGCCACCGAAACTCGCCCACGCTGCCGTAAAGGTCGATCGGGCTCCGAGCCAGAGCCTCGCGCACCATCGCGAAGGAGTCCTGGTCGTAGGCCTGACCGTAGAAGGCGAATCCGAGCACCAGCCGTGCGGCCACGCCCGCGGCCACCATCGCCCAGAGCAGGCGCCTGCCCCTCGGGCTCATCTGACTCTCAGGGCTCGAGGGGTTCGCGCCGCTGACGCACCACCGGTCGCTTGGCCGCACCCGCCTCGTCGAGACGACGCACGGGCGTCGTGTGGGGAGCGTTCCGGGCGATCTGCGGGTCCGCTCTGGCCTCTTCGAGGATCGAGCGAACCACCTCGGCGAAGTGGTCGAGGCGCTCCTTCGGCTCGGTCTCGGTGGGCTCGATCATCAGCGCCTCGTCCACCAGCAGCGGGAAGTAGACGGTGGGCGGGTGCACGCCGTGGTCGAGCATCCGCTTGGCGATGTCGAGGGTCCTGATCCCGAGTTGCTCCTGGGCTCCCTTTCCCGACAGCACGAACTCGTGCATGCAGATGCGGTCGAAGGCGATCGGCAGGTACTCCGCGATGCCTCGCTCCGCGAGACGCGCACGCAGGTAGTTGGCATTGAGCACCGCGGTCTCGGAGACCTCCTTGAGGCCATCGCCACCCAGCGAGCAGATGTAGGCATAGGAGCGCACGAAGACCCCGAAGTTGCCCTGGAAGCCACGCAGCTTGCCGATCGAGCGCGGGCGGTCGTGGTCAAGCGCGAA
>Ga0183260_10003854_pt1 | contig 12045 bp, 10 predicted proteins | sample AntDrymUQ4972206_2_FD_129768 | JGI IMG/M metagenome (GOLD analysis project Ga0183260, IMG submission 129768) | Polar desert sand microbial communities from Dry Valleys, Antarctica - metaG UQ497 (22.06) (version 2) (version 2) | ecosystem: Environmental > Terrestrial > Soil > Desert | place...
AGCAGCTGGTACGAGGCCTACAACCCGAACATGATCGGCGGCGACATCGCCGGCGGTTCCCACGGCGGCCTTCAGCTGGTCATGCGTCCGCGCCCCGGCCTGCACCCCTACCGCACCCCGAACGCCCGACTGTTCATGTGCTCGGCTTCCACCCCACCCGGCGGCGGCGTCCACGGCATGTGTGGCGCCAACGCCGCGATGTCCGCCCTCGCCAGCCCCGCTCTACGGTAGAGCGGGCGGTCGTCGAGTGGCCCCTAGGCTCCGAACCGTGGGGATCCGAGTCGTGCTGGCCGAGGACAACACGTTGCTGCGGGAGGGCATCGCCCGCCTGCTCGAGCGAGCCGACGACATCGACCTCGTGGGCACGGCGGTCGACCGCCCCTCGTTGGAGGCCTTGATCGAAGCGGAGTCGCCCGACCTCGTCGTCACCGACATCCGGATGCCGCCCACCGGCACCGACGAAGGCATCCAGATCGCCGCCGCGCTGCGCGCGTCTCGACCCCAGGTCGGCGTGGTGGTGCTCAGCCAGTACGCCGAGCCGGCCTATGCGCTGGCGCTGCTCGACGGCGGCTCGGAGGGCCGCGCCTACCTGCTGAAGGAGCGGGTGAGCGAGGTCGACGACCTCCTCGCAGCCATCCGGACGGTGGCCGAGGGCGGGTCGGTCATCGACTCCAAGGTGGTGGAGTCGTTGGTGTCCACGAAGACACCGAAGACCTCGGACATCGACCGGCTCACCCCGCGGGAGCGCGAGATCCTGAGCGAGATGGCCCAGGGCAAGAGCAACGCCGCCATCGCCGCCGCGTTGGTGCTGTCCACCCGGGCGGTGGAGAAGCACACCAACTCCATCTTCTCGAAGCTCGGCCTGTCCGAGGAGATCGACGTGAACCGTCGGGTGAAGGCGGTCCTGCTCTACCTGGCGGCGGGATGACCGGGGAGGGTAGCCACACCCCCGGACACGTGGCCGCACCCTTGGGGGCCCGGGCGGTGCCCGGCAACATGGCGCGGAGATGATGGTGACCGTCGACGAGGTGTCCGTGCTGATCGTGGACGATCAGCTGCCCTTCCGGCTCGCCGCGCGCGCCGTGCTGCGCCGCACCGAGGGCTTCGAGCTGATCGGTGAGGCGGCCGACGGGGATGAGGCGGTCGCCCTGGTGGCGGAGCTGCACCCCAGCCTCGTGCTGATGGACATCAACATGCCGAGGATGAACGGCATCGAAGCCACCCGTCAGATCATGGAGGCGGAGCCCCGCACCACCGTGTTCCTCTGCTCGACCTACCAGCGGGCGGACCTGCCCGAGGAGGCGGAATCGTCGGGCTTCGCGGCCTACGTCAACAAGGAGGAGCTGGCGCCCGCCCTCCTCCGCCAGCTGTGGGACGAGCGCCGTCCGGCCTGACCCGGGGGTCAGGCAGCGGGGACACGGCCGGCGATGGTGGAGCCCTGGCCCGGCTCGGAGCGCCAGTCGACGGTGCCGCCGATGGCGCCGACCCGGTCGCTCATGTTCACGAAGCCGTGGCCGCCGGTGGCGGTGGCGACGTCGAACCCGGGCCCGTCGTCGGAGACGGTGAATCGCAGCTCCTCGAGGTCCTCCTCGAGCATGATCTGCACGGTTGCCCCCGGGGCGTGCTTGCCGGCGTTCTGCAGCGCCTCGAGGCAGCAGAAGTAGACGGCCGCCTCCAGCTCGCTCGGGTGGCGGCCGATCCCGTCAGCGGCCACCGACACGCTGAGCGGGCTCCGGTTGGCGGCGGCTCTCAGGGCCTCGGGCAGCCCGCTGTCCATCAGTAGCGGCGGGTAGATCCCGTGGGCCAGGTCGCGCAGCTCCTGGATCGTCTCCTTCACCGCCTCGCCCAGCGCCTCGAGCATCTCCGCGGCGCCCTCCGGATCGTCGGAGAGCATGTCCTTGGTGAGGCGGAGGTTCACGGCCAGCGCGACGAGGTGCTGCTGGGCGCCGTCGTGGAGGTTGCGTTCGATCTTTCGGCGCTCGGCGTCGCCCGTCGCCACGATGCGCGCGCGCGAGGTGCGGAGGTCATCGTTGGCCCGCTCCAGGTTCTCGAGGCTCTCCTGCAGGGCTGAGTCGAGCTGCACGTTGTGCAGGGCGAGGCCCACCTGGCGGGCCAGCTCCGTGAGGACCCGGTCGTCCTCGTCGGTGAAGTGGTCACCGTCGGCGGCTCGCTCGATGACCAGCAGGCCGAGGAGCTCTCCCGAGTGCGACGCCGGGGCGACCCGCAGCTGAGCGTTGGTGCGACCCTCGAGCAACGCCGGGAGCCACACCTCCAACCAGGCGTTGCCGGTGACGCCCGCCCGGGTGATCACCGGCTGCTCCTCGGCGCCGAGCAGCAATGGCCTGGCGGTGCGGTCCGGGACGGACACGGCCAGGTCGAGACGACCCGGGGTGCCGGTCCAGATCTCGGCCCGCCGCAGCACGAGCACCTTGCGCAGCGACTCGGCCAGCTGCAGCAGGAGCTCGTCCATCGGGATGGAGCGACTGAGGCGGCTGCCCCAGGTGCGCAGCACCTCGTCGGGCGGGTGGCGCTCGCCGTACACCAGCCGGTTGGCGCTCTCTGCCAGCCGCTCCCGGGCCGGCACGTAGGCGAGCGACGCGACCGCGGCGGCCAGCATGGACAGCACCAGCAGGGTGCGCTCGGTGTCCGCCGGTGCCCGGCCAAGTCCGATCACGATGACGAGGTAGACCACCACCACCACGGCGGTCAGGCCGGTCGCCGACACGGTGTGCACGAGCACCCGGTCGACGCGCCGAGAGATGCGGGGGCTGGTCCCCGCGGCGAGGGCGAGGGGCACCAGCGCGGTGGCGCTGGCCGCCACCTCGGCGGCGTGGGAGGGCCAGTCGACCAGCAGGTGCAGCGCCGCCACGACGAGGGCGACCTCGATGATCACGGCCACCGCGCAGCCCACCAGCTGCAGGCGCTGCCGGGCCAGGCCGGCGGATCGCACGTACGCCTGGTGGGCGGCCGGCAAGCCGATGAGAAGCGCGGTGACCACGCCGACGGCGACGGCGGGCACCGACGGCACACGGTCAGCCGCGGCCAGTCCCAGCCCGCTGAGGCCCGCGATCGCGTAGCCCGCCACGGCCAGGTTGCGTCGGGCGGGACGGCCGATGGCGCCGTCAGGCACCACCAGCTCGAGGTGGAGGGCCACCGCCGGGATCAGCGACGACGCCACCACGTGCACAGTGGCCAGATCCGCGGAGCTGGCCGTGGCGGCACACACCCCTCCGGCCACCGACGCCGCCGCCGCCACGGCCCCGAGTCGCTCGCCGCCCCGCAGGGCCAGCACCAGACCGGCGAGCCCCCATGCCGCTACGAGCGCCGCCCGGACCCAGGAACCGGCGACGAGCCCGTCCTCGGTGAGGCTGACACCAGCCAGGGCCAAGCCGGTGAGTCCGCCGACGATGGCCACGGAACGCAGCCCCCCGGCGGCGAGCGGCGCATCGATCGCGTGATCGAGGGAGGTGGGCAGAGTGGTCAAGGGACGCTCTGGCAGGCTGGATCAGACAACGGATCAGCCTGGGTCGGCGGAGCCGGCGCCCCGGTCGACGACCTTGCCGTCCTTCATGTGGGCGATGCGCTGGGCGGCGGCGGCCACGTCGTCATCGTGGGTGACCATGAGGATGGTCTGGCCGCTCTGGTGGAGGCGGCGGAACAGCTCGATGACCTCCTGGCCGCCCTCGGAGTCGAGCGCCCCGGTGGGCTCGTCGGCCAGCAGCAGGGTGGGCTCGTTGGCGAGGGCCCGAGCGATGGCCAGTCGCTGCCGTTGGCCCCCCGAGAGCGAGCCGGGGGCAGCCTTGGCCTTGTCGGAGAGGCCGAGCAGATCGAGCAGGTCACGGCCGCGGGTCTCCGCCGGCTTGCGCTTGAGTCCCGCCACCATGGCCGGCAATGCGACGTTCTCCAGCACCGTCATGCCCTCGAGGAGGTTGAAGAACTGGAACACGATGCCGATGTGCTTGCGGCGCATCCGGGCCAGCTCGTCCTCGGTCTTGCCGGTGACCTCCTCGTCGGCCAGCAGGATTGTTCCCTCGTCGGCCTGGTCGAGGCCGGCGACGAGGTTCAGCAGGGTTGACTTCCCGCAGCCCGACGGCCCCATGATGGCGACGAACTCACCCCGAGCCATCTGGAAGTCGGTGCCGCGCAGGGCCCGCACCGGTGCGTTCTCGGCCTCGAACGTGCGACGGACGCCCCGCACGTCGAGCACCAGATCGGTGGCGCTGATGGGGGAGGTGAGGACGGGCTCGGTGGTGGTCATGGCTGGCTCCAGGTCTCTCGTTCGATCCGATAGGTGGTGACGGGGGCGGCTCGCCCCTTGACGAGCTCGGGAGGCAGGGCGGTGGCGACGGGTGGCTCGGTGAGGCCCTCCCAGGTGGCCTCGCTGAGGATGGTCTGTCCGCCCGGCCGCGCCATCTCCTGCAGGCGCTGAGCCAGGTTCACGGTGTCGCCGACCAGGGTGTACTCCAAACGCTCCTCAGATCCCAGCAGCGCGGCGGCCGCCTTGCCCGTGGACAGGCCGATGCCGAGCAGGAACTCCTCCCGGCTCGTACCCTCCCACGACTGGTTGAGGTCGTGCTGTGATCGGTGCATGGCCAGGGCCGCCTCGAGCGCCTTGTCGGCGTGGTCGGGCTGCGGGAACGGCGCCCCGAACACCGCCATCACCGCGTCGCCGACGAACTGCATGACCGTGCCCCCGGCGCCGATGATGGCCCGGTTCATCACCGCCCGGTGCTCGTTGAGCTGCGCGGCCAGGTTGGTGGGGGTCGTGCGCTCGGCGATCGACGAATAGCTCCGGATGTCCGACATGAGGACGGTGACCTCGAGCTCCTCGGACTCGCCGATGTGCTTGCCCTCGTTGCGCAGCTTCTCGGCCAGCCCGCCGGGCAGGAGGCGGGACAGCGTCTCGCCCTGCTCCTCCCGGTCGACGATCATCTGGTGCAGCATGCGCAGCCGACGCAGGGCGCTGTCAGCGCCGGCGGACGCGCCCTTGGCCAAGTCGAGGAACAGGTGCTCGACGGCGTCCGACACGGCCTCGGGGGTGGTGTGGCGGGCCACCGCGATGGCCTTGATGGGCCGGCCCTCAGCGATGAAGGTGAGGAGCTCCTGGTCGGCCTCGCTCAGGTCGTCGTCACCGGCCTGGACGGGGCGCACGAGCGCATCGACGATCACGGGGTCGAGCAGCGTGCCGCCGGTGGCGACGGCCCGGATGGCGTCGATGAGCTGATCGCCCTCGGCCAGGCGATCCTTCAGCAGGTAGGCGTAGCCCGCGGCGCCGTCGGCCAGGAGGGACACGGCGTACTCAGGATCGTCGAACTGCGACAGGATCACGATGCCCGTGCCGGGGGTGCGCTTGCGGATCTCCTTGGCGGCATCGATCCCCTCGCGCTGGAAGCTCGGCGGCATGCGGATGTCGCTCACCACCACCTGCGGCTGGTGCTCGGCGGCGGAGGCGAGGAGCTCCGGCAGGTCAGCTGCCTCGCCCACGACCTCGACATCGGCCTCACGGGCGAGCAGGGCTCGCACGCCGGCTCGCACGAGGAGGTTGTCGTCGGCCAGGACCACGGTGATCACGCCATCGGGCATGAGCACCATTGAGCCAGATTCGGGCGATCCCGCAAAGGGGGCAGCCATGCGACCGCGTGGGGGTGCCAGCCCCACCCCCGGGAGGCCGGCCAGCGCCCTTGGGTCGGTCGGCGGCGGGCAGGATGATCAGGACCGAGCGAAGGAGCGTGAGCCATGAAGATCGAGTCGAGGGTCGTAGCGGTGTCGTGGATCCCATCGGAGGCCGTGAAGGGCGCCATGAAGGCGCCGTTCGAGCTGGGCATCGCGCACTACGACCAGCCGTTGCCCGACGTGCTGGGTGATCTGGAGGATTGGAAGGCCCGGGACCTGTTCCGGGTGGCCAACGACCTACAGGCATGGGTCGAGGTGGACGACGACGGCGCCATCGTCGGGCACGGGTACACGGGTGGCGGCGTGATCGGCTCGACCACGCTCGGCCGGGGCAACGCCAGCGCCACCTTCCAGGCGGTGGCCTACCCAGACCTCCAGGTCGACCCCGAGATCGGCGACGGGTGGGTCCGCTTCCAGCAGACCGCCGGGGGGCGCACCGGTGTGCCGGCACCCCGCCGGGTCGCCAAGGCGCCGTTCGTGCAGTACCACGCGCCGACGGCATGGTCGACGTTGGCCTTGACGATCCACGCCGACGGCCGGACCGACTGGGACCTGGTGGGCGCCAGCTCGTTCCCCCGCCACTGGATCTACGGCCCCGACGGGAACCTGGCGGCCAAGTCCGGCCTCGTCGACGTCAAGGAATGGGCTCGAACGGCCTTCGGGGACCACAGCCCCTGGGGTGGCGAGGACTCTCCGGCGCTCGTGGCGGAGGTGGAGTCGGCCATGGAGCGCCAGCTGTCGAGGATCATCATGGGGGAGGGCAAGCCGAAGGTGCGCAAGCTCAAGGCCGGCGCCGCCCTCACCCAACAGGGGGAGGAGGCCGACGCCATCTACCTCCTGCTCGACGGCATCATCCAGGTGCAAGTGGACGGCGAGGAGATCGCCAACCTCGGTCCCGGTGCCCTGATCGGCGAGCGGGCCGTGCTGGAGGGTGGGCGGCGGACGGCCACCCTGATCGCGGTCAGTCCCTGCAAGGTGGCCGAGGCCCGCAAGGTCGAGCTCGACCTGACCAAGCTGGCCGAGATCAGGGAAGGCCACCGCCGCGAGGAGACCGGCTCCCCGTGAAGGTCCACGTGCTCGGTGTGCGGGGCTCGACCCCCGCCCCCGGGCACGCCTTCGCGCGCCACGGCGGCAACACGTCGTGCATCGCCCTCGCCCGGGACGGCCAGCCTCCGAGCCTCCTGCTCGACGCCGGCACCGGGCTGCGAGGCCTGGGCGCCCTGCTCGGAGAGCAGACCTTCCACGGCGCCCTCCTGCTCGGCCACCTGCACTGGGATCACACCCAGGGGCTGCCCTTCTCGCGAGCCATCGATCACGACGGGGCCGCGGTGCGCCTGTGCCTCCCCGCTCAGGAGGACGGCCACGAGGCCATCGACGTGCTCCGGCGGGCCATGTCGCCGCCGCACTTCCCGATCGGCCCGGAGGGCCTCCGCGGCGCGTGGACCTTCGAGAGCCTCGAACCGGGTCCCCACCACCTGGCCGGCTTCGAGGTGCTGGCCCTGGAGATCCCCCACAAGGGCGGCCGCACCTACGGCTACCGCGTCACCGACGGCCGCCATGCCGTCGCCTACCTGTCGGACCACGGCCCCGCCGCGCTGGGTCCCGGTCCGGACGGCTGGGGCCCGTACCACGACACCGCCCTGGCCCTGGCGGCCGGGGTCGACCTGCTGATCCACGACGCCCAGCACACCGCCGCTGAGCTCCCCACCCGTGTCGGCTGGGGTCACTCGGCCGCCGACTACCCCGTGCGGCTGGCCGAGCTGTCCGGGGCCAAGGCCGTCCTCCTCTTCCACCACGATCCCACCCGCACTGACGACGAGGTCGACGCCATCGTCGCCTCCTTCGCCGACGCCTCCATCCCCGTCACCGCCGCCGCCGAGGGCGCCGAGCTCCAGCTGTGAACGAGGCGGTCCGGTTCGACGCTCGGGTGCAGCTTCGATCGACGTGGCGCCGACGCCTCGTGCTCGTCGTGCCAACAGGTGGAGGAGATCGAGGAGACCGCCACGCTGCCGGGCTTGCTGTCGGTCGCAGGTCGCAACATCGACCCCGCTCGACGACAGCTGCTACAGCGGGTCGAGGTGGAGCTGCCAGGCGAGAAAGGCAAGGACGTCGGCTCGCTCCTCGATCTGCTTGGTGGCCGGCTTGCCCTGGCCGTGGCCGGCGGCCGCCTCGACCCGCAGGAGGACCTCGTTCGTCGAAGCCGCCTGCAGCCGGGCGGCCAGCTTGCGGGCGTGGTAGGGATCGACGCGGCTGTCCTCCTCGCCGGTGGTGATGAGGGTCGCCGGGTAGCCGGTGCCGTCGAGGACCTGGTGGTACGGCGAGTAGGCGTGGAGCCAGGCCAGCTCCTCGGGCACGTCCGGATCGCCGTACTCGGGGATCCAGAGCCGGGCGATGAGGAAGCGGGGGAAGCGGACCATGTCCGTGAGGGGCACGTCGCACACCACCGCCGCGCACAGGTCGGGGCGGCGGGTGAGGCAGGCGGCGACGAGCAGGCCGCCGTTGGAGCCACCGCGCGTGGCGAGGCGACCCCGGGAGGTCCGGCCTTCGGCGACGAGCCAGTCGGCGGCGGCCTCGAAGTCGGCGAACACCTGCGGCTTGCGGTCCCGCCTGCCGGCTTGGTGCCAGGCCTCGCCGTCCTCGCCGCCCCCGCGCAGACCGGGGACGGCCAGCTGCCCGCCGAGCTCGACCCACGCCGCCACGAACGGGCTCCAGGCCGGTGACATCGTGATGTTGAACCCGCCGTAGCCGGTGAGCAGCGTGGGCGTCGCCCCGTCGACGGTGGTGGTGGCGGCGTGGACGAGGAGCATCGGCACCTCGGTCCTGTCCGTCGACGGGTAGCGCACCTGGCTGACGACCGTTTCGACGAGCGTCGGCCCGGGAAGGGTCGTGAGCGCCACCGGCTCGGCCTCCGGACGCCAGGCCGTCACGGTGTCGGGCCGGGTGAACGACGTGTGTCCCACCGCCACCAACCCTGGGTGGCTGGGATGGCTGGCCAGCCCGGTGACGGCCACCAAGCCGCCCGTGAGGTCGGTGATGTCGGCGAGATGGTTCCCAGCCGGGTCATGGTGGTGCAGCGAGGACACGCCGGCCCGGGTGCGGAGCACGACGATGTGGTCATCGGTGACGGCGAAGCCGGCCAGCACGTCGTCGCCCTCGGGCACGACATCGACCCAGCCCTCCGGCGCGGGCTCGCCGAGGATCGCCGCCACGAGCTGCCCTTTCGGAGCGTCGAGGGTGGTGGTGCCGATCAGGCGCTCGCGGTCCACGTCGACCTGAAGCCAGGTGGTCGCCTCGACGCCCTCGATGATCGTGGTCCAGGAGTCGGCGTCGCGGTCGAGCAGGTGGACGTCGGTCTGGCCCCAGCCGCGCTCGACATGCACGAGCAGCCAACGTCCGTCGCTCGACAGCGACACCTCCGGCCACGCCTCCTTGTCCGGCAGGTCGGTGAAGCACGGCTCATCGCCCTCGACGGCGTCGCCCAGCCGATGCCACCAGACCGTCCGGTGGTAGCCGGCCTCCTCGTCGCCCACCACGGCCGGGTCCGGGTAGCGCGTGTAGGCGAACCCCGAGGCGTCGGGCAGCCAGGCCACCGAGGCGGCCCGGGTGTGGGGCAGGGCGTCGGTCAGCAGGCTGCCGGAGACGACGTCGAGCACCCGGAGGGTGGAGCGCTCGTCGCCACCGCTGGAGGTGCCGAACGCCACCAGGCCGCCGTCGGGCGACGGTTCGTACCAATCGATGGCGGAGGTGTCCTCGCCCGAGGCGTCGGCGGGATCGATCAGCACCCGGCCCGGGCCGGCCACCGGCGAATCGATCGATCGCGTCACCAGGGCGGCGCGATCCCGGTCGCCCCACCGGTCGATGGTGAAGAGCACATCGCCGCGCACGGCCGGGGCCGTGGCGGTACCCGCCCGGGTCAGCTCGGCCAGCCGAGCGCGGAACCGCCCTCGGCCCGGGACGGCGTCGAGGGCAGTGCGGGTGCGCTCGTTCTGGGCGGTGGTCCAGGTCCGGACCTCGGCGGAGGTGCCGTCCTCGAGCCAGCGGTAGGGGTCGGCGATCTCGATGCCGCCAAGGGTCTCGACGATGTCGTCGACCCGCGTGGGCGGAGGCGGCGGGACCTCAGCCAGCGGCGTGGCTAGGAGTTGCGGCCGCGGTTGGGCTTGCGGCCGTGGTTGGCCTTCTTCTTCCGAGCCCGGTGGGTGGCCTTCTTGGTGCGCTTCGACATGAGAGCGAAGACGCTACCGGCCGCCGGTGCTCCCACTCCAGTCGGCCTCTAGCCGGCCAGCTCCTCAGCGGTGAGGGCGCGCAGGATGCAGAACTCGTTGCCGTCGTCGGGAACTCCATGCGTTGGTTCGATTGGGCGTCGATAGCGTCCCGTCGATGGGCAATGGGTGGGACGACCTCGACCTGGACGGCGATGGGGCGCGCTTCACGACGTCGATCTCCGACACCTGGCAGCTGGCTGGCCAGTGGTTCGCCCCCAGCGTCGACTACACCCTCCACCTGTTCCGCCCCGCCCCGGCCGGCTGGCTCCTCGCCCACCACCAGGCCCGCCACGCTGGCGACGGCTACGCCAGCGTCGAGCTCGCCCTCTGGGACCCCGCCGGTCCACATCTGGTGGCCTACGCCACCCAGGTGATGCTCTTCAGCTTCTTCGATCCCGACATGACTGCGTCGGGATCGAGCTAGGGGTGCGCCTCCGGCGCGCTCAGCATCACGCCACGTTGTGGGTCTTGGTCCAGGCCACCAGGTCGTCAGCGGGCATGGTGTTGATGATGCGCTCGGGCTCGATGTCCATGCGGGCGGCCTTGTCGCAGCCGTAGGCCTGCCACTCGAGCTGGCCGGGGGCGTGGGCGTCCGTGTCGATCGAGATGCGGCAGTCCCAGTCCAGGGCGAGGGCGAGGAGCTCCTCGGGAGGGTCCTGGCGCTCAGGGCGGCAGTTGATCTCCACCGCCGTGCCGAAGCGGGCGCAGGCCGCGAACACGAGGTCGGCGTCGAACTGGCTCTGCGGGCGCCCGGCACCCACCACCTTGCGGCCGGTGCAGTGGCCGAGGATGTCGACGTGGGGGCTGGCCACGGCCATCACCATGCGGCGGGTCATCTCCGCTTCCGGCATGCGCAGCTTGGAGTGGACGCTGGCCACCACGACATCGAGGCGCTCCAGCATGTCCGCGTCCTGGTCGAGGGCGCCGTCTTCCAGGATGTCCACCTCCATGCCGGTGAGGATCCGGAACGGGGCCAGCTCTTCGTTGAGACGCTCGATCTCGTCGAGCTGCTGCAGCAGCCGCTCCCGGTTGAGGCCGTGGGCGATGGTGAGGCGAGGGGAGTGGTCGGTGACCACCAGGTACTCATGACCGAGGTCTCGAGCGGTGCGGGCCATGATCTCGGTGGGAGCGCCGCCATCGCTCCAGGTGGTGTGGCTGTGGCAGTCCCCCTTGAGGGCTGCCCGCAGCTCGGCCCCCTCCCCGATATCGATGGTCGTCTCCGCCTCGAGCTCGGCCAGGTGGTCATCGATGCCTCCGTCGACGGCCAGGGCGATCACCTTGCCGGTGGACGGGCCGATGCCCGGCAGGTCGAGCAGGGTGCCATCGGCATGGTGCTGAGCGATGACATCGTCACCCAGCTCGGCGGCGAGGTCGCGAGCCTTGCCGTAGGCGGCGACCCGACGGCCCTCGGCCAGGTCCCGGTCAAGCAGGTACACGACGCGATCGAGGGCGGCCGTCGGTCCCATTGGCATCGGCCCAACCTATCGAGCCGGCGGCTTCGTCCCCATCGAGCCCCGCCCCGTACCCTGCTGCGCCATGGAGCGGTTCGGGTTCGTCGGCCTCCCCAACGCCGGCAAGTCGTCGTTGTACAACGCGCTGGCCGGGGGCGGTGCGTTGGCCGCCCCCTACGCCTTCGCCACCACTGATCCCAACGTGGGGATGGCGCGGGTGCCCGACGCCCGCCTCGCCGCCCTGGCGGAGATGAGCAAGAGCAAGAACGTGGTGCCGGCCACCGTGCAGTTCGTGGACATCGGCGGCCTGGTGGCCGGGGCCAGCAAGGGGGAGGGGCTCGGCAACAAGTTCCTCAGCCACATCCGCGAGGTCGACGCCATCGTCTTCGTCCTGCGGGCCTTCGCCGACGTCGACGTGCCCGGGCCGTCGGACCCACTCGAGCACCTCGGCATCGTCGAGCTCGAGCTCACCTACGCCGACCTCGAGACCGTCGAGAACCAGATCGAGAAGCGCCGCAAGGCAGCCAAGGCCGACGCGTCCCTGCGCGACGAGGTAGCTGCCCTCGACAAGGCCAAAGCCGTCCTGGAGACCGGCACGCCGATCTACCGCTCTGACCTCGGCAGTGATGAGCGAGCGCTGCTGCGGGGCTGGTTCCTGC
>Ga0183260_10003855_pt1 | contig 12044 bp, 13 predicted proteins | sample AntDrymUQ4972206_2_FD_129768 | JGI IMG/M metagenome (GOLD analysis project Ga0183260, IMG submission 129768) | Polar desert sand microbial communities from Dry Valleys, Antarctica - metaG UQ497 (22.06) (version 2) (version 2) | ecosystem: Environmental > Terrestrial > Soil > Desert | place...
GGCCGGCGCCGAGGTGTCTCCAGTAGCGCAGGGTCGCCACGGGGGTGCGGAGTCTGGCGGCGGCCTCGGTGAGGGTGAGGAGCTGCGTGTTGGACCCCGTGTTCGGGGTGTGGGTCTGGTCCATGATCACTCCGATCGTCGATGCGGACTGCGCTGGACGGCGGCCACGTGCAGGCAGTGGTCCCACGCCGCCGATCATGCTCAGCAATCTCCAGAACTTCTCAAGTACTCCTCCTTGAGAACGCCCTGCGGAGGGTGGAAACCGAGAAACGTGCAGGTCAGATCCACAGGAGGATCTGCCCGCGCTGCCGCGGCGGTCGCGTCACGTGGGAGGTGCGGCCCCACGGCCGGTGTGCCTCCAGGAGTGGTGCCCGGGTGTCTGCAGACGTTCTCCGGTTTCTCTTAGAGGTTCGTCCGTCGGTTCTGCCGTACCCGGCCGGAGCCCTGACGGCGAGCTCTCCGCACCGGTTCAGCGGGGCAGCCGAGGCTCTAGAGCCGCTGACCTGCCCGCCCCTCCGCGAACGCGCTGCCGCCCACCGCGCCCAGCCAAGACGCCGCCCGTCTCTACGACGTCCGCTTCGCCACAGCACGCGATTCACCCGCCACCGCAGGCCTGGCACGCCGTCATCGAAGCCGCCAGCCGAGTCGACCTACGCGCTGGAATGCGCCCGATAACGCTGTCACGCAGTAGTCCACGTTTACCAGCGATTGCCATTGGTGCGCCGGGTCCGTGTCCATGGCCGGCCGGTGGCCCATGTGGCCAAGGAGTTGGGCATCTCGCGGCAGTGCGCGGACGGGTTGACGGTCAGCGCCATGCTGCGGCAGGCCAAGCAGGAGTTCGGCACGTCGGAGGACGGTCGGCACCGCACCGGCGTTGAGCCTGGGCGCCGCGGCACGGTAGCGACTACGGGCGGGCCTCCAGCACGATGTTGAAGGCCGTTTCGCTGGCCCGGCGCAGGCTGCTGAAGCCGGCCCCGGTGATGACCTCACGCAGCCGCGCCTCGCCGGCCTGCGCCCCCAGTGCGGTACCGACGTCCTGCGCGAGCGAGTTGGGCGTGCAGAGCATGGTCGAGAAGGCGTAGTACGCCGCGCCGACCGGATTCATGTTGTCCTGCACCGCGTCGCCCGCGTTGGGTTCCACGACCATCAGCGTGCCGTCGGGCTCCAGCACGGACAGCACGTGGGCGCAGGCTCCGGACGGATCGCCCATGTCGTGTAGGGCGTCGAAGAAGCAGACCAGGTCGTAGCGCCCGCCGAAGTCCTGTGCGGTGCCCAGTTCGAAGCTGACCCGGTCCGCCAGACCCTGCTCGGCGGCCCGCTTACGCGCGGCGTCCAGCGAACCCGGGTGAGGATCGAAGCCCACCACCGTGGAGTTCGGGTATGCCGCGGCGAGCAGCAGCGTCGAGGCGCCCTGGCCGCAGCCGACGTCGGCGATCCGGGCTCCACGGGTGAGCTTGGCCTCCACGCCGTCCAGAGCCGGAATCCAGGTCGAGGTCAGAAACGCCGTGTAGCTGGGACCGAAGAAACGCTCACAGCCCTCGAACAGCTCGTGGTGGTGCTCGCCCCAGCCGACGCCGTGACCGGTGCGGAAGGCCTCGGTCAGCCGCTCGGTGGAATGCACGGTGGCCAGCGCCAGCTGGAAGCCGCCGATGACGCACGCCGGGCTGGTCTCGTCGGTCAGCGGGATCGCGTGCTCGTCGGGCAGCGAGAACCGGTCGTCCCCGTCGTGGACGAGGTAACCCGCCGCCGCCTGGGCCGAGAGCCACTCCCGCAGGTAGCGCTCGGCGTAGCCGGTCCGGCGGGCCAGCTCGGTGGAGGTCATCGAGCCCTGACCGGCCATTGCCTTGTACAGGCCGAGCTTGTCGCCGATGACGGTCAATGACCCGTTGACCATCGCACCCAGGTCGGTCACCGCCTTGCCCACGAACTCCATCAGCCGCGCCTCGTTCATCTGGCCCTCCTCTCCTTATTGTTCGGTCGATCGACCGAGCGAGGAACAGCCTGAACTCCGGTGGGCGCGGTGTCAAGCTTTACATTGGCAGCTGTTGCCACCATGCTTGCCTCGGTCGGTCGACCGATGGGGGACGAGGGTGTATGAGTGAACGGTTGACGGGCGACACCCGGACGGCGATCCTGGACGCGGCGCGGGAGCGGCTGCTGGCCGACGGGTACGCGAACCTGTCGACCCGGAAGGTGGCCGCCGAGGCCGGAGTGCCGCTGTCCCAACTGCACTACCACTTCGGGTCCAAGAACGGCCTGATCCTGGCCCTGCTCGAGGCGGAGAACCAGCGCCGGCTGGAGCGGCAGCGCACGATGTACGCCGAGCCGGCGCCGCTGTGGCAGCGCTACGAGCAGGCCTGCGACTACCTGGAGGACGACCTGGAGTCCGGGTACGTCCGCGTTCTGCAGGAGATGATCGCCGCCGGCTGGTCCGAGCCCACCGTGGGGGCCGCGGTCCGGGGGCTGCTCGCTGGCTGGTACGACCTGCTGTCGGAGGTGATGCGCGAGGCGGAGGCCCAGCACGGGCCGCTGGGACCCTTCTCCCCGGACGAGCTGGCCACGCTCATTGGTAACTCCTTCATCGGATCTGAAGCTCTGCTGTTACTCGGCTTCGATCGGCAGACCATGCCCATCCGCTCGGCGCTGCGCCGGGTCGGCCAGCTGTTCCGGTCCTGGGAAGACGCGCACCCCCGATGAGGGCGCTCGAACCGGTCGACGACGGATTCGTCGAGCGCGACGGCGTCAACCTGCACTACGAGGTGTACGGCGACGGCGCCACCACCGTGGTGCTGCTGCCGACCTGGTCGGTGATCCATTCCCGGTTCTGGAAGGCGCAGATCCCCTACCTGGCCCGGCACTACCGGGTGGTGACGTTCGACGGGCGCGGCACCGGCCGCTCCAGCCGACCCCGCGGCGCGGCGAACTACACCCACCATCAGTTCGCCGCCGACACGCTGGCCGTGATGGACCACACCGCCACCGACCGGGCGGTCCTCGCCGCACTGTCCTGCGGGACCCTGTGGGGAGTCCAGCTTGCCGTCGATGCGCCGGAGCGGGTGCTCGGCCTGTTCGCCATCTCGCCGGCCGTCCCGCTCACGCCGGCGCTGCCCGAGCGCAGCGTCTATCAGTTCGACGAGCAGTACGACGAGACGGAGGGCTGGGCCAAACACAACGCGGCGTACTGGCAGCGGGACTACGCCGACTACCTCGCCTTCTTCTTCGGCCGGATGTTCACCGAGGCGCACTCGACCAAGCAGATCGAGGACTGCGTCGCCTGGGCGCTGCAGGGCGACCCGGCGACGCTGATCGACGCCACCCACGGACTGGACGCCTGCGGTACGCAGAGCTTCGCCACGGTGTGCGAACAGGTGCGCTGTCCCGTGCTGGTCGTCCACGGCGATGAGGACGCCATCCGGGCGCACGCCGGCGGGGCCGCCCTGGCTGCCCTCACCGGCGGGACCATGGTCACGATCGAGGGCGGCGGGCACGGAGCGCAGGCCCGGGACCCGGTGCTGGTCAACCGGTTGCTGCGGGACTTCGTGGACTCCGTCGTACCGCCCCCACCTCGCCAGCGGGTCTGGACCCGAGCGGCCCGGCGCCCCAAGCGGGCGTTGTACGTGTCCTCCCCCATCGGGCTCGGCCACGCCCGGCGCGACATCGCGATCGCCGACGAGCTGCGCAAGCTGCAGCCGGACCTGCAGATCGACTGGCTGGCCCAGCACCCCGTTACCCGCGTGCTCGAAGCCTACGGTGAGCGGATCCACCCCGCGTCGGCGTACCTGGCCAGCGAATCGGCAGCCTTGGAGAGTGAGGCGGCCGAGCACGACCTGCACGCGTTCCAAGCGATCCGCCGGATGGACGACACGCTGGTGAACAACTTCATGGTCTTCGCCGACCTCGTCGAGGACGAGCCGTACGACCTGTGGCTCGGCGACGAGGCGTGGGACATCGACTACTTCCTGCACGAGAACCCGGAGCTGAAGACCACCGCTTTCGTGTGGATGACCGACTTCGTGGGCTGGCTGCCGATGCCCTCCGGCGGCGAGGCGGAGGCCCGGCTCACCGCGGACTACAACGCCGAGATGATCGAGCAGCGCGCCCGCTTCCGCCGCATCCGGGACCGCTCCATCTTCGTCGGCAGCCCCGAGGACATCGTGGCCGAGTCCTTCGGGCCGGGCCTGCCTGCGATCCGGTCCTGGACCGAGGAGAACTTCGACTTCTCCGGGTACGTCACCGGCTTCGACCCCTCGGCGAACGCCGACCGCGCCGCGCTACGCGCGGAACTCGGTTACCGCCTCGACGAGCGGGTGTGCCTGGTCACGGTCGGCGGGACCACCGTCGGGGAATCGTTGCTGCGCAAGGTGATTGCCGCCCATCCCGAGGCCGCCAGCCGGATCGACGGGCTGCGCACAGTGGTGGTCACCGGGCCTCGGATCGACGCCGACTCGTGGCCGGTCCCCGAGGGACTGGAGATTCGCGGCTACGTCCCCGAGCTCTACCGGCACCTGGCGGCCTGCGACCTGGCCGTGGTGCAGGGCGGGCTGACCACGTGCATGGAGCTGACCGCCAACCGCCGGCCGTTCCTGTACTTCCCGCTGGCCGACCACTTCGAGCAGAACTACCACGTGCGTCATCGGCTGGACCGGCATCGAGCGGGGCGGTACATGGACTACGCGAGCACGACGACCGAGGACATCGCCGCCGCGATGGAGAAGGAGATCGGCGCGGCGGCCGACTTCCGACCGGTCGAGACCAACGGCGCCGCCCGCGCGGCCGCCCTGATCGCGGAGGTTCTCTGAGATGACCGCCAACCGTGTGCGTGCCGGCCAGCCAGCAGCGACCGACGACCGCGATCAGGATGTCCCGGCCATCATCAGCGCGGTGCTGGACTACTTCGAGGGCTGGTTCGACGGCGACGCCGAGCGGATGGATCGGGCGCTGCATCCGGTTCTGGCCAAGCGTTCGCTCGGCCCGGACCGGCGGTCGCTGAGCGAAACGACCGCGACGCAGATGATCGACGCCACGGCGCGCGGGGTCGGTCGCGACCGCGACCCCGGTGATCGACAGATCGACGTCACCGTCGAGGACGTCCACGGCCCCATCGCGAACGCCACTGTCCGCTCGGCGGTGTATCGGGAGTACATCCAACTCGCGCGGACACCGGAAGGCTGGAAGATCGTGAACACCCTGTGGGATTGGACGTAGCCCGCTGGACGTCGCGGCACGTCAGAGGCTTGGGGCGGACGAGTCGGCCTGGACGCCGGGATAGGCCATGCGTGATTGGCGATCGTCGGAGGACAGCGAAACAGCGTACTGACCTGCGGAAACACCGATTGCACTCCACGGCCGTAGTTGGCCGTTTGCGGACCTCCTGCAGACTGTTGCGGACTAACTGCCTGAGGAACCGGCTGAGGACGGTCCTCGGTCGATGGAGAGCGTCCGGCGGAAGGCAGTCGGGAGGGCTCTGTGGTGGGTTCCGCCAGCCACCTTGAGTATGGAGCTTCGACCACCCAGGCGATCGCTGCTCGACGCCGCCCAGGCCAGCGAACTGCGGGCCCACCCGGACCGGTCTACCACCGCCAAGCGAACTGCTCGACGGCGCTCGCACGGGCCAGCTACCCGCGTCGGGCCGGGTCCGCCCTGCTGTACCCCAGCCTGGTGATGCAGCGGGTCGACGGGACGCGCGGCCACTGCCGGCGGCACGCCGAGACGTTCCGTAGCCGCGCCGCCGACCCGACGGCCGAAGCCGGCCGCTGGGACGGTGCTGGCCGGCAGCTGCCGGTGGAGCTGCGGTCGGTCATCGCCCGGGACGAGCGGGCGGCCCTGCCGCCCTACGAGGCGCTCATCGGCTGAGCGCAGCCGTGTCCCGTGAACTCAAAGGTTCTGACGGGCTCGGGCCCGATTACTGACGGGTGGTGCTGCGCCAGTACCTACCCACGGACGTCAGCATGGCCGCCCTGGCCCAGGCCGACCTCGACGCCATCGCCGACAAGCTAAACGCAGACCTCAACCCGGGATCTGCTACTGCAGCTAGGCGCTTCTCGTCGTCAGAGTGCGGATCAGGTGATCCTCGCTGCGTTGGCGATGCAGAGGGACGAGCGGCGGAAGGTTGCCGCGGCGGAGGCTCGGGCCATCAAGGATGACCCCGGCGACCTGGCCGAGGTCCGAGCGATCCAGCAGCTTTGAGGCCGCCGTCGGCCGGAGCGGCGCGACGTATCACGAGGTCGTACTCCTCGCGGACAAGCAGCAGGGCTCTCGATCGCTTCGCTGGCCGGGCTACCGGCGGTGACTCGGCTCGGTACCGTCACATTGAGCAGATCGTCGAGCGTGGTGGTGGCCCGGCCCTACTGGACCGGATTCATGACCACCTCTCCGCGTTCCTTCGTAGCCGGCCAAGTTGCCAACTCGTGCAAACCAGCGGACGCGATCCCCGGCAGACCTATGAAGCCGTGATCGCAGCGCTTTGCGACGCGTCTCAGCCTGGGTGAGGCTCAAGGCACGCACCGCGGCTGTCCTGTGGCCCGCCGCTGACCCACGAACAATGCTTTCAGGTTCGCTCGCCGAGGGATCCGTGACCGCCACAGCAGTTGGGGCGCCAGCAGCCGGGTGACCCGGTCGGCCTGCCGTGCCCGGGTAGTACGGCGCGATCACCCGGCCGTCGCGGGCCAGGTCATCGCTGATCAGGACGTTGAGTTCCGAGCTGCCGCCGGTGCCGTGCAGCACCCCGGTGCCGTTCGCCGAGGCAGGGCCGCCGACGAGCACCTCGAGTCGAGTGGTGGTCATGGCAGGATCATCAACGTTCACACCGGTATCAAGGTCAAGGAGGAGCGAACGATGCTAATCGGGGAGTTGAGCCGCCGGACCGGGGTCAGCGCGCATCTGCTGCGCTACTACGAGGCCCTGGGCTTGCTCGGGCCCGGCCGCGGCGCCAACGGATACCACGAGTACAGCAACGACGCCATCCTTTAGCACCGCAGCAGTGATAGCGGTTGGCCATGCGGCTAACCTGGCGGCCCCACTGTCCTCAACTCGGGATTGCCTCCGGCATGTCGACTTCGAAATGCATCGACCCGACGGCATCATCGAGCCCGTGGTCGGTGCCGATCCCTACGTAGTCGCCGGGGTAAACCTGCGTCTTCGTCGCGGACTGGGTCTCCCACCTCGAGTCCGGCGGTGGCCAGATGCGTGGCCTGCTCGAGCATGCCGAGAGCGACCCGCAGATCAGCGCCCGGTACGAGTACGGCGCCCACTACTTGTTCGCCAACATCGGTCCGCGCGCGACCGAGCCCACGGCCACGCCCGAGGAGCTACTGCTCTTCGCAGTCATGGCGGTCTACCAGGACACTGGCTTTCCGGGCGCTGACCGCACCGTGTGGACTGGCGAGGAGGCGCACGTAAACCGCGCCTTCGCCTATTTCTACGAGATCGGCGAGCGAGAGGCGGCACGTCGACTCCGAGCCGACGTCATCCGCTGCAGCCCGCGCGAACGGCCACGCAGTCTTGAGGAGATGCTGCGGCGGTCGATGAATAATGACCCAGCCCGGGTAGCCGCCCACGACCGAGAGATGGCCTCGATCGACTCGCGCAGCTTCCGCGCAGCCGAACTGCTCGACCCAGACGGCGACTTCGACAGCGAGTTGACCGCATTGCTTGCCTGACCGGCCCGCTCGACGATCCTTGACCGGTGAACCGCCACGCACGGACAGTGGCCCGGAACAGGCGCCGCTTGACTCTGGCTTCCGGTGCGCGACGGCGTGGGAATTCAGCTTTGGGTGGCGATGGCGTGGGGATTGTGGCTGGTGCTTGTTGGCTGCGTCGACCCGATGTTGTAGGTGATCTCGTCGACATGGAACTCCAGGTAGCTGAAGACGCCTTCCGGCTCGGTTGCATGCCAGCGGCCTTCGCCATATGTCGCGACCCGTCGGTCGCCGACCGTGCGGTACTCGCCGAGCGGGGTGGACCAGCGCTGCTCGATGAAACGGCGGCCGTCGGCGGTGGCGCGCAGCCGGTCGTCGGAGACGAAGTCCACGAGCTCGCCGTCGTCGTTGAAGGTCAGTACGGCGGGGGCGAGCACGGACAGGTCGTTGAACAGGGTCACCGTCTCGCTGCGGTCCATCTGCACCCGGCGGCGTTCACCAGGCTGTCATGACCTCGCATTCGCTCTCGCGCCGGATCTGGGTCGTCACGGGTGCCACGTCTGGGTTCGGGCGAGCACTCACTGAGGCGGCCGTGGCCGCAGGTGACACGGTGGTCGGCGCGGCGCGCGCACCCGATCGCCTCAACGACCTGGTGGCGGCCTATCCAGACCAGGTCTTTCCGGTGGAGCTCGATGTGACCGATACCGGCCGCGGAGAGGAGGTGGTAGCCGATGTGGTCACGCGCTACGGCCGCGTCGACGTCTTGGTGAACAACGCGGGTCGCACCCAGGTCGGTGCCCTGGAGGAGACGACAGACCAGGAGTTGCGCGCGCTGTTCGATCTGCATTTCTTCGGTCCGGCGGCGTTGACCCGCGCGGTGCTGCCCCATATGCGCCGGCAGGGCAGCGGGGCAGTGGTGCAGATGTCGAGCGTGGGAGGGCAGGTGACTGGCCCCGGCTTTGGCGCGTACTGCGCGACCAAGTTCGCCCTGGAGGGCCTGACCGAAACTCTGAGCCAGGAGGTGGACTTCGGAGTCCGGTTTCTGATCGTTGAGCCAGGCGCATTCCGGACCGGACTGTTCAACCCAAGTGCGGCCTACCAGTCGGCGCCGATGGCTGAGTACGCCGCCACCGTCGGCCCGACGCGCGATTACCTGGCCAGCGGGGACGGCACACAGCCGGGTGACCCGGCGAAAGCGGCCCGCGCGATTCTGGCCGCCCTCGCCGCGCCCTCGCCGCCACTGAGGCTAGTTCTTGGCAATGACGCGGTGGATGGCGTGCGTGGCCGCCTCGACGAACTCGGCGCAGAACTGAGCGCGTGGGAAACCATTTCCCGAGACACCGACTTCAGCCCCTGATCGTCGCCCGATGAAACACGAGCCGATCGTGGTACGCCGGAGCCCTCCGCACTCTCGGGATCGAGATCGCAGTTGTTGAGATCGAGGCGAGCCTGCGCCAGGGCATCCTCGTCGCCCAACAAGGGCGGGAGGTTGACCGCCCAGCAGCCGCCGCCGGTGCCCGCGTAGCCGCATACGAGCAGGCGCCGCGGATCGTGGCGGGGCCCTCGAGTCTGGTGTTCAAGAACTCCCTGGGAGCCGATCCGCAGCGTCAGTGCTCGCTCAATCGTGAGTCTTGTTGGGTAGCGATTGACCCTCGCTTGACCGAAGCGCTCAGTCGATGCTCGCCCAGGTGGCCACGCACACCTCGTTGCCCTCGGCGTCGGCCAACACCCACCACCCCGGCGCGTTCTCGTCGGTGACCAAGTGCCCGCCGGCGGCGATCGCCGCGGCGACGCGCGCCTCGGCCTGCTCGAGCGGCACCCAGACGTCGAAGTGGATCCGGTTGCGCTGCGGGCGGGGTGCGTCCATCTGATTGAAATAGACGAGCGGCCAGAGCTGGCGCGGGTCGTTCAGCTCCTCGTCGGGGGTGTCGGCGCGGGGCTGGAAATCGAGCACGGCACGCCAAAACGGGAGCACGTCGGGAATGACGAGCGCGTCGATCGAGATGACGAGACCCTGCACGGCCAACGGGTCGGCGGGGATGCCCAGGTCGTGCGCCACCACCGAGATCTGCCGGGCCAGCTCGACGTCGCGTGCGCTCAGCCCGTAGTAGTCGTCGGTGATCGTGATCAGTCGCACGGTCACACCGTGGGGCCGCGCGTCCACTTCGGCGTGGTGATCGTCAAGACCGGCGAGTTCACCGATCGCGTTCATGAGCCGGGCGCTGGCCGGGAACGACCCGGTGCGGAAGTACGTGCTCGCAACCTGTGCCACCGCACGCCAGCCCTCGACGGCCTCCTCGAACTGCCGCGGCGTGATCGGCTCGGTCGTGCCCGTGGACACCTCAGTCATCTCGCTCTCCCAGCTGCACGCTCGCCATTGACCGTTTTCAGAAGTCGATCCGCATGATGACCCGCTGCTTGGACGGCTGGCTCACCGCGCGCAGCCCCGCCTCCTCGTAGGCGCTGAGCGGCCCGACGTGGAGCTCACCCCAGGTGATCTCCTTGCCGGGCTCGGTGATCATCGCGTAGCCCTCGAGGGCGGCTGCCCCGCGCTCGCGCGCGAACCCGACTGCCGCTTTGGCCAGCGGGTAGGTGAGACCGCGCTTGCGGTAGCCCACGCGCGTGACGAAGCAGGTGACCGCCCAGACCGTGTCGTAGTCCTTGTCTTCCTCGCGGCCGGTCCACGGAGTACGCATGGAGCGAAGGCGCTCGTACGCGCTGCGGGGTTCGACCGCGCACCAGCCCACCGGCTCGCCGTCGAGGTAGGCGACCAGGCCGCTCGTGACCGGGCTCTCCGGGTCGTCGCAGCACGTCTGCTCGCGCAGCCGCTCGGCCCGCTCCTCGCGGCTGAAGGAGCTCCACATCATGTCCCGGATCATGTAGCGCTGGCACATGCACCGGCCCGCATCGTGCGTGCCGAAGATCGCCTGGATGTCGTCCCACGTGGCCTGGTTGGCCGGGACGACGGTGACCTCGCCTGGATTCACGCCTGCTCCCGCGCGGGCGGATCCTCTCCCACCAGGCCGTCCAGCGACTCGCGGATCAGGTCGGCGTGGCCGTTGTGGCGGGCGTACTCGTCGATCATGTCGAGCACGAGCCGCCGCAGGTTGGCGTGCTCGCCGTCGTTGCCGATGTGCACCGGCTGATTCAGGTCGCCGCGGGTCAGCGCCTCGGCGACGCTGGCTCGGGAGCGCTCGACCGCGGCCTGCCACAGCGTGAACAGCTCCTCCGGCGTGTCATCGGCGGCACTGGCCCATTCCACCGCCCACTCGGCGGTGTCCCACGGCGGCGTCGGCCGGGACCCGCTGAGCTTCCACAGGAAGGTGTCGGCCTCGACCCGGGCCATGTGCTTGAGCAGCCCGCCGATGGTGACCGCCGAGGGGCCGAGGGTGACGCGCATGGCGGCCGCGTCGAGCCCGCCGCATTTCCATGCGAGGACACTGCGGGTGCGGTCCAGGATGCCGAGGAGCTGGTCGATTTCGGTGCCGGCGATCGGCGGTTCACGGAAGGTGAAGGAGTCCATGCCGGGGACGCTATCGAGGTCGGCGATGGAAAGTTCCAGCCCGACGGCGAGGGCGCTGCTCGCCCTGGAGGTGCTGCAGAACAGCCCCGGCGTCTCGGCCGACCGGCTGGCCGAGCGGCTCGGCGTCACCGACCAGGCCGTCCGCCGCCACGTGGCACTGCTCCGCACCGCCGGCATTCCCATCGAGTCCACGACGGGCCGGTACGGCGGCTACCGACTCGGCCGCGGCACCCGGCTGCCTCCGCTGATGCTGTCCGCGGCCGAGGCCCTCGGTCTCGTGATGGCGGTACTGGAGGGACGGCCCGGCGCCGCCGACGCCGCCGACCCGGTGGGCAGCGCGATCGGCAAGATCAGCCGCCTGCTACCCAGTGCACTCGCGGAGTCGGTCGCGGCGATCCGCCAGGTGATCACGGCCCAGACCGCCTCGACCGCCCCGTCGCCGGACCCGGAGACCACCGCGGTCCTGGTGCGGGCGGCCGAGGCCCGGCGCCGGGTACGCGTCACCTACCGGCTGCGGCAGGAGCGGGTCATGGAGGTCGACCCGTGGGCGGTGTCGGTGTGGCGCGGCCGGTGGTACCTGCTGTGCTGGTCACACACCAGCGCCGCCCGACGGGTGCTCCGCGTCGACCGGATCACCTCGGCCGTGGTCCTCGACGAGCGGTTCACCCGCGGGGATGGCCGTTCTAGGCTGCGCTGAGGCGGGTCCGGGATGTGGCTTGTCCGAAGAGCCGATGTCCGGGGTCAGGTCGGTCGCGCTGGAGTTGTGTGTCGTCCCCGATTGCCCACCCGGACTCGCCGCTTCTCGTCGTTTCTGGTCGGCGAGCATGCGGGCGAAGACGACGTTGGACAGGCGTCGTTTGAGGGCGCGCATGGCCATCATGGAC
>Ga0183260_10003856_pt1 | contig 12044 bp, 6 predicted proteins | sample AntDrymUQ4972206_2_FD_129768 | JGI IMG/M metagenome (GOLD analysis project Ga0183260, IMG submission 129768) | Polar desert sand microbial communities from Dry Valleys, Antarctica - metaG UQ497 (22.06) (version 2) (version 2) | ecosystem: Environmental > Terrestrial > Soil > Desert | place...
CCGCGCTCGGCGGCACGCCACGGCATTTGTCGCTCGAGGTCTCTGAGCATCTGCGCGCGCTGCTGAGGGTTCGTGAAGTTGGCGACGATCTGCCGCGCGCGTTCGTAGTCGTTCTCGTTGACGGCCTTCCACACCGCCTGAGAGTACAACTGGTCGCGCATTTCGGCGGGCGCCTTCGCCGCCGCTTCGAGCATCGCGTCGAGCGTGCCCGATTGCATCACTTCCTGATACTCCTGCCACACACGCTGTTGCGGCGGGATAGTCTTTTCAAAGTCTCCCATCCGGCGGCGCAGCGTCGCCGCACGTGTCGGGGCATACTTTTCGACTTCAGGCATGACATTCTTCAGCGCCATGAAGAGGCCGTGCGCGTTGCCTGTCCGGTGCGGCGCCATGCCGTTTACCGCCGTCACAATCTTTTCGATCAACTCGCGGCGCACCGCCTCGTCAACCACGAGACCTCCCATGTTCTGGAGTTGCGCTCCTTGCGCCGAATTGGGGTTAGCCGCTTCTCTCGCACGGATCATCTGTAAAAGACTCGCTGCGACGTTGATGGCCTCGTGGTCAATGCCGAACTCATCAGGCCGAAGATTCTTCACGATGTCACCCGCCAGTTTCGCGGCGGCGTCCTTGTCTTTTGCTTGTACCTGCGAAAGCACGTTGAGCAATCCTGACGAGACGCCTTTACTCAAACTCGCCTCGGCCATGCGGAGCGCAGCCTTCGGGTCTTGCGCGGCAATTTGTCCCGCGAGATTAAGCTCCATCGCGGCTTCCTGATCGGGTTGTTTGTAGTCCCCGCCGTGATGAAAAAGTTGCGGCTGCCGGGTGGCGCGCAAAAACTCGAGCGCCAGCTTCGCGTCGCGCCCGGCGAGCTTGTGCAGCACCTCGTTGCGAAACTGCGAGACGAGGTTCGTCGTGTTGTAAACCTGCGGGTCGCCCGGATCAATCTCGCCGATTATCGCGGCGAGACTCTCCTGCACGGTCTTATACATCTCGCGGGCGCGCGCTTCGTCGTACGGCCAGAGAAGGTCGGCGACGGTCATCTGGACGCGAATGCGATTCTCCGCCAGCTTCAGCGACGGCGCTTCCGAGGAGACCTCTTCGAGCAACGCGAAGGCGCTCTTCATCAACTCTTTCCGCGCTTTCACAGCTTGCTCGGATTCAGCCTCGGGAGGCGGTGCGGTGGCGGGTGTTGTAACCACTTGCGCGCCGACGCTTGTTGAGAAAGTTAAAAGCGAGAGGACGAAAACGGGGACGATTCGTTTGGTCAACATACTGGTACGCCTCGAAGAATTTGGTTTTCAGTTACAGAGAAGGTGGTGCCGGCTAGTGTCACGAATGAGCCGGTTATTCTGATGAACGGAACACTTTCGGAAATCTTGCCGCGTTATGCCCGAATCAGTTGAGAATTTGAACTACGTCCGAAGATTGAACGCGGGTGCGGTTGCCGTTTTGCGCTTCCCTGCGATGCACGCCGTGGCGGTAAGGATGCGTGCTCAAAATCTGTGAACTTTCACTTACGCCTTGCCACCTTTAGGATTTTCACCCGCACGGAGGCAACGGTCAACTCGCGTGTGAGTTTCTGCGAGGAAGTCAGAGGCGGCCTTCCCGCTCGAAAAGCGAGGCAAGATACTCACGCGTGTGCGCCGCTTCGTAGGCCGCAGAGATTCCGTCGCTTCGCAACTCACTTCTTTCAGTCGCCGCGAGTAATTCATCTCTCAGACGACGGAGCGTTCGCGCATCGTCCACGTCGTACCACGCGGGCAGCAACTCGATCTCGGTGCCGATTTCTTCAGCCCGCGCCAGCGTCTGCGAAAGAACTTTTTCGGTACTCCATTCGATTCCGGTGAACAGTTGAGAATGTCGCTGCTTCAGGCCGATCAAATAGTAGCCACCGTCATCACACGGGCCGAGCACCACACGGCGGTCGCCGGAAAGCGTTAGGAAGTTGATCGCTGCCGTAATGGTAGCGGGCGGTAGCGTCGGGCTGTCCGCGCCGATCAAACACACCGCGCCGAAGCCGCGATGCAGTAAATCTTCATTCGCGTTAGTGAGGCGCTCGCCAAGCGAGTCGCCGCGTTGCGGGAGAAGATAGAAGTCGTCAGGCAGCAGTTCATCAAAGAACGGTCGGTCATGCTCCGGCGTGTACATAACAAACCCGCGTGCGTCGGCACGACGCGCGACGCCGGCGACGTTTTCGAGCGTGTCGCGCAAAAAGCACAGGCTCAGCGCCGCCGCCTCTTCAGGCGTAAGCGGCGGCACAAGCCGCGTTTTCACCGCGCCGGCGCGCGGCGACTTGACCATTACGGCGAGGGCACACGTCTTTTCACCGCCGCGCAGCAGATTGTTTGATTCCGTATTGTGAAACTCTCGCCCGCCGCTCACACGCCATTACCCCGCGTCCGCTTGTCGTCCTGTTTTTCGTTTTGAGTAAGCATACTTTCACGGGACGGAAAACATCAAAGCGCCGCGTGGATGGGCGCAAAAGTCCGTGCGGTTGACACTCTGCACCGTGTACGGTAATTTACTCCACCGTCATTTACACAGTGTACGTCCCGTTCGTCTAGCGGCCTAGGACACCGCCCTTTCACGGCGGTAACACGGGTTCGATTCCCGTACGGGACGCCAATCTTCGCCAGAGAGTTCGGCGAACGCTCGTAATTGATGATCTAATTTGGGGCCGCCGACGCCGTGAGAGTTTTCCCTTATGCGCCGACGGCTCTTTTACTTTTGTGATTAACTGGGACTGATGGTGATGTTTAGAAAATCTTTCGCTTCGCTCGCGGCTTTCACGCTGATCCTTGCTTTTTATATTCGCATCGCGCCCGCCGCGAACGCGACCTCGTCGCCGCAGGGCGCAAGCGACGTCGTGATCGTGCTGCCGTTCGAGAACATCTCCAGCGGGCGGGAGTTTAACTGGGTAGGAGAGAGTTTCGCCGATTCGCTCGCCGGGTTGCTGAACATGCCCGGAATGGTCGTCGTCTCGGGCGACGAGCGCGAAATGGTTTACCAGCGATTGCGGCTCCCGCTGACGACGCTTCCGTCGCGTGCGACGGCAATCAAAATTGCCCGCGAAGCTAAAGCGACGATGGCCGTGGTCGGCACTTACGAAGTCGCCCCGCCGCAGGACGATAAATCGAAGGCGACGCTGCGGGGTACGGCGCGCGTCATCCGCGTCAATGAAGGCCGCCTGATGGGCGCCTCGATGGAGGACGGGCGGTGGGCGTGGCGACCTTATGATTTTGGTGGCCCCCTCACCAATTTGCAAAAGATTCAGGGCCGACTCGCCTACGATATTCTCTACGAGCGCGACAAAGCCCTTCCCGTCTCGCTCAACAGGATTCTCGAACAGGCGACGAAAGTTCCGCCGCTCGCTTTCGAGAGCTACGTCAAAGGCGTTTTGACGGACGATGCGGAAAAGCGCTCGGCTTACTTGCAGAACGCGATGCGCGACTACGGACGCGCGAACGCCGGCGAAGTTTACGCGCAGGCGGCCTTCGAGCTGGGACATTTGTATCTCGACCAGAAAGATTGGAAACGCGCGGCGGAGCATTTCTCGATGCTGCAGAAGAAGGACGCGCACTACACCGAGGCGGCCTTCTATGCCGCCTACAGCTACTGGCGTAGTAACGACTTGGTGCGCGCGTTGGGCGCGCTGATGCCGCTCACTTCCGACGCTCCGTTGACGAGTGTCTACAACAACACTGGCGCAATCTCAACGCAGGCCGCGCGCGCGGAGAAGAAATCCGAAGAGCGTGAGCGGCTGTTGAAGCAGGCCGTCATGTACCTCGGTCGCGCCGCCGAGTCGTCGCCTGACGATCCGATGGTGCGCTTCAATTATGCTTACGCCCTGCTCCTTTCCGGCAAGAATGCGGAAGCGGCGGAACAACTGCGCCCGGTTATCAAAGAGAATCCGCGCGACGGCGAAGCGCTGTTCCTTTTCGCCAAAGCTTTGGAGCGCGCCGGGCAGAAGGAAGCGGCCAATGTTAACGACAATGAGGCACGCCGCTACCTGCCTTCATACGCCAAACTCCAAACCGAGTGGCAGCGCTCGCAGACGACGCCGGAGATTCCGCTACGGCTGCGCCAAGTCTTCGACCGCTCTGACCTTCGCCTGCCTCCGCCGGATGAGACTAAAACAAAGACCGAAGACCTTTTGGCGAAGGCGCGTGATCTTTACGCCGCCGGGCGCGATGACGAAGCGCTCCCGGAACTGCGCCGCGCCGTGATGATCGAGCCGATGAATGCGGAGGCGTATCTTCTGAATGGCCGCATTTACCAGCGACGCGGCGACCTCGATGCTTCGATAAGTGCGTTGAAGACCGCGCTCTTCTGGGACGCGAAACTGATTGACGCTCACATCCTCCTGGGCCGCATCTTCCTCGAACGCGGCGACCGAACGACGGCTCTCGCCCACGCCAAGAGCGCCATGCAGATTGATGCAAACAATCAGGAAGCCATTGCGCTTCAGCGGCTGGTCGAAAAGAACACAAGATAGATTACTTGCAAATGGCCGCAAGCCTGACCGCGTGGAGGGATGAAGGCGGAAGGACAAGAAAAGTGGGGGCCGAGGCGGAGCGAAGAGTCTTCTCCTGCCGACCCCGGCACCTGTCCCCTATTCTGATTCATCCTTCCGCCTTCACCCTTTCGTAAGCCGCTAACATCGTTTTGAGAATGACCTTTTCGCCCATCATTCTAACCGGCATGATGTTAGCGCTCGCGCCGCTCATTTCACTGATTCTGATCGCTACCTTTCTACACCGCCGGAAGGCGTCACCGAACAAGTTCGATGTAATCGGAAGATTGGCGTCGGTTGAGAAAGAGCTGCGCCCGGAGGGTGCCGTGATTGTGCGCGGTGAGTTATGGCGTGCCCGCGCCAGAGATGGAAGGAGCATCGCACGTGGGCGACTGAACGTCCGCGTCGTCGGCGCGAGCCGGCACCTTTTGGAAGTCGAGATGCTTGACGAAGCGAAGCTTTCGGACGCAGCGCAGGAAGTCTTTGAAAACTGATTCTGGAAATTGCTCCCGAAGTTTCCGACAGCATCAATCGCGCGTGAGGTGTGAAGCTCTCATTTTCAATTGAAAGGATGAGATGTCGGCGCTCATCGGTGAGGGGTGATGGTTTGTGGCGACTTGAAATCATGACGCTCGAACTTTAGCGCGACTCATTCTGTTATGGCACGAGAAGTGCTTGATGATGCAGTGGCAAGCACGGAGGAAGTTAAACCGTGACCCCGCCGCCAGCACTTCTCTGAGCGTGGCCTGCCGCTACGCCAGCCGCCTTCCGAGCGTTCCTACAATATCCCAACCATATCGCGGACCCGGCACCTTGCCGGGTTCTCCTGCTTTTATGTGCCCTATTATTTTGGCCGCGCAGAAATTTTTGTTCTCCCAGACGATTGCTGTCGCAACGCGGTGACGACGTGTCACCCGCAGGCGACAAAAAGCTTTCACGCGAAAACGTAATGGCGACAAAATTTGTCACCGAAGGGGTGACGTTTTCTGTTCATTTGCGTCGTGCGTCAAACGATTTCGCGCATCGTCGAACGACGACGTAAACTTTTTTTTCGAGTGTCTTCAGTGCGATGACGCGCACGCGCCACGTCTGCTAAACTTCCGCTCGTGCAGGATGTTTTCCCTCTCGACGCGCCGGCAGGCAAGCGCCTCTGGAATTTGCGCACACGCGCCCGCGCTAGTGTGCCCTCGCTCACCGAATGTGGCTTAGCCGCCGCGTCGGTCGTGTTGCTGATTCTTTCTTTTCCCGATTTCAATTTGTGGCCGCTCGCGTGGGTCGGCTTCATGCCGCTGATGGTTGCTCTCGTGTATGCATCAAGCGCTCGGCAAGCTTTTCTGCTGAGTTGGTGGGCGGCCACGCTCTTCTTTTACGGGACGTGTTATTGGCTGACGCATGCGATGGTGCATTACGGCAACATCCCGCGTCCACTTGCCTACCTTCTACTCGTTCCCGGAGCGATGATCGTCGGATTGTTTCCCGCGCTGTGGGGTGTTGTGTTCGTGCGCCTTCGCCTGCGCGCAGGCTTAGGGCGCGCGCTTCTCGTCGCCCCGTTCGCGTGGACGGCACTCGAGTTGGCGCGTCTCGGTGTCAGCGGGCAGTTGTGGAACGCCGTCGGTTATTCGCAGGCTTACGTTCCCGTGCTCGTCCAACCCGCGCGCTGGGGCGGCGTGTATGCCGTCGGTTTTTTGATCGTAACGATTAACGCGGCTTTGACCTTTTTGATTCTGCGACGAAGCGTGCGCGCGCTCCTGCTGGCCGCGACGACAGTCGGAGCGGTCGCGGTAATTATTTTCTTCAGCCAATCACACACATCAATCTCACCGCGACAAAGGGAGCCGGGCGCAGTTGTCGTCGCCGTCCAACCAAACGTCTCCGCGAACTTCGGCAGATCGCTCGCCGAAACCGAGGCGCTCGTCAATCGTCATCTGGTGATGAGCGAGCGAGCGTTGCGCGAATGGGACGAAAAAAATTCTTATCTGATTAACAACGCGGCGGAAACTGACAGGCGGGCTGATTCTTTGACTGAAGCGGCGGACTCAGGTGCGTATCTTCGACAGGCGCTTCCGCGCGTCGTCGTGTGGCCGGAGTCGCCGATGAATTTTACTTACGCGACGGATGCACAGTTTCGTGAGACGGTCGCCCGTTTCGCGCTCGCGCATCGCACTTCGGTGCTGTTCAATTCACTTGAGCCTGCGCCCGCTGGCGGCGTGTACAACTCGGCGGTGCTAATAAATGAAGAAGGTCGCCTCGTCGCGCAGTATGATAAGATTCGCCTGCTGCCGTTCGGTGAATATGTGCCGTTGCCGCGCTGGCTCCCGCTGACGTGGCTTCTTACGGGCATCGTCGGGGAGTTTACGTCGGGCGACAAATACCCGTTGATGCCGCTCGGCAATTTGGATGCTCCGCGCGCCGGCGTCTTTATCTGTATCGAGTCGGCGTTCCCCGGAGTGGCGCGCACATTTGCGAAAGAAGGCGCAGACATTTTAGTGAACATCTCCAACGACGGCTATCTGGGGCGCACTCCGGTGATGCGGCAGCATCTGGCGAACGTCGTGTTCCGCGCCGTCGAAACCGGACGCCCGGTGTTGCGCGTCACCAACACCGGCATCAGCGCGCTCGTCACCACGCGCGGCGAAGTCTTAGACGCGACCGTAGGCTTCGAGCCGGCGACGCGCACATGGACGGTGGGGCGCGCGACGACAACAAACAGAACCTTCTACACACACTACGGCGACGCGTTTGCGGGCATTTGTCTCCTCGCTACTCTGGCGTCGCTAGCCACAACATTCACTCGAAATCAGATTCGGAACATTCAAACACGCAGAGAGGTAGAAAATGATTGAGACCGTAACGCTTCAGGATTTACGCACGACCGCCGACGATTTACGGGGGCGCATCGAACAACTCGGGAGGTTTCTTTGAGGTAGCCGCGAAGCGCGAAGAACTCGCGCGCACCGAAGCACAGGCCGCCGCGCCCGACTTCTGGAACGATCAGGAGGCAGCGCAGAAACTTCTCCAACAACGGAGCCGCATCGAGCGAGTGATTAAACGTCACGAGCAGTTTGAATCAGCAAGCGCCGACGCCGGCGTGCTCTTTGAATTTGCCGACGAGGACGAAGAAAGCCTCGGCGAGTTGCGGCAACTGCTCGCACGTCTCGAAACTGAAATCGCACAGGCCGAGACGGAGGCGATGCTCTCCGGCGAGAACGACGCGCGTAACGCGATCTGCACGATTCATCCCGGCGCGGGCGGCACGGAATCGCAGGATTGGGCGGAGATGCTTCTGCGCATGTATCTAAAGTGGGCGGAACGTCGCGGCTTCAAGACCGAGGTCATTGATTATCAGCCGGGCGAAGAGGCCGGCATCAAGAACGTCACGTTCACCGTCACCGGCGAATACGCTTACGGACTTCTGAGGGCTGAAGCGGGCGTGCATCGTCTCGTCAGAATCTCGCCGTTCGATCAAGCATCTCGCCGTCATACGTCGTTCGCTTCCTTGTTCGTCTACCCGGAGATTGATGAAAACATCGAAGTCGAAATTCTCGACAAAGATTTGCGCGTGGACACTTACCGCGCGACTGGCGCGGGCGGGCAGCACATCAACACGACGGACTCCGCCGTTCGCATCACGCATCTGCCGACCAACATTGTCGTCTCATGTCAGAATCAAAGGTCGCAACACCAAAACCGCGCCGTCGCAATGCAGGTCTTGCGCGCGCGCCTTTACGAGTTGGAGATCGAAAAACGCCGCGCCGAGACCGCAGTGCTTGAGGCCAGCAAGGCGGATATTTCCTTCGGCTCACAAATTAGAAACTACGTGCTCGCGCCTTACCAATTGGTGAAGGACGCGCGCACCAAGCTCGAACGCGGGGACGTTGACGCCGTGCTCGGCGGCGACATTGACGACTTCATTCAGGCGTATCTTCTTTCGCGCCGCGCGGCCTGAAAATAGAGGCTAGATGTCAGATGCTAGATGCTAGTGTGTGTGCGGCTCTGACTAACATCTGACATCTAGCCTCCGACCTCTGCTTTTGGAGTAGCTGATGGCTGTCACACAAACGGAAGTACGGGCACGCGCCGGGGTGCCGCGCAATAACACGCGGCGCAACGAGATTGTCGCCATCGCGCTGTTCGCGGTGAGCGCGCTCCTCACGCTGTGCCTTCTGTCATACAACCCGAACGATCCTTCGTGGAACGCGGTCGGGCAGACAGAGGCGCACAACCTCGTCGGCACAATCGGCGCGAACGTCGCGGCGGCGCTGTTCCAAACTTTCGGCCTCGCGGCCAGCCTTCTACCGTTGCTCCTTGTCGCCGCCGCGTGGCGGCGTTTTCGCACGCGGCGCATCCACGCCCCGCTGTCGCGCGTCATCGGACTCGTGACGCTTCTTTTCGCAGCGGCGTCGCTTCTCGCCCTTCTTCCCGTCAAACCGATTGCTGACGGCAGTTTCCAGCCGGGCGGCATGGTCGGCACACTGATCGCGCGCGTGCTCACCGGAGGGTTGAACACCGTCGGAGCCGGCATCCTGCTGTTTGCGGTGGCGGCGGCGGGGCTTCTGCTCGCCACTAACTTTTCTTTCGCGCGTCTCTACGAGCGCATCGTCGCGGCCTTCGGTGATCCCGCTAATTTCTTTGCTGTCGCTTCTGAGCGCTTCAATGCGTGGCGCGCGAAACGCCGCGAGGGGGCGCTGGCGCGGGCGGAGATGCGACGGGTGGCGCGCGCCGAACACGAGCGTCAACTCATCGAAGCGAGCGCACTCAGCAACAATGACGCGGAGCAGGCCGGCGCGTTTGTGGTGAAGCGCGGCGGAGTTGCCGAGGCGAGTAAGCAGTCTGCGTCCGCCGCAACGGCAATCAAACGCGCGGCTGTTGTAGGGACTGCTACTCCCAGTGAAGTTAAGCTGTCTGCCGAGGAAGCGATTCGCCACAAGCTCGCACAGGCCGAAGCCGAGTTGGCCTCAATCGCCGCGCAACCGTTTGCCGCAACGCCGGTCGTTTCTAAAGTCAGCGCCCCCCAGCCAGAGCGACCCGCCGCGCCCGCGAAGCGTGCGACAACGATGCCACCCGCCGCAGCGACGCCACCTCCTCCGACCCCTGCCGCCGAGAGCGTAGACGTTGAAGTTAAGGAAATGGTACGCACTGCATCAGTCGTTCGCACGGAGGCGATTGAACGTGTGCCGGAAAGCGTCGCCCCTTCGCAATCGACCGTGCAGGAACGTGCGGCGGCGCGGAAGGCGGAAAGAATTGCGGCGGCACTGAGCGTTTACAGACTTCCTGATTACGAATTTCTGCACCCGCCGCAGGAGCGGCACGAGCGCGCGGACGAAGAATTGCGTGAACTGGCGACGCAGGTGGCCGAGAAGTGTAAGGAGTTCAACGTCACCGGCAAGATCGAGTACATCTGTCCAGGGCCGGTCGTCACGACCTACGAGTTCAAGCCTGACCCCGGCGTCAAGTATTCGCGCGTCACCGGACTCGTTGACGATTTGTGCCTCGCGCTCAAGGCCGAGTCAATCCGCATTGATCGCGTTCCCGGCAAAGCTCACGTCGGCATCGAAGTGCCGAACCCGAAGCGCGAGACCATCGGCCTGCGCGAAGTCGTCGAGTCGCGCCAGTTCCGTGAATCACCGTCGAAGCTGACGCTTGCCCTTGGCAAAACGATTGACGGCTTGAACTACGTCGCCGACCTCGCCAAGATGCCGCACCTTTTAATCGCCGGCGCGACCGGCGCGGGTAAATCCGTCGGCGTCAACTCGCTGATCGTCTCGATTCTTTATAAAGCGCGGCCCGACGAAGTGAAGTTCATCATGGTTGACCCGAAGCGTCTTGAGCTAGGGTTATACGCCGACATCCCGCATCTTGCGACGCCGATCATCACCGACCCGAAGCGCGCCGCGCAGAGTCTTAAGTGGGCGGTCAGTGAAATGGAGAAGCGATACAAAGACCTCGCGGGCTGGGGCGTGCGCAACATTGACGGCTTCAACACCGAGATTACGCGCCGCAACGCGGTCGAGGATTACGACGACGAAGGACAGCCGTGGAAGCCTCTCCCGTACATCGTGATCATCATTGACGAGTTGGCCGATCTAATGATGGTCTCCGGCCACGAAGTCGAGGAATCAATCACGCGCCTCGCGCAGATGGCGCGCGCCGTCGGCATTCACCTCGTCCTCGCCACACAGCGACCGAGCGTTGATGTCATCACCGGACTCATCAAAGCCAACTTCCCTTCGCGTATCGCGTACCGCGTTTCTTCAAAAGTTGACTCGCGCACCATTATTGACGCGAACGGCGCGGAGCAACTCCTCGGGCGCGGCGACATGCTGTTTCTGCCGCCGGGAACCTCCCGCCTCGTGCGCGTTCACGGCGCGTATGTTGACGAAGCCGAGATCAACAAGATCGTCAAACACATTAAGGATCAGGGCGAGCCGGCCTACGACGAATCCATTACGCAATCGAATGAAGAAGCCTCCGGCACGGACGGGGCGGGCGGCGAGCGCGACGAGTTCTTCGAGCAGGCGCTGCGCATCTGCGTCGAGATGAAGCGCGCTTCCACGTCGGTGCTGCAAAGACGCCTTCGCATCGGCTACGGACGCGCCGCCGCGATTCTCGACGCGATGGAGCGCGAGGGATTCATCGGCCAAGCCGACGGCGCCCGCCCGCGCCCCGTGCTCGAACGCGCCTTCGAGAGCGTTGCCCACTGGGATGATCTACAGGCGGATTCAGGCGAGTTATAAAAATCTGCTTCAAGCGTGCGCCGCCACACGGCGGGGATAATCAGCAAAGACGTTTAATCGAGCGGAGGGGTTTGCCGTCTGCACATCTAATGATCTTCTTCACGGCTGAGATTCGCCGCCCCAATCTCTCACATAATTACAAAATTTTTACACATCCGGCGCTCGAAAACTTTTCCACAGGAGTTGTGGAAAAGCCTGTGGAAAAGTGCCTTTCTGAAGTTACAAGTTCCTGACAATTTTAGACTTGTAGCACTTTGCACACATCGGCGGCAGAAGTTGCAAGGTCTTTGCGGACAGCAATTTGCCTTAATGAAACAACCTTCGCGCCGGGTGGCGCAAACATTTTCCGTGTTTTTTTCCTCTGTGCTTCTCGCCCTCGCCTTTTCATGCTCAAAAGCGCCCCGGCGAGTGGTTCTGATGAGAGAAGAAAACGTGTCGGCAATAAGTCCGGGGGAAAGTGCTGAGAGAGCGTCCGCGCCGCGTTTGAACCTCAACACGGCATCCGCCGGCGAGCTTGAGAAAATACCGGGCATCGGCCCTTCTCTGGCGGCGCGCATCGTTGAGCATCGCGCGCGCCACGGCGGATTCCGGCGCGTCGAGCATTTGATAATGGTGCGTGGCTTCAGCGACCGACGCTTTCGTCAAGTGAGTGCCTACCTTTTCGCTGAATAAACACAAGGCGGCGACGCAGACCTCTTAATTCACCTTTCATGCTTCCGCCTTCATCCTTCCACCGGGGCGCGTCCGAAGTCATCTTCGAGGCGCACGATGTCGTCTTCGCCGAGGTAGTCGCCGCG